>JAEEGG010019781.1_pt1 | contig 13532 bp, 8 predicted proteins | sample 9134161 | NCBI WGS metagenome assembly JAEEGG01 (sample SAMN16246543, study PRJNA631951) | gut metagenome | biome: gut microbiome; feature: rumen; material: CR-attached | host: Bos | place: Iran: Karaj | collected 2018-10 | reverse complement strand
GCATCGCTTTCCGGCGTGCTTTCACCGAACTTATAATCGATTATCTGCGCGGACTGCCCTGAAATCACCACCCTGTCCGGCCTGTGCTCGGATCCGAACGCGTCGAATATGGCGGTCTCGTTGAGGCCTCTTGCCGAGAACCATTCCGGATGCCAAGCGATCCTTTCGGAAAGCAGCGTGAAGGCATCTTCCCCCTCGGCCAGCGTCAACTGTCCGTCCAGCACAGCATCATCCACGGCAGCGCGAAGGTCGTCCGGAGTCTGCACCTTGGAAAGAATCCCGTGCAGGGCGATACCATTGCGTCTGGGGGATGCCGCAGCGCCCACGGCCCCGTCTTCCCCAAAGAAGTCGGATGCATCGGCGGATGCTTTCAGCCTGTCTCCGATCGGAATCGACACATAGCGGAATGGGAGTTCCGCAAAGTCGGCCGAGGCCTCGGCCGACTTTGCAGCAAACACATAAGGATCCCCAAACGAATAATCATCCATCCGTCCGCAGAAATCATAAAGTATCTGCGAGAAATCCTTGTATACAGGACTCTTGGCTTCGCGGAAAGACTTGGGAGGAGTCGCCGCAATCACGTGCAGGCACTTCTCCGCGCGGGTCAGGGCAACGTAGAAGACGTTGATGTTATCCACCTTCTGCATCTCCTCTTCGTCTCGTTTGGCATCTGCGAAGAGGGTATTGTCGGCGGAACTGTCCAGCATTATGGGATAGGTGCCGGCGGCACCGGGGATGAATGGTGTGCCTTCGGTTTCCAGCCTGCACCAGTGCCAGTCGGCCTTGTAGAATCCCACCTTTTCGGCATAAGGGAATATCACGTATGGGAATTCGAGCCCCTTCGCCTTGTGTATGGTGATCACACGCACCGCGGAATCGCTTTGTGGCGAGCTGATGGTGGCGTTGCTCTCCTCCCAGTGCTTTAGATAGTAGCGGAGTTCGTTCCCGTTGGCATCCGACCATTCACGGAGGTCGTCCATGAATGCCTGTATATAAAGCGTTTCGCCCGCAAATGCTTCGGGAGAAGCTGCTTCGAGCTGGCGCAGCAGGTTCTCGCAGAGGTCGGTCAGGGAATGGTAGTTTTCGGGGAAGACCACTGCTTCGGATCGCGCGATGAAGGCGTTTATCTTATCGTCCGGATTCTCGTGATTGGCGAGTATGCCGGTCAGTTTGCGGAGGATGCGGGAGGATTTAAGGGTGAGGGAGTCGTCCGATACTACCGGAATGCCCGCCTCGATGAGGGCGGCGGAGATGGACGTGCCTTCCGCACGGGCCCGCACCAGCACGGCGATGTCGCCGTATCCGGCTCCGGCTTTACGGGCGTCGGCGATCGACTCCAGCACAAGGGGTATCTGTTCGTCCTTGCTGCGGAAACTCACGCGCACAAGGCCCTTCTGGTCATCTTTCGCCCGGACTTTCTGTTCGACGTCCGCATAAAGGTCCTCTCGTCCAATCTGTTTTGCTGCGAATTCGAAGAACCTGTTGTTGAAGTCCACCACGGTTGCGCAACTCCTCCAGTTATTGTCCAGGGTGTCGGTAACCGCGCCGGGGAAATCCTGCACCACCTTGCGAGCCAGCAGGGTCCAGTCAGAATCGCGCCAGCGATAGATGCTCTGCTTCACGTCTCCTACGATCAGGTTTCCGTGGGCGTTGGAATCGCTCTCGTGCAGCAGCGGGCGGAAATTCTCCCACTGTATGTTGGAAGTATCCTGGAACTCGTCCAGCAGGAAACTCTCGTAGCGAACGCCCATCTTCTCGTACACGAAGGGCGCATCGCTTCCGGCTATGATGTCTTTCAGGATTTCGTTGGATTCGTCCAGCACCATCACGTTCTTCTCGGCGAGCATCTGCTCGAACGAACGGTAGAACTCTCCAGCCAAGCCCAGGCTGAAAGCGAGGTCACGGAGCAGCCAGGCGGTGTTGTACCAGCGGAATTCGTCACTGTCGAACAGGTTGCAGAAGGGGGTGCCTTCAGCCTCCTTATACAGCGTCGTTCCCGGGAAGGGTATCTTCTCCCAAGTATGGAATCCTTTCTGGTAGGGGGCGATCTGCTTCAGGGAATAAGACTTGGAAACCACCACGTCATTTGCCGCGGCATTCACCTTCTCGGTAAAGTTCCTGATGATGCCGTCGCAGTTATCCATCAGCGCAGCGAGATTCTCCTTGCCGAAACGCTCTTTCAGTTCATCCCTGCGCCCGGCCTCTCCCATCATCAGCCTCCGGCCGATTTCATAGAGCTGCCCCTCGATCCCGGCCTTCCTGCCCTGGTCCAGACTGTCTGCCACACTTCTGCGCAGCCAGTCCAGAAGGTCAGTGCTTTCCGCGGTCAGCGAGTCGAGGATGCGGTCCATAGCCTCGTCGATCAGGGCCTCCTTGTCGAGGTCTATCTGGTAGTCCGCCACCTGGCCGATCTCCCGCGCAAAGGCCTTCAGGGCCTGCTGGAAGAACTTGTCGATGGTGGTTACCGCGAAGGCGCTGTAATCATGGAGGATGTCCCGGAGCATGTCCTTCCTGCCGGCATCGGGGCTCTCGTAGAGGAACTTGAGTATGCGGCTCTTCATCTCGGCCGTGGCCTTGTTGGTGAAGGTGACGGCGAGGATGTGCCTGTAAGCGAAACGCTCGGTAAGGAGCGACAGGTAGCTGTTTGCAAGGGCGTATGTCTTGCCTGACCCTGCGGAGGCTTTGAGTATCTTTATCATCGTCCGCAGATAGTTTTAAAGTCACACCATTCGCAAGTCTTCGCATCATCAGTGCGCTTCCACGGCACTGACGTGTCCTGCATTTCGGAGAGTACCGCCTCCAGCCTTTCGCCGGCCAGGCGGCAGAATTCGGCGCTTCGGGGGATGCTCTTCGGCTTTTCGCGGAAAATGCCCGTTGTCTGGTAGATGCAGTTCTCCAGTGGCTTTCCCTCCACTTGGGGATAACCCGTTAGATATTCTCCATACAGATATAGCTGCAGGGCGATTTTCGGCCGGTTTGCATTGTCGGTGCCGAAAAGCTTGTCCGCCACGTCTGCGGCATTCGCGTCCGTCACGTCTATATCCTGTTCAGTGACCTTTCCGGTCTTGTAATCCACTATGCGCACCGTGCTGCCGTCGAAACTGTCCAGCCGGTCGATGTAGCCCACGAACTCGAAGCCTCCGATCTTCATGATCCTCTTCAACTCCAGTCCGAGTATGCTGAACTCTTTCTTCCCGGCATCTTTCAGAAGGTCCAGGTCGGTACGGATGATCTGCAAGGCGTATCGCGTAATGATTTCCTCGAAAATCAGGTTCCTGCCCAGCACCTCATCCGTGTGCAGCTCTTTCATTATCCTCCGGGAGACCGTTCCGCGCACCCGGTCCTCATCTTTCAGAAGGCTTTCCAGATACTCCCGGCTTATCGTCGCCCGATCGGAGTACAACTCCTGCATGCTCTCATGCAGCACCGTGCCGAGTTTCCCGGCATCCAGCGCTTCGCTCACCTCGTCCGCCGCTTTCAGGGCCTTGACCTTGGCATAATAGAACTGTGCGGGGCAGTTCAGGTACTTCTGGACGGCAGATACCGAAAGCTGGAAGCCCGGTGCATGCATCGTTGCCACATCCTCTTCGGTCTTGGGGATGGAGCCCTCCGCTTCAGCTTCGCGGATGGGGGCTTTGAGGGTATGGCGGCGGATGTCGAAATCGTAGAGCATCTCCAGCTGCCGGATGTAACGGCTCTCCTCACCGCTGCGGCTGAGTTCGGTGCGGGTGTCAGACAGCAGCCACACGTTGCCTGCCCGCTGTATCAGGCGGTAGAAATAGTAGGCCCAGACCGAATCCTGATACTCGTAGGTGGGCAGACCGAATCCCTTCCGCAATTCTGCGGGGATGAAAGACGGTGCCACCGCCCTGCGGGGGAACAGGCCCTCGTTGCAGGAGAGGATGACGACGTTGTCGAAATCCAGGGCACGCGTTTCCAGCGGCCCCATTATCTGCATGCCCTTCAGCGGCTCGCCCTTGAAAGGCACCGCCGCACTGCCCGTAAGCTGCCCGATGAGTCTCCACCAGGTGCGAGGCTGAACGTCCGGATCCAGGTCCTGCAGGCGCGAGACAGCCTTGTAGGCGTACATTGCAAAGTCCAGTTCCATCTCCTTGCCCTCCTGCGCTTTCAGCAGATGGGCGAGACCGAGGATGAGTTCCTTGAGGTATGCGGGGATGTCCGTTGCCGGACGGAAGATGAGTTCCAGGAGGCTATCGCCAACAAATGCCTGGCTGTCGACGTAGTATCTTGCTTCCTTGCGTATGCGGCTGATGTCCTTCGCTCCGGCTCCGCTCACGCTGCTGCGCACCAGGCTGTTGCTGAAGATGCCCCATACGTATTTATGGTAGAATTGCACCTTCCCATCTTTCTCGCGTGTGTTGAGTTGCAATGCCGCGATATCGCTCATCAGCGCCTCGAACTCGCTTCCCTTCATCGGATACCCCATCGTCACGTTCACATCCTGAACGCTCTCAGGGATCGAATTCAGCACTGGCACCAACAGCCCCTCGTCCGGCAGCACGACGGCGGTTTCGATTCCGGCCGCAGGTGCGAGGATGGTTGGCAACAACTTCGCCTGACCGACGGAGGAGGGGCAGGCGACTACGTTGATGACGGGGCGGGGGAGACCGTCGGGGTCGGGCGTGAATGCCTGGGGAAATTCGGAAACGTTCCGGGTGAGGAAGAAAGACGAACGGTTCGCAGGATCCTTGATCTCGGCACTGCTGAAATCCCAGCAGAACTCGGCAAGGTGCGCATCCCTCATCTTCCGCATCACCACCTTCTCGCACTCGTTCAGGGCATTCAGCCCCACGAAAACATATTTCTCCGTGTCAGGGAAATGCTCCGACAGCAGATCCATCACTGCGAGGGTATCCAGATTGTCCGCAATCTCGCGGTACACAGCCCCCTCGGTAGCCAGTCCCTCGGCTGCCATCTTTTCGCGGAAAGAATCGTAAAGCGGAAGAAGCATGTCCCAGATGCGGCGGAAACGCTCCTTGTACTCGCCGTCCTTCTCGAACTGCCCGAGGAAATGCTCCATGGCCTCCCGCTGTGCGGGTTCCAGGAAACTGAAATCTCCCTGCAACTGCCGGTATTCGGCAATGTTTCGGAAGATCTGATCCGGAGCGACCCGGTACTTGTCCACTTCCGCAAAATCACTCAGGATCACACCGCCCCAGAAAACGAACTCGTCCAGCGGCTCGGCGGACGGATTCATCTCCTTGTAGCACTTATAGAGGGTGAGCAGGGAAGTCAGCCTGTCGGCGGTGCGATGACCGCTCAGGCGCGAGAAGAAATCATTGATGGTGATGGTTTCCGGGGCTATCATCACGCGATTCGTCCGCGCGCATTCCTCTCCCATGTACTTTCGGAAGAATGCGATGGCCCTCTTGTTCGGAAAAATAAAACACATCCGGCTGATTTCGGAAGCCGGATGGTAATGCTGTGTAACTTGTTTAAGGAAAGGTGTCATCTCAAGTCAGTAACTATCCAAAGCTTATCATATTTACTGACATCTACCCTGAAATCTTTCAAATCTTCGTCGATATTTGTTTTCCGGAGTATCGTTGCCTTGCAGGATATTGGCTCGGGCACACCCTGGAGAGTCATGGTAAACGACACCCGGGTGCCTTCTATCACCAGATTGCTAACACCCTTGAGTATGGCATCCAGATTGCCGAACAAATCCGACTTTCCGCCTGCATTCTCTATATATATTTCCTTTTTGTGATTGTCTACCGTCCAGAGGGTTACGCTGTCGCAAAGGAACTTGGTGCCGCTTTCGACAACGGAATAGCAGTGCCCCTGCACGGTGGCCATGCCGTTTCCGAGCTCATTGCCCTTGGAATCGGCATAGCTGTAGCGTATGCTCACGCGGGAGCTCCCGAGCATGTCGATCAGGTCCTGCGCATTGTTCTGGGCAACTGCGAAATAGCTGCAGAAAAGGGCTGCAAATATGAATACGGTCTTACGCATCGTTCCTTAGACTGTCGATAATGGTTTCAAGGTCATCGAGGGTAGATACAAGAACCGTGCGAGGTTTGCTCCCTTCCTGCGGGCCGACGATTCCGGCCTGCTCCAGCTGGTCCATCACGCGGCCAGCCTTGGCATAGCCCATCCCCAGCCTGCGCTGCAGGTCGGAGGTGGATCCGCGCTGGGTGGTGACCACCAGTTTGGCCGCCTCCTCGAAGCGTTCGTCCAGGTCTCCAAGTTCGCCCTTGGCTCCGCCTTCCTTCTCTTCTTCCTTGACCTCGGGCAGGTAGTAAGGCGTGTTGTAGCTCTTCTCGTATCCTTCCTGGTCCCCGATAAAGGTGGTGATGTTCTTGATCTCTCCGCCGCTCACGAAGCCGCACTGGATGCGCTCGTTCTCGATGCCGGCGGATAGCAGCATGTCTCCCTTGCCGATGAGTTTCTCGGCGCCGGGGGAGTCGAGGATGGTCATGGAATCGGTTCTGGAAGCCACTCGGAAGGCTATTCGAAGAGGGAAGTTGCCCTTGATGACGCCGGAGATGACATCCACGGAAGGCCTCTGTGTGGCGATTATCACATGGATGCCGGCAGCGCGCCCTTTCTGTGCTAGGCGGATGATGGAGTTCTGGATGCTCTTGGACGCCGCGCGCACTTCGGGGCTTGCGCCCATGGTCATGGTGAGGTCTGCATATTCGTCCACAATGGTTACGAGATAAGGCAGGAACCTGTGCCCGTTCTTCGGGTTCAGCTTGCGTGCCTTGTATTTCTCGTTGTAGTCGGTAATCTTGTTTTCGCCGGCCTTGCTGAGGAGAGTATAGCGTTCATCCATCTCGATGCAGAGACTCTTGAGGGTGGTCTCCGCATCCTTGGCATTCTTTACGATGGCGCGGGTCTTTTCCTGCTCCTCGTCCGCATAAGGCAGCACCGCAAGATAATGCTTCAGCAGATGATTGTATGCCGAGAACTCGACCATCTTCGGGTCGATGAAGACAAACTTCAGTTCTGAAGGATGCTTGCTGTAGAGCAGGGAAGCGATGATGATGTTGAGGCCTACGGATTTACCCTGTTTGGTGGCACCTGCTACCAGAAGGTGGGGAGCGTCTGCCAGGTCGAACACCTTGACCTGCTGGGTGATGGTATAGCCGATGGCCACAGGCAGTTCATACTTGCTGCTGCGGAAAGCCTCACTGTTCAGCAGGCTCTTCAGCGGAACGATTGAGGAGTAGTCGTTGGCAACCTCGATGCCCACGGAATCGGACAGGGTTACCACGCGCACGCCCTTCGCATTCATCTGCATGCCAATGTCTTCCTGCAGTTTCTTGACCTCGGAGATACGCACGCCGGGGGCCAGGGTGACGCGGTACAGCGTGACGGTAGGGCCAACCTGTGCCCGTACCTCGGTTATTTCGATCTTGTAATTCTTCAGCGTTGCGCGTATCTTGTTATTGTTACGCTGAAGCTCTTCATTGGAGGGCAGACGCCTGTCGGAGGCATGTGATTCGAGGAGATCGAGACTGGGAGCCTTGTACTTTGGAAGGCCTTCCGGCGGATCCAGACGGTTGTCGATAGGAGGAAGCTTCTCGTAGCGTTCGTTCTCCAGCGTATCGTCCGTAACGACCTCCAACTGTCCTTCGGTGGTCAGCTCCTCCCCTTCAACCGTCTCACTTCGTTCGACCCCACCGTTCGCTTCGCTCTCGGTCCCCCCTCTCAGCGTGCCGAGGGTGGCAGCGGTTTCAGGGGAGGACTGACCACCTGACGCGGCACTCGCATCGGAAGAGCTGTCCGATTCGGACGCCATATCCGCCCACGGATGTAGTGGGAGGGGCCCGTCGGAGACGGGAGGGGCCACGGAGTGGTCGGCTTGAGAAGCGGACAGCTCTGCAGATGCAGAAGATCCGCGCCCCAGGTTGTAAACCCAGTTGGTGAAGCGGGGACTGCTGAAGAAGAGCCAGCAGGCTACCAGCAGGAGAATGATTGCTCCGGTGATGTAGGGCCCGAAGAGGTTCGTTCCCCAGAGCACTATCTGCTTGCCGCACTCACCGCCAAGCCCGCCGCCGAAAATGCTGGGGATGCCCGCCAGGTTGCCGGCGAAAGCCAGCACCAGGGATGCTACAAGGGCCCCGCTGAGGGCGAGAAGAGTGGTTTTGATGAGGGAGAATTGCCAGTTGCGGCCGATGAGGCGGACGCTGATGGCGATTAGGATTACAAGGAGGGCGAAACTGCCTAGGCCGAAAAGGTCGCACACCAGCAGATGCCCCATGCGGTATCCCAGTTTGCCGGCCGCATTGCCCACTTCGGTGGCACCATCCATCATGGCGGGGTTGGCCAGGAGGCTCATGTCCTGCTGCCAGTGGAAGAGATAGGAGACTCCCGAAATCAGGATGAAAAGGCTGAAGACGGCAACGAAGAGCCCCATCACGATCTTGGCGTTGCTCCGTTCCTTGTCGTCCCAGTTTCTCCAGAAGGCTATGTAGTCGAAAAACCTGCTCATTTCTTCTTTTTCTTGTTGAAGCGGTATTTATTGGCCTTGCCCGCGCCCTGCTGAGGTTTCACGCCTAATGATGGACGGGCGAAGGATGCATCCTGCGAGATGCCTTTCAGGCTCAGGCCTTCGGGCACCTTGATGCGGTAGTCGGAAAGCTTTTCGATGTCTGCGAAGATAGTCTCGTCGGCCACGCTGTCCTTGTTCCAGATAAGGTACTGAGTGCGCATGTAATTCGCAAGGGAACGTATCAGGGCGGTCTTCATCTCGCCGTCAGGCTCCTTGCAGATGAGGTCTATGATGGTCTCGATGTTCCTTCCGTAGTGGGAGGCCTTGATCTTAGTGCCCTTCATGGGAAGCGGTACGGGCCTGGTCTCGAATTCCTCTTTGACCGGGCAGGGATAGGGGGCGTCTATGTCCAGGTCGAACTCTGCAATGATGTAGAGCTGATCCCAGAGTTTGTGCTCCCAGTCTTCCTGCGTCTTGACTCCGGGGTTCAGCAGTTCCATGGTCTTGACGACGGCGAATGCCTGCTCGGTGCGCTTCGCCTTGTCGGGAATCTCCTTCAGGTGCTCCACCATCTTTAGTACATTGCGCCCGTATTCCGTTATCCGGAGCTTCTCACGTTCGGTATTGTATTCAAGTTTGATTGTCTCTTCGCTCATAGTCTTTGAGTTTTCTTCCATAGAACGCAAATATAGCGAAAACTTTTGTCTTCTCCATTGCCGTTTTTTCACTTCGGCAGAATATTTGTATTATATTTGTAGGATATTATTTTTGACATGAAGTTTTTACGCCATTCCGCTATATTTTTTCTGGCAGTCCTGGCTGTCGCATCCATATCCTGCAAGAAGGATGACGATGACGACAGCACCAAGAAATATCTGTCCGGCACGATCTCGATCGATTTTCCGTCATATCTTAAATATGGGGACGTCGTGCACGTAGTCCCGACGGGTGTTTACAAAGGCGACGACAAGACCGACACCCTTCTGGCTTTCAGCTGGACCAATCCACTGACGGGCATTATCGATACCCTCCGTTACGAATCCGACCCCGCGAGCAAGAGCAAGGAATTCGATTTTACGGTTACGAAGGATTCCCTCGCCACCTTGTCGCTTACCGTTTCAGCATGGGCTGACGGGTATTATGTAAAAACCACCACCGTCAGTTTCACGATCGTCAATCCCGTCCTCGGCACAGGCTCTCTTACCGGATACGAAAACCTGAATGCCATGCCATCGTTCACAGATGCCAGGGACGGACAGTCGTACTATTACTGCACCGTTGCGGGAAAGGACTGGATGATGCAGAACCTTGCATGGGGAGGAGCCGGAGTCCCTTGCATAGAAGAGGAAGTGCTGTCTCCGATCTTCGGACGCTACTACACTTGGACCGAGGCTTCCACCGCGTGCCCGTCGGGCTGGCATCTCCCGTCTTCCGCTGAATTCAAGGCACTGGCCGAAGCGGCCGGAGGCAAGGAGGACGTAGCTGCCGGGTCCATGATGGTGGATGCATACTTCAACGGCAGCAAGATGTGGGAGTTCTGGCCGGAGGTAAAGATTACCAATAGCAGCCGTTTTTCCGCAATCCCGGCGGGATATGCACTCATAGAAGAAAGTAAACTTCAATTCAAAGGTTTTAACAATTACGCCTTATTCTGGACCTCCGATTCCAAAGACGACAATACGGCGGTGGCCAGGTATATCTATGTCGACAAACCGGTATTGTACGGGGGCGAATTCGGAAAAAACAGCATCCGGGCATCCGTACGCTGCACAAGATAAATCATAGTAAACCATATCATGAAAAAGACTCTTATCTGGATTGGCATCATCGCCATCATCGCCCTCTGGGGCATCTCCGCTTATAACGGACTGGTCAACAAAGACGAGGCGGTCACCGCCGCCTGGGGCCAGGTGGAAAACAACTATCAGCGCCGCGCAGACCTCATCCCTAACCTAGTAGCAACCGTCAAGGGTTATGCCCAGCACGAGAGCAGCACTCTCGAGGCCGTGGTGAACGCCCGCGCAGCCGCCACCCAGGTGAAGGGCGGAGATCTCTCTTCCGAAGAGATCGCAGCCTACCAGAAGGCACAGAGCGAGGTCAGCTCCAGCCTTAGCCGCCTGCTTCTCGTGGTGGAGAACTATCCCGAACTCAAGGCAAATGAGAACTTCCTGGACCTCCAGGCCCAGCTCGAAGGCACCGAGAACCGCATTGCAGAGGCCCGCAGGGCATTCAACGAGACTGCGAAGGAATATAACACCGCAGTCCGTCGCTTCCCCAACAACCTTCTTGCAAGCATCTTCGGCTTCTCTTCCAAGGGTTATTTCGAGGCTGACGAGGCCGCAAAGACCGCTCCCAAGGTAGAATTCTGATGTCCTTCCCCAAGAGGATAACCGCATTGATCTTTATCATCGCCCTGGCATTCCCGTGCAGGGCGGCGGTTAAGGATTATATCCCTGCCGCACCCGAGCCCCCCAGGCTCGTGAACGATTTCGCATCCGCTTTCGAGCAGTACCAGACCGATTCCCTGGAGACCGTGCTGGTGGACTTCGACGAGCGTACGTCCAACCAGATATCCGTGGTTACCGTCACGGACCTGCACGATTACGACGTTGCGGAATTCGCTTTGGCCCTTGCCAACAAATGGGGGATTGGCAGCAGCCGGAACAACGGCATCCTCATCCTATTGAAAACCCGCGAAGGCGGTTATGTGGACGTCACGATCCAGGTCGGCCGCGGGCTTGAAGGAGCGATCCCCGATGCCTATGCATCCCGCATCATCCGCAACATCATGGGCCCGCACCTGCGTCAGGATGAATACTGGCCTGCGGTCAGCAAGGCATGCGTGGAACTGATGGCCCTGGCGGAAGGGGAGATCAGCGAACCGCGGGATGATGACGATGCTGCCGGAGCGATTGCCGGGCTTGCGGTCATGGCTATCTTTTTCCTGATAGTATTCATTTTGATTATCTACGCCGCATCCAAGGACGGAAACAACCATGGAGGCGGAACAGGCACTTTCCGCGGACCTACCATAACTTTCGGAAACGGTAGCTCATCCCGCAGTACATGGAGCGGGGGAGGCTTCGGAGGCGGTTCCGGCTGGGGCGGCGGAGGAGGTTTCGGAGGCTTTGGCGGCGGCTCCTTCGGCGGCGGCGGCGCCAGCGGGCGTTTTTAATGCCCATAAGCCCAGGCTGCCCATATGTGGCGTGGGGCTAATCGTCTGATATACAGCCAATTAATCAATTTGCCTTCCCTTGTTTCGGGGAAGGCAAATTGGTTATCTGCGTGGTAGTCAACACGTTAGCCCCACGCGGCAAAAAGCCTATGGGATTTATTTCGCATCCATCGCCTGGCAGGCGGTGATGGCGATCAGGTTGTAGACATCGTCCACGGAGCAGCCGCGGCTGAGGTCGTTGACCGGCTTGGCGATGCCCTGGAGGATGGGGCCGATGGCTTCGGCGTGGCCGAGGCGCTGGATCAGTTTGTAAGATATGTTTCCGACTTCCAGGTTGGGGAATACCAGCACGTTGGCATTGCCGGCGATCTCTGAACCGGGAGCCTTCTTCTTGCCGACCGAGGGCACCAGGGCGGCATCTGCCTGCAATTCGCCGTCTATCTTCAAAGACGGATCGAGTTCCTTGGCGAGGGCTGTCGCCTCAACGACTTTATCGACAACCTCATGCTTTGCGGAACCTTTCGTGGAGAAGGACAGCATGGCCACGCGGGGGTCTGCGAAACCGGCGACGCTCTTTGCAGTGCGGGCGGTGCAGACTGCTATCTGTGCCAGCTGGCCGGCATCGGGGGCGGGCGTCACGGCTACGTCGCCGATTACCAGCACGCCGTTCTCACCGTATTCGGGAGCCTGTGTGATCATCAGCATGGCGCCGCTCACGCAGGTGATGCCGGGAGAGCACTTGATGATCTGAAGGGCCGGACGGAGGGTTTCGCCGGTGGTGGAAAGGGCGCCGCTGATCTGCCCGTCGGCATCGCCGCTCTTGATTATGAGGCAGCCGAAGTAGAGGGGATCCAGAACGGTCTTGGCGGCTACTTCCGGGGTCATGCCCTTGTTCTTGCGGAGCTCGTAGAGGAGATTCGCATATTCGGCCGTCTTGGGGCTGGTGGCAGGGTCGATGATGGTGGCCTTGGCTATGTTCTTGAGGCCGAGTTCTTCCGCGTAGGCAAGGACCTTTTCGCGGTTGCCGATGAGGATGATGTCCGCGAGGCCGTCGGCCAGGGCGCGGTCGGCCGCGGTGATGGTGCGCTCCTCGAAGGATTCAGGGAGCACGATGCGCTGCTTGTTGGACTTGGCACGCGCAACGATCTGTTCGATAAGGCTCATATATTATTTCTTTGTTAGATTCATGGTATCCAGGGCAATCATGAGTTCCTCTTCCGTGGGGATGAGGGCCACCTTCACCTTGGAATCGGGGGCGCTGATGAGGGCCTCTTCGCCGAAGGCCTTCTCGTTGGCGGCGTAGTCGAGCTTGACGCCAAGAGAGCCGAGTTTCTCGCACACGCGACGACGCACTTTGTGGTTGTGCTCGCCGATGCCCGCGGTGAAGACTATGAGGTCTACGCCGTCCAGCACGACGCTGTAGGCGCCGATCAGCTTCACGATGTCGTAGGTGAGCTTGTTGATGGCCAGGCGGGCGCGGGGATTGCCGGCGGCTGCCGCATCTTCCGTCTCACGCATATCGGAACTGACTCCTCCGAGGCCGATCAGGCCGCTCTTCTTGTTCATGATGGCGGTCATCTCGTCCGGGGAGATGTTCTTTTTCTTCATCATGTAGGGGATGACGTTGCAGTCCACGTTACCGCAGCGGGTGCCCATGATCATGCCCTCGAGCGGGGTGAAGCCCATGGAGGTGTCGATGCACTTGCCGTTCTTGACGGCGGTCACGGACGAGCCGTTGCCTATGTGGCAGGTGATGATCTTCGAGTTGTTGAGGTCGAGGCCGACGTATTCGGCGCCTCTGCGGGATACGTACTGGTGCGAGGTGCCGTGAGCACCATAGCGGCGCACGTGGTAGTCGGTGTAATAATCATACGGAAGCGCATACATATAGGCATA
>JAEEGG010019778.1_pt1 | contig 13534 bp, 10 predicted proteins | sample 9134161 | NCBI WGS metagenome assembly JAEEGG01 (sample SAMN16246543, study PRJNA631951) | gut metagenome | biome: gut microbiome; feature: rumen; material: CR-attached | host: Bos | place: Iran: Karaj | collected 2018-10 | reverse complement strand
CACAGGTAAGACTCACAAGATTGGTGAGGTGCATGACGGCGCTGCTACCATGGACTGGATGGCCCAGGAGCAGGAGCGTGGTATCACGATTACCTCTGCTGCTACCACTTGCAGCTGGAAGTGGCAGGGCAAGGAGTACAAGATCAATCTGATTGACACTCCGGGACACGTTGACTTCACCGCAGAGGTGGAGCGTTCACTGCGTGTGCTTGACGGAGCTGTCGCCACCTACTCTGCTGCTGACGGTGTTCAGCCCCAGTCAGAGACCGTATGGCGTCAGGCAGACAAATACAACGTACCCCGTATCGGTTACGTGAACAAGATGGACCGTTCAGGTGCTGACTTCTTCGAGACTGTTCAGCAGATGAAGGACATCCTCGGTGCCAACCCCGTTGTTATCCAGGTGCCCATCGGTGCTGAGGAGAACTTCAAGGGTGTGGTTGACCTCATCAAGATGAAGGCTATCCTGTGGCACGATGAGACCATGGGTGCTGAATATGATGTCGAGGAGATTCCCGCTGACCTCAAGGACGAGTGCGACGAGTGGCGTAACAAGCTGCTCGAAGCTGCTGCCGAGTACGATGAGGCTCTGATGGAGAAGTACTTCGACGATCCCAACAGCATTACCGAGGAGGAGATTATCACCGCTATCCGTAAGGGTACCATCTCTATGGCTTGCACGCCTATGATTTGCGGTTCTTCTTATAAGAATAAGGGTGTTCAGCCCCTGCTGGACTATGTCTGCGCTTTCCTGCCTGCTCCCGTTGACGTGGAGATGGTGATGGGTACCAACCCCAACACCGATGAGGAAGAGGGTCGTAAACCCAGTGAGGATGAGCCTACATCAGCTCTGGCATTTAAGATTGCCACCGACCCCTACATGGGACGTCTGGTATTCTTCCGCGTATATTCTGGTAGCGTGAAGGCTGGTTCTTACGTCTTCAACCCCCGTTCGGGCAAGAAGGAGCGTATCAGCCGTCTGTTCCAGATGAACTCCAACAAGGAAATCCCCATGGATTCTATCGACGCTGGTGACATCGGCGCAGGTGTAGGTTTCAAGGATATCCGTACCGGTGATACCCTCTGCGATGAGGAGAAGCCCATCATACTGGAGTCTATGACCTTCCCCGATACCGTGATTTCTATCGCCGTAGAGCCTAAGTCTCAGGCTGACGTCGCCAAGCTGGACAACGGTCTGGCTAAGTTGGCTGAGGAAGACCCCACGTTCACCGTTCGTACCGACGAGCAGAGTGGACAGACCATCATCTCAGGTATGGGTGAGCTCCACCTCGACATCATCATCGACCGTCTGCGTCGTGAGTTCAAGGTAGAGTGTAACCAGGGTAAGCCCCAGGTGAACTACAAGGAGGCCATCACCAAGACTGTCATGGGTTACCGTGAGGTTTACAAGAAACAGTCCGGTGGTCGCGGTAAGTTCGCTGACATCATCGTGAACGTTGGTCCTGTTGATGACGATTGGAACATCAAGGAGAACGGCGGTCTGCAGTTTGTCAACGAGGTGAAGGGTGGTAACATTCCTAAGGAGTTCATCCCCTCTATCCAGAAGGGCTTCGAGGCAGCCATGAAGAATGGTATCCTTGGTGGCTATCCCGTTGATTCGCTGAAGGTTGTCGTCGTCGATGGTTCATTCCACCCCGTTGACTCTGACCAGCTGTCATTCGAAATCGCAGCCCAGATGGCTTACAAGGCTGTCTGCGCTCAGGCTAAGCCCGTACTGATGGAGCCCATCATGAAGCTTGAGGTGGTAACACCTGAGGAGAACATGGGTGATGTCATCGGTGACCTGAACAAGCGTCGTGGTCAGGTAGAAGGTATGGAAGAGGCTCGCTCTGGTGCCCGTGTCGTCAAGGCTCAGGTTCCCCTGTCCGAGATGTTCGGTTATGTAACCGCTCTGCGTACCATCACCTCAGGTCGTGCTACCAGCTCTATGGAGTACGATCACCACGCTCCTCTGTCTTCAGCACTGGCTAAGGCCGTGCTCGAGGAGGTCAAGGGCCGTGCCGACCTGGTATAAGGAAAATGTGTGGAGCGGTTCTGCCGCTCCATTCATCAAAGCTGTTGTTGAGCAAATGACTCTTTAGCGACAGCCCCATAAATTGTAAATAGTAAATTGTAAAATTGTAAATTAGAATTATGAGTCAGAAAATTCGTATCAAGCTGAAGAGCTACGACCACAAACTCGTAGACAAGTCAGCAGAGAAGATTGTGAAGGCCGTCAAGGCTACTGGTGCTATCATCAGCGGTCCTATCCCCCTTCCCACACACAAGCGTATCTACACCGTCAACCGCTCTACCTTCGTTAACAAGAAGTCTCGTGAGCAGTTCCAGCTGTCAGACTACAAGCGTCTGATTGACATCTACAGCTCTACCGCTAAGACTGTCGACGCTCTGATGAAGCTCGAACTCCCCAGCGGCGTTGAGGTTGAAATCAAGGTATAGTTTGTAGCTTTTACAGCACAACGATAGTCAGGACGATTCCCGTCATCCCAAGAGGATATGTGGAACCGTCCTGATTTAGTAAATACTGAGAACGTTTACTAAAGAGAAAGAAGAATGTGGAATAAACCCTATGGGATGAAAGAAGGTTTCCTGATAGGAGGAGGCCTTATCATAGTCGGACTGATGCTGGAGTTAACCGTCGGCCCAGTAGTCTGGGGGGCCTTTGCGTGGCCTGTCAATGGCATTGTGCTGGCAGGCTTTCTGGTTATGACAGCAACCTTATTCCTGCTACGTAAGAAGTTGTATATCTGCCAATTCATTGCGACGTATCAGGCAGCAATACCCACTATGGTGTATGCCGTCCTGCTGACCATCATCATGGGACTGACAAGACAGATGGTGGATGGCAATTGGCTGAACAATATGCTGTCGTTCTGGCCTTTCGTGCTGATCTATACGTTTATCGCAGTTATTTTGGGGCTGATCATCATCCGTCGCATTCTCAGTTTTCGATTCTCAATTTCCAATTTAAAAAGGGACATTCCATTCCTGCTGAACCATCTCGGGTTATTTCTGGCAATGACTACGGCCACGCTTGGCAATGCCGACATGCAACGGCTGAAGATGATTACGGTGGTAGGTGAACCTGAGTGGCGAGCACTGACACAGGAATTAACCGTCCGTGAGATGCCACTGGCCATTGAACTTAAAAAGTTTATCATGGAGACCTATGACGACGGTTCTCCCAAACGGTTTGCCTCAGAGATACAAATCCTGACGAAGTCGGGCAAGAATATCCAAGCCACCGTCGACGTGAACAAGCCCATTGAAGTGGATGGGTGGAAGATTTACCAATACGGCTACGACACGCAGATGGGGGCCATGAGTCAGACAAGCATTCTGGAACTGGTAAAGGATCCGTGGCTACCATTAGTCTATGCTGGCATCTACATGATGTTGGGCGGAGCCGTGTGTATGTTTATACTTGGAAGAAGACAAAAAGAGAACAGACAATGATTACCTGGGAACAATTCATATATTTTGCAATAGCTGCCGTGCTGTTGTGGGCCGTAGGAGCCTGGGCTGCGTGGAAAGACAAGACAAAGGCAGCTTACACCTCGTCTGTCCTCGGACTGGTCATATTCTTTAGTTACATCCTGATGATGTGGATCTCTCTGGAACGACCGCCACTACGCACGATGGGCGAAACCCGACTCTGGTATTCATTCTTCCTGCCATTGGCCGGCATCATTGTCTACTCGCGCTGGAAGTATAAGTGGATACTCTCGTTCTCAACCATCCTGGCATTGGTGTTTATCTGCGTGAACCTCTTCAAGCCTGAGATTCATTCCAAGACGCTGATGCCCGCCCTGCAGAGCCCTTGGTTCGCCCCGCACGTCATCGTCTATATGTTCGCCTATGCCGTATTAGGTGCAGCAACGGTGATGTCACTCTATCTGCTGCTTTTTAAAAAGAATAACGTTACTCCCGAGGAATATCTGATTACCGACAACCTCGTCTATGTCGGACTAGCCTTTATGACCATCGGCATGCTCTTCGGTGCGCTCTGGGCGAAAGAAGCCTGGGGCCACTACTGGTCGTGGGATCCTAAGGAGACGTGGGCTGCCATTACCTGGTTTGCCTATCTCGTCTATATTCATTACCGACAGCTTCCCAAACACAAGCCCCGTCTGGCCCTCGGACTGCTCATTGTTTCATTCATCCTCCTGCAAATGTGTTGGTGGGGCATCAACTACCTGCCATCAGCGCAAGGCTCCAGCGTTCACACGTACAGCATGTAAAGCCAACACAACGCCTGTTTTTGCAACATAGAGTTTGCAATTGTCATAAAGAGGTGACGCGTGATAGGTGTTAGGTACTATTTTTTGGTGTTAGCGACAGTAAAATGTTGAAGATTGGAAGTCCCTTCTTCAACATTTTTTGTACCTTTGCACTGCAAAATCAATCAATAACAATACATAGTAAGAAATGTTTCATATTTACGAAGGTTTCCATCTGGTTGAGACGTATCACAAGATGCGCCACCAGCGGAAGTATCATCCTGAAGACGGCACCAAGCGTGCCCTGAAGATTGCGTTCGTCATCCTCGTCACATTAGGGCTCTGGAACATGCCCTCCGAGTGGTTCGGCATCCAGAACCTCACCGTTATCCAACAGCGTATCATCGCCATCTTCGCGTTTGCCACACTGATGTGGATTCTCGAAGTCGTATCGTCGTGGGCTACGTCGGTAGCCATCATCGTACTGATGCTGCTCTTCTGTACCGACAGCGGCATATTGCCGATGGTCAACGAGGAGGAAGTGGGCAAACTGTTGTCATACAAAGGTGTGATGGCTACGTTTGCCGACCCTGTTATCATGCTGTTCATCGGTGGTTTCGTACTGGCTATTGCTGCCACGAAGACAGGCCTTGACGCCCAACTAGCCAAAGTGCTGCTGAAGCCCTTCGGCACACGAAGCGAAATGGTGCTGCTGGGTTTCCTGCTTATTACGGGACTGTTCTCGATGTTTGTGTCGAACACGGCCACTGCCGCTATGATGCTGACGTTCCTCACCCCCGTGTTCCACCAGCTGCCCCCCGAGGGTAAGGGCCGCATCGCCCTGGCTATGTCTATTCCTGTAGCAGCGAACCTCGGTGGTATGGGTACGCCCATCGGTACACCGCCGAACACCATCGCCCTGAAATACCTGAACGACCCTGAGGGTCTGAACCTCGGACTGGGTTTCGGTCAGTGGATGATGTTCATGTTCCCACTCGTTGTCGTCCTGCTGTTCATCAGCTGGCGCATCCTGCTCAAGATGTTCCCCTTCACCCAGAAGCGCATCGAACTGAAGATTGACGGTGGCATGCAGAAGGGTTTCCACTCGTGGGTGGTCATCATCACCTTCTTCGTCACAGTAGCCCTCTGGCTTTTGGACCGTGTGACAGGCATCAACTCGTACACCGTGGCTATGATACCATTTATGGTGTTTGCACTGACAGGCGTCATCAACAAGCGTGACCTGGAGCAGATCAACTGGAGCGTCATCTGGATGGTAGCCGGTGGTTTCGCACTGGGCTATGGTCTAAACGCATCGGGTCTAGCTGCCAACGCTGTAGAAAGTATCCCCTTCGGCGAGTTCTCTCCCCTGCTCATCCTGTTGCTCGGCGGTGCTATCTGCTACCTGCTCTCGAACTTTATCTCGAACTCGGCAACAGCAGCACTCCTCATGCCGATTCTGGCCATTGTCTGTGGTGCTATGGGTGACAAACTCGACCCCATTGGCGGTACCCCCACCGTACTCATCGGTGTGGCCATTGCAGCTTCCAGTGCTATGATCCTGCCCATCTCGACACCGCCGAACGCCCTGGCCTTCGCCACTGGTCACGTGAAGCAGAACGAGATGGCCAAGATGGGTATCATCATGGGTGTCATCTCCATGGTGCTCGGCTTCGGCCTCGTCTACCTCATGGGCACGCTGCACCTGTTGTAAATTCATTATTTCACAAACATCATGAGGGCGTGCCTTGACACGCCCTCATGATGTTTTATACAGCTTCCCCGTTTTTTCCCTAAAAGCTTTGCCGATGCTAATTTTCATCGTATCGTTGACTTCGTCGAAGATACTTTCGCTCGACAATAAAAACAAATAATCGTTTTTTGTTTTGTATTGTTCTCGCTTATTCGTACCTTTGCATCATGAAACAGTTGTTGAGCATATTCGTACTGCTGGTGGCACTGTGCTGCTGCACCACCGAGGCCGACCGCAACCGCATGCGGAGCGGGCTCGACAGCATCAATGAGCGCAACCGTAACGACCAGCCCTTCACGGTCAAGGACGTAGAGCCCTACGTCCAGTTCTTCGACGACCACGGCACTCCCAACGACCGCCTGCTGGCCCACTACCTCCTCGGCCGCGCCTACTACGAGGCCGGCGAGGCCCCCATGGCCCTCGAGTGCTATCAGAAAGCCCTCGACTGTGCCGATACAACAGCAAAAGGCTTTGACTTTTGCACATTAAGTTCTGCCTATTCACAGATGGCGACTCTCTATCGCAGCCAACTCCTGCTGATCAATGAAATTGAAGCCAGGAAGAAGGCCAGCCATTATGCCTTCCGTGCAAATCAGCTACAATGGGCATTATATGATAAAGCTATGTCAGTCGGGGCCTATATATTATTGAATAAGAAAGATAGTGCAGAAATTATATTAAAGTCAGTTCTTCAGCAATATAGAAAAAATGGTTATACGCAACAAGCATTACGATACTCAAAACCATTAATGTACTTATATACACAAGATTCTCAACGTCTTGTTGAAGCTAAAGCATTAATGGACCAGTTTGAAGCTGAGTCAGACTTATTCGATGAGCATCATGAACTGCCTTCTTCACAGCGTCAGTATTACGACTATAAAGGCAGGTATTTCGAAGGCATTCACCAATTGGACTCTGCTGAATACTACTATCGTAAAATCTATCGATCAGGAATGTCCTATGTTGATCAAGATCCCATGTATCGAGGTTTATTGAGTGTCTTTAGCAAACGTCATCAGGCAGATTCCATCTCCAAATATGCTCAGTTGTATTGCACAGCCAACGATTCTTCCATAGCTCTCAAAGACCGTGACCAGATAGCCCGGATGACAGCTCTCTATAATTACAACCGCCTTCAGAAGGAAGCACAAGTAGAAAGAGAAAAGGCCACCCAGCGGACCATTATAATATGGATATGCTTAGCTGTTATCGTCTTAATATGTGTCATTACATACATCATCATTCGTGAACTCTCACATAAAAGATATGAAGCAGAACAAAAATACATCCATAGTTTGGAACTCATAGAACAAGCTCGTCATGACATTGATAAACTGCGCAATAGTGAAGAAACAAACAAAGAGCTGATCTCAGAGAAAGAACATACCATTCATGATCAAGAAATTATACTAAAGTCATTGTTGCACAAAGATGTTAACAGTCATTCTTTGGCCGATAAGAAGCTGAAGGGAACAGACATCTATATGAGATTTGAACGGCTATCAACACTTGGTCAAATACCAACTGAAGAAGAATGGAACCTGTTACAAAGCCAGATATCAACATATTATCCGGGTTTTCATGATTTCATGCAGGAGCACGACTTTCATCTTAGCGATAAAGAACGCAAGATTTGCCTCTTGCTACGCATTGGTTTCAAGCCGACTAACATTGCCAATATGATTGGAGTTACATTTTCATATATCACAGAACTACGCACCAAAATGTTACAAAAACTTTTTGGTTTGTCAGGTAATTCCAAATCCTTCGATAAAATGCTGAGGGAAATCTATTAATAATTTCTCATTTCTTTCCTCAACTTCCTTAATTATTGTAAATTTCTTCCTTCAAAGAAGAGCTGCTAATTGACGTATATCGCTGATTTGCAAAAAGATAACCTTACTGAAAAATTCACTAAATTCTCTTGCCTCAGATTTGTTGTAGCAAACTCGGCTTTTTCCTAATTTTGCATCACATTTTAACAATAAAAACAAAAAGATTATGAAAAAGCTATTATTTATGATGATGTGTGCTTTCGTATTGAGCACGAGTGTTAATGCAAAGACTCTAGTTCCCTTAACTGTTACTATTGAGGACGACACTCCTCTTGGTAATGGTAATTCAAAATCTCCCGACGAGACTCCTACGGTGTACATTGATGACTACACGCTCTTCTTTGAGACCAATCATCCGGAGTATGTACTTAATATTAAGGATGAGGACGGCGATGTGGTTTATACTACTGTGGTCTACTCTGCTCAGACGCAGGCTGTACTGCCTTCTACCCTCTCTGGCGACTATGTGATTGAACTCACAGTTGACAACCTGCTCTTTACGGGATGGATTAATCTGTAAACGATGATTCTGAGGATTAAAAAGGTCGTGGTGAGATAATAACTTCAGCCTATCAATTAGTTTCACAAGTGTGATGCCACGGGGGCGCAGGCCCCTGTGGCTACACCAGCGTTTGACCCTTGATTCTTGCGTCTTTAAGTTAATATCCACCTGCAAGCCGAGAGTTCTGAGGATGCTCAGCAATGTGCTGAGCAGCGGATTGTCATATTTTTAGATTAATAGGGTATGGGACTAAATGTGTGAACCGCTAACGAATAGAATGCAAGATAAAGCAGACAGAAAACTCACCCTTTAAGTTATCAACAGATAGAGATGTTGTTCAATTCTATTACATTCCTGTTGTTTTTCCCAACAGTCTGTGTCCTCTATTTCTGCATTCCGCCCTCGCAGATAAAGGCACGGAATTTGTTCCTGCTCGTGGCCAGCTACTACTTTTACATGAACTGGGAGCCGGCATACGCCCTATTGTTGCTCACAAGTACCGTCATCACCTTTCTTGCTGCTCTCGGCATCGGTTACTTTGGAGAAAGGAGGAAGAAGAAGTTGTGTCTTGTTACCAGCCTTGTGCTGAACCTTGCAATTCTGTTCCTCTTCAAGTACTACAATTTCCTTGCCTCTAACATAGAACACACACACAAAGGGGACGGTTCTCTTTGTGTACTTTTTGAGAGATTTGTTTGGATATTTGGGAAGAAAACTATACCTTTGCAAAATCAATGCAATAGCTCAACTTATGCCAAGACAATTGAGACAAAAGAGCGGAACGGGAATTTACCACGTGATGCTGCGAGGTATCAACCGGCAGAACATCTTCGAGTCGCGCGAGGACTACTGGAAGTTCATACGTCTGATGAAACAGCAAGCATTTCCTGAAGACAAGGACGGGAAAGCGCTGCCGCCTCATTGCATCATATACGCCTATTGTCTGATGTCGAATCATGTACATCTGCTGATTCGAGAGTTGGACGAAGGGCTGACAGCTCCCGTGAAAAGCATCGCTATATCCTATGCACAGTATTTCAACAAGCATTATGAGCACTCGGGCCATCTCTTTCAGGATCGTTTCAAGAGCGAACCTGTCAACGATATGGAGTATTTCGCCACGCTGCTGCGGTATATCCACCAAAATCCTGTCGCCGCAGGCATAGTTGCCAACGTGAGAGACTACCCCTGGACCAGTTGGTGTGAATATCAGCCTGACATGACCTGCATCCTGCCAGTCTGTACCACAAAACATGTTCTCAGCAGATTACCGCTGACGGAACTGACTGGGCTTGTGGACGAACTGTTGCCCAAGGCCCTGAACATTCTGGATTTCAACAACGAGATGCCGGTCAGGCTTAGTGACGAGAAGGTGCGCGATTTCCTGACGATGTCTTGCGGTGTCACCAACCTGACGGCCCTGCAGCACTATCCCAAGACAACGCGCAATAACATTATTCTTCGCACACGTGAATTTGGTGCGAGCATTCGTCAAATTACCAGGCTGACAGGCATCAGCGAAGGCATCATCAGAAAAATCAAATAAAAAGTACACAAAGAGAACCGTCCCCTTTGTGTAAGGGACAAAAATATTTAGACGAATGAAATACTATATGAACAAAAAGATGGTGGATTTGATAAGAAAAACACCATATAAAAAGATTTCTCTTTCGAAGGAATTGCTTTCAATTTTAGATGAAGGGATTATAAACAAAAATGGATGTTTCCTATTTCGTTTTTTTTATAATGCCAATCCTCATTTGAAAGATAATCAATTCGAAGATAAAACAGAATATGAACATAGTGTTAATGATTTCCATTTTAATGACTATTGCCGGAATTGTAGTATAAACCATGTGTTCCTGTTTGTAAATAGACTTAAAGAAATGGCAATTAAAATGTGTGTTTCATCTACAATGGCAATTACAATTTCTTCAGATAATGACGATTTTTCTTTGTCTTTTACCACCATGCATGGTGATGAACGCCCCTGGATATCCCCCTATGATTTAGATAATTTTTCACAGCCAATTATGATTGTTATTATAGAAAAAATCACAGTTACGGGTCACAAGGGGACAGACATGAAGTGATCATTTTTTGAGTAAATAATTTTGTTGTTTAAGAAAATGTTACTATATTTGCACTGTCTATCAAACTATCATCAGCACATGCCGCGACAGGAGAGGACAAAGAGTGGAACGGGCATCTATCATGTCATGCTTCGAGGAATCAACAAGCAGGACATCTTTGAGGACGATGAGGACTATTCCCAGTTCCTCAATATTCTTTATGCGCTAGTTAATCGATGCGATGAGCAAGGGCATAATCTCCCTCCACATTGTACATTCTATGCATATTGTCTGATGATCAGCCAATGGAGATACAGAAATTAGAAAAGATAAAACGAAATACAATCTTAAAACAATTATGTGAATATGGAGCAAATATCAGGCAGATCTCCCGCATTACGGGAATCAGTTACGGAGTTATTTATAGGGCGAAAAGTGGATCATGAGAACCGTCCCCAAATTTCCAAATTTCACATTCCATATCAAAGTTGCTATAATCACTACACCTCTACACTATTTTGATATAAATTATTCATTATCAGTTGGTTAAATTAATGTATAGATTGGTGTATAGATGTTCAACTATACACTTGATGAGTATGTAAGCTACAGTATTTTGTTTGCTAATGCTGCATAACTGTCTGATAATAAGCATTGTTTATATCTGTTTCGATGGCAGTTTCAAGTTGTTTCTGTGCTGGAAACAAGTTGTTTCTCCCATGGAAACAAACTGTTTCTGCCATCGCCACAAGTCGAAACAGATATCTGGTGGGTTGTTACCAATGCCTGTTTAGAGACAGAAATCTGTTGTTAATTCCCAAAAGATGTAGTGTTGGTGTATAGACAAGCAATCTATACACTGAAATAAGCAGCTATTAATCAATATGTTAGCTTTATTTATGTATAGATGTAGCTAAATCGGAGCATGTTCAGTCAATTCGGACGGTCAAATCAGTCAGCTGAATGAGGCGATTTTGACTTGAAATGTACATGAAATAGGCCCTAAATGAGCCTTTTCGTCGGAGCAAATTCAGTCAAAACCCGAAAAATGGCCCGAAAATCGGAGCAAATTCAGTCACTGTCTCCTGACTGGTCTCCAAAGGGTGCCAAAACACCCTTCCGTCGGAGCAAAATCAGTCAGTTTTGCAAAAGAAAGTCCTGATAATCAGCGACTATCGGAGCAAATTCAGTCAGTGACATCGAAAAATCGGAGCCTCAGTCAGTAAAATCGGCAGAATTCTGCGTCGGAGCAAATTCAGTCACTCAAAGTTTGCTACCTTTGCAAGTGAAAGTAATATTCACAAGCAGAGAAGAGTATGGCAAATAAACCAGTAGACATGAGTAAATTGAAACAAGTTCTCCGGCTCTACAAGAATGGTGACATGTCCAACCGCAGGATTGCGGAGACAGTGGAGCTCGACAAGAACACAGTAAACAAGTACATTAACCAGGCGAAGAAGGATAGCCTGAGTATCGACGCGCTTTTAGCTCTCGACGATCCGGTTCTTGCCCATCGCATGGTGGGAGGCAATGCTGCCTATTCAGACTCCAGATTCGATGAGCTGAAAACGATGCTCCCGTACTTTGCATCTGAGCTGAAGCGCCCCCATGTGACAATGCAGTTGCTCTGGGAGGAGTACCGCAAGGAATCTGTACGTCCCTATGGGATTACCCAATTCAAGGAGCATCTCAACAGATATATCGCAGGCACTACCGACAAGACGGCATCTACAATCCTCAAGGATCTCTACGTGGGTGGAGAAAAGGCTTTCCTTGACTTTGCCGGTGGCAAGATGCAGTATGTAGACGTAGATACTGGCGAGATACACAGCGTGGAGGTCTTTGTGGCCTGCCTGCCAGCTACTGACTATGGCTTTGCAATGGCTGTACCGTCGCAGAAGGTGGAGGACTTTATACGCGCCGTAGAGTGTTTCCTGAGACATATAGGTGGAGTGCCCAAGATCCTAGTGCCTGATAACCTGAAGGCTGCTGTCATCAAACGCGAGAACGGCATGCCTGTGCTCAACAAGATTTTTGATGACTTTTGTAACCACTACGGCTGTGTAGCCATCCCTGCACGCCCTGTGCATCCTAAGGACAAGAGCCTCGTTGAGGATCATGTGCGGATTATCTACCGCAGGGTCTTTGCCCCGCTTCGTAATGACATCTTCTATTCCATCGAGGAACTGAATGCCGCCATTGCCCAGAAGATGAAGGAACACAACCAGAAACGAATGCAACAGCGTCCGCAGACTCGTGAAGAGCTTTTCCTTGCCATAGAGAAGCCCAATCTCAACCCTCTGCCTGAGAAGTATTACGAGCCCAAATTCTATACGAACCTGACTGTGGATGACAATTGCTGTGTCTATCTCGGGCGCGACATGCACTATTACTCCGTGCCATACAAGTATATTGGCTTCCGCATGCAAGTCGTTTTTACAGCTACGGTTGTGAAGATCTACACGCCTGACGGTATGCTTGTCAGGGAATGGGACAGAGACAGGACTCCCGGAGCCTATTCTACAAAGCAGGAAGACATGGCCTCCAACAGTCAGGCTTACAGGCAAAGGTCACCAGCCTATTACATCAGCAGGAGCCGGGATGCCAACGAGAATCTCGGAATCGTGGTCGAGACCATGTTTGGAAATCTGTCTAAGGATACGCCTCCTGAGGTGCTCTATCATCGCTGCGATGCCCTGCTTCGCCTTCATAGGACCACGGAACCTAGGCTGTTTAACCTCGCTTGTGAGCATGCCATACGTCTTGACAGATGCTCATATAAGTTTATTGACCGTGCCATCAAGAGCAAATGCCTTGGCATCCTTGAGGCAAGTCGTGAAGATGATATCATAGCACCGCCTGAACATGAGAATATTAGGGGGCTGTTTGTATAGCAAGTCACTTACGTTTTATATAAATCAGTTACATTATGGACGAAATCTCAGCTACAATCAAGCAATTGCGCCTCCCTGGCATGGAACAATGCTGGAGGTCGCTCATTGAGACCAGACGTGTCGATGGCATGTCCCTGCGCGATGGACTGCTGCTCCTTTTGCAGGCAGAGAACGAGCAGAGGAATGAAAACCGGAACATGCGTCTGCTCAAGCATGCCAGATTCCGCTATCAGG
>JAEEGG010019777.1_pt1 | contig 13535 bp, 14 predicted proteins | sample 9134161 | NCBI WGS metagenome assembly JAEEGG01 (sample SAMN16246543, study PRJNA631951) | gut metagenome | biome: gut microbiome; feature: rumen; material: CR-attached | host: Bos | place: Iran: Karaj | collected 2018-10 | reverse complement strand
TGCAGAAAGCTATATGCGGTCTCTATGCTGTCCTTTGTAATCATTGGTCGTAGCCGATGGGCCTGAATTGTTTCTGTTGCTCACTCCAGACAAAACCTCTTTTGTAGAGGTATTCCTTTATCTGCTTTGGATCTCTGCTGAAGGCATAGCACAATGATTCGAGGCTGTCAAACTCTTCATCTCTCAGAAGCATATTGATGCTCGAAACCAGAATAGCAGGGTCTTTGGGCAGGAAATCCATTTTCGCTAAATACTATTAAATCGATGGGCAAAGTTACTGAATTTGCAGCATTTTTTGTATATTTGCACCATAAAATTAACAATAGTTGATTCTTGTCACGACTCGGCAGACCAAATGCGAGCATTTTTCTGCTCTCGCTGCTCCAAGAATTAGGAATGTTTATGAAAGTAAAGAGATGAAGAAGGGATTACTTTTATCCATTGCTTTGATAATGTCAGTTGCAGTATCGGCACAGGATGTTGAGAGATTCGTCAACAGACAGATGCAGGCCTATCCCAAGTCGCGGCTGCTTGACATCTACAAGTCGTGCTTCCAGGACTATATGGGTGCCGAGCATCTGGTGTCGGACAGACAAAGGGTCAAGGCTTATTTGGATGAAGAGTTGAATACTACCAGCCTTGACAACCTCATGCCCTGGTACTACGAACCATGCGGGATAGACAGCAGCTATTATCGTGTCAGCATTCGAGCCATCAAGGAAAGCCTCGTTTCAGAAGACTTGTTACTTAATGCCTTCATCCGCAGTGCAAACGGACGGAGCAGCGAGAGCCGCCAAGTTCGCTTGGATGGCCGAGTCGTGACGGACGAAGGCGAAGCCAACACTGAGAAGCGACCTTCTGTTGAGTCGTGGAGTAAACGATGGCACAAGATTATTGGCACTATCGACCAAATGAAACTGGATCTGCCCAACTATCAAGAGGACAAACAATTCATAGACAGCGTTCTTTCCGTCGGGAAATACGCTATCAGCCACTCGCCAGATTACCGTGAGGCCTATCATCCTCACTACAGAATCGTAGAGCGTAGCATCTTTGAAAAAGAAATCAAAAAACTTATAGATCAGAAAAAGTAATAAAGACAATGAAAGTAATCAGCACAAAGAAGGCACCTGCTGCCATCGGGCCTTACAGTCAGGCCATTCAAGTAGGAAATCTCGTCTATACTTCAGGTCAGATTCCCATTGACCCAGCGACAGGAGTATTCGTTGAAGGAGGTATCAAAGAACAGACCCGTCAGTCGCTCACCAATGTGAAAGCCATCTTGGAAGAGGTTGGTCTGACTATGAGTAATGTGGTGAAGACAACTGTTTTCATGGCAGACATGAACGACTTTGCAGATATGAACAGTGTCTATGCAGAGTTCTTCTCTGAGCCATATCCCGCACGCTCAGCTGTTGCCGTCAAGACATTGCCGAAGGGAGCATTGGTAGAAATCGAAGTTATAGCTGAAATAGGATAAACCCAGATGCGACACAAAGGAGTCATCTGTGGCATATTAGCAGCCGTGTGCTATGGCACGAATCCATTTGGCGCATTGCCTCTCTACGAAGAGGGGGTGAACACGTCGTCTGTGCTTTTCTACCGCTTCTCGATGGCTGTTGTCATGCTGGGGGTGATGCTGCTGGTGGAGCGTAAATCCTTTCGTATCAACCGTCAGGAGTTGATAGTTCTCGGTTCGTTAGGATTACTCTTTTCGGCATCGTGCATCACCTATTATGAAAGTTTCCTGCTCATGGATGCCGGTATTGCTTCCACCATCCTGTTCGTTTATCCGGTCATGGTGGCAGGTATTATGGCATTGTTCTTCAAAGAACGCATTACGTTCTCTACCGTCACAGCCATCCTTCTTGCCCTGGGCGGTATTGGATTGCTGTATCAAGGTGATGGAGAGACGTCGCTCAGCACGATGGGCATCATCCTGGTCATACTTTCTGCATTGTGTTACGCCATCTATATCGTTGTTGTCAACCAGTCGAGCATTCGCATGTCGTCGTTGAAACTCACCTTCTACGTGTTGTTCATATGTATGTTTGTTCTATTGGCATACTCGTTTACCTCGTCCGACCTGCATCTGCAGCTGCCACCATCGCCACGAGCTTGGTTCTATGCCTGTTGGTTAGGACTAGTGCCAACCATCCTCTCATTGGTACTGATGACTATAGCCGTCCATGAGGTCGGGGCCACGCCTACGGCCATCATGGGAGCCTTGGAACCACTGACAGCCGTTGCCATCGGAGTTCTTGTCTTTGGCGAAGCCCTCACCGTCCAGCTCGTTATAGGGATTGTTCTGATACTGTCTGCCGTATTACTGATAGTACTAGGTAAGAATTTCCATTTACGAACTATAACACACACTATATCAACTATCGTCAGAAAGACCTGGCGGTGGAAATAATCAAATAAGGCCATGACCAAGAATGAAATTTCAATAAGCAGAAGATCGTGTTTCCTGTATCAGGATGAAGCAGCCACACATCTGCTGATTCAGCCGATTGATGAGCATGACTTGGAGGTGTTGGATCAAGAAGTCAAGGCAATCAAGGAACTATCCGATAAGCCTTTCTCACTTGTGGCTTTTATGATTAAGGACTGGAATCAGGAATTGACTCCTTGGGCTGCACCTCCTGTGTTCGGACGAATTCCCTTTGGTAGTGGAGCAGAAAAGACACTGGAGTTCATCACTAGCCAATTGTTGCCAGAGATTCAAGAAAACATTCCTCACCTCATACTTGGCGGCTATTCACTTGCAGGACTGTTTGCCTTATGGGCAGGGTATCAGACAGACAAGTTTGAAGCCATTGCTGCTGCCTCCCCATCTGTATGGTACCCTCAGTGGATTGATTATGCATCAGAGAACAGACCACTTGCAAAGTCCGTCTATCTCAGTCTTGGCGATAAGGAGGAGAAAGCAAAGAATCCTATTATGGCGCAGGTTGGTAATGCCATCCGAAAGCAGCATGAGCTGTTGATGGAACAAGAGATTAATACCCTACTTGAATGGAACGCAGGCAATCACTTCGTCGATTCCGACAAGCGGATGGCAAAGGGATTCGCCTGGGCAATTAATAATTTATGATATGAGAAAAGCAAGCAGAGATATGGATGCCGCCTTCGCCTTAGAGGTGTTGGAGAAGGCTCCATACATTACTGTCAGTTTCACACGGCCTGATGGCACGCCCTACGGTGTACCCCTGTCGTTGGCTCGTATTGATGAAAAGACATTTTATTTCCATTGTGCTATGGAAGGCGAGAAGCTGGACTGCATAGCTACTAATCCAATGGTGGCTCTGTCGGCTGTCACCCGCTGCACGCCTACCGTTGGCCCCAAGGATGGCAGTTTCACCCTACAGTATAAATCTGCAATGGCTATCGGCAAGGCTGAGATGGTGACGGACAAAGACGAGAAGATCGAGGCTCTGAGAGCTATCTGTCTACGATTCTTACCCAAACACATGGATGCTTTCGACGATGCCATCGCCCGCAGCCTGAAACAAACAACTGTGGTGAAGATAACCCTCACTGCACCACCTACCGGCAAGCGTAAGCAGTATGACAAGCATGGTGAGGAGCTCAAATATGGAAGAATGGAATAAAATTCTTTCATCCCACATCAATTGGTAGGCATATTAAGATGAGGTTCGTTTTGTAATGAAGACCGATGCCAACATCGACAGCAGGAGAATACCAAAGATGACGGCAAGACTGATAGGTGTGGGTACTTCGATATGCGGCATATTAATGGACAATCCCATCAGAGAGCCAAGGTCGTTGATGTTCTCGTTCATGGCGAGCAACATCTTGATGCCTACGAAGATGAGGATGATGCCAAGACCATATTTCAGATAGGTGAAGTAACGCGAGATGGCAGCGAGGGCAAAGTAAAGGGCACGGAGGCCGAGAATAGCAAAGATGTTGCTGGTAAGCACGATGAACGGATCGCGGCTGACGCTGAACACAGCAGGGATGCTGTCGACGGCGAAAGCCACATCGGTGGTCTCGATGACCAGCAGGGCGATAAAGAGCGGCGTTGCTTTTCTTTCGAAGAAGAATTTTTCGCCGTGAAGCTGGTCGGTAACGTGGAAGAAGCGCTTGAACAGCCTAACAATGAAGTTGTTGCTGGGATTGCCCTGTTGGTTCTCATCGTGGGTGAACATCTTTCCTCCTGTATAGAGCAGGAACAATCCGAACAGTCCCAGCACCCACTCGAAGCGCTCGACCATTGCCGCACCGGCAAAAATAAAAACGCTGCGCAGAACGAGTGCGCCGAAGATGCCCCAGAAGAGCACCTCATGCTGATACTTTCGCTCGATGCCAAAGAATGAGAACAGCATTAGGAACACGAAGAGGTTGTCCATCGACAACGACTTCTCTATCAAGTAACCTGCCAAGAACTCCATCGCCTTTTCGTGCGGCTCAATGGGATAGAACAGGTAGATGCTTGCACAGAACACCAACGACACGCCTATCCATACGGCAGTCATCTGCAACGCTTCCTTCACATTTACCTCGTGCTGTCCCTTGCGACCGAACATCTTCAAATCGACCACCAGCATCAGCAATACTAACACATAAAACACAATCCATGCCCACAAGGGCAGTCCCATCAAATCCATTTTTATTCGAATATTATCCTGTTTGTAATCTTATTTTTCTTTACCCACGTCTCATATCGGGCGTATAGTTCCTGCGGCTCGGTGTTATACCAACTATAGCCAGTGCGTCGCTCATAGCCTATTTCGGCGAGGCTACGTTTGGGCTCACCGTCGCGGTCGCAGAAGAAAGGTTTGCCTTCCTCCAGGTCATAGTAGCGAGCCCACATCGGGGCGGCAGTGCTGTCGGCAACCAAGTGGATGTCAGACTTACCGTCGGCCTTGTATTTCTCAAGTCGATAACCTGTAATCTTATGCGTTTCGAACCATTTCATGGCTCCGTTGACGGCACGGATGATGCGCTCGTCGGGCTTCGAGATCTGCATCAGCAGGAACGTGAGGGCGGCACTCTCCTGTGTACAGAACGACGGCAACTCATAGGCACGGGCTTTGGCTGGCTTCAACGTCACAGCATCGTGCTGCTGGCACCAGACGGTGGGTTCACCGTCGACCACAATCTGCGTGGCGAGGATGCAGTCAATACCCATGTTAAAAGCCTTGGCCGTCTGCTGGCGCATGTCGCTATCGACCAAATTCCCATCGTAAGGGGCACGATTCTTCATGACATCGCGAAATATCTTGAGCACGTTGACAATGGCATTGTCGTTGTAGGTGATGTGCACCTGATACTGACGGTTCTTAGGCCAGAACTGCGGCCACCCGCCATTCTCGTACTGTCCGCTCAGCAGGAATATCATCGCCTTACGGAAGGCATCGCGGTAACGATCGTCCTTTGTCTGCTGGTATAGTCGTGCCAGGAAGATCATCTGCATGGAGGTTGCCTTGTTGTCGATGGTTGAATCGTCCTCTCGCGTCTTCTGCTGGAAAATGCTATCCTTCTGGGCTGCCGTCAGGGACTCGACCATATTAACATTTTTGGGCCATCCGCCCGTATTGCGCTGATAAAGCAACAACTGGTCGCCTACACGACGGGCTTCTTCTGTCTTGAAGAAAGCCGAGTCTTTCTGTTGCAGCACCTGGTTGTTGGACAACTTTTGTGTCTGACTGCTGATGCTGTTTGTCATGATGGTCATGACCATCAGCAGAAACGTAAATCGAATCGCTCTCATTAGTTATTATCTGTTGATTTCTTTATTATAGACTCTATAAGTATGGTGGTTGTTTTTGCCTCACCTGGCATCGTATAGTCATCACGATGTGCCTCAAACTGCTGTTTATAGGTATCAGCCTTCTCTGCATCGCGCTTGTGGAGCAACTCGTAGGCATAGAGGACGGCACACTTGATGGGTGAATACTTGCTGTTGGCAATCGTATAACGCTCCAGTTGCTTATCCCATAGTTTATCGACAACATCGTGTCGTTGAGTAGTCAGCAGTTCCAGCATCACAAGTTCACCACCCACCTCGAGCTTATACAGTTGGGCTAGCTTCTTGCCGAGTGCCATCAGTTCTTCTGCCACCATTCGGGCCTCTTCAAATCGTTGTTGGTCTTCGAGCAATGCCATATAGAGAATGCGGTTTGATATTTCCAGATAGTGGCTTTGCTCTTTAACGGGGATGTCCTCAAACCATGTTGCCGGCATCTTGCTCATTCTGAGCCCACGACTCAGTTTACCTGCTGCCTGTAAAGAGCGTACAAAGAAACGTCGCTCTTCAGGGTGCCGCCACAGTGTCCACAGATTATATCCATCGTTGCTAACACCCCCAACTATCATCGGCACACCATTCATGAATGCCACAAGGATGCCGACAAAAGCCATCATAACGAAGAACGAAAAAGCGGCCAAGTGCAGTTCGAACGAGCGTAGCACCAAAATGGAAAGGCCTGCCAGCAGCAGGTTCATCAGTACGCCACCGGCATTGTACCAGAACCAGGGAGCCTTCTCAACGTCCTGGTCTTCAGGGATTTCCAGAATGCATTGTCCACCAGTACCTTGTATGTGGAAACGTTTCCAGCGCAGCCCTTCGTCTGTTTTGACAATGGTAAATTTGAACACACGGAACGACAGAAACTTGTAGCCCGTCAGTAGTCCTGTGATAAGATGGCCTGCCTCGTGCAGTACCAGATGAATGAAGACTGTTACGAAAAGCCATAGCAGCGCGAAACCTATCGACATAGCCTTCAGCCCATAGTCAATTCCTTCCGAATGGCTCTTTGCAGAAGGCATACCTCCATCTACAAGCCACATAACTAGCATTACTCCTCCATAGCCGGCAACTGCTCCAACGAGCATGCCAAGCAACATTTTTAGTATATTCTTCATTATTTTATTCCTTTCTTAGTGTAAAATCAAATTGTAGGCCACCTTTTTCGGCAATACGGGCGGTAATGGTGCCGCCATGCAGAAGGACGGCATTCTTCACTATAGCGAGACCGAGGCCTGTGCCGCCTATACTGCGACTGCGGCTCTTGTCAATACGGTAGAAACGCTCGAAAATGCGGGGCAAATGCTCTGGAGCAATGCCCACGCCATTGTCGCTGAAGCAGAACATCCAGTTGTCATCGGTCTGTTCGGCGCTGATGTCAATGGTGGTACCCTCGCCGGCATAGTTAATGGCGTTATCGACAAGGTTGCGGAAGATGCTGTAGATAAGTGAGGGATTGGCCTTGATGACGATGTGTTGCGGCAGACAGTTGTTAAGCTTCATGTGGCGCTTTTCGAGGGCGATGGCGGTTTCTTGAACGATGTCGCCGACGATGGCCGAGACGTCGGTACGCTCCAGCGTCAGCTGGTGGGCGGCATAGTCCATGCGGTTCAGCGTCGAAATGTCCTGCAGCAGAGCGGTCAGTCGGTGGGTCTGCGCGTTGGTGCGCTCGATGAACTGCCGCTGCGTCTCAGGCGACATCTGCGGATTATCGAGGATGGTGTCTGTATAGCCGAGGATGCTGGCCACGGGGGTCTTCAGTTCGTGGGCGATGTTCTGCGTCAGTTCGCGGCGCATCTGGTTCTCCTTGGCGGCCTGTTCACGGCTGATGCGCTCGTCCATCCGGCGGGCATAGCGGTGGAGCAAGAACGCCAACCCCACCATCACCACGAGCGAGAACAGCAGCAGGTGCCAGTCGCTGACCTCGTCAAAGGGCTCCAGGAACTTGCGGTCGTAGTCCTCGAACAGGATAAAAATCAGCGCATAGACGGCAAACACCACCATCACGCTGACGAACATCTTCCGGCCTTCACTCAAATGCTTCATGTTATTTATTATCAAGAATTTGAGAATTAGAGAATTATTGCGGTAGCAAATTCTTCACTCTTCATTCTTCACTCTTCACTTTCAAAATAGTAGCCGAATCCTTGTCGGCTGACGATGCAGTTGCCATAGCGCCCCATCTTCTTTCGCATGCGGGCGATGTTTACATCCACCGTTCTGTCGCTGACCACCACGTCCTCCGGCCAAATGGCATCGAAGATCTGCTGACGGGAAAAGACCTGTCCGCGATGCCTTAACAGCAGCCCAAGCAGCTCGAACTCCGTCTTCGTGAGACCCACGCTCTCGCCATCCACCGTCGTCGTCTTTTTGCTGAGATCGAGCACCAGGCCCTCGAAGGCTATCTGGCTCTCCTCCGTCGTGTGCGACTGGCTTCTGGCAAGGACCGCCTTCACTCGAGCCACCACCTCGCGCACCGAGAACGGCTTAGTCACGTAGTCGTCGGCGCCAAGTCCGAAGCCCCGCAGCGTGTCGTCCTCCGTGTCCTTGGCGGTAAGGAAGATAATCGGCAGATGACTTGTTGCCGCCTCACTTTTCAGTCTTTTTGCCAGCCCGAAGCCCGACATGCCCGGCATCATCACGTCGAGTATCAGCAAATCAAAGCTATCACTATTTGACGACTGGCGATTGACGATTTTTTTCCATGCAGTTTCGCCTGTATACGCTGCTTCGACCTGATAGCCGGCAGCTTTCAGATTGTAGAGCAGAATCTCGCACAGATCTTGCTCATCATCCACCACAAGTATTCTCTTCTGTCTCATATCGCCCGCAAAGGTACAAACAAATCGCAACAAAACCCAAAATAGACTCCTATATTTTCACTGTAGTTTTATCATACCTGAGGTCAGGAGTTGATGGTAACAGCATCAATAAAATCCATGTAAATAATTTCTTTGCGTTTAACATCATTCTATTTAATGTTTAAATGAAACTTATTTCCCAAATCTTGCTTGCACAACGTTAACAACATAATCGCCCAACTTCTCGTACTCGTTGACAAGGTCGGTGAAAATGGTGCCGGTGGCGTAGTCGTATTCGTGGTCGTTGACAGCGCGGATGTTGTCGTTCTTCATGCGCTGGCGCAACATATTAATTTCGTTCTCGATGCGGTAGGTCTCGTTGATGTCGTGCTCGTGGCGGTGGCCCGTCATGACGCGATTCATTTGTGTGAGGGCATCATCGCAATGACTCATCAAGTTTTCCAGATGGGCGGTCTGCCAGGCGTTGAAGGTATTGTTCATTTCTCGCTGGCGGTTCATGGTGCGAGCCAGGTTATAGCAGGCATCGCCGATGGACTCTAGCTCGCCCACTTCGCGCAGCATCTGGCGCACTTTCGTCTTGGTCTCATCGCTCAGGTGATTGGCGCTCACCTGCTCCAGGAAGCGGGCTATCTCCAACTCCATACGGTCGGTCAGGTCCTCCTGATGCTCAATCTGACTGAAGAGATGCACAAAGGCTTTGTCGTCCTTCTCGTCCATCAGCTGGTGCACCATACCAAACATTTGCTGCACGCGCTGGGCAAAGTGGGCCGTTTCCTTCTGCGCCTGCAGGACGGCGATTTCGGGCGTCTGAATCACGCTGGCCTCGATGTACTTCAGGCGCAGCTCATCGGTCGCGGGTTCGGCCTTCTCGGGCAGCAGCCAGCAGACGATACGCTCCATCTGCGGGATGAGTCCGATGAGCAGGAGGGTGTTGGTGACGTTGAAACAGGTGTGGAACATGGCGAGAACAATAGGAATAGCCCCCTCCCGACCTCCCCCTTGGGGGAGGAGATTGGCTGCACTGTCGGGCTTTCCCCCAAGGTGGGATGGGAGGGGGGCAAGTTCGCACACCATATCGACGAAGGGGTAGAATACGCAGAGCACCCAGACGACGCCGAAGACGTTGAACAACAGATGTGCCAGTGCTGCACGCCGTGCCTGAGTATTAGCCCCCAATGCGGCGAGATTAGCCGTTGCCGTGGTGCCGATGTTCTCGCCCATCACCAACGCGATGCCTAAATATATAGGTAACACGCCCGTGGAGCAGAGCAGGATGGTGATGGCCATCACGGCGGCCGACGACTGCACGATGCAAGTGATGAGCGTGCCGATGGCGAGGAAGGCAAGAATGGTAAGGTGGCTATTCGTATCGAACGAGGCAAAGAAGTCAACCACAGCTTGGTTGTGTTCCAAGTCCATCTCCTTGCCCGCCGAACTCAGCATCACCAGCGAGAGGAACATGAAGGCGATGCCGAAGAGGAAATCGCCCACGTAGCGGTGGCGTTTGCGATAGATGAGCACCATACCAAAGAAGAAGGCAGGGAACACCACGTTGGTCAAATCGACGTTATAGCCCAGCGACATAATCCATGCCGTGAGCGTCGTGCCGATGTTGGCTCCCATGATGACCGAGATGGCCTGCGAGAGTGTCAGCAGTCCTGCCGATACGAAGGATACGGTCATTACCGTCGTGGCCGATGACGACTGCACAGCACTGGTTACCAACGTACCCGTAAGCATACCCGTCAGTCGGTTCGTCGTCATTTTTGCCAATATGTGTCTCAGCTGCGGTCCTGCCATCTTCTGCAGTGCATCGCTCATCATCATCATTCCAAAAATGAGCAGTCCCAATGCACCCAACAGCTTCAGCGACACTATCAAATAATCTTGCGTTGTTTCCATAATTTCTTTTTGCGTGCAAAATTACTATTAACGACCAATACTGCAAAACAAATCCTGTTACGATTCGGTTACGTAACAGGATTGTAACAATTTGGATAGATTCTCGAAAAAGTGACAGCCCATTCATGAAAGAAAAAAGAAACCGTATTTCTACGATTCCCGGAGTCCTCTTGCAAGGCTAGTATTTGTCCTTTTGCTTAATATAATCTCCATTGTGGTTTTTTGCACTTTCATACCCATATCCTTATAGAAATGCCATGCGGGGTCGTTACCCTCCCACACATTAAGGGTGATGTTGTTGCAGCCGATGGATCGGGCATAGTCGCGTACATATTCATATAGTGCCTTACCGACATGTTTGCCGCGAGCATGCTCGTCAACACAGATATCGTCGATATACAGCGTCTTGATGTCTTCTAATAGTTGGTTGTCCTTTATCTCGGACACCTGACAGAAAGCGTATCCTAAAACCGTCCCGTCGTCGTAGACAAAAATGGGTTTGTTCTCATCTTTAAGTAGTGCTGCAAGTTCCTGCTCACTATATTTTGTAGTGTGGGGCTTGAACAGGTCTGGACGCAGCACATGATGCACCATATTGACCTGATGCAACAGGTCAATGATACGCTTAATATCCTCTTTGTTTGCTTTTCTTATCATCATATAAACATGAATGTAAATGAGGTGTTGACCTTGGCCGTGGGACTATGTTTGGCTAACTTACTTCAGGTGGCCCTTAATCCACTCCATCTGTCCGTAGTTGGTTTCTGAGGTTGTCCAGTGCTCGTTGATGGGGGTAATCAGTGCCTTCTTCGGAGCCGTGATGAGGTTCCAGACAATGTAGCTCGTTGTGGGCGGGCAAGTATTGTCGTTGTATCCCCACGTCAGATAGACGGGACATTGAATACGGCGGGCAAAGTTCACCACATCGTAATACTGCAGCGTCTGAATCTTCTCCGGAGTCAACATCTGGTTTTCACGATGCATGTGCGGATAGCCACCCGTGCGTCCCTGCTCGGCATAGCCAGCCATGTCGCTCAGTGCCGGATGGTTGGCCACACAGGCCGTCACACGCGGGTCTAAGGCAGCGGTAATCAACGAGAGTGCCCCACCCTGGCTACCACCTTGCACGGCCACGTTCCGGCCGTCCCACTCAGGTAACAACGTCAGGTAGTCGAGAGCCCGCACGCAAGCCACGTAGACATGCTTCATGTAGTAGTTGTCACGATTATCAAGGCCATTCTCCAGATAGCCGTTTTCACCCGAGAAGGTGGTAGATATCTCTTTGAACTGTTCGTCGGTCATCTCGGGATTCAGTCCGTGAATCTCTATCTCCAGACGAATGAAGCCGTTCTTGGCATAATACGTGTTGCGCATGGGCTCCTTGATGGTCTTGATGCCAGCTCCCGGAGGACACAGCACGACGGGGTACTTTTTCATTCCACACTCCTCACTCCTCACTCCACACTCCTCACTCCTCATTCCACATTCTTTAGGCTTGGTCAGGTAGCCGTAGACGTAGTGGCGGCGGTCGGTGCGCAGTTTCAGCAGATAGCAGTCAAAGTCGGCGGTTGAGTATTTCTCCACCTTCTTGCAGCTGACCTCCAAGTCTTCGTTCTTCACCTCCCGACGGGCCTGTTCGATGTTCTTCTGCCAGAAGGCGTCGAAGTCGGCAGGATTCTTCGTAAATGGTTTCAGCTGCTCTGGCGAGAATCCCACCTTCACGTGGTGCTCATAGGTCTTGCCGTCGACAGTGGCCTTCATGCGCAGGTCACGGAAACCGGGTTGCTTCATGGTTCCCATATCGATGATAGCACGGCCATTCTTCAGCATCACCTTACCCGTAGTAGTGGCAGGCAGCATGTCCTGACCGATTTCGTAGCTTACCTCTACATTCTGCGAAATACCATACTTACAGAAAGTCACCTCCACCTTTGCCCTCTCACCCGTCTTGTAAAGCCAATCGGCATGGTCGGGAACCGTCAGCCACAGGTAGTCACTGCGATAGGGATAGTTTTCGGCAGAAGCAGTGGTAAACGACAGGTGACAAATGATGAATGCCACCACCAGCCTCAGCGTCTTGTTGTGTTCAAAGCGTTTCATTGTTTTCTATTTTTAAGTAGTTTGGTTGCAAAGTTACGAACTTTTTGTTAAATCTTGGAAAAAATGAGCCAAAAAAGCATCACCTTATATAGTTTTTTACTATCTTTGCAAAATCTAGGGCTTAATTATGAACTATCATAACCAAAAACGCAATATGAAAAAGTTAATGACCCTGGTGGCCGTAATAGCCACCACGTTGCTGGCGCTGACAGCGTGCGGCACAAAGAGTGAGACTGCAAACGAAGTGAACAATTTCCGCATCAAGCGCGGCACAAACCTCAGCCACTGGCTGTCGCAGAACAACGAAGACCGTGGTGAGGCCCGCAGGCTGCACATCCAGGAGGACGACTTTGCCCGTCTGGACTCGTTGGGCTTTGACTTCGTGCGTATCCCTATCGATGAGGTACAGTTCTGGGACGAAGAGGGCAACAAGTTGCCCGAGGCATGGGATCTGCTGACCTTCGCTCTCGACCAGTGCAACAAGTATCACCTGCGTGCTATCGTCGACCTGCACATCATCCGTTCGCACTATTTCAACGCCGTCAACGAGGAGGACCAGGCTGCCAATACGTTGTTTACATCGGAGAAATCGCAACAAGACCTGATCAACCTGTGGTATCAGCTGTCGGACTACCTGAAAGGCTATAGCAATGACTCTGTGGCCTACGAATTCATGAACGAGCCCGTAGCTGAGGACCACGAGCAGTGGAACCAGTTGGTGGCAAAGGTTCACAAGGCCCTGCGCGAGCGTGAGCCTCAGCGTACGCTGGTCATCGGCTCGAACCTGTGGCAGAGCTATGGAACCATCAAGTATCTGAAGGTGCCCGAGGGCGACAAGAACATTGTGCTGTCGTTCCACTACTACAACCCGATGATTCTGACCCACTACGGTGCATGGTGGGCTCCTATCGGCAAGTATACGGGTAAGGTGAACT
>JAEEGG010019774.1_pt1 | contig 13538 bp, 11 predicted proteins | sample 9134161 | NCBI WGS metagenome assembly JAEEGG01 (sample SAMN16246543, study PRJNA631951) | gut metagenome | biome: gut microbiome; feature: rumen; material: CR-attached | host: Bos | place: Iran: Karaj | collected 2018-10 | reverse complement strand
TCAGAAAGCTCTTTTGCCACTTTGTCGGCGATGCCGTAGAGGGCACCGAATACCAGATAATCGTTCCAGAGGGCTACCTCTTCCGAGGCGCGCTCGCGCACGAGTGTGAAGTCTTTCAGGAACTTGCGCAGTCCGATCACCTTGCGGGCCTCCGTCTGTCCGCCTTCGCCGTCGTGGCCGGCCTCGACAATCCGTTTGCGGGATTCGGTCTCCACCGAGGAGATCCAGGTCTCGACCTGTTGGGTATGGTGCTGGCTCCAGCGGGAGAACTCGTGCTTCTGAAGGATTTCGTCGCTGCCGGAGGCCTCTTTCATCATCCCGTACAGGAGGCGCTCGCTTTCAGAGAGCGATTCCCGGGAGGCCGCATCGTTGAAGGCGATTTCCACCTGTTTCCCATTGCGTCCGCTGCGCGAGAGCCGGAGTACGCCCCGGTCGATCATTCGCAGAATCATCGCGGAGGCGATGCTGCTGCCGCCGCCGGCTGTCGGATTGACCTTGCGGAGGATGTACTCGCTCTGGAGCAGGTCGCCGCCGAAGGGAACCTCGCGGCACCAGTCAATCTGGCTCAGGCGGGTGACTCCGAAGAGTTTCTGATTGCGTTTGCGAACGGCCGTGGCCACGCCCAGGCCCACCAGCAGCGGGGAGACCACCATCATGAGGAACATCATGAGACGGCCGTACCAGGGAATCGGTTTGTCGTCTCCGAAGTCAGCCCCTTCCAGGGCCCCCTCGAGTACCTGTGAGAAATCCTTATCCGTCTGGTGGGAAGGGGAGAAGACCCCCTTGTCAAAACGGGCCAGCAGGATTACGGAACTCCGTTCGGAAAGGCTTCCATCCGTGCGGGCGATAATCTCTCCGTTGCTGAAGGCGCTGGTTCCATCGTATCCGAAGGCCCAGATGCGCGCATGCTCAGTAGAAAACGGCACGATGCCTTCCCCCGGAATCAGGCGTACCTCGACCTCCTCCGCCTCGGCGCCCATTCCGGGCGAAACGAACTGGAAATGAAGCCCGTCCGCTTCATGGAAGGCTTCTACCAGGCCGTTCAGCCGATAGCTGGCGGTGAAGGTGTGGCGCCCCATCGAACCGAGGCCCCAGCAGAGTTCACAACCGTTGGATTTGCGGACGATTCCGCATTGGCCGCTCTTCTGCGCCAGGCTTCGGTCGACTTTCCATGCGCCGACGTTGGTGAAGGTGCGTCCCCCTTCCGCGACGGAGAAATCGGAAACGGTGATATGGTCGAGATGATCCTTGACCAGGTACCATTCCGTGCCGCGGTCGGCCGTGATATCCCACACTTCGCAGACCCGGGCCGATCCGTCACGCTCCAGCGTAACGCGAATCTGCACCCTGTGAATGCGGGTGGCACCGGCCTCCGAAAGGAAGAGGCAGAGCAGCCCCAGCAGGCAGAAGAGACGTTTCATCAGCGCATCGAGGGCATTTCAGTCTTGCCCTTGGGCTCTTCCAGGTAATCCTTCTGGGTGAAGCGGAAGATGGATGCGGCAATCGAATCCGGGAACTGGCGGACCATCCGGTTAAACTTCGTGACGGCGTCGTTGTACACCATGCGGCTTATGCGGACCTGGTTTTCATAGGTGTTGACGCTGTCCATGGTCTTGCCGTACATCTCGCTGGCCTTCAGGGCGGGATACTGCTCGGCCACCACGTTGATGTGGCGGACGACCTCGGCCAGCTTGGCCTCCTGGGCCTGCACATCGGAAACCGAAGCGTTGCGACCGATCGCCGTGCGCTGCGCGACGACATCCATCAGGGTTTTGTATTCATGTTCATCGTATCCCTTGGTCAGGTCGACGAGGGCGGTAAGGGCATCCCAGCGGCTGTTTTGCTGGACGCCGATCTGGCTGAGCGAATTCTTGACGATTTCGTCGGCCGAAACAAGTTTGCGCTGTGCGCTGATCAGCCAGAGGACGAACAGCAGCAGGACAGCCAGGACAATGATAAGGGTAGTGCTCATAATGAATTACTGTTTAGAGATATAGACGCCGTCCGAGGGGATGACGATCATGCCGATCAGATAGGCCAGCAGTCCGCCGCCGGCGGCAAAGATGCAAATCAGCCAGGCCAGGCGGACGATGGTCGGATCGATTTCAAAATAATCTGCGATTCCGTTGCAGACGCCGGCAATCATGCGGCCCTGCTGCTTACGGTAAAGTTTTTTTACTGCCATAGTTGGGAATATTTTTCAAGTTGAGAATCGGGGTCAGGATGCAGTCTGTGGTGGCTGTCGGCGTGCCGTCGACAATCTCCAGCGCTCCGGTGAAGGTGCCTTCGATCTCACCGCCGAAGCTGGGACTGTATCCTCTGAGGGAATAATCCACGCGGCAGGTGGTATGGTCGGCCGAAGGAGTCAGGGTAACGCTGCCTTCATCGAAGAGGACGGTGATGTTTCCGCTCCAGTTTCCGGCGCAGGAGCCCTCCACCATTCCGGATCCGCCATTGATACGGCCCCGGATGAGGGTACCGGGCTCCAGAGCGGCGCTACAGGAGAATTCGCCCTCAGGAACGCCGTCGATGGTTGCCTGCTCTTTGATGAGCTCCAGGAAGAGGGATTCGTTTTCGGGGAGATTGACGCGAAGGGCCCAGCAGTCGGCTTTTACTTTGTAATAGTCTCCGTAGTAGATGGCGGTGACCCCCTGTGTCAGGGGTTTGCTGGGTTCCCGGAGCTGAACGGCGAGCGGCCCTTCATAGGTGAATGCATAGTCGGTGCCGTCAGCAGTGACCGAAGCGCTGATCTGGTAGTTGCTGCCGTTCCGGGTAATGGTCATCGAGGCTTTCGTGACGGGGACGGATTTTCCGTTTTTCGCGTTGGTCTGGGAGTAGTAGGTCGTCCCGTTGTAACCGGCGACGGCATCCAGGTCCAGCGAGGCATAGTCCGAGAAGTCGATGTTGACCCCGGCGTCAATCCATCTCTGAAGGTATTCGCGGAGGGTAAAGGATTTGGAAACGACCAGTTCACCCGGCTGGGGATCGCCGTCGGTATCCAGCGTGAAAGTGCCCTCCGGGAGGACGTCCCGGGCCACGTCGCCCGCCGCGATGAAATCGAGCGTCACCAGCTCGCCGACGCGGCGGAAGGAGCCGTCATCCTTGCGTTTTCCCACAAAGATGCCGACCGTGAAGTTGGTGGTCCCGTTGAAGTAGTAGTCGCAGTGGCAGACGGCTTCTGCGGAAACCGGAGCCGGCTCATCCTTGCCGCAGCCTGCCGTGAGCAGCACTCCGAAGGCAAACAGGAATAACAGATACTTTTTCATGATACTAGTAGATTTCAAATTTTCCGACCTCGACGCCCTGGCAACCGGCCTGAACGATGGGAACGTCCTTGCCGTCCAGGTCTTTCACGATAGCCGGTTCCTTGATGAAGGTATGGCTGTGACCGCCGATAACCAGGTCGATGTTGCGCGAGGCGGCGACCAGCAGCATGTCCGAAGGACGCTCCGGCGTGCCGCCCTGGTATCCCAGGTGGGAGAGGAAGATGACCAGGTCACACTTCTTCTCATGCTTGAGGTAGTCGGCCCAGCGGTTGACTTCCGCAATGGTGTTGAGGCGTTTCATTCCGTCGAGGTGTGACTTCATCACATTTCCTTCCAGGTAGGAGGTAGCGCCCACGATACCGATCTTCATGCTGCCCCGCTTGACGATAGTCCAGGGTTTCACCCGTTTCTCCAGGCAGGTGCCGGTAAAGTCGTAATTGCAGGTGAGGGTGGTGAACTTGGATTTCTTGAGCCGGCGTGCCAGTTCCTCCTGGCCGTTGTCGAACTCGTGGTTGCCGAGGGTCGCCACATCGTAGCCCATGGCGTTGACCAGTTCAATCTCCAGGTCGCCCTTGGCTACGGTAAAATAGGGGGTACCCTGGTTGTAATCGCCGGCATCGAGCAGCAGGACTTTGTCCTTCCCGTATTGCTGGCGGACCTGGCGGATGTACTCGGCGCGGCGCTCCACGCCGCCGAGGCCCTTGTCGCGGCCCACGCGGATGGGCTCGATCTGGCTGTGGGAATCGTTGGTATGCAGGATGACGAGGCGCTGGCCCTCCGCCGTAAAGGCAGCTGCCAGCAGCAGGGTTGCAAGTGCGAGAATTCTCTGTTTCATGGCGTTTCCTCCCGTTATTTGGTAATCGATACGCGGCCCTCTTTGAAGAGACGGACGGTTTTGCCCTCGGCCGTCATCTGCTTGATGTGGTCCACGATGGCATCGCGGATAAGAATCCCCGTGTCGAGGCGGTGCATGGCGCATTTCTCCAGGCTGACGCCGTCGCCGCCCGTCATGAGAAAGTCGATGGTTGCCATCCGGTAGGTCTTCTCCACGTCAAAGGGGCGGTCGCCGATGCGCAGGGTCACGATCTCGCCGTTATGGGCTACGAAATACACGCCGCTGAGCGCTTCGCAGCGACGGGCCATCTGCTGGAAAAACTTCAGCAGGTCCCGTCCCTTGATGTCGAAGACCACGATGCGGTTCTCAAAGGGGAAGATGGAGAAAATGTCATACACCCGGATCGCCCCTTTGGGCAGGCTGGTCCGGATGCCACCGAAGTTGGTGAGGGCAAGGTCCACGCGTTTGCCGCAGGCCTTCTCCGCCGTTTCGCGGATGATGTCGGCGGCGAAGTTCGACAGGCCGCTTTCGGGGGCGGACTTGGCATATTCGCGGTCACTGTAGCCGATGATCTCCTGCAGCGGGGCCACCAGCGGATTGTATTTCTCGATGATGGCGGTGGCGGTGCGGTCGGAGCCGTTGTCGAAACGGCTGTCCATCTTGACCGTGCTCCAGGAATACCGTAACTGGGCCGACGCCGCACCCGAGAGCAGCGCCAGCAGGGCAAATACAGAAATAAAACGTCTGATATTCATATCGTTGTAATGATTATTCTTTCATGCGGACCCAGCGTATCAGATCCTTGAAGGAGGACTTCTTGCCGTACATCAGGATGCCGGCCTTGTAGATTTTGGCCGACACCCAGGCCGTCCCGAGGAAGGTCAGGAACAGCAGTCCCAGCGAGAGCAGCAGCTGCCAGGCGGGAACGGTGCCGAAGGGGATGCGGGCGAGCATCACCATCGGAGAGGTCCAGGGGATGATGGAGGCCCAGACGGAGAGCGGACTGCCCGGATGCTCGAAGGTATGGAGCATGATGAAGAGCCCCACGATCAGCGGCAGCGTCACGGGCAGCTGCAGCTGCTGGGTGTCCGCCTCGCTGTCCACGGCCGATCCGATGGCGGCGAACATCGCCGCATAGAGCAGGTAACCCAACAGGAAGTAAAGCAGGAAGCAGCCGATGATGTAGCCCCAGTTGAGATTGCGGATCTGGGTGAGCATCGCCGCGGCTCCGGAGGCTCCCTCGTCGGTGAGAGACTGCGAGAGCAGATCCATTCCCTCGGGATGAACGCCCGTGGAGGCGTCGGCAGCCATCTGCATCAGCTGCTCGCTTCCACCGGCGGAACCCATCAGGTCGGCTCCCGTCGCCGCCATCACGCCGCCGGCAATGGCGACGGTCAGTCCGATCCAGATGGCGAACTGCGTCAGGGCCACCAGGGCGACGCCCACGATTTTGCCGATCATCAGATCGACGCTGTTCACCGAGGCGACGATGACCTCTACCACGCGGCTGCTCTTTTCGTCGATCACGCTGCGCATGACCAACGTCCCGAACATGAAGACAAAGATGTAGATGAGGAAACTCATCACGTAGGAGAGAATCATGTAGAGCTCCACGGAATCTTTCTCCGCCTTGCCGTCATCCTTGATGGTGAGGGTATTGAGCTTGATGTCGGTCTTGACGTCGGCCAGGATCGCATCCAGGTTGTCGATATGGTAGTGCGTCAGTTTACGGTCTTCCACCGCCTTGTTCACCGTGCGGCTGATGGCCATCTTGAGCTCGATGTTGAGCGGTTCCTTGGAATAGGTGGTGACGGTGACCTCGTCCTGCGCATTGTAGGGGGAGATGTCCACGATGGCGTAGAGCCCCATTTCATCGAACAGGTTCTTCATCAGGTCAAGGGTCTCTCCCTCGGAGGCCGCCTCGTAGCGGGTCTTTCCGCTGTCTTCAAAACGGGCGGCGATCTCGCCGGTTCCGTCGAGGATCCGGACCTTCTGCTCGCCGCCTCCGCCGCCCCAGAGCATGATGAGGAACGGTACGCAGATCAGTGCGCCGAAGAGGAGCGGGGTGAGGAGGGTCGTGAGGATGAAGGATTTCTTACGGACACGGACCGAATACTCGTGGCCGATGACCAAACCGATTTTCTTGAGATTCATAGCGCTTCCTCCTATTCTTTTTCGGTGACCAGTTTGATGAAGATATCGTTCATGCGCGGAATCAGTTCCCGCCAGGAGTGAATGGTGACCCCGCGTTCGAGCGCCTCGCGCAGGGCGGCATTGGGATCGCCTGCCACGTCAATCACCTCGCTGTGGCGCCCCTCGGCGTCGCTGTACACCAGCTCTACCTGGTTGTCGCCGTATTTCTTGCGGATTTCATCGGTGGGCCCGGTGACCACCACGTGGGAGCGGTTGATCAGGGCGATGTTGTCGCAGAGCTCCTCCACCGACTCCATGTTGTGGGTGGAGAGAATGATGGTGGCTCCTTCGTCCCGCAGGCGGAGAATCTCGTCGCGGATGAGCTGGGCGTTGACCGGATCGAATCCGGAGAAGGGCTCGTCGAGAATCAGCAGTTTGGGCCGGTGCAGGACCGTGGTGATGAACTGGACCTTCTGGGCCATGCCTTTCGAAAGCTCTTCCACCTTCTTGTTCCACCAGCTCTGGATGCCGAAACGGACGAACCATTTCTTGAGTTCCGCCGTGGCCTCCGCCGTGGACATGCCGCGCAGCCGGGCCAGGTAGAGGCATTGTTCGCCCACTTTCATCTTTTTATAGAGGCCCCGCTCCTCCGGCAGGTAGCCGATGGCGCGGACCATTTCATCGGTCATGGGGACGCCGTCGTACCACACGCCGCCCGAGGTGGGGATGGTAATCCGGTTGATGATGCGGATCAGCGTCGTCTTGCCGGCGCCGTTGGGCCCCAGCAGGCCAAAGATCTTTCCTTCAGGGATTTCAAGGTTGATATCCTCGATAGCCGTGAAGTCGCCGAACCGTTTGGTAATGTTTTTGCACTGCAACATTTTGCTGAAATGTATGGTTTAGACCACAAATTTACTTATATTTGTATAAACTAATGCACCGAATCATGGAAAATAAAAGCAAAGTTCTCTTCGCCTGCGCAGTTTTGGCGGGCCTGGTTTTTATCGGTTTGATGCTCCCGCGCACCGCTTCCGTCTTCCGCTCCTACGAACGCACGGTCAGCGTGAAAGGCCTCTGTGAACGGGAGGTTCCTGCAGACAAAGTCATCTGGCCGGTGGTTTACAAAGTGGTGGGCAACGACCTGGGCTCGGTCTACCGCGCCATTGAAAACAAGAAGGAGACCGTCTTTACCTTCCTGAAGAAGGGCGGTATCGATCCCAAGGACATCTCCGTATCCGTACCCGCACTCTCCGACAAGGAGGCGCAGGAATATGGCGGAAACACCCGCACGTATCGCTACGTGGCCACCTGCACCATCACCGTCTGCTCTGCCGAGGTGGATAAAGTCCTCGCGCTGATGGCCTCCCAGAGCGAACTGCTCAGCAAGGATATCATTCTGGAAAGTGGCTGGGATTCGCAGCCTCAGTTCCTCTTCGAAGGGCTGAACAACCTCAAGCCCGAGATGATTGAAGAGGCCACGAAGAACGCCCGCCAGGTGGCGGAGAAATTCGCCAAGGACAGCGGCAGCCGCCTGGGCAAGATCCGCACCGCATCGCAGGGCACCTTCAGTATCGAGTCTCGCGACAGCAATACGCCGCAGACCAAGAAGGTACGCGTCGTGACCTCGGTCACCTACTACCTGAGCCGATAGCGGTTACCGGCGTTCGATTTTGAGCTGTTGGATTTCGCTCTTTCCGTCGCCGAGCCGGACATACAGCGTTACCTGAAAGGTTTCGCCCCCTGCCTGAAGGACTCCGATCGCATAGCGCATCGGGGTCTTTCCGCTTTTGTGGATGATTCCGAAACTTTTGGGCGCGTAGTCCGCAAAGAAATCCTTCATGATGCGACGGGCCTGGTTCCGCGAGCAGTTGCTCTCCTGGCCCAGCAGATCCAGTTCGAGACTCTCTGCAAACCAGGCGGAAAGGCTGTTGTAGTCTCCGGCCTGGAAATATTTGCAGATGGGGGTAAAGAGATCCTGGGAGGTACCCGTGTTCAGCCCTGCCTGCAGCAGGTTCTGAGCCGGGACCGGAGCGGCTGCCAGCAGCAGCGCAAGGATGGGAAACAGGAGTCTCTTTTGCATGGCGGTTGGAATGCGGAGCGAAAACAAGCAAGAATCACGCCAGAGACGGCAACGCAATCCCGGCAAAAATCACTATCTTTACGGATTGTTATTGCATGCCCATGAAACTCCGGCTCATCCTCGTTGGAAAAACCGTCGGCGCTCCCCTCCGGGAGGGCGTGGCCGACTATGCCGGACGGCTTGCACACTACGCCTCTTTTTCCATCGAGGAGATTCCCGAGCTGAAGCAGACGGCCTCGCTGACCCGCGACCAGATCAAAACGCGGGAAGGGGAACTGATCCTCTCCCGCCTGCGGGAAGGGGACTGGGTGATCCTGCTCGACGAACGGGGCAGACACTTCACCTCGCTGGCCTGGGCGCAGGATTTGGAACGAAAATTGTCCCACGGCGCCCGGGACCTGGTCTTCGTAATCGGCGGAGCCTACGGCTTTTCCCAGCCCGTCTATGACCGGGCGAACGAGAAGCTCTCCCTCTCCGAAATGACCTTCTCCCACCAGCTGGTGCGCCTGGTGTTCGTGGAGCAGCTTTACAGGGCCTTCACCATCATGCGGGGCGAACCCTACCATCATGAATAACCGATGAAACGGACGAAAGAGATCTTCCTTCGGATGCGCGGCATCCTCTCCCGGTATCTGGTCGAGATACTCGGGGTCCTCGCGATTCTTCTCTTCGCCCTCTCCTTCCATACGCCCTCCTATGAGGCGCAGCTCTCCCGCCGGGTGTCCCGCGTGGAGCGGGCGCTGCAATCCCGGGAACGCGTTATCGAAGGCTATATCCGCAACGCCCTCACGCTGAGCCCTGAGGTCTGTCTGGACATGGACGACCTGCCCGAGGACATGGTGCTCTACAAATACAACTTCGATACGCTCCATTCCTGGATCAACGAGTTCCCCATCCGCAACGACGCCACCGACTCCTATCCGTTCAATTACCGGCTGGAGCCCGACAACGAGGCGCCCAGCGGGGTCTCTCCGCTCGCTTTGCTGGGGGACCAGTGGCAGTACTGCGACCTGGGAAGCGCCCGTTTCGTGGTGAGCAAGTGGTACTCCTCGTCGCGCCGCACCAAAATCGTAGCCGGCATCCGGACGGACCGTCTGCCGCTGGGCGCGCACTTCCGGGTAGCCGAACTGACGGAAAATCCGCCGGCTGTCGTCCACAGTATCGACGGTACGCCGCTTTTCTCCGTCGTGCCCGATTCACCCGAGGCCTTTATCTCCAACGGGCTGACCCTCAAATGGTTTTCGTTGCTGGCTGCGCTGCTGGCTCTCTTTGCACTCCATTTCAAACGGCCCTCGTGGCGGACCTTCGGGATCGCTTTCGCCGGCCTCTCGCTGATCCGGCTCGCGGCGGTTTTCCTCTCCGGGCTGCACGATCCGGTGACCTCCCTTTTCTCGCCGATCCTCTACGCCGACAACATGCTCTTCCCCACGCTGGGGGACTTCCTGCTCAACAATGTCTATGTGGCCTCCGTCGCCTACCTGCTCTTTGCCGTCCGTTTCCCCATGATGCGTGCCGCAGAACGGGCGGGGCGCAGGTTCCCGCCGGCCCGGATCGCCGCGACTTCAGCGCTTTTCCTGGCGGCGGCCGCGCTGGCCCTCTACCTCTTCTGGACCCTGCGTTCGCTGATCCTGAACTCGACGCTGGTCCTGGAGCCCTACCGCATCAACGAATTTACCGGTGCCACGCTGCTCTGCTACCTGACCTTCGCCATGCTGGCCCTGGCCCTGCTCTTCGTGCTGCAGACCGGGCTGCTGATGACCCGCAGGCTGCGCCGCGTCTCGCTCTTCTCCTGGCGTAACCTGATCCTGGGCACAATCCTCGTTTCGCTCTTCTTCGTGGTGGCGCAGGGCATCTTCGGGGTCAAGCGGGAATATGAGAGCAACCGGGTCATCACGGCCAAGCTGGCCGTAGAGCACGACCTGCCTTTCGAACTCTACCTGCGGGGCGTGGAACAAGCCATTTCGGAGGATCCCTTTATTGCTACGCTGGTCAGCGTCAAGGCGGGGGAATTGATTCGGAACAGACTGATAGACAGGTATTTTTATAAAGAGCTTCTGGATAACTACGATGTGCGGCTTTCCATCTGCGCCGCCAACGATTACCTCCCGCTGGGGAGCCAGGCGGAGCCGGTCCTCTGCTTCCCCTTCTTCCACGATATCCTCGCCGCCCGGGGCACGCGCCTGGACCAGAGCACCCATTTCTACCAGGTCAACAACTATGACGGGAAACTGGCCTACCTGGGCCTCTTCCAGTATTACGATCCGGACGGACGCGACCTCCGGCGGCTCTACCTGACCTTCACCTCCAAGCGGCGCCATGCCGAATCGGCCGCCGGCCCGCTTCCCGGCCAGTATTCCTACGCCTGCTACAACGACCGCCGGCTCGTGGCCTCCGAAGGCAACGTCAGCTATCCTGTCGTCCTTCCGGAGGAGTACCGTCCTGGTTATTCGATGGTGGGCCGCGGCGGCGTCATCCACTTTATCAACCGCTATTCCGAGGCGGATGCCACCATCCTTTCGCGTCAGTCGCGCCCGTGGCTGCCCTACCTGGTCTCCTTCTCCTACCTGCTGATTTTCTTCGGGATCTTCCTGATCATCTTTACCTCCCGGGATGCCCGCGGCCGGTTCCTGGACCTGCCCAAGCACTCCATCAAGCGAAAGATTACCCTGCTGACGACCGGCGTCATGCTGGCTACCCTGGCTGCCGTGGGCGGGACGGCCATCAGCTACAACGTCCGGTTCCGGCACAACGCCAATGCCGCCTTCATGGAGGAGCGCATCGCCGCCGTGCAGGGAGCGCTCTCGGAGAAGAGCCACTACTATCCGGATCCGGAGGGACTCTCTTCGCCCGACTTTATCGAGGAGATCCGCCAGCTCTCGGAGAAGACCCGCTATGAAATCGGCATCTACGATATCCGCGGCTCGCTGATCTATTCCACGGTTTCCGAAACCTCCGCCGGCGGAACCCCCGCTTTCCGCCTCAGCCACCACGCCTACCACGAAATCGTGCACATGCACGCCACCCGCTTCTCGGAAGTGGTGGAGGAGGGATCGCGGAACTACTACGCCGTCTATGCGCCGCTCTTCAACCTGGACGGCGAACTGCTCGGAATCGTCTATGTCCCTTACCGTTCCCGTTCGTCGGGCACCGTGACCGGTCATTCCCTGGTCATGTTCATCAACCTCTACCTGGTGCTGATCATCGCTTCGCTCATCATCGGCGTCCTGCTGTCGAACTCCATCTCGCGTCCCATCCGGGAAGTGCGCGACCAGATGCGTGCCGCCGCCGCATCGCCGGGCCGTCTGACCCATATTCCTTATAAGAATTCGCGCGATGAACTGGGCGTGCTGGTGCACTCCTACAACGACATGGTGGACGCGCTGGAAGAGAGCCGGCGGCTGTTGGCGCAGAGCGAACGCGAACAGGCCTGGAAGGAGATGGCGCGCCGGATCGCCCACGAGATCAAGAATGCCCTCAGCCCGATGCGCCTGAGCATCCAGCACCTGATCCGCCTCAAGCAGCGCGGCATCCCGGGCTGGGAAGAGAAGGTGGAACAGATCGGCGGCAGCCTGATCAGCCAGATTGACGTGCTGGCAGAAACGGCCTCCGAATTCTCCGCCATTGCCCGTACGGCGGACGATGTGGCCACGGAGGTGGATCTCAATGCCTTGCTGCGCGAGCAGATGATTATCTTCGACAACCGTCCGAATCTCACCCTCAAATACCGTTGCAACGTGACGGAGCCCATCATCATGGGCCGCCGCCGGCAGCTGTCCCGCGTCTTTACGAATCTCATTACCAATGCGATTCAGGCCATCGAGGAATCGCGGGGTTCGGGACGGATTGCGCTCTCGCTCACCCGGGAGCCGGCGGAGGAAGGGGCATCCTATGTGGTGCGGGTGGAAGATGACGGCCCGGGCGTTCCGCCGGAGAATATCGACCGGATCTTCACGTCGAACTTCACGACCCGCAGCAGCGGATCGGGACTGGGACTCTCCATCAGCAAGGGAATTGTGGAGCAGAGCGGCGGAACGATCGCCTGCAGCCGCTCCGAATCGTTGGGCGGCGCCTGCTTCACAGTACGGTTCCCGGCAGTCTCCTGACGGGTTATTTCTTTCTCAGGAAAATCTCCATCGTGCAGCCCGTGAAATCATAGTGGCTGCGGAGCTTGTTTTCCAGATAGCGCTTGTAGGGATCGCGGATGTACTGCGGCAGGTTGCAGAAGAAGGCGAAGGCCGGGAACTTCGTGGGCAGCTGCGTCACATACTTGATCTTGATGTATTTGCCTTTCCAGGCCGGTGGCGGGTAGTTTTCCACCTCGGGCAGCATCACCTCGTTGAGCTCGGAGGTGGGGATGCGGCGGCTGTAGTTGGCATAGACGCGATTGGCGGCGTTCAGCACGTCCAGGATGCGCTGCTTGTTCAGGACGGAGGTGAAGATGATGGGAATGTCGTTGAAGGGGGCCAGCCGGGCCTTGATACCTTCGGTGTACTCCTTCATGGTGTTGGCCGTCTTGTCCTCCACCAGGTCCCACTTGTTGACCACCACGACGCACCCTTTGCGGTTGCGGACAATCAGGTTGAAGATGGACATGTCCTGCGCTTCGATGCCGGTGGTGGCATCGACCATCAGGATGCAGATATCGGATTCCTCGATGGCCTTGATGGAGCGCAGCACCGAGTAGAACTCGAGGTCCTCCTTGACCCGGTTCTTGCGCCGGACACCGGCCGTATCCACGAGCATGAATTCGTGGCCGTATTTGTTATAATGGGAGGAGATGGAATCGCGGGTGGTGCCGGCCAGCGGGGTGACGATATTGCGATCCTCGCCCAGCAGGGCGTTGGTCAGCGAGGATTTACCCACGTTCGGCTTGCCCACGATGGCGTAGTGGGGCAGGTCGGGATTGTCCTCTTCGGTGGCGGTGTTCTTGGGCAGGAGGCGGACGATTTCGTCAAGCAGGTCGCCCGTTCCGCTGCCGGTGGCCGAGGCGATGCACCAGGGCTCGCCCAGACCGAGGGCGTTGAACTCGTAGGTGTCGTAGATGCGGTCGCCCGTATCCACCTTGTTGACCGCCAGCACGACCGGTTTCTTGCTGCGGCGCAGGATCTTGGCGATCTCCGCGTCGAAATCGGTGATGCCGGTGCCCACCTCCGTGAGGAAGAGCACGAGGTCGCACTCCTCGATGGCAATCATCACCTGCTTGCGGATCTCCTCTTCGAAGATG
>JAEEGG010019772.1_pt1 | contig 13539 bp, 13 predicted proteins | sample 9134161 | NCBI WGS metagenome assembly JAEEGG01 (sample SAMN16246543, study PRJNA631951) | gut metagenome | biome: gut microbiome; feature: rumen; material: CR-attached | host: Bos | place: Iran: Karaj | collected 2018-10 | reverse complement strand
TAGAGCTCGTTCCTGGTGGCATCTATGCGTAGTCGGCTGCTCCCTTCCTCGGCATCGGTGTATTCGATATAGCCTGCTTTTTCGAGTAGGGCCAGGGCGCTTTTAGTCATGATAGGATGTGAGCGAAACAGGCGGCAGAATTCCTCTATATTGAATTCCCGGGTGACGTTCATTCCATCTCCCTCAGCTATTTGGAGGTAGTCGCAGACTGTCTCATAGAGGTCGCAAATCGTTTCTTTTGGGGGAAAGTGCTGGGCCACTCTTCTTTTCGACAGCTCTAGCTCCTTTCCGTCCATAATCATTATGGCGTAGGCTTTTTCCCCATCTCGTCCGGCGCGTCCGGCTTCCTGAAAGTATTCCTCGAGAGAATCGGGGAGGTCCATGTGGATTACGGTTCGCACGTCTGGCTTGTTGATTCCCATTCCGAAGGCGTTTGTGGCCACCATAACCCGCACCTTCGATGCAGTCCATTCCTCCTGTCTATTGTTGCGCACCTCGCTGTCGAGCCCCGCATTATAAGCCAATGCGCTTATACCGCTGCTCATCAGCAGCTTTGCCAGTTCTGATGTCCGCTTTCTGCTTCGCACATACACGATGGCGCTACCGCTTACCGAGTTGAGAATATGCAGCAGTTGTTCCTCCTTGTCGGTGGCGTGGCGCACGATATAGGCAAGATTCTTGCGCTCGAAACTCATCTTGAAGACATTCTTCTCGTCGAATCCGAGCCGCTCCTGTATGTCGTCCACCACCTCAGGCGTAGCCGTTGCGGTAAGAGCAAGCACGGGAGCGTTGGGTTTCAACTTCCTTATATTGACAATTTCGAGGTAAGAAGGCCGGAAGTCATAGCCCCATTGGCTGATGCAATGGGCTTCATCTACTGTGATGAAGCTCACCTCCATGTGTTTCAGTTTTGTCTGGAAGAGTTCTGAGGAGAGACGTTCGGGCGAAACATAAAGCAGTTTCGTGCCGCCGTAGACGCAGTTCTCGAGCGTGGCGAGCATCTCCTCGTGTCCCATGCTGCTGTTCACGAACGCCGCAGGAATGCCCAGACGGCGCAGATTAGCCACTTGGTCTTTCATCAGGGCGATGAGAGGCGTAATCACGATGCACACCCCTTTCATCGCCATTGCCGGCACTTGGAACGTTATCGACTTGCCGCCACCTGTCGGCATCAGTCCCATGGTGTCTTTACCTGAGCCGATGCTCTCGATGATTTCGCGCTGAATGCCGCGGAAATCATCATATCCCCAATATTCTTTCAGTATCTGGCGGTAGGTGGTTGGTTGTTCCATAGTTTCTTTTCGGGGGGAGTTAAGAAGTTATGGAGTTAAGGAGTTATGACAGCGGTTTCGTTTTCGACAAGTCATTTGTCTTAACTCCATAACTCCTTAACTCCATAACTCCTTGATATATCAATTGCCTTCAGGCATGATGTCCTCTATCTGGAGCTGCACATCGCCCTTCTTGAACACGTTGTCCTCTATGGTGTAGGCGATGCTGAACGAGCGTTTGCTCTTGATGTAGCGCACCGACTCGCTCTGCCCGAAGGCAATGCCGTTCATCACATTATTGGAGTTGGAGTCTACAAGTTCCAGTTTGATGTGTTCTTGCTGCCTTCCCACTACCTTGCTTGTGCCGAAGTCGTAGACTCCGTGAGTAGCGAACAGAGGTTTGGCGTTGGATGGTCCGAATGGCGCAAAGCGCTTCAGGTCGTTGTGCAGGCGTCGGGTGATGTCCTTGAAGTCTATCACGGCGTCGATGTCGAGTATCGCCTCGGTCTGTTCGGGATGGATGTGCTCCTCTACAAACTTCTGGAAACGGTCGCGGAACTCGGGCACATCGCTCCACTTAAGCGTAAGGCCGGCTGCATAGGTATGCCCTCCGAAGTTCACGAGCAGTTCGCGGCAACTCTTTATAGCGGAGTAAACGTCAAACCCCTTCACACTACGTGCCGAACCTGTGGCCATATCGCCGTCGCGCGTCAGCACCACGGTGGGGCGGAAGTAAAGCTCGGTCAGTCGCGATGCCACGATACCTATGACGCCTTTTTTCCAGTTCTCGTCGTAGAGCACGATGCTCCGCTGGTGGTTATGGCTGTCTATGCGCGCCACAATCTGGTTGGCCTCTTCGGTCATCTGCTTGTCGATGTCCTTGCGTTGCTCGTTGTATTCGTTTATGTGATGTGCCTTGCTGAGCGCCGCCTGGAAGTCTTTATCCACCAGAAGGTCAACGCTCATCTTGCCGTTCTCCATGCGTCCCGATGCGTTGATGCGCGGACCTATCTTGAAGACGATGTCGCTCATCGAGATGTCTCTGCCGCTCATGCCGCAGATGTCGATAATTGCCTTCAGTCCGATGTTCGGGTTCTGGTTCAGCTGTTTCAGTCCGTGGAACGCTAGGATGCGGTTTTCGTCGGTCACGGGAACGATGTCTGCCGCTATGCTTACGGCACAGAGGTCGAGCAAGGGGATAAGACGTGCGAAGGGAATTCCGTTGTTCTTGGCAAACGCCTGCATGAACTTGAAGCCCACGCCGCAGCCGCACAAATGCTTGAAAGGATAAGAGTCGTCGGGGCGTTTCGGGTTAAGAATCGCGGCGGCGGGCGGCATCACGTCGTCGGGAACGTGGTGGTCGCAGATAATGAAGTCAATGCCCAGGCTCTTAGCATAGGCAATCTCGTCGACCGCTTTTATTCCGCAGTCGAGAATAATGATAAGTTTAACACCAGCTTCCTTAGCATAGTCTATTCCCTTATAACTCACACCATATCCCTCGTCATAGCGGTCGGGGATGTAATACTCGATGTTTGAATAGAATTGCTGCAAAAACTTATACACCAATGCAACGGCAGTACAACCGTCAACATCGTAGTCACCATAAACCATTATGCGCTCTTTGCGCCCCATGGCGTCGTTAAGGCGATCTACGGCCACGTCCATGTCTTTCATCAGGAACGGGTTCAGCAAGTCTCCGAGTTGTGGGCGGAAGAAGCGTTTTGCCGCCGACTCGGTTGTTATTCCTCGCTTTATCAGGATTGAGGCCAGCACAGGCGCCATTCCCAACTTGGCAGCCAGTTCCTCAGCTGCTTTCTGTTGCTCTGGTGATGGTGTTTCGTAGTTCCATTTAAAGTGCATTTATATTATTTTTATTTCCTTTCAAAGCCATGATTCTATGCTGTTCCCGGCATCTCCACCGTATGTTTTTTGCGATGCGCATAGAATGTGCTACAAAGTTAGCAAATAAAAATGACATATTCGCTGATTACAAGAAAAATCACATTTTTTTTGTTTCTTTAAACCATCACGTGGCACTCTAAAATGCCATTAATGCCTTCTTGCATCCTCACTTGTGGCTTTTGGCATCCTCACTTGTGGCTTCTTGCGATGCCAAAGATATACCATTGGGAAATGTAACGAGAGCCTTCGTTTTTCATGCGGCAATCATATATAAACAAAAAGGCTGAACTGCACGTGCAATTCAGCCTGTGATTATGCTGTTTCCGAAGGTCGTTGGAATCTCGATTTTAGATGCCGAGCTTCTTACGGATGTCCTTTGGAATGGCGTTCTTGTTTACGAGGTAGTCCATAGTCTTGGCAGCCACGAAAGCCTTGGTCATATACCATGTGCCTTTATAGTCGCCATACTCGCCCCAAGAGTTCTTCACCATGTAGTACTCCTTGCCGTTCTGGTCCTTTGCCAGACCGTAGATGTGCATTCCGTGGTCGTCGGTAAGCTCCCAGTTGTCGAAGCCTTCCTGGCGCATTTCCTGTGTAGGAACAATCTCAGGAGCGTTCACTCCCAGAGAGTCGAGCTTGCTCTTCTTCTCCGTAGAAGAAAGTTTCAGCCAGCGTGCGGCGTCACTTCCTGCGAGGCTCTGCACGGCCTTGGTGTCGTAGGCGATGCCCAGACCCTTGCGTGTGAAGCCTTCCTCGCTCACGTCGCCGCCCCATGCGATGGTGTAGCCCTTGTCAAGTGCGTTGTCGATGATGCGCATCATCTCGTCCATAGGCACGTTGTAAGAGCGGTCCCAGCGCCAGTTGTCCTGCACTTCCACGGGGAATGCGGTATAGAATGGATGGTGTGTGTAGCTTGTGATGCTTACATAGTCGTCCCAGTTGATGCCGAGGCTCTCTGCAAACTGCTTCGGGGTGTATGTCTTTCCCTCGTAAACGAAGGTCTCAGGACACTTGCCCAGATATGCGTCGAGGATGCCCTGAAGGCCTGGTTTCCATTGGTTGGAAATCTTCTTTGCCTTGCTCTTGGCCACCGCGTCAACGTATGGAGACATCACCTCAAAGAACTCGTTGAAGTTAGCGAGAGAGTCGCCCTGCATGGTGCCTGGCAGAGGCATAGCGTTTTCAGGGCAGATGCCGTGACGCTTGATAATGTCGAGCACGTCGCCTGCCGAACCTCCCTGTGAGAACTGGCTGTCGCCGTGCATGCGGACGGTAAGAACTGCACGCTCCATGTAGTCTTTATTAGCGATGAACATTTCGCAGAGGTCGTACGTCTTGCCTGTAGCCTTCAGTATCTCGCTCTCGAAGAATGATAGTGTAGAGTAGGCCCAGCATGTGCCAGAGCGGTTCTGGTCCTTGATGCTTGTGATAGGCAACTCCTTGATTGTTGTGAACACAGGCTTGTTCTTGTTCTCAGCCTCGTCCTGTGCCATTGCTCCTGTGCTGAACATCGCAGCCACCAGAGCCAACGTCATGAATCTTTTCATTTGTAATTCTTTATTATGATTGTTTTTAGTTGATTACTGGTAATTCTTTGCAAAGATACAAAATATTTACGATTGATGTACATATTAATGCCCCGAAAATGTCTTTTTTGATTATTTTAATAAAAAAGTGTCCTATAAATGATACACTTTGAGAGTTATTTATTATATTTGCCATTGATAACTAAAAGTCCGTAAAAGATTAATACTTAGGATTTTTCCAAATAATAGGGAATCTCCTATGAACTAATAGGAAAAAACTCTTGACAAAAGTGCGTTAATTCGCTATATTTGCAGAAATTATTAACTAAAAATCTTATAATCATGAAGAAATCTATATTGATGTTTGCTGTCTTTGCTATGTCATTGGTGGCAATGAGTTGGACCGTTACAGGAGAGAGCACGTGCGACAAGTGTGGCGGTGAAGGTAGTGTCACATGTCCCACATGTGAGGGAAAGGCACGTTACCAATGCGCCAAGTGTGGAGGTTCGGGAACGGTGACGTTCCAGGGAAGCACTTACGAGTGTGGTATATGCGAGGGCTCTGGTTACAACGACTGCCGCACATGTGACGGCAAGGGTAAGGTTCTCTGCACGCGTTGCTTTGGCCGCGGTACCATCCATACGAATGACTAAGGGGAATGTAAGGAGGATTTATTTGTAACCATTAAAAGTTAATAGCTATGAAACGTAATATGTTGATTATGGCATTTGCCATGACAGGAATGGTGTCTGTTCAGGCACAGGAAGCCAATGACACGTTTATTAAGATTGAGGATCACGATATGTTCTCACAGTGTTTTACTACGTGTGACACCAACAACGACGGTATCGTGACCTACGCTGAGGCGGCGGCAGCAACTATGCTATCACTCGAAAAGGGTGGACGCCTGAACATCATCGAGGACTATGCGTTCCTGAAGTATTTCCCCAACCTCGAGGCTCTTTCGGTGGGCAACACCACGTTGGAAATCATCGACATGCACTATCTAACGAAACTCAAACTGGTGAATGTCACCAATGCCCTTTGGCTGAAGACAATCATAGTGGGAGGAGATGTGGCACCTGAAATTACGGGAGTGCCCGACAATGACCCCACAAGAGAAGCCGTCAAGGTGGTGTTCTATAATGAAAAACCCGATGCGTCATTCATGTTCAAGGACGATGCCATAAAGGACTTCTGTCTCAGGAATAAAGTGGATGCTGACAAAGATGGTGTAATCTCAAAGGAAGAGGCGGCTGCCGTTACGAGACTCAGCCTGATGAACTTCAAGAGTTTCATGCGCAACATTAAGTCGTATGAAGATTTGCAGAATTTCCCCAATCTTGAGTATTTCCATGCAGGCATGACCTACTTAGAGACAATAGACCTCAGTTGCCTTCCTAAATTGAAGGAACTGGACCTCAGCGACTGCCGCATGTTGAAGACCATTGTTCTCGCCAAGGGCTGCAAGCCTGAAATCAAATATCCTGTGGCTTACAAGGGTGAGAAGGCAAAAATAGTACATAAAAGGTAAATCAAACGAAATAATAATGCATTAAAAACGAACGATTATGAAACGAGTAATCTTATCATTAGTAATCGCAATCGTGGGTACATTATCCATGAATGCACAAACTTGTAACCGCTGCGGCGATGAGGGTATAATACGCGAGGGATGTCAAGTGTGCAACGGAAACGGCGGCAGCACATGCGACCACTGTAAAGGCACAGGCGAAATTACCTGTGAGACCTGTCACGGCGACAAGGGAGCCAACTGCTACCGTTGCGAAGGCACAGGCAAAGACGATAATGGCAACGACTGTTACAACTGCCAAGGTAAAGGCTGGTTCCGCTGCGAACTGTGCCGCGGCACCGGTATGTCGATGTGCCGCGACTGCAACGGCAACGGCACCATCAGTTGCTTCAACTGCGGCAGCACAGGCGTAAAAGTATGGCGCTGCCCGGAATGTATCGCAGCAGGAAGGATTTAAATCACCTAAGAAACAACCTTATTCAATATATGATGATGAAAAAGATATTTCTATTATTATTCTTTACACTTGCATCTGTACACTCGTTTTCCCAGATCACCAGAACAATCTGGGGAGCAACTTTGGGAAAAAGCACGCTACAGGAGGTCAAGACCATAGTGGAACAAAAAGGTTTTGAATGGGAGGTGGATTTGGAGTTTGATGATTACGAATCATTATGGATAAATGCTGACCATATTCCTTTTGGAGGCGCCTTTTGGACAGAAGTGGCATTCTATTTCGACAATGATGCTTTAGAGAGCGTGGTATTCAACAACGTGGGTACTACGGCAAACAGCATTTACGAAAAGATAAAGAAGTCGCTCGACAGCAAATATCGCCAATACGTTGTCGATAAACCTGATGACACGGGGTGGAGTAGATACTCTGACGGGAAAACCCGCATCGGTTTAAAACTGGACCGTTCCCAACCAAGCGGCAATAAGGTCATATTATATTATGAGAATCTTGACCTGCCGGGAAAAACGAACCAGGACGGAATGGATGAGTTGTGAAATGTACAACTTTGACGAAATCATTGAGTGGCGAGGCTGCGGCCTGAGATCAAGTACCCCGTGGTCTACAAGGGTGAGCAGGCAAAGGTGGTGTATAAATAAACAGGGAGAAAAGAGGAGAGATTTATGAGATAATTATTGATTTCATTGAAGAAAACAACTTATTAAAATATACAATTATGAAAAGATTCATTTTATCATTGGTTATTGCCTTCGTGGCTATTGGTGTTGCACAGGCACAAGAACATAAGTGTTGTAGTACAGAGAATAAGGAGTGCTGCAAAGCAGAAAAGAAAGAGAAAGTTACGGTTGTCAAGATAGAAGACAATAACATTTTCTCACAATGCTTCAAGGATATTGATGCCAACGGTGACGGCATCGTGGATTGCTGTGAGGCACAGAAGGCAACGTTCCTGTCTCTTGAAAGAGGCGGTCGCAGTAATGTCATCGACAAATACGATTTCCTGAAGTATTTCCCCAACCTCACCGCACTTGGAGTAGGCACCACACCCGTTGAAGAAATCGACCTGCGAAACCAGACGAAACTCGAAAAACTTCATGTCGGCAATGCTTCATGGCTCAAGAAGATAATCCTGGCAGAGGGTTGCAAGCCAGAGATTAGTGGAAAAGACGATGTAAAGGTGGAGTATGTGAAGGTAGAATGTGCCAAGAAGTGTGAAAAGGCAAAATGAGGTTTATTAATAAGCTGAGGAGGAGATGTTCTAAATAAGACAATTATGAAACGAGTATTATTAATATGTGTTGCTGTCGTATTTGGCTGGCTAAACACTATGGCACAGACCGATTGTGAGAATTGTCACGGGACGGGTCTGGAGGAACGTGCATGTGCCTTCTGTGGTGGACAAGGTACGCGCGAATGCGACTTCTGCTTAGGCAAGAAAGAGGTGCGCTGCAATATGTGTCAGGGGGCGGGAGAAGTGACTTGTGCCCATTGTAACGGTCGCGGCGGTACAAAAGTTAAAGACGAGTGGAGAGAGTGCCAATGGTGTGGCGGCAAGGGAACACCTGAATGTGAGACCTGCAAGGGTACGGGCATACGGGTATGCTGGAAATGCGAAGGTGCAGGCTTCTACGTATGCAACCAATGTCACGGCGATAAAGTCACCCAATGGCAGTGCCATGTTTGTGGAGGAACAGGAAAGGCTAAGGCTGGAACAGCGACTTCCACCTATACCGACGACAACGGCTATTCCGGCACGGTGACGGTTCAGTTCGACCCTAACGACAGTGAAGAGGAGAGGATGCGCAAGATAGCAAGGGCACGTGTGAACCATCGTATGCAACAGATGAGAAAGAACGGAGTAAAGGTACCTAACAAATAGTATGAAACGATTATTATTATGCCTTGTCATATTGACAGGAACGCTGTCGGTGATGGCACAGAAATACGGTTCCTGGCACTCGTCGGTAACCGGTAGGGATTATGGCGTGTTGGCTGAGAATATCAAGGGCAAGTCTTTTGACTGTTTCATTTACGGCCAGTCGCTTAACAAGCATATCCCAATCGTTGGAATGCGTTTATCGAGTAAGCATATCCCTGCATTTGTCAAGGAACTGCGTTCTCTTGCTGACAAGGCAGGGCTGTGGTGGGATACAAAGGCCCCTGTTACCGGCATCGAGGATGCAGCAGTCCTGTTCGATACAAACTTCAAGAACGTGACGGCATGGTTTGATATAGGTACACCACCAGAACCGGAGTATCACAACATGAAGGATGCCCATGTGGAGGCTTATACGCAGATGATGTTCGTGGGTGATGATGCTGTCTATCTTAGTGTGGCACCTATCGTCGACAAGGATAAAAACCGTCATCCCGGCTTCATCCTGCCTTTCGGTTCCAAGCAGGAGATAGAGGCGCTCATCACGGCTATTGAAAGCCTGAATCCGAGTGTCGAAGAAGCCTATTGCATCTTTTGCGATGTAAACCTGAAGACAGGCGAAGCCCACAAGCAAAACTGTCCGTATGCTCTTGATACGGAAGAGAACGACAGCTCGCCGTCGTCGCAAAGTACACAATCGGTACAGCATCCGCATGAAATTCATATCACTTGTCCGCAATGTGGTGCCGTGTTCTCTGGCAAGTCGGCAAGTCTTGCCTTCAAGAACGGTCGTAACCACAAAGAGGACTGTCCAATTTTCAATAAAGTTCCTGATGTTCCACAAGTTCCAAAAATACAATAAAACGATTCGATTATGAAAAGAACTGCTTTATTGTTTGCGATAGCATTTGCTATTGTTGTCTCGGTCCAAGCACAGATACCTGATCCGGGCGATCCGGTTTGCGCCTACTGTAATGTTGATTTGAAGTCGCAGCAACCTCACAAGCGCGGTTGCCCCTATTATGAAGAACCGTCAAGCGAGTCATCGTCGTCAAGCAGTTCGTCGTCGAGTTCAACATCGTCGAAACCCAGTCGTCCTTTCAACGAGAGAACTGATGTGAATCTAGATGAATACGGTAGAGGAAGATATCGTTGTCCTGAGTGTGGCAATTTACATCATACTGGCAGTTGTCAGTTGGGCAAAGTGCAGAGCGAATACAGAAGATTACACAACGAGATACGTTTTTCTGATAAGAAATGGAAAAAGAAGGCATACAGGGAGGCCTTGGACAGGCGCGAGGAACTTTGGTCAGAACTGAAGCGACGCGTCAATGATGCCTGGTGGAAGAAGGATCATCCCACCTATACCTCCAGTTCGTCATCAGATTCAAACAGTCCTTCGTCCTCGTCTACTGAGCGAATCAAACTTACATATGAATGCAATATATGCAAAGCGAGTGTTAAGGCGTACGGCATTAATGAAGCATCCAACATATTTGCTAATACCCCATGGCTCCACAAACAAACCTGCCCGGAATATAAACCCAAACCAGGACAGAACCCAAGTACGAGCCTAAAGGACTACACGCCTGCATCAGAACGCCCTAAAGTATCGGAACCGTTGATGGAGATGCCTCTGCGTCAGCCGGCACCGCAGTTCTCCAGTATTAACGAAACGAACATCCGGCATGAAAAGCCCGTGGAAGTCATTGGAGTACACGATTGGGGAGAGATTGACGAGGGCCTTTTGTTTGCCTATGAATCGGAATACGACGAAGAAATCCCCAGAGAGTTCGACATAGAACGCTATAACCACGATGAAGGCGCAGTTATTCTTGGCACCCACATGGACAACGGAAGATACCACTGGACTATCCTCGAGCGACTGTCTAATGGAGACCTTAGACCAGTTTCACAACAGGACTTGAAAGAAGGAAGGTCAGGTTACAAGAACATCGGAGAATTGCGTGATGTCCATTTTGAGGGACAGGGCAAGTATATCATCGCCGAATTTACCAGCGGGTACAGGCAGGTGTATGACGGTAAAGGAGATTTCGTAAGAGATGGTTATAACATCCGTGTACTTGGAGGAACGGTGGATGGGAAAAGTCTCCTATATGTAGGCGAAGACGAGCAGACCGTGGCTTCTTTTATCATTAATGAAGACGGCGAAGTGATTGCTGATGGCCACAATATCACGCAATATGATGATGCTTATGTATTGATTGGGGATGACTATCCTTACTATAATATCTTCAACTGGCATGGAGAAAAACTGAGTATTGAAGGAAATGCCGGTTTTGAGGAAATCAAGGCTTATAACAATAACGGCTCTTACTATATACTAAAGGATAAGGAGAAGGGCTATGCCGTCGTAGGACGAGGCTTTAGACGTGTAGGCGGCTGGTATGATACCGAGGAAGAGGCACATCAGGCGTGGAAACAGTCTCGATAGAATATATAGGTTGCCATGCTTGGTATAAGGAGTTCCTAAAGAAATAGTGTTTCTTTCACATATAAGACACGCCCATCACATTTCACAAAATGCAATGGGCGTGCCACTTTTAAGTACCTCTTACTTCTACGACTCTTAGTAACTGAACTTGAACACTTCCTCTCCTGTGCTCAGCAGATAGACATCGTTGCGGGTAAGCGGAATGAACATCGTGTTGCCGGTTGCCTCCTTCTTGAACTCTGTTATGCCGTCAGAGCGGAAGAGACGTACTTTCTTTCCGGCAACAAGCCCGTCAAGACGAACTCCGTTTTCAAGTTTTGTCACCTTCACCTTGTGACCTGTCAGGTCATCTGCAACCGAGCGCACGATAGTGGTCGGGTCTTCTGTCGGGAAGAGGTTGACGAGAGCCGGATTCTCCAAGGCGTGTACGTTCCTTACAGCAGCAACCATCGACTCTGTGCTGGGGTAGTATCTCCAGTCTACGAGGTGGCATCTGTTGTTCCTTCTTCAGCCTCGCTGTTCCCAACAACACTTCCAAATATAGGACGACGATTCTCGGTCACCATGGTCACCATGTACATCTGGCGCCCTGTGTAGTCGTGACCGACACAACGGCGAAGCATGGAAGGCTTCTTCTCTCCAGCAAAGGGCTTCTGGCTTTCGTAGGTCTCTCTGTCCATTATTGTTGTCTTTTGTATGTTGCGTTGGCAACGCAACATACGGAACTGCGGATGACAGCGCAGCAAACATGGCGTTCGCTATTGCGCCATGAACTCCTCAACATCCTTCGGATGATAAGGTATACGGTCCTTTCCGAGGAAGCGGCAGCCATCGGCAGTAATGAGGATGTCGTCCTCAAGGCGTATTCCGCCGAAGTCCTTGTAGGTCTCCAGCAGGTCGTAGTTGATGAAGTCGCGATGCAGGCCCTGTGCGCGCCAGTCGTCGATGAGAGCGGGTATGAAGTAGATGCCTGGCTCGTCGGTCATCACGAATCCTTCTTGCAGGCGCTTGCCGCAGCGCAGACAGTTGGTTCCGAACTGCGTCGAAGGCTGTATCTCGTCGTCGAAGCCAACGTAGTTCTGTCCCAGTCCTTCCATGTCGTGAACGTCCATGCCCATCATGTGGCCCAGTCCGTGAGGCAGGAACATGGCATGTGCGCCGGCGCGAACAGCCTCTTCGGTGTCGCCCTTCATCAGTCCTATCTCCTTCAGGCGGTCGGTCATCATGCGGCAAACCTCCATGTGAACGTCATACCACAGCACTTCCGGCTTGGCAACGTCAAGAACGTAGTCGTGACATGCCTCCACTATGCTGTATATCTCCAGTTGTCTCTGCGTGAATTTCCCGTTAACGGGGAAGGTGCGAGTGTTGTCCGAGCAATAGTTCTCGGCATTCTCAGCACCGGCATCACACAGCGCCAGTCGTCCGCTTTCAAGCACATTATACGATGGGGTGCCGTGCATTATCTCGCCGTGCTGTGTGAAGATAGTGGCGAAACTCACCTGCTCGCCCAGTGAATGGGCAACGCCGTCCACCTGTCCGCCGATATATTTCTCGGTGAGTCCCGGTCGGGTGAGGCGCATTGCGGTGGTGTGCATCTCATAACCTATGGCACATGCCTTCTCAATTTCTTTTATTTCGAGGTCGGTTTTCACCTGGCGCATCTTGATGACAGCCATTATAAGTTCTACCGAGGCGGCTTCCTTCTGCTTTGAGGGATGAATGCCGAGAAGGTCCATTATCTGTATCTTGGTGTCGTGGCGGTAGGGCGGAAGGAAGTGAATCTTGCGCTTTGCTGCGATGGCATCGCAGCATATCGAACGGAGGGAGGACATAGGGGCGCTATTGGCAACACCCACTTGAGCGGCAAGGTCGGCCACGCTGTCAACGGAGCCGTACCACACAATATCCTCGATATCGATATCGTCGCCAACGAGATATTCCTTATCGTTGTCAATATCTATCACACCCACAAGTCCGTCGCGCCTCTGCCCGAAATAGTACAGGAACGAAGAGTCCTGACGGAACGGGTAATATGAATTGTTGGGATAGTTGTTTGGCGCCTCGTTGTTGCCGAACAATATTATAATGCCGCTATTCACCAACTTCTTGAGTTGCGCGCGGCGCTCTATATAGGTCTCTTTATTAAACATGACGTGATATTTGAATAATGCTTATTGTTAAGTGCTTATATATAAATATATAAAAATCTCTGCAAAAGTACGAATTATATTTTGAAATCACATCATTATGGCTTATTTTTTGCAGAGAAAAGAAAAAAACACTAACTTTGCATTAAATATAGAGCGATGAACGTTTTATGCAGCCGAGAGCAGAGTCCAAACTTGTTTGGCTATGCCTAGGCAAAGAACCGATGGAGTAGCGAGCGTAGAATATTGCTTGCAATAGTTATGCCGAGTCACGACAGAGGAAAACGAAGTTAAAAGGTCGAATGAAATTCAAGATAAACAGAAATACAGGATTGGTACTGGAGGG
>JAEEGG010019770.1_pt1 | contig 13539 bp, 12 predicted proteins | sample 9134161 | NCBI WGS metagenome assembly JAEEGG01 (sample SAMN16246543, study PRJNA631951) | gut metagenome | biome: gut microbiome; feature: rumen; material: CR-attached | host: Bos | place: Iran: Karaj | collected 2018-10 | reverse complement strand
CAACGCCCGCAACAACGATACCACCCGCCCCCGCAAGTCCGGCGCCGCCAAGAACCGCCGCCTGCTGGAGCACCGCCGCCGTTTGGTCGCCCTGGGCGTCCCCCAAGAGAAGGTCATGCAGATGGACCACGCCCGCATCCGCCTCCTCCTGGCCAAGCCGGCGCTGATTCCCGAATACGTGAAGTAATCCCCTCCCTTTTCCCCCGGATTCCCCGGAATCCGCAAGGCCCGCCCTCCTCCGACGGCGGGCTTTTCTTGTGTTGCCGCCCGAAATCCGGGGTTGGCAGCGCCCCCCCGAACCGCTAGAATGGATTTTTCTTTTGGAGGACCCCATGGACGAACTTCTCACCCTTTTGAGGAACAACGCGCGCACCAGCGTCGAAGACCTTGCCCGCGAGCTCGGAACCACGCCCGCCGACGTCGCCGAACGCATCGACCGCTACGAACGCGACGGCGTCATCCGCGGCTACCGCGCGATGATCAGCGACGACGTCACCGCGGACGACCGCGTCACCGCCGTCATCGAGGTCCGCGTCCAGCCCGAGCGCGAGGGCGGCTTCGACCGCATCGCGCGCCGCATCAGCGGCTTCGACGAAGTCGAGAACATGTACCTGATGAGCGGCAAGTACGACCTCCTCCTCTTCGTCGCGGGCAAGAACCTCCGCCAGGTCGCCTCCTTCGTCAGCGAACGCCTTTCCACGCTCGACGGCGTCCTCTCCACCGGCACCCACTTCATGCTCAAGACCTACAAGGAGGACGGCGTCCTGATGGCCGGCGAAGTCCAGCACGACGAACGCCTCCAGGTCAGCCCGTAGCCCGCCCCACCCGGAGCCTCCCCCATGCCCCCCGCCCCATCCCCCGCCCCCACCCGTTCCCGCGTCGCGAAGCACGTCCGCGAACTCCCCTTCTCCGGCATCCGCAAGTTCTTCGACATCGTCGCCGGCCGCAAGGACGTCATCTCCCTCGGCGTCGGCGAACCCGACTTCAACACCCCCTGGCGCATCCGCGAGGCCGCCATGTGGTCGCTCGAGCGCGGCGCCACCCACTACACCGCGAACCGCGGCGAGCCCGTCCTCCGCCAGGCCATCTGCCGCTACGTCGCCCGCCGCTTCGGCGCCGAATACGACTGGGAGCGCGAGGTGCTCGTCACCGTCGGCGTCAGCGAAGCCCTCGATGTCGCCATGCGCACGCTCCTGAACCCCGGCGACGAAGTCATCTACCACGAGCCCTGCTTCGTCAGCTACCGCCCCACCATCGTCATGGCCGGCGGCGTCCCCGTCTGCGTCGAGACCCGCCGCGAGGACGACTTCCGCCTGACGCGCCCCATGCTCGAGGCGGCGGTCACGCCCAGGACCCGCGTCCTCCTGCTGAACTTCCCCTGCAACCCCACCGGCGCCGTCCTCTCGCGCGCCGACGTCGAGGACATCGCGGACTTCTGCATCGCGCACGACCTCACGCTCGTCAGCGACGAAATCTACGCCGAGCTCACCTACGACTCCCGCCACGTCAGCTTCGTCTCCATCCCGGGCATGAAGGAGCGCACCGTCTTCCTGCACGGCATGTCCAAGGCGTGGGCCATGACCGGCTTCCGCATCGGCTACGCGTGCGCCCCGGCGGACATCCTCGAAAACATGATGAAGCTCCACCAGTACTCCATCATGAGCGCCCCGACCACCGGCCAGCGCGCCGCCGCCGAAGCGCTGGAGCGCGGCGACGAGGCGGTGGAGCAGATGGTGGCCGAGTACAACCGCCGCCGCCGCTACCTCATCGCGGCCTTCGGCGAGATGGGCATCCCCTGCCACACCCCGGCCGGCGCCTTCTACGCCTTCCCCTACATCGGCGGCTTCGGCCTCACCTCCGAGGAATTCGCCCTGCGCCTGCTCGAAGAGCACCAGGTCGCGGCGGTCCCCGGCGACGCCTTCGGCCGCTCCGGCGCCGGCTTCCTCCGCTGCGCCTACGCCACCGGCATGGACCAGATCCGCGAATCCATGCGCCGCATCGCCGCCTTCGCCGCCGACCTCCGCCGCGAAGGCCGCGGCGCCTGACCCCCGGTAAAACGCTTCCGCACCCCGCCCTCTTTTCGTTGGCGCCGGCCCGCCCCGCGCGCCATACTCCCCCTTGAACGGAATGCACAGAAAGGACGGCAAGCGATGGAAATGAACATGGTCGGCGTGGTACTCGGCGGCGGCGAAGGCAAACGGCTCCAACCCCTCACCCGCGACCGGTGCAAACCGGCCGTCCCGCTCGCCGGCAAGTACCGCCTCGTCGACATCCCCGTCAGCAACTGCATCAACTCCGGCATCCGCCGCATCAACATCCTGACGCAGTTCAACTCCGTCTCCCTGCACCAGCACGTCCAGAACACCTACGTCTTCGACCGCTTCCACGACGGCTACGTCCGCATCCTCGCCGCCCAGCAGACCCCCGGCGCCGAGCGCTGGTTCCAGGGCACGGCCGACGCCGTCCGCCAGTCCCTCCGCTACGTGATGGACCACAACCCCGACCACGTCCTCATCCTCTCCGGCGACCAGCTCTACCGCATGGACGCCCGCCTCGTCCTCGAAGAACACATCGCCAACCACGCCGACGTCACCGTCTGCTGCAAGGCCGTCCCCCGCTCCCAGGCCGGCTCCCTCGGCATCATGCAGGCGGACGCGAAGGGCCGCGTCGTGCGCTTCGTCGAGAAGCCCGGCGACACGCCCGTCCTCGACGAACTGCGCGCGCCCGGCGAGGGCCCCGAGCGGTACTTCGCCAGCATGGGCATCTACATCTTCAACACCAAGACGCTCCTCGAAGTCCTGGACAACGACGAAACCGACTTCGGCAAGAACATCATCCCGGCGGCCATCCGCGACCGCAACGTCCACCGCTACCTCTTCCGCGGCTACTGGCGCGACATCGGGACCATCCGCGCCTTCTGGCAGGCGAACATGGAACTGACCGGCCCGCTGCCCGAGTTCAACCTCTACGACCCGCGCGCGCCCCTCTACACCCACATGCGCTTCCTGCCGCCCTCCAAGATCAACTGCTGCGACCTGAACCGCGCGCTGCTCTCCGAAGGCTGCATCATCTCCGGCCACCGCATCCTGAGCAGCATCATCGGCGTGCGGGCCATCGTGGGCGAGGGCAGCGTCCTGGAGCACACCGTCATGATGGGCGCCGACTACTACGACCACGAGCGCACCGACAAGACCCACACGGTTCCACTGGGGGTGGGCCGCGACTGCTTCATCCGCAACGCGATCATCGACAAGAACGCGCGCATCGGCGACGGCTGCTACATCACCCCCGACGGCAAACCCGACGGCGTCCACGACCTCTACACCGTCCAGGACGGCATCATCGTCATCCCCAAGAACACCGTCATCCCCCCCGGCACCCGCCTCTAGAGCGGGATTGCGGACGCGTTCAGCTCTTGTTTTTCTTCCAGGCTGGCAGGGCAAGCTCTCCAAGCGGGCCGTTCCAGCCGTCTGTGCGGCTCACACGGGGTTTCGCCCTTCCATGCGCGCCCCGTCAGATTCCGAAGATGCGCCCGGCGAAATCCCCGTCGAGCGGATTGGCCAACAGAACGCCGCCCACGCTCCCCGCCGCCGCATGCCCGTTGAAGGCAACCACTCCCGGGGTCGCCTGCGACAACGGCACCACGCGGCGGAACGCTCCCAGCCCCCGCAGGAAATCGCTGCGGAACGTGCCGGAAGATTTCACCTCCACCGGAACGACGCGGTCGCCGAGATCGATGACGATGTCGACCTCTTCCCCGCCTTTCGAGCGGAAAAAACGGAACTCGGCCGGAATGTTCTCCGCCAGCGCGTGCTTGCGCAACTCCATCAGCACGAAATTCTCGTAGAGGCCGCCCCTCATCGCGCCTTCCGCCACCGCGCGCGGCGTCCGCACCTTCGCCAGCCAAGCCGCCAGCCCCGTGTCCGTGAAATAGATTTTTGGCGACTTCGTCACCTGGGCCGTCGCGTTGCGGGACCATCCCGGCAGCTTGAACACGAGCGATGACTCTTCGAGCGCGGAAATCCATGCCGACACGGTGGCGGCGCTCACGCCGACTTCCGCCCCGAGCGCCGCCAGGTTCAGGATCTGCCCGGTCCGGGAGGCCAGCAGGAACAGGAACGACAGGAACGCCGCCCGGTTCCGGACTTCCAGCAACGCCGGCAAATCCTTTTCCAGGTAGGTCGCGACGTACGCCGGATAGAAACTCGCGGGCCGTATCCGGTTTTCGTGCAATCTTGGATAGAACCCCCGCCAGATGAGTTCGAACACATCCCCGGGAAGCTCCGTCCCCTCCCCCACCAGTTCCCGCACCGAATACGGCAACAGCGTCAGGATGGCCGTCCGTCCCGCCAGGGACTGGGCGACGCCCCGCTTGAGACGGGCCTGGTGCGAACCCGTGAGAATGTATTTCCCGACCGCGCCGGGCTCCCGGTCCACGTACCCTTGGAGATACGAAAACAGTTCCGGCACCTTCTGGATTTCGTCGAACACCGCCCCCTGCGGATACGCATCGAGAAACGCCCGCGGATCAGTGCGGGCAAGAACGTTCACGTCCGGATCCTCCAGAAGCACCCATGGCTTGCCAGGAAAACTCGTCCTCGCCAATGTCGTCTTCCCCGACTGCCTCGGCCCGTAAATCGACACCACCGGGAACTCCCGCGCCAGTTGCCGCAACTCCTCTTCAATCATTCGCTTCTTCATGCCCCGCATCCTGCCGGAGTCAGGTCTGTAACGCAAGTACAATTTTGTCTAAATCAGAAATACAAATGATGATTTATCCCATCTCCAAGTCCGGGAAAAGTTGTCACTTTCTCCCGTCTATCCCCCGTCCCCACCCCGCTTTCCACCCATCACCTTGCGACGGGCGGTGAACTCGCCCTGCCCCTGCCGCCCTCCCACCCGCCCGCGCTGGCCACTCCTGCCCTCGCAATCCCGCCTTTGCGTGTCCGAAAAGGATGGCGGGAGGGAGGGATCGTCCGGGGCTTTGCGAACAGGATGGGCGTTCGGGGGCGCCTCGCCGTCGGCGGGCGGATGGGATGAGGAGGGGGGCGCGGGGGGGGCAGGCCTGGAGTCCGGAGGTGAGTTCGAAGACGGCCATGAGCATGCTGATGGCGACGAAGCCGACGCCGACGGCGATGAAGAGCATCATCACGGGTTCGAGGATGGTCGTGAAGACTTTCACCGCGCGGTCGAGTTCGGCGTCTGCCGCGATTGCTTCATCCGCAACGCGATCATCGACAAGAACGCGCGCATCGGCGACGGCGGCTACATCACTCCCGACGGCAAGCCCGACGGCGTCCACGATTTCTTCACTGTGGACGGGCTCCGTTGACTTCTCGCTCGCTCCTCTCACTTCACGATGAGAAAATCCACGGAGATGCGCCCGTCCGGAAGTTCATCGACTATTTCCATGAGTATTTCGGCGGGAGGAGTCGAGGCAGGATTGTCGGCGGAGACGGATACGCCGAGCAACTGGCAGCAGCTCGGAAGGTATTCTTCTCTCAACCACGCCATCGCTTCTTCTTCGCCATGCCCCGAAACCATGAGGACAATGTTGCCCCTCTGCGTCTCGGCATTCCAGGACTGCCGGACGATGCGGGGTTTTTCCGAGCCCTGCACCCGCATGCCGTCACCCGTGGCTTCCACGGCGTCGGCCGGGCGGATGCAGTTCGCCGGCAGCGTCGCCACGACCGCCAGGAGCAAGGCTGGCAGCGTTTTTGTCCCTGTCCGTTTTTTCATTCGACCGCCTCGAATTCGATTCGGAAAACTCCCTCCTCCACCGTGCTTTCCGACAGGAATCGGACCTTGCTTCCTTCGCCGGCCAACCGGGGCACGACCTTCCCACGTATCCATTCCATGGCGCGGAGGTGGCCCTCGTCCTCGGGTGCGAACACGACGAACCCGCGCCGGGTCGTCCGGTCGAATCCCTCGTCCAGCACCCGCGCCTTGGCCAGCGGGGCTTCCCCTCCTGGGGGGGCGGGGACGGGCACGGGCACCACTTCGCGGTTCGCGGCCGCCCCCGGCATTGCATGGCTCTGGAGTTCTTCGAGTTTTTTCCTGGCCACCGGATTGTTCCGCGCCTCCCGTTTTTCCGCCGGCAACAAATCATCCCAAGCATCCGCGATGCGGACAGCCAGCCATTTGGCGAATTCCGGGTTGGCGCCGTCGGGCCCTTGCAGGTATTCCACCACGGAAAACGGCGCGTCCGTCGCATACGTTCCCCATGTTTCGATGGAATCCGGACCGGGCGAACGTCCCTTGCGTTGCCAACCGTTTTCCCGCGACAGGAAACCGGAGAAGAGGGCGTTGGCGAGGGGATTGAACGTCAGCATGCTTTCGGTCGCCGCGGTGGTTTCCGCATCCGACCATTTCCCGATTCCCAGCTGGATGGACACGCCCATGCGCAGTTTGCGGGAGTCGTGTCCGGGAATCGTGTACAAGGTGGCCGCGGCGGGCAAGTTGGCCAGCAGTCTCCCGATCCCCACGTTTTCTTCCACCAGATCGGTCCGCAACCGGACCACGACGGGCAAGGTGCCGGAACCGGACGAGAAGCGTCCGGCGCACGCCGTTTGCAGTTCCCGCTGGATGCCCGGAACGGTGGCCTCCCGCCTCCGTCCCGTCTCGAACGGGGACAATTCGGTCTCGGCCCGCGTCTCGACGGTGAGCTCCACCACATGCAATGGTTCGCCTTCCATGGCGGCCGGACGGGTCGCGGCCCCGTCCGCCACGGCAATCTTCGAATACGTGCATCCCCCGCAAGGGAGCAAAACCGCGCATGCGGCCAACGCGACCGCAGCGGTGAACGCCCTATTCCACCGCCTGGAAGCGGATGTTGATGCAATCCTTCCCATTCTCCGTTTCCTGTTCCAGCTCCAACACCCTGAAGCGCGCTCCCGCCGGCGGAAGCCCTTCGGGATCGAACACCACGCCCTTCGTCCGGCAGATGGCCGGGATGAGGCGGGTGGTCAGCCAATCGACCGCCTGCGCGGCATCGCAACCGGATGCATCGGCGCGGACGATGCCCGTCCTCGAATCGTCGTCGTATCGTTGTTCCATGATTTTCGGCAACGCCCGCGCGGCTCCCATGTCCACCGGAACGGCGACGTATTCATGTTCCGCAGCGACGGAAGCCGTGCCGTCCTCCCCGACGCTCACCGTGATGCCGGGCCCGTCCGTCAACCAGGCAAGCAGCCGTTTCTGCTCTTCCGTTTGGTGGGCTTGGGCTGCCAGCAACCCCAGCTCCCCGGCATCCATCCGGTTGAGGGCCTTCACCACGCCGGCCGCGATCAAATCCGCGAACACCGGGTGCAGGGCCGCGGTGTCCGGGACAATCCCCCAACTCACCGACCAGTCGTGTTCCCCGGGGACCAGCAACGGCCAGAACAGCAACGATTCGGTCCGGGTCCGTTGGTACGGTATCCGCGCAATGCGTTTCCGCCCCTGGTTGTCGAGCAGGATGCCGACAGCGATCTTCCCACCCGTCCGGTAGCGCCAGAAGAACGGGATGATCAACGGATTGAACTCCTTCGCCTCGGTCCCGAGGGGCGCCACCGTCCCCGAATATTCCACGTGCAGCGGGACCGCCCCGTCTTTCTTGGAAAACACCGCGGGGTAATTCTCCCGCAGCAGCCGGTTGATGTCCGCCGCCCCCGGGGAGACGCTTTGGGAATCGACCGCCAGCCGCATCTCGATTCCGCCCTGGACCGATTCGACGTAAAACGAATGGTCCAGCGCCGCCGACGGCTTGACCGCCGACAGGTGTTCCGGCGACGAAAACCGCGTGGCCGCGCAACCCGCCAGGCCGCACGCCAGGCCAGTTGCAACCAAAAGCCTCCCCGCCCACCGAAGGGCCGCCTCAGTCCTCATCCTCATCCTCATCCTCATCCTTGTCCTTTTCCTCCACGACCACCGTCTCGTAGCGGTGGAATCCCAGCAAGGCCGAATGGGTGAAGGAACTTCCACTCATGCCCCAGCTTTTGCCGGGGTCGTCCAGGTACGTCTTGACGCCGAGTTCGCTTTGCTCCTCCTGCGGCAGGAGTTCGATCATTTCCGTGCCGTTGTTGATCCAGAGGTGCGTGTCGCAGGCATACTCCCCGTGCCAGGGCGTCACCAGCAGCGCCCACGGCGTCACCAGCCAGCCGAAAAGGATGTACCGGAGGCCCGGTTCACGGGTGTCCCGCGAAAAATGGCCATTTCCGCTGTGCGTCCAGCCCACCATGGGCTTGATGGACTCGGGCGGCCGGCAGTATTCTTCGGCCAAGGCCGGCAGAAAGCCGAAACTCATCCGCTTCTGCCGTCTCACTTCCAAACGCCCCTGGTCCCCCCGGTCCAGGGAATAGACGTCCGGCTCCCCCACATTGAATGCCGCGCACCCCAGACCCATCAGAAGTGGAAGGGTCACCGCCATCATCACCTTGCCCAATTGCTTCAACCTTTTCACGCGTGCATCTCCTTCTTTCCGTTTCCGCACTTTGACATTTTCTTTTTCAACTCCTTGGCAATCGCGCCACCCATCGGCCACACACCCGCTTTGCGTCGCCGCCATGGGGGCGCCCGATGGCACCACCCAACATGTCCGCTTCGCCGATGGCCATTTCATGTGCATCCCGCCCCTACTCCACCGCCTCGAACTCCACGGTCAGCACCCCGTCCGCGAAGTTCTCGTCGAGACTGCGGTAGGTTGCCCCGTCGGGAGGACGCTCCCCCGCCGTCAGCACCACGTTCTTGTCGCACACGATGGCCGAAATGTTGTTTCTCACGAACTCCTTGGAACGCCGGAGGTCCGCCCTTCCGGCCAGGCGCATGGTCACGGTTCCCCGACGTGCCTCCGCGCTGTACGTCAGGCTTTCCAACGACGGGATGAGTGACTCCGCCACGCCCACGTACACCAGCGTTCGTCCTCCGTCCTCCGTCGTGTAGGCCGCCCAAGCATTGATTTCCCCGCGCGGCACGTCCGGATTCCGCCCCGCGAAGTCCTCGCGCAATTCTTCCAAGATCTGCGGCTTCGCTTCGCGGTCCACTGCAAATGCGTTCAGGTTCTCCGCCAGGATTTTCACCCGCCAGACCGTCCGCCCCTCGCCATCGACCGTTTTCTCGACGTTGTACGGCGGTCCATCCGGCTTCCGCACCTCCACCACCCGCGGCTCGGGGTGGAAGGGGCCTTCCTTCACCACCGCCCGCCCCGGCGGGTTCATGTACGAGCCCCCCTTCTCCAAGCACAATTCGATTTCGAAACTCCGTCCGTCGGCCTGCGACCACACCTCCTGTTCGTTGTCGTGGGGTCCTGTGTCGCGGAATGTCAAAAGCCCCTGGTATCTCCGTCGCCGCTGGGTGGGCACCCCCCACTTGCCCTTGCACGGCTCCATCTCCTCCGCCCGGTAGTCCGTCGGCAAGGTGAAATCGACCCTCGATTCATACTTCCGCACGGTTTTCCTTTGGCAAAACCCTACTTCCGGAATCCGCAACTCCACTTCGAATGGGCCGCCCACGTAACTCGTCTGCACGTTCGTCCCCGACTCCGGCAGCATTTGGGTGCCGAGTTTCTCGCTGGTGACGAAGACGTCCGGATACTTGACGACGCCGGCCAGGCCCAAAACGGCGAGATCCCCTCTCATCCCGATGCCACAGTCCGCCAACTCCCTGTACGAAAACACGCCCCCGAGATCCTTGATGTCCCCAAAACCCATTCTGGTGTATCCCTTGGGACCGCGGGGATTGACCAGTGCCGTCCACTCGGTGAACGGTGTGACCAAAAGGGTGTACGGAGTGGCAAAAACCGAGCACAACAACGCGGCGGTCCCCTTCGGAACATGGTAGCAAGCGTACAGCTCGGGCTGGGCCAGAACCCAATCCGGTTGGAATCCCGAACTGGGTTTGTGGAGCCGCATGCCCCATCCGGGAAACAGTCCCACGGCTATCCGTTTTTGGCTTCGTATGTTGACGCGCGTCAAGATAACCTTGGTTATTGGTTGAACCGTCTTGCAAAGACGGACCGTGGCATTGGAACCCCGCCCATCGAACTCCGGCGCGACCGCGAGCAACTTCTCCGCCGACGTGTCCACCGTTTTCATCTCGCGGGTAAAAGACACCGGTTCCCCCACATTTACCACCACGCATCCGCTCAGCAGCACCGGGAAAACCGCCAGCGCCGCCACCACGGAAATACGTTTCGCCGCCGTCATCCCGCACCTCATTCCACCGCCTCGAACTCCACCGTCAGGACCCCGTCCTCCAGCGACTCGCCCAGGCTCCGGTACATCGCGCCCGCCGGGGGCGCCACACCCGCCTCCAGCGCCACGTTCTTCTCTTGCACGATGGTCTCGATGTTGTCGCGCGCCCAGCGCTTCGCCTCGTCGGGCGACATCCCTTCCGAGATGCGGAGCCTCACGCTTCCCCGATGCGTGTCCGCATCGTAGCGCCATCCGTCCGTCAGCGGTTGCACCGAGAACGCCACCCCGCGGAACCGGATGGCCCGTCCCTCGTAATCCGCCACCGCATATGCCTTCACCCGCCGCTCATCCAGCCCGGGCATCGACGCAACGAAAGCCTCCCTCAAGTTGCGCTCGATCTCCGGGCGTACCTCCCGTTCCACTTCGAACGCTTTTTTCGACGCATCCCGGATGGTCACCAGATACACCGCACGCCCGCCCCGGAACGCCTCCAGCGTCTCGATTTCCCACGGAGCCCCCTCCAGTTTCCGCTCCTCCACCACCCGCGTTTCGTGGTAATGGTGGATTTCCTTCACTACCTCCCGCACCGGGGCTTGCGCCGGCGGCGCCGTGTACGCCACCACCGGCTTCGGCTTTGGCTTCTCCTGCAACCACACCCACTGCGCCAGCGTCCGCGTCTGCCACGCGCTCTTGACGGCATCCACACCCGAGTACAGCGACCGGAACGTCAACACCGCCTCGTATTGCCCTCCCCGTTCCACCTGCGGCAGGATGAACGTCGCATTGGAGTCCTGCAACCCCACCTGCGCCTTGCCCGCGATGTCCGTTCCCGCAATCCTCAACTCCACTTCGTAGGGACCACCGACAGCTTCCCGCCGCACCCGTTCCTCGGTCCCCGCATCCTTGTCCGGTCCGTTGCGGAAGGGGCCTGTCCTGCGTTCCCGCAAGTATTTGTGCACACCAATCAAGCCAAAATGGGTATAGAGGCGCTTATCAGCTCTTGTATCACCCCTTTCCCAACGCTCCCAACCATCGTCACAGTCCTTGTGCCAGTTCAGGAAAGGCTCGAAGAGAATGGCCTCTATCGTTGCGAACGCGGGCACGGTGCCCGCACCCATGAGCGTCCACAGGAATTCATGCTTTGCGAACGTACCAAGTCCGTATGGGTAGCCGGGCGGAGCATAGACAACTTCCGCGGCACCTGGAAACAGTCCAATCGCCAGTCGTTTCTGTCTTGTCGTGATTGTCGTTTCATCGTGTGCAAACCGTTGGTACGTCTCTTTCACCTGCGCATCCAGCCACGCCTTCAGCCGGTTCCCGTCCACCTGCGACTTGGCCTCCACCGACCACACCTCGGTCTTGACGGGCCTCTTGCCCGTCGTGACCACCGGCACCGTGGAGCTGTGCTCCTCAGGCCGCCCCACATGGACAGCGACGCATCCGCTCCCCACCGCCAGCAAGACGAAGGCCAACACACACACTACCATTCCCGTTGCAAACCGGCTCATCGTCCGCACGCCTCCACTTGATTCCGGGGGCCGACCTCCGGACGGCCCGTTCCGCCATCGCGCTGGTTCCCGCATCGGTAGGACCCGACCTCCGGGCGGGCCGTTCCGCGGGTGGTACGCCGGAGGACGGCCCCTACCATGGCACCACATGGCGGCATTGCCATCATTCGCCTATTGGCTCCCGGAATATCCGGTCACCTCGTTCACTCCTTCGCGATTTCGTCGTTCCCCGACCACACGTCGGTGTCGGCGGCGGTGTCGTGCAGGCGCACCGAGACGCGGTGCGTCGTGCGGCGGCCGTCCTGGACTGCGCGGTATTCGCCCCGGAGGATGTAGTCGCAGGCGTCCGGGTCGCCGCTCAGGACGAAGCGGCCGCTGGCGCGCAAGGCCTCTTCCATATCCATCCGCAGCATCGCCAGCGAGCCGTTGCGCTCGGTCGTGAGGTTGGCGATGTGCGCAACCTGCACCACCGGGGCTCCGCCGCGCTGCTGGACTTTCGCCGCGTAGCATTGGGCGAACACCGGGTCGGCCAACATCGCGTTCACCAGCCGCTGGCCAGCCGGAATCGTCTCCGCCCGCGTGTACGCCACCGTCGACACCGGATTGTACGCCCCCGAATCCACGTACGGTCCTTTCGCGCACCCCGCCGCCAGCACCAACACCCCCGCCACGCAAATCGTTTTCCCGTTCATTTTCGTCTCCTTCTTTTCAGGAAATTACGGCAATTTCTGACAATTCTTCCAGTTTTTGGAATTGTTTTTTCTTGTTGTCGGAATTGTCGTGTTTCTTCACTCCGCCAGCTTTCCCGCTCGGTCCAGCAACTGCTCCGTCGAGGGGCCGGCCGGGACGTTCATCTCGCCCGCGGGCAAGCCCAGGGAGGGCAGGGATGCGTTCTGCAAGGATATCGACCGGGGCATTCCTTCGATGCGCGTGTGGCTGGTCGTCAGGTACTGGCCGTAGCCTTTCGCCACCAGCTCTCGCACGAGGTCGTCGGTCGCCCCGCTCTTCTCCATGCGGTCCATCGTCGCGGCGAAGAGGGCGTCCTTCTTGCGCGCGGACTCGCCTTCGGCGGTGAGCGCGAGGTGGATTTCGAACGTGGTGTCGTCCTGGATCTTGACCAGATCCTTGAACCCGACGAGGCCCGGATAGGCCACTTCCAGGTTGTGCAATCCCTTCGTGACGGAAAAGGCCCGCGCCTCCGGGCCCGCCGTGCCGTAGCTCACGCCGTCGATGCGGACGTTCGCCCCGGGCACGTTCGCCGAAAAGGCCACCCGGACCGCATCCGCCGCAGGGGGCGGCACCGCACCCGCTTTCGCGTACTCCTCCTGCAAGGCCTTCGCGGCCGAGAACGCGGCCTCCTTCGCCACCTCGCTCCATGTGTTCTCCGCCTTGCGATCGAAAGCCAGCACGCTGGATTCCTTCTTGCTGCGCGCCGTGGCCGTCACCGACGCCACGCCATCGCCACCCGGAACCGCTTTCGCCGACAGCGTGAACTCCAGCACCGCCTGCACGCCCGGATCCGTCCCTCCGATTTCCCTCACGCGGGCCGACGTCACCGACGCCGTCAGCAGCACGGGCGCATCCAGGTTCTCCGCCAGCCGCACCGCCGAACTTTCCGGCATCGCCTCTCCCCACGGCCCCGTGTTCTGTTCCGCGCCGATGGCGTCGTGCGGATTTATGACCGCGAAACTTCCCGCCCCCAGCGCCGTCTGGAGCCAATCGCCGAGCGTCTGCAGCGGGAACGGGGTTGACGCCGTCCCCGTGTGGTTCTGGACAACCAGCACCGCCTTCGTGCGGGGCCCTTGCGGAACCGCCGCCGGTGCAGTGCGGACCTCCACGCTTGCAACCGAAGTCGCCGCGGG
>JAEEGG010019764.1_pt1 | contig 13542 bp, 7 predicted proteins | sample 9134161 | NCBI WGS metagenome assembly JAEEGG01 (sample SAMN16246543, study PRJNA631951) | gut metagenome | biome: gut microbiome; feature: rumen; material: CR-attached | host: Bos | place: Iran: Karaj | collected 2018-10 | reverse complement strand
AAAAAGTCCACCGTTGAGGACGATGGACCGGGACCTAATGTTTTCCCAACGGAATAATCCTTATTGTGATTTGCTAAAAATTAGTGGTGCAAAGATAAACTTTTTCTGCGAAAACGCCAAATCTTTCAAAAGAAATTTGTACTTTTGTGGCAAAATAACTAAAAAACGCATATTATGAAGAAGATATTAGGTCTTGATTTGGGTACTAACAGTATAGGTTGGGCTGTGATTGATGCAGAAGAAACCGCCCGCGATAATGCAACAACATATTTGAAGCCTTATAGCATCAGTTCTGCAGGAAGCAGGATAATTCCTATGTCTGCAGACATCTTAGGGGATTTCGACAAAGGCAATTCCATTTCGCAAACAAAAGAAAGGACAAGGTTAAGAATGGTTCGCCGTCTTCGTGAACGTAATCTCTTACGACGCGAAAGAATGCTACGCACACTGAACTATCTTGGATTCTTGCCAGAGCACTTTGCATCACAAATTGATACAAATGGGAAATTCACAAATGATAGTGAACCCAAATTAGCCTGGCGAAAGAACGCTGATGGAAAAAATGCATTCCTATTTCAAGATACATTCAACGAGATGTTGGCGGACTTTGCCAAACATCAGCCACAACTGATAGCAGACGGTAAGAAAGTTCCTTACGACTGGACTATTTACTATCTCCGCAAGAAGGCTCTAACTCAGAGAATTTCTAAAGAGGAGCTTGCGTGGATTTTGCTTCAGTTCAACCAAAAACGTGGTTATTATCAGCTACGCGGCGAAGAGGAAGAAGAGAAATCTAATGAGGTCATTGAGATTATCAGTGCTAAAATACTTTCTGTCGAGAGGAAGGAAAAGGATAAGAAATATGAGAAGTTCTGGTACGAAATGAATCTCGACAATGGGATGGTATATCGCGCTACATTTTATAATGATGTATCGGGGTGGCAAGGAGAAACTAAAGACTTCGTCTTAAAAACAACATTCCTGAAAGACGGAAACACAAAGTGTGAACTATCCTTCCTACCCACTACAGATGAAATAGAAAGGATGGATCCACAGAAGAAGGCAAGGATGTATGCCAAGATAAAACTCCGCACAGAAAAAGATATTGAGAACAGCCACAAGACTGTTGGCAGCTATATTTACGACACACTCCTGCAAGAGCCAGATCAAAAGATTATTGGAAAACTTGTCCGAACGGTAGAACGCAAATTCTACAAAGACGAACTTATCAAAATTCTGCAAGTTCAACAAGAGCTGGTTCCAGAGCTGAAAAACGGAGCTATATATAAGAAATGTATAGAAGAGCTATATCCAAGTAATGAAGCCCATCGTAACAATATCTCCAAGCCCGATTTTGTCAATCTGTTCGTAAACGACATTTTGTTTTATCAGCGTCCGCTAAAAAGCAAGAAGTCACTCATTGATAATTGTCCTTACGAGTTCCATCTTGGCAAAGATGGTAATTCTTATCCTGTGAAGTGTATTGCCAAATCAAATCCGCTCTTTCAGGAATTCAGACTTTGGCAGTTTGTCCAGAATCTTAGGATTTACCAACGAGAGAAGATTGTTAACGACGGGCAATTGGACTTATTCAGTACCGCTCCAGCGGGTAAGCTACAAACCGATGTTGACGTAACGGCAGAATTGCTCAAGTCAGAAGAAGACTACGTCAAGTTGTTTGAGTGGCTGAATGACAGGAGTTCCATCAAGCAGGACACGCTACTCAACTCCTACTTCAAGATAAAAAAGGAAAAAGGAAAAGACAATTATCCTTTCCGATGGAATTATGTCGAGGACAAAGAGTATCCTTGTAACGAGACAAGAGCCTCAATGCTTACAGGGCTGAGTAAATGCGGAATCGATGCTGGTTTTCTTTCTCACGAAAAGGAAATGGCTTTGTGGCACATCCTCTACTCAGTAGAAGATAAGATTGAAATAAGCAAGGCATTGAAGCACTTTGCCGAGAAAAACTCTCTTGGCGAAAACTTCGCAGAAGTCTTCAGCAAGCTTAAGCCCTTTAAGAAAGAATATGGTTCCTATTCAGAAAAGGCAATTCGCAAGTTGATTCCTCTAATACGAATGGGCAAGTATTGGAACGAAGATAGTATTGATGCTGGAACACAAAAACGAATAGAGAAAATCATCACAGGCGAATACGACGAGAATATCAAGAATCGCGTCCGTGAGAAAGCTATCAATCTTACAGACATCAATCACTTCAAAGGATTACCTGTATGGCTGGCATGCTATATCGTGTACGACCGCCATTCAGAAGCAAGAGAAATAGAGAAATGGGAAAAGCCTGAAGACATTGACCGCTATTTGAGCAACTTCAAACAGCACTCATTACGCAATCCTATAGTTGAGCAGGTAATCACAGAAACACTTCGTACCGTTCGAGATATATGGAGAAAAGAAGGGCAGATAGACGAAATCCATGTTGAGCTGGGTCGCGAAATGAAGAATCCAGCAGACAAGCGTAGGCAGATGACTGAACGCATTCAGCAAAACGAAAACACTAATCTGCGGATCAAAGCCATGCTCATGGAGTTTATGAACCCCGATATGGGTATTGAGAACGTTCGTCCATTCTCACCTGGCCAACAGGACATTCTCCGAATATACGAAGAAAACGCACTTGACAACCTCAAAAAGGAGGATGAAGAATATGAGTTCGTCACAAAGATGTCAAAGATGGCACAGCCCTCAAAGTCTGACATCATTCGATACAAGTGCTGGCTAGAACAGAAGTATCGCTCTCCCTATACAGGAAGAATGATTCCTTTGGCTAAGCTTTTCACTCCTGCATACGAGATTGAGCATATTATTCCGCAATCGCGCTATTTCGATGACTCTTTCAGCAATAAGGTTATATGTGAAGCCGAAGTAAACAAGCTGAAAGACCGTCAACTCGGCTATGAGTTCATTAAGAACTATGCAGGGCAAATTGTTCAACTCAGTCAGGGAGACAGCGTTGAAATACTTTCCATCACAAATTACGAGAAACTGGTGAAAGACCACTATGCCAATAATCGTACTAAAATGAAAAAGCTACTGATGGACGACATTCCAGAGGGATTCATCGAACGACAGCTGAACGATAGCAGATATATCAGTAAAGTAGTAAAAGGGCTGCTTTCTAATATCGTACGAGAAAAAACAAAGAATGGAGAGTATGAGCAAGAAGCGGTATCGAAGAACCTTATTTCTTGCAACGGCTCTATAACAGATCGTCTGAAAAAAGACTGGGGCATGAATGACGTCTGGAACCACATCATACTACCACGATTCCAGCGACTGAACCAAATAACAGGCAAGGATTGCTTTACAACGCTGAATAGAGAAGGGCACGAGATACCAAATATGCCTTTTGAATTGCAAAGAGGATTCAACAAAAAGCGTATTGACCATCGTCACCATGCGATGGATGCTATTGTGATAGCTTGTGCAACACGTGACCATGTTAACCTGCTTAACAATGAGGCATCACTGCCCAAACACCAAGAAATGAAGCATGCCCTTTCACGTAAGCTACGCAAATGCGAAGAGATTGTCATTAATGGCAAAAAGCGAAACATTTACAAAGAGTTTCTAAGCCCATGGTCTTCGTTCACAACTGATGCATTGCAAACACTACAAAACATCATTGTCAGCTTCAAACAAAACCTAAGGGTCATCAACAAGACGACGAACGCTTATCTGCATTATGATGAGAGTGGAAAGAAGAAGACTCGCAAACAAGAAAATGGCGACAGTTGGGCTGTACGAAAATCGATGCATAAGGACACTGTATTTGGAGAAGTTAATCTACGCAAGAAGAAGACCATCTCTCTGAATGAGGCTATCAGAAAACCAATCAACATTGTCAATAAGGACTTCAAGAAGAAGGTCCTGGAATTATTGGCAGAAGGACGTGATGCAAAGTTCATCAAGAAGTATGTCGAAGAGCACAAAGATGTATGGGCTGATATCAATACCGCGAAGATTGAAGTATACTATTTCACAAAAGACGAGAAGAAACGGAATGGTGAACCCAAAGAACGATACTTTGCCACTCGTAAATCTCTTGACAGCAGCTTCGACAAAAAAAAGATTGTGGAGAGCGTAACGGACACTGGTATACAGAAGATACTCTTGGCACATTTGGACACAAAGGGCAACAACCCTGAACAAGCATTCTCTCCTGATGGCACCGATGAGATGAACCGTAATATTGTTGCACTTAACAACGGAAAGCTACATCAGCCAATTCTGAAAGTACGAGTCTACGAGAAAGCCGACAAGTTTGCCGTAGGCCAAACAGGCAACAAAACGAAAAAATTTGTAGAGGCAGCGAAAGGAACGAACCTTTTCTGGGCTATTATTGGAACGGAGAAAATAAATAATGAAACAAGAGAAACAATTATTGTTCGTTCTTATCTGACTATACCCCTCAATATCATGATAGATTGCCAGAAGAAGTATGGCTCTAAGTGGAAAGAGAATATCGAAACATATCTCAAAGAGACAGATTTAATAAATGCCGAAGACAAAGTGCTTTTCATTCTATCACCCAACGATTTAGTATATTTACCAACCAAAGAAGAAATCCAAAGTAAGATTGGAATTGTTGACAGAAAACGGATTTACAAATATATTGATCCTGGTATGAATACAGGTAACTTCATACCATTTAATTGCGCCAAGACAATCTTCTCAACAAAGTTTTCCGACCAAAAGAAAATAGGAATAGAAATACCAATACAAGACGAATATGGGCTTGGAAGCCAAGGTTCAAAAAGTCCACGTGCCATTACTGGCGAAATGATAAAGGAAACCTGCATTCCTATTAAGGTAGATAGGTTAGGCAATATCATAGAATTTAATGGTGTAAAACTATAAACCTATGATTAAGAAGACACTTTGTTTCAGCAATCCCGCCTACCTGTCCCTGCGCGATGCCCAGCTAGTAATCAAACTCCCTGAAGTGGAGAAAGCAGCCAACCTGACTGAGGAGTTTAAAAAGACTACAGAGGTGACACGCCCCATTGAGGATATTGGTGTGGTGGTGCTCGACCACAAGCAGATTACTATCACCCAAGGGGCTTTGGAGGCACTGCTCGAAAACAACTGTGCTGTCATCACCTGCGATTCAAGCCATCTTCCTGTAGGACTGCTTCTGCCGTTGGTGGGCAACACCACCCAAAATGAAAGATTCCGCGACCAGCTCGATGCCTCACAACCGCTGCGCAAACAACTATGGCAGCAGACCATACAATACAAAATAAGGAACCAGGCCGCTGTGCTCAGCATATGCTCTGATGCAGAAACGAAATGTATGCAAGCGTGGGCCAACGATGTTCGTAGCGGAGACCCAGACAACTATGAGGCTCGTGCAGCCGTCTATTATTGGAAAAGTCTGTTTGGGCATATTCCTGGTTTTATCAGAGACCGCGAAGGTGTAGCCCCTAACAACCTCTTAAACTATGGCTATGCCATCCTTCGTGCCATCGTAGCCCGTTCATTGGTAGCCAGCGGTCTCCTCCCCACCCTTGGCATTCATCATCATAACCGCTACAATGCCTACTGTCTTGCCGATGACATCATGGAACCATACCGGCCATACGTCGACAGACTTGTATATCAAATAACTGAGCACTATGGAGTGGACATTGAACTCTCAAAGGACATCAAGGCAGAACTGCTGTCAATCCCTACTCTCGACGTTGTGATAGGTGGCAAGCGAAGTCCACTGATGATAGCAACGGCACAGACGACAGCCTCACTTTACAAATGCTTCAGTGGAGAATTACGAAAGATTGCTTATCCTGACTTGTCATGATTGCGGAACGATTTAGCGAATACAGAGTAATGTGGCTCATGGTATTGTTTGACTTGCCTACGGAAACAAAAAAAGACATCCGTGAATACACTTTGTTCCGCAAACGACTTATGCAGGACGGATTCACCATGTTCCAGTTTTCCATCTACGTTCGCCATTGTGCCAGCATGGAGAATGCAGAAGTGCATCGCAAACGAGTAAAAGCAATCTTGCCTGAGTTTGGAAAAGTTGGCATCATGTGCATCACGGACAAACAATTTGGCAATATCGAACTATTCTTTGGAACCAAGCCCCAACAGCCCAATGCTCCTGGCCAGCAACTGGAACTATTTTAGAAAAGGAGAATTCCATCTTTCTGGTGGAACTCTCCTTTCTCCCTGTGGCATTTTTTCTTTTCTATTTTTCTTTGCAATTAATTGACTCTCAGTATTTTTTCAAAATTGTGATGTCTATGCCACTGCAAAGGTACTAATTTTTTAGCAAATCACAACTGCTGTCGATGATTGGCGTCTCATGGTCTTGATGTCTATGCCACTGCAAAGGTACTAATTTTTTAGCAAATCACAACGTACACATACTCGTCTTGTTCTCAATAAGGATGTCTATGCCACTGCAAAGGTACTAATTTTTTAGCAAATCACAACGTATTGGTTACGGTCTGAATACTCGTAGTCGATGTCTATGCCACTGCAAAGGTACTAATTTTTTAGCAAATCACAACGCATTTAAAGCGTAGTTATGACCGTGTTTCGATGTCTATGCCACTGCAAAGGTACTAATTTTTTAGCAAATCACAACATGGCGGGCTGTCCAATACTGAAAACGAATGATGTCTATGCCACTGCAAAGGTACTAATTTTTTAGCAAATCACAACGGTACAGATCATTGTTGGAACAAGCGAACAGATGTCTATGCCACTGCAAAGGTACTAATTTTTTAGCAAATCACAACCCGAACAACAACAACAGAAGCAGCAGGCGAGATGTCTATGCCACTGCAAAGGTACTAATTTTTTAGCAAATCACAACAGCCATTTGACTTCCATAACCCATCGTTTAGATGTCTATGCCACTGCAAAGGTACTAATTTTTTAGCAAATCACAACATGAAGTCTATGATGAATTTAGTGATTTCGATGTCTATGCCACTGCAAAGGTACTAATTTTTTAGCAAATCACAACATAGCATCAGAAACACCATGAGAAGCAGACGATGTCTATGCCACTGCAAAGGTACTAATTTTTTAGCAAATCACAACAGTATTACAAATTGTTGGACTATGAAAAATGATGTCTATGCCACTGCAAAGGTACTAATTTTTTAGCAAATCACAACTTCTTATTTATTTAGTGTGCCGTGGTCTGTGATGTCTATGCCACTGTAAAGGTACTAATTTTTTAGCAAATCACAACGCATTAAACTGAATCTCATCCCTAAATATTGATGTCTATGCCACTGCAAAGGTACTAATTTTTTAGCAAATCACAACGATGGTATGCCAGATATGTGCTATGTTGTTGATGTCTATGCCACTGCAAAGGTACTAATTTTTTAGCAAATCACAACGCGAGAAGACCTCGGAAGAGGTGAAGAGATGATGTCTATGCCACTGCAAAGGTACTAATTTTTTAGCAAATCACAACTGGAATACTATTCTTTAACTCAGACTGGCTGATGTCTATGCCACTGCAAAGGTACTAATTTTTTAGCAAATCACTCAACACTTTTGGGAAAGAAAAAGCAAAAAAGATGGTTTTTCTTTGCAGATACAAAAACTATTGCTAACTTTGTAACCCGATATGGCAAGACTTATCATATTATGCTGGCTGCTCTTCTCGCTGAATGCCACAGCACAGGAGCAGGACTCAACAGCCGTAGCAGAGCCAAAACGGGGTACGCTTACCCTGAAGGAACGGCTCCTGTGGCTGGGAGCCTACCTGGACTCTGCGGCCAGGCGCAAGGTGGACCACCACTACATCGAGATTCCGGAAAAGCCGTGGAGGGTCATCGTCCGCTCCAAGCTAAGCGACATCGACGTAATCCATAATAACGACATCGAATTTCCCGCCATCAACGCACGCACAGACTGGAAGCTGAACTTCTCGCCCCGCATGGCTTCATCCATCGGACTCTGGGTAGGCTACCGAGGAACGGGAATAGGATTCTCCAAGGCACTCACCAAGAATGCCGGACGCTATTTCTCGTTCGGCAGTACAGGTGCGAAATACGGCATCAACTTCCAGCTGAGACGATTCAGCATAGACGAGGCAAGCCTAAACTGGACAGAGTACAAAAACGGGAAAGTCGCCTTCAAAGAAGAAGAGGAAGTAAACACATACAATCCCGTATGGATTCGCTCTGTCTATGTCAACGGATACTTTGTGTTCAACGGACGGCGCTACTCGCAGGCTGCCGCCTACAACCAGTCGGTCATCCAGCGACGGTCGGCAGGTTCCCTCCTCATGGGAGCCACATGGTACCAGTCGTCCCTCGACATGTCGCAACAAGGCAATGCCGGCGTCATGCTCTACAACAACAACATCGGACGCATCAAGCTTCACCAGGCCAGCATCGGTGTCGGCTACGGCTTCAACTTCGTACCGCTGCGCGGGCTGGTCGTCAACCTCATGGCCATGCCCACCCTCAGCCTCTACAACAGGGTGAAGGTGTACAAGTACGACTGCAACTACGACCTGTCCCTTGTCGAAGAAGGACAAGTGGACGACTACGGAGAATGGAATCCGCAGACGCGCACCTGGGCCAACGGGAAGAAACACAAGCCCTTTGACCTTGGAGAAGACGAAGAGTGGCTCGACAACGTCGAAACCTGGCCGATCGAAGCAGAGACAGAGTACGGAAAAGTGCGCTTCAACATTGACCTGCGCTTCGGCATCGCGTACAACTGGAAGAACCTGTTCGTGGGCATTCAGGGCCAGCTCAACCGCTTCTCCTACAAAAAGGACGGCAACAAGGTCACCCTCACCGACGGCTACGTCCGCTTCTCACTCGGCGTGAGGCTGTAAGGGGGACATGGCTGTCCTTTTATCTTGGCTATTCCGAAAATTGGTCACTGGGAACTGGCAGACGGCAAGTACAGTCCGCTGACATCGCCGAGGAACAACGTCTGGCGAGCGTTGTAGAAACGGATGAAGTCGGACGTGGACTGCTGGCCGGGGAAGGGTGCGAAGTAGTGGTTGGGACGGTTGTGGGCGTTGCGCCACACCAGCACGTAGCTGATGGGGTGACGCTCCAGCACGGGAGCCAACGTATGCGTCCACCAGTTGTCAGTCTTGATGCACTCGTAGCCAGTCTCTGTCAGTGCCGCTGCCTTGCCGTGCTGCTTGGCCACGCTGCACACCATCCGCAGGTTCTTGTCGAGCGACTCGGCGTAGCGGGCTATCTGGGTGGTGTCGGCATCGGGCGCAAAGCAGTAGCTGTCGAGTCCCATGAGGTCGATGATGTCGTCGCCGGGATAGCGTTCCACATACTTCGTCTCGTCGCCATCGGCTTCCGTGCCGGGCGAGTAGGCGTACAGCACGTTGGTGACGCCGCGCTCCTTCATGCGGTCGGCCGTCAGCTGCCATAGTGCCTTGTATTGCTCGGCTGTACAGTGTGCCTGTCCCCACCAGAACCACGAGCCAGTGTGTTCGTGCCACGGACGGAACAGCACAGGCACCTTGACACCGTAGGGCGTCTCCAGCGAGTTGAGGAATTCGGCCACGCGGTCGAGCCACTGCAGGAACAGCTCATGCTTCTCGCCACCGTCCAAGACGGCGGCCACCGTCTTGGACTCGACATCCTTCAGCGAGTCGGCCACCCACGCGGAGCCGCCGCTTAGCGGGTTGTTGAGGTGCCAGCTGAGTGTCACCATGCCGCCACGGTCGTAGTGGGCGATGGCCTCCTGACGGATGCGGCTGAACGGCACACCGTCGAGGTTGCGCTCGTCGCCCAGCTCGATGTGTCCGAGGTCGAAACTCAGCACGGCGGGATGGTCGTTGCAGATACTCTTCACGTCGCTGCGCTCATGGATGGTGGAGTCATTGGCGTAGTCGGCCTCCCAGCCGATGCCATAGACGGTGGCGTCGTGCTGTCCGAACATATAGACGGTGCTGTCGCCCAGCGCCTTCAGTTTTGTCAGCAGGTTCTCCGTGCGCTGCGTCCGTCCGCTGTCAGCCAGCGGGTCGTCGGCTTTCTGCGGGTTGTGGCCACAGGCGGCCATGAAGCCAATAGCCAACAGCCAATAACCTATAACCGATATTTTGTTACTCATGTGTTAATCTGTTGTTTATTTCGCGTTGTTGACGATGGAGTCGGCCACCTGCTCCATGCTCCATTTGAGCGAAGCCTCCGAGCGGTCGGTGTTGTCGACGAGGCCCATCCAGTAGAAGGCAGCGGCACCGCGCTTCTTGCAGAGGCGGGTGATGTCGGCAGCCTGGCGGCCGGCCTCGGCCTGCTGCTCAGGGGTGCATCGGCCGTTGATAGTCTTCTCTTTGTCACCGTTCGAGCCGTACTCGCCGATGATGACGGGGTAGCCCTTCGAGATGAAGTGCTTGTCCAAGTCGGCGAACAGCCGCTCTACCTCATCAGAGCACTCCTTGGTCCAATGCATGTCGTAGGTGTTTACCCAGTCCCACGGGTCGTAGCTGTGTACCTCGACGGCCAGGTGGCTTTGGTTGCCGCAGGGGTCAGTCGGGATGACCAGCCGTCCCAGTGTGTTTGGCGTGTGCGAGCCGGAGTAGGTGTTGACAATCAGGTTGCGGTAGGTGTTTTTGCCACCCGTGGCACGCACGGCATCGACGAAGTCCTGTGCGAAGAGGTTGATGTACTGCAGGTTTCCCAGGTCCTTGGGCTGGCTCCACTCAGCATTGGGGTTGCTGCCCGTCAGCATCTCGTTGTAGCCCTCGAAGAGCAGCTCCTGACCATAGTCGCGGAAGTGGTTGGCTATCTGCGTCCACAGCTCCTTGAAGCGCGCGTTGCCGGTGGCGTAGCTGGTGCTGTCGGCCTTGATCCATGCCTCGACGGCGGCACCCGTGTCGTGGTGTACGTTGAGGATGCAGTACATGCCGTTGTCGAGCACGTAGTTGACCACTTCCTCCACGCGGTTCATCCACAGCGAGTCGACGTTGCCGTCGCTGTCCTGATGCTGCCACCATGTGACGGGAATGCGGATGGCGTTGAAGCCCTTGTCGGCAAACAGCTTCATCAGCTGCTTGCTGGCTAACGGTTGTCCCCAGCAGGACTGGTACTGCTCGATGGGTGCGCCAGCCTCGATGTCGCTGCTGAAGGCATCCAGCGAATTGCCGAGGTTCCAGCCGGCGGTCATCTTGCTGACGGCCTCCTTGGCGGTTTCAAACTCGGTGACACGTGTCTCGCTCTTGCTGCCGCAGCCCGCCATGACGAGCAGCAGCGCAACGGCAGAAAAAAAATTGATGATGTTCTTCTTCATAGCTTTACCCATTCTATCAAGAAAGGCAGACTTGCAGAAGTCTGCCTTTCCTCGTGTAGGTGTGTTGTCTTTACTCAGCCGCAGGCGACTTTGCCCAGATGGTATCGAACCAGTACGAATCGTCGGTGCTGGTGCAGGCCTTGATCATGGTGGGAACCATGGTCTCGCTGTCGTTCACCCATGCGCCTGTGGCGTGGTCGATGTAGCCATTGGCCTCGTTGCCGGAATTCTTCGCGTTATTATCCCATACGAACATGGGGATGTTGGCCAGATAGCCTGCACGACAGAAGAACTCCAGGTAGTACCTACGGAAGGCGTTGGCACGTTCTGTGGTCTGCCAAACGCAGCCATACTCGCCCAGGTAGCAGGGGATGCCATTCTTGATATATGCCTTGCGCAGCTTGTAGAGCTGCTCCATGACATACGACTCATTGGTGCCTGGCACAGAACTGCCAGGGTTGGCATTGTGACCCCAGCTGTTGACACCTGATGACTCAGGAGCCAGACAGAAGTTGTAGGGGTCGTAGCAGTGGACGCCTACCATGATACGGTTGTCGCCCTCGGGCAACTTGAGTTTGGCAATGGTCTGGTCGATGTTGGCAGCATAGTGGCTGATGCCAATCCAGCGGTTCTCATTGCCTGCCACCGAGCGGATGGCCTTGATGGCATACTCGTTCCATAGGTTCAGCAGCTTGTTCTCTTCATCACCACCGCCGTTCCAGTTGTCGCCAGCGTGTACCTCGTTGAAGGTCTCGAAGATGAGTGCGTCGCCGTAGCTGGCAAACTTGGTGGCCACCTGTGTCCACAGTGTGGAAATCAGGGCTGAGTCTGCCTTGGCCACATCAGCATTGTTGGCAGCATTGCCGAGATCAGTCTCGAAGGAGTCGTGGTGGGTGTTCACGATGACGTTCAGGCCGGCGGCAATAGCCAGGTCGACGACACCTGCCACCTCGTCGAGATAAGCGGCATTGATGGTGTTGGTGGCATCCATGTGGTTGGTCCATGTAACGGGGATACGCACTGTCTTGCCACCGGCGGCAGCAATGGCCTGGAAGGTGGCTGCCGTAGGCGTGGCACCATCCCAGTAGCCCCATTGTGTATCGCTGGTGTCGAAGTGGTTACCGAGGTTCCAGCCCCATCCCAACTTCTGTGTCATGACAAGGGCAGGGTTGTCGGCAGCCAGCGGGGCGGGCTCCCATGTGATGTCAATATCCTCGGAGTTGACCTTCTGCTGCGGACCGACGATGAGGCCGGCAGGAATGTGCAGGGTCTGCTTCTTGTTGAAGTCGACGTCGGCAACGACAGTAAGTACGCTGTCAATGCCGATGACGGAGGCCTTCTTTACGGGGACGCCGTTTAGGGTAATCAGCGACATGTTCTTGGAGGCGAAACCGATGTTCTTGTCGAACGTCACCTTGATGGTCTTCTCGCCGAAGAGCAGCGCATCGTCATTGTCGGGTGTCACAGATGTGAAGTGAGGCTCCGAAACCTCCACAATGTCAATCTGTGCATCTGTGTCCATGCAGCCTGTGGCAACGAGTGCCACAGCTGCAAGAGACAAAGTATTAATAATATTCTTCAGTTTCATAATCGATATAGTGTTTTATTATTCAATAGTAACCTTTGTACACTTGATGTTATCTCCATTGAGCAAGAATACACCTCCCCACCACTGCTGAGTGTAAGCTGCGTTGAGCATTTCCTGAGTGAGCTCAAGTCCGAACTTACCGCCGTTGCCAGCGAGATCATATTCGGTAAACTTACCGCCCTCAGTATCGTTGCCAAAGCTGCAAATGCTGGCGTAGGCGGGGCCCCAGTGGCCTTCGTAAATCTGAACTTTCCAGGCTTCCTCCAGTGGGGTGAAATAGAACCAGATGGTTTGTCCGGCCTTAGCCTCTACTGCTGCCAGTTCTGCACCTGCATCAGAGAAGATGAATGGCTGGTTGCCCCAGTCGTCGGCAATGGCTTCGCCTTCCCAAATGGTTGTTTCCAATGACTCATAATGAGTGGTGGTAACCCTGTCAACAATTACGTTGTCGCCATTGAGCAGGAATACGCCTCCCCACCACTGCTGTGTGAATGCAGCATCGAGCATCTCCTGAGTTACTACAATGCTGAAGTAGCCCTTGTTAGCCTCCAGGTCATACTCAGTGAACTTGCCGCCCTCAGTATCGTTGCCGAAGCTACAAATGCTGGCGTAGACGGGTCCCCAGTGGCCCTCGTAAATCTGAATTTTCCAGTCTGAAGCCATTGGAGCGATGTGGAAGCTGATAA
>JAEEGG010019763.1_pt1 | contig 13545 bp, 9 predicted proteins | sample 9134161 | NCBI WGS metagenome assembly JAEEGG01 (sample SAMN16246543, study PRJNA631951) | gut metagenome | biome: gut microbiome; feature: rumen; material: CR-attached | host: Bos | place: Iran: Karaj | collected 2018-10 | reverse complement strand
TTCTGTTACAGCTGAAGATTCTGATGCGTTGGCTAACGCTATTATAAAGATGATGGATACTTCAATAGAAGAACGTGATTTGATGGGGCAAAAGGGAAGAGAATACGTTATTAAGAATCATGATTACAGAATCTTGGCTAAGAAATACCTAGACGTGATGATATCACTGTTAGGAGAGTGAGACGCTTCGCTGTGGGACAACAGCTAAAGCTGTTTGTGGGAATTGTTGGAAGAGTAAGAGTAGTTAGAGTTGTTGGAGGGAGTCTTTCTTTACTCCCCTTCAAAAGGGGAGATGTCACGAAGTGACAGAGAGGTTTTAATTCCTAATTTACCAAACCCCTACCACTTATCACTCACCACTAGAGCATTGGCTCTAGTCTTCATAGACCTTGCGAGTCATAGGAAGAACTTTATCATAAAGAGATTTGGAAGCAATAGCCATTACACCGTGTTTATGTCTATAGTTTGTAGGGTCATAACAAAAATCAACCCCAGTAATATCGCTCATTAGACCGCCAGCTTCTGTAAATAATATTTCTGGAGCAGCCACGTCCCATGCTTTGGTTTTATTTGAATTATTAATATAATAATCAGCCTGATTCTTAGCTATTGCCATAAGCTTCAAACCCACCCCACCATGAGTAACCAAAGAAGCCCCATGAAGAGCGGAATGTACTGTCTGTCCGATTCCACAAGGGTGAGAACGGCTTACAGCAAGTCTGAGATTATTAAAATCAGGTTCTTTTACTTCAAGCTTTTTCCAACCCTTCTCTTCTGAATGCCACCAGCAGCCTTCGCCTTTTGCAGCAACATATAGATTTTTGCCAATAGGCTGATAAACCAGACCAAATTCAAGCTTTTCATCCACAGCTAAGCCTATTTGAGTAGCGAACTCACCATTTTTAGCGATGAATTCCATTGTACCATCAATGGGGTCAATAAACCAAGTCTTGTTATTAGCATTTTCTGGAGTATATAAACCGTGTTCTTCACTTAAAATACGGTCGTTCGGGTATTCTTTCTTCAAAGCCGAAACAATAAAAGAATCAGATTGCTTATCTGCAATAGTAACTGGTTCGTCACCAGGCTTATATTCAGTCGCGAAGTCTGTTGCATAGATTTTTTCAATTATTTCAGCAGCCCCCAAAGCTGTTTCAATCACATATTTTGCAGCATAATGCTTTAATGGGCAACTATCAATAATCTTATTCATCTTATTTTTCCTTCCGCGAATAAACTCTATACAACATTTTAACAAAGATACATTTTACAACTAATCTAAGCCATAATCTAGACTTTAATTATAATTCTTAGCCACCGATAGAACAAACATAATATGGTTTGTCCATAGAAAGCTTGTTCAACAAGAATAATTCAGGCATTTTAATCAGCGTCATGCGCATTGTTCCAGTTTCTTCATTTAAACTAATTTTTGATATACCAGCTTTTTTAGCCTGTCCTGAGTTAATCTGCCAGTTTAACCAACCATTTGCTCTCTGTTTCTGGTTTTTAAGAGAATATTTTGTAAGAATTGCGTCTACTTCGCGAGAATATGCTACTTTATCGATAATTTCTGACACTTCTAAAACTATAGGGGAAGTGGTTTCTTCTTCTTTTTTGCTTGGCATTATTTTTTTTATATTGCTGATATCATCATCACAAACCAAGTTTTTAACTTCTTTAACATCATTAGCAAAAGATACTTTTGCAATAGCCTTTCCATAAGAGAAAATTTCAGGAGCAACAAGCTCAACCTTCAAAAATGCTTTTGTCATTTCTTCAGAGTCAAGCATAAGTCTGCGTGCAAAAGCCGCCTTAATAAATTCTCGACTGCAAAAAGCCCATTTTTCTGGTATTTCAAAACTAAACCAGCTGGTATATCTTTTTATGTTCTTAGGAACAACAGCCTTTTTATTAGCCAGATCAGGTCCCATTTTATGAAGTCTATCTCGATATTCAAGAGTTTTGCAAGCTCCACATCCAGCGCAAAGCGCATCACCCCAAGGCTTACTTAAACAAGCTCTTATTTCTTTCCCATTTTTAACATTATTAAAAGTTCTCCAAAGAAACTCTTTGCTTATACCTGTATCCACATCATCCCAAGGCAAAACACTATCTAAACAACGATTCTTCTCAGAAACCAAAGGTAAGCTATATTTATCCAAAAGATTCTGCCAGATTTTAAGCAATTTAGAGTCTATTTCTCCTCTGTATCTAGCGCCATATTTTATCGAAGCTTCCACTAACACCTTTGTAAACCTTCTGTCAGAATAGGCTATAAATTCAGACACTAATGCGTCTTCAGGACCAGAACTGATTCTAGCTTCATAACCAGCTGTTTTAATTATTTTACAGAGCTCATTCAGGAATGCCTTCATCTTATTGTAATCAGCCCGATTTCCAGCAAATTGCATAGGTGTCTGAGGAGATCTGAAAAGAACAGCAAAAGAAAATGTTATCTTGGGTTTATTTTTACCAGACTGAGTTTTAATTCCAATTTTATCAAGAAAAGCTTTAAATTCATTAATATCTTCTTGGGTTTCGTAGCCTGTCAAGATCAGGAAGACCTTCATTTGGCGCATATTTCGTTGCATCAAAAGGTCTATGCCCTTCAAAATAGTTTCTTCATCAAGGTTTTTCTGCAGCAAGCTTCTCATTGCATTACTTATACCTTCCATAGCGCAAGTATAAGTTCTTTTCCCTGCATCAAATTGCAAATCAAGAAGTTCTGGGGCATTAACAATAGCATCAAATCTCTGACTCTTAATAGAAACCCTTTCAAAACAGTCTCCTAATTCAGAAATTATTCTGAATACATCACTGCATGTATTGGCATTAAAGGTCATTAATGCGATTTCACTTAATCCCAAATTTGCTTTTAATTTTAACGCTGATTCATAAACACTGTGGTAACTGTTTTCACGATATGGCTTCTGTTCCCAGGATTCTTTACAAAATGAACAAAAAGAAGGACATCCAGCCGACACAATAACATGAGAAGCTCCTGCACCTTCATAAAGAAGAGGACCGCCAGTAAATGTTTCAGATTTTTCAGAACAAGCAGTCTTAGAAGATTTAACAGGGAAAGGAGAACCCTCTTCGAAATTTATCTTTGTCAGCTCGCCTTTTTCAAAAATCTGAGAATAAGATGAAGGTTCATAAAAGCCTGTAACTCTGTCTCTAAGAAGCTTCATCAATTCTTTTCTACTAAGCCTTTTATTGTCACGAATCAAACGAAGAGCCTGAGCAAAAACCTGCTCTCCGTCCCCCATCTGAACCCCGTCTACAAGCCCGCTTTTGCCATTTCCTATTATTTCACCATGAAGAATAGAATGTGTACAGGAATTACTTCCGCCAAGCAATATGATAGGAGCATTAGCTTCTGCCCGTTCTTCCCTCGAAAGAGGAATTCCAGAAAATTCTAACATTGCTGGCAGATTGACAAGCTCTTGTAAAACCGAATTGCTGATAGCAACTACATCAAAATTCATTGCTGGCTCTTTAGAAGTTGTGCCAACCAAAAGAGGAATACCAGCTTCTTTCATGAGCTGTTCGTCACGTTCCGGGGGCAAAAAAGCCATATCAATATAGCAATCTTCAACAGAAGCGCCCATTTGATAGAGGTATTGATGGGTTATGCCCGCTGACACATCAGAATAAGAAGAAAGTCTGACAAATAAAACTTTTAGCGAGGCTTTATCAAAAAAAAGCGGATTTAAAGTATTAGGTTCACCACCCTGCAACCAAACGCCTTTTCCGCTTAGTTTGAGTCTTTCTTTGGCAAACCAATCTTTTATTTGGTCAGAGTTTTTCAGACCTGCCATATTCATCTGAAATCAAACCATCAGCCTTTTCTGAAACCTAGCCAAAAACCGACTAAAAATGAACCAGCAAAGGGTAAATTGTAAGTCAAAAACGACATTAAACCCTGAGCAGACTGTTCTAAATGCTGTTTGTCGACAGCATTCTGAACTTTTGTCCAGTCAACTGTTATAACATGTTTATATGCTAAGTATTGCAGTGTTATAAAAGTAATCCCTAAAAAAATAGCAACAACTTTTGCTACCTTTTTCAGGGTATAACCGACACACCAACCAGCTATTCCACCACCACCCAATGTTGCCAGCCAGTAAGTTCCTTGTCCGCCTAAAAGCTGGTCTAATATGGCAGAGCCAGATGCAAGGGCAGTATCTGATGCATTAGAAGCTGTTTTAGCCATTATTTCAACAGTATTAGATGCAGTCTCAGCATTAAGAATTTGAGAAACAGCTAACATACCTGCAGCTGCAGCGAAAACATAAAAGTATTTTTTATAAGATTTGTTTGTCATATTTTCTATTTTTTGTCTAAAATACTAGTTGCCAACAATAAAAATTGCTGGCAACAAATAATTTTCTTTATTTCATTATTTTTCTTCTTTATTAGCGAAATAATCAGAGAACTTGCTGACTTTTAAAACACCGTCTTCTGTACCCAACCATAAATCGCCGTTGCTCCAAGCAACAGATGTAAGACCATCGGGCAAACCAGGAATTATTTTATCAACTTCAAGCCATTCTTTGTCTTTTAAAATACCTAAACCTAAGTCGGTAACAACAAAGAGCAACTCATCATTGTCGGTAGCAGCAAGTGCAAGAACTTTATTTCCTGGAATTTTGCTGTTGCCTTCTACTTCTTCATCTGTAATCTTGTTTCCTCTTTGGAAAAATTCTTTATGTTTAGCAGTATAACATTCATAATAGTTTGTAAAATCAGTTATACAAAGACCACCTGTAGTTCCGACAGCAATCATATCTTTATACGGAATCATAGATTTAATCAAATTTCCAGGTAATCTACAATTAGCCGGGCTAGCAGGAACATCTACAAGAGAAAATCCCATAATAGTCTTTGCTGGTCCTTTATACTGTCTTGCCATACCGCTCTGAAGATTGAAAACACCTTCTTTTCTAGTTCCAACCCATAAATTTCCTTTTTTGTCGTAAAGCATATAGGAAATTTCGTGCTGCCCTATATTTGATGCGGTGTTACTTCCGTTTATGATTACACCATAGGCTGTTCCTACTGCAGCTCCGGTAGCGTTACCAGAAATAGCTCTAGCTCTGCCACCAGTATAAACAGAATAGAAAGAACTACCATTACAATAACAAGCCCCATTATCGGTAGCTATCCAGATTTTACCATTTAGAGACTGTATATTAACAATAAGGTCGGAACCGAGCTTATTGTTATTCTTTGCATTTTGAATGCCCCAATTTGTTCCGTCGTAAATAAACAGGCCTTTGTCTGTTCCAGCGTAAATTTTATCGCCTAAAGCAGCCAAACTTGTTACATGTTCATAAGCCAAGCCTTCTGCTTTTGTAAAACGAGTAAAACTAAATACTTTAGGTTTATCGTCTTTTTTAGAGTCGTTACAACCAGTAAGTGTCACTAAAGACAGTATCAAAAGCAATAAGACCGCAATACTTTTATTTCTCACTTTTTAACTCCCTTACTTAGGATAAACCTTCAAAGCATTATGAACTTCCATTGTTCCAGAAGCCAAACTTGTTCTATGAGTGATACCATGAAGAACAACTTTCTGATTAGGTAAATCTTTAAGCTTATCGTTCCATTCTTCTGAAAGAACTTCAAGACCTTTATCTCTTTTACCTAAGCGTTCTTCTTTTATATAAACCTTATCATTTCTTACAAGAACGACACCACGAACAGTTTCTTCCTGTGTCCAGATTTTAACTGGTTCTTTTTCTTTTTTATTCTTTTTTCTGCCTTTTTTAGATTTGTCTTTTTCACTTTCAGGTAAATAATCTTTTGGATTCTTTACTTTTTTGCAGGATTGAGCAGTCCAAAGCAATACGTTATTAGCAGAAGAACTTGAAGTGGAAATCTTTTTATCGCCCTGATCGTCTTCATCAACTTCATATTCAGTAGCAACGTTCCCAATCAAAGAAACTTCAACTACTGAGCCGTATTCAATCTGTTTGTCACGACGACTGCTTTTATCGAAATTAGATTTTGGAATATCAAAACTTATCCAACTGCCAGTAGCAACATTCAGATTTTCAGTATTAGAAGCTATAATATGAAGAATATTCATGCTTACTCTATTTTTGTAAATAGATTCAATCTTACCTATAGCAGTAAATTCTACAATAGAAGAAGCATACAAACCGGCTTCATTAACCAGTGTAAAAAGCATAATAACAAAAGAAACCAAAATGGTTTTAAAACCCAAATTACCAATACGCATCAGATTCTCCTAAGAGTACATATCATCTTGCTAATGCTACCATATTATGATTTTATTATCAAGAAAAGTGTCCTCTCTTGATTATTACTTAAATCAAGTTATACCGACTGACAAGCCCAATAAAGTATGCTAGAATATCCCAATGCTATTTATTATTACCTTTTTCCTGATTTTCGGTTGGAAAATCAATTTCATACTTGATATTTCTGCAATTACTGCAACTGTTCTTGCAGTACAATATCTTTATATCCATAAACAATTTATTTTTTTAAAAAGGAATCCCCCTACTCTAGGCTTGTCTTTACTAGTTCTATATTCAATTATAATAGTTTTACTAACAGGGATAACTGATTTTACCCCAATATTACGTTCAGGCAGAGCATTAATCATGCTTATAGCTAGCTTCGCACTGTTTAACCTATATAAAAGGCACTATAAACAACCAATACAAAAGATTTGTTTTCACATTTATTCAAGTATTATAATTCATGCTGTAATAATGATCTCTATGTATTCTTATGCACCACTGAGGCTTTTTATATATTCTATAACCCATGCAGCAGACTACGCAAACCCCAATTCCCCATTTTTAGAAGGTTTTAGAATCTGCGGTTTAACTTATGGTTTATCACAAACTTCTTTGTTACAAATATTTGGCCTTATGTTAACTCCCTTTCTTCTTAACAGCATTAAAGAAATATCGAAAAAAATATTTATTTTTATCTCATTTCCTTTAATATTAATTTCTTCCATTTTAGGCGGTAGAAGCGGTTTATTTATATATATTTTACTTCTTCCGCTATATATTATTTTAAAACTCTCTATTTCTAGATTTTCAAAAAAGAATATATTCAGTTTTTTCAAAACAATATCTATATGCCTTATTACTTTCTCAATAATCTATGCTCTAGCTTATAATTATTTGCCAACAAAATTCATATCTAGCAATTTATATAAATGTCAGGAAATAATAAGAACTTTCAAATTAAAAGGTCAGGCTCTAGAACTTTTAATTCCTATGTATTTTCTTCCTAACGACCTTAATACAGCCTTGTTTGGCAAAGGTAATTATGGAAGAACCAATGCATTTTATATACTATCAGATGTGGGTTGGATAAGAAGTATTTATGCAATAGGATTTATAGGATTAGCTTTTATGGTTTATCCATTTATCTGGGGAATTTGTTCTGCTTTTAAACAACGTAATCATTTAGGGGAAATAGCTATCGCAGCTATTATAATTTTCATTTCTTCTATGCTGCTTAACTGTAAAGAACTAGCTCTATTAACGCGCAATCAGTGGACCATACAAGCGATTTTACTCTGTATACTTTCTGCAAATAATAACAGGGAATCATCTGGAATATGAAAATAGTCTATTTTTCAAATTCTTATATACCTTCCGAAAAAGCCAATTCTATTCAAGTAATGAAAATGTGTAATGCTTTTTCTGAATCAGGTCATGATGTCACCCTATTTGCAAAATCATCAGGGAATAACAATAATGCTGATATTACCAGCATACAAGAATATTATGGAATAAAAAATAATTTTAATATTTTTCATGTTTCTGCTTCAAATATCCGCTTATTTGGCGGATTAGAATATAGTTATAAAGCAATAAAAACATTAAAAAATTCAAATATTAATCCAGATATTATTTATGGAAGAAATTTATATGCTTTAATAGCTTGTTTGAAGTTAAATAAACCTATAGTTTATGAAAGTCATACAGCACCAGTATCAGGCAAAAAACAACTTGAATGCTATTTATTTTCAAAACCGCAATTTAAAAGGCTTATAGTGATAAATAAATCACTATATAATTATTATTTTAAAAATTTTGATATATTTAAAAAATATCCGAATAAAATTTTATTAGCCGCTGATGGAGCGGATATTGAAAGCAGCTATTTAAAAGAAACAAAAGGAATAGAAAAACCATTAATTGGTTATGCTGGCAGCTTGTATCCAGGGAAAGGCATCGAAACAATAATTAAAATTGCAAAATTAATGCCGGAATTAAATTTTGCAATAGCAGGAGGTTCACCAGCACAAATAGCGCAATTACAAAAAAATAATAAATTAAATAATTTAATTTTCAAAGGTTTTTTAAAACCTTCAGAAATTCCTCAATTTTTATCTCAATGTAATATATTGTTAGCCCCTTTCTCCAACGAAGTATATTCAGAAAATTTCAAAAAAATCAATTATTCTGACTGGATGTCACCTCTAAAAATATTTGAATATATGGCAAGTAAAAAACCTATAATTGCGTCAAATTTACCTGCCATAAAAGAGATATTAGAAGATAAAAAAACTGCCCTATTAATTGACTACAACAACATTTCAGAATGGAAAAATTCTATTATAAAAATATTATGTAAACCAGATTTGGCAAAAAAATTATCGAATAATGCTTTTGAGTTACTAAAAAATAATTATACTTGGGGACTGCGAGCAGAAAGGGTCTTAAAAAACATAAGTAGTAAAACACTGTCTAATACAGTTATTGCAAAAGGCAACAATAAGCCAATCGTATTACATATAATTGGCGATTTAAACGTTGGCGGAACTGAAAGAAACTTGCTTAAGATTATTCCTAAACTCAATAACCAATTTATTGAACATAGAGTCTTAACTCTTTTCGAACCAGGCATATTAGCAGAAGATTTTATAAAAGCTGGAATAAAAGTAGAATCAGCATTTATTCCAAGGAACATCTTCAATATAATATCTTCGAATGCTGTTTTAAAACTTATAAAACAAATTAGAAGAATTAATCCCACTATAATTCAAACATGGCTTTATCATTCCAATAATCTTATAAACCTTATTTATCCTTTCTTAAAAAGAGCAACGATTAACTGCATAAGACATGAAGACCCAAATGCAGGTTCAATAAAAACCAAAATATCTGCCTATTTAGGGGCATATATTTCCAAAATAAGAGACAATTTCACCATCTACTGTTCAGAAACTTCTTTAAAGAAGCATGTTTCCATAGGCTATTCCAACAAAAGGGTTCTGGTTGTTCCTAACGGCTTTATCATACAGAATATAGACAAAATTGAAGCCAAAACTTACTTAAAAAACAGACTCAATATTCCTGATAATTATAAAATTGCTATTAACGTAGGACGTTATTGCCCTGAAAAAGACTACCCTACCCTATTTCTGTCTATAAAACTTGTTATAGAAAAGAAACCAGATATAGTTTTTATTCTTTGTGGGAAAGGGCTGGAAATGAATAACAGCCAATTATGTTCTTTGCCAGAATATTCATCAATAAAAAATCATCTGATCTTGCTAGGCAACCAGTATAATATAGAAAAAATAATGGCAGGCGCTGATTTTCTAGTATCTTCTTCAAGTTCCGAAGCCTTTTCCAATGTTATTGCTGAATCTATGAGTGTAGGCACGCCATGCATAGCTACTAACGTTGGAGAAAGCCAAAATATTGTCGGTGATACTGGATTAATAGTAGAACCCCAAAATCCATCAAAACTGGCAAATGCAATTATTAAAATGATGGAAACAGCCGACAAAGACCTTTGCTCTTTGGGTATCAAAGCAAGAGAAAGAATAAGTCTTAAGTATAGTATTGAACAAACATTAAACTCATATGATTTAGTTTATTATATTCTCTTGCCGCACTATATCAGACTCTAGAATTGTTGTTATTTATCAATCAAAATCTTGACTACAAAGAGTCATAATGATAAGTTGAAGCAGTAAATAATTGAAAGGTCAAACAAATGCAACGCAACGAGTTAGAAAAAATTTTAAAAGGTTTTACAGGCAGAAGTATCGCTATTTTAGGCGATGTAATGCTAGATGAATTCTGTTGGGGAAAAGTTGATAGAATATCTCCCGAAGCTCCAGTTCCTGTAGTTCAGGTAAAAAAAGAAACATGGAGACCTGGTGGAGCTGCTAACGTTGCTTCTAACGTTGTTGCAATGGGCGCAAAAGCACATATTTTCGGAATAGTTGGCGATGATGGTTCTGGCAGAAGACTTACAGAAGAGCTCCAGAGTCATGGGATAGGAACAGAAGGTCTAATCGTTGATTCAGGCAGAAGAACCTCAGTCAAGACTAGAATACTTGGTCAAAATCAGCAAATGCTGAGAGTAGACAGAGAACATACCGAACCTATTGACTATGAACGACAAAAAGCTATTCTGAACGTTATTCTTGATATGTCAGACGAACTTGATGGCGTTATTGTTTCTGACTACGCTAAAGGCGTAATCGTTGAAGACCTTTTCAAAGAAATTGTTACAAGATTCAGAAAAAAGAACAAATTTATTGCCGTAGACCCAAGACAAAAGAATTTCCCCTTCTATAAAAAACAGACAATCATTACACCAAATGTAAAAGAAGCTCAGGAAGCCTTGGGCAGACTTCTAGAAACAGACGAAGACATTATGAAAGGCGGAGTAGATCTGCTTAAACAGACTCATTCTGATGCTATTCTTATAACAAGAAGTGAAAAAGGTATGAGTCTTTTTGAAAAAGGCAAAGATCCAATAACTATTCCTACTAGAGCAATTAAGGTTTTCGATGTTACTGGTGCCGGCGATACTGTTATAAGCACATTCAGTCTAGGACTAGCTTCTGGATGCAATATGATTCAATCTGCTGAAGTTGCAAATCTTGCTGCTGGTGTTGTTGTTGGAATCGTTGGAACAGCAGCTGCTACCCAGGAACAGGTTCTCTCCCACTTTGACCGCAGTAAACTATAAAAACAAGCAAAGCTTGGCGTGGTAAGTGATTCGTGATTAGTGGTGAGTGTGATAGACGCTAACCCCCTTTTTTAAAGGGGGATGTCATGTTTTCACATGACAGGGGGATTTATATAAATATAAGGTTAAGTAAAGATGAAGCATTATTTCTTAGATGATTTACAAGCTCTTAAGATGGTTATCAACACTTCAAAGTTTTCTAACTTAGCTGAAAACTTTGAAAAAGCAGCCCAGATTTCTGTTAACTGTTTAAAAAATGGCAATACCATATTAATTTGTGGAAACGGCGGTTCAGCTTCTGATGCTGAACATATGGCTGGAGAAATAGTGGGCCGATTCGGTTATGACCGTCCATCACTCCCCTGTATATCACTTTGCACTCCATCAGCAACTTTTACAGCAATTTCCAATGATTATGGCTATGAAAAAGTCTTTGCAAGACAAGTTTCAGGCTTTGGCAAAAAAGGCGATGTATTAATAGGAATCTCAACAAGCGGTAATTCTGCCAATATCGTCGAAGCTTTCAAAGTTGCCAAAGAAATGAATATATCCACAATAGCAATGACCGGCAGCAAAGACTCAAAACTTTCTGCTATTGCCGATGTAACTATGCGCTCGGGTTCAACTAGAACCCCAAGAATACAAGAAATACACAGTATTTTAATCCACAGTCTTTGTCGTGCTATTGAAGATGAAATATTCAATAAAGCAGCCTCCCCTGCCCTACCAAGTAAAAAAATAATCAGCGGTGATGAAATAAAAACTTTAGCTGAAGCTATTAAAGGCTATAAATCTGTATTTACCAACGGATGCTTCGATATACTTCATCCAGGTCATGTTTACATTCTCAATGAATGCCGTAAACAAGGGGAACTGCTTATTGTTGGGCTTAATTCAGATGCATCAATAAAACGTCTGAAAGGTGAAAGCCGCCCTTACCACAAATTTGAAGACAGAGCCAATGTCTTAGCAGCTCTTGAAGCAGTAGATTATGTAATCGGCTTTGATGAAGACACTCCCAAAGAATTAATTGAAGCTCTGACTCCTAATATTCTTATAAAAGGCGGAGACTACACCCCTGAAACAGTAGTTGGAGCAGACTGGGTAACAAGTCATGGTGGAAAAGTCGTTATAATACCTCTTTTGGAAGGTCATTCCACCACTGCTATTCTAAATTCAAACAATAAGTAGTTTTTAAATCACTAGTTTAAATCTACTTTTATTATTTCTTGATTTTCTTCTTTTCGGTTTCTGGTTTGAAATCTTTGGCAAAAGAAGAATTCTTGATTTCTTCTTCGTATTCAAGCTGAACCTTATTGAAATGCTCCATTAATTTGTCCTTTAAATCAGGCAGTGCTGTATTAACTAATTGAGGTTCTTCATTATATCTTGGTTTCTTTTTTTCAATCAGCTCTTTTAAAGATCTTAAATCATTATATAATTGAGTTTCTTTTTCTATCTTCAAATAATCTATAAATCTATCAACAATTTTCAAAAATTTAGTATAAGAATTATACTGAATACGTTCTTTTGCCTGAATTATAATCTGCCTCTTAGCTATTGGATTATTTTTAAATAACTTATCAATAGCGTATTTATCAATATTTGAAAACATATCAAATGTTTCCATTGTAGCAATTAAATAATTGGTTAAAACAAATCCATTTTCAGCCAAACGATAGACAGCAATTTTTCTTTCACTTTCCGAAAACAGTGGAAGATACCATCTTAGCGCACCTTCATCACAATCAGGAGAATCAACAATTGAAACAATCAATTTTTCTCTTGTTTCCTTAGATGCATATTTAAAGTTAGAAATAGAATAAAAATCAAATTTTTCTTTACAGGTTTTGCTTGTTAAAATACCTTCCGTCAAAGAATCTATTATTTCTTCTCTGGCATTATTGTCTGAAAATCTTATATTTCCATTTTTAAAAAGCATTAACTTTTCTTCAAAGGTCTTAGCATTTTTAATATTATCAATCAATTCATTAGATTGCTTATTTTTTCTTCTCTTATTGGCTTCATCAATTTTATCCCAAACTTTTATATCATATTTATTTCTATATATTTTATTTCTAATATCAACTATTGTTCTTGGATCCCAATTACAGCCTGTTTTAGCAATCCTATTGCTGATAAACATAAATTCATCTTTATCTATTTTTTCAAAGAAAAATTTTATCAGTTTCTCTCTCAACTCAACCGTCAAGTTTGAAATATTAGTCATAGAATCAATTAATTTCTCTTTAGTATCTCCAGAAGCATAACTTAAAAATTCTGGTGTAGCATATAAATCAATCATCTCTTCTAGTGAATTTTTTTCTATAACTTGTTTAGTTAAAGCATTAACCTTTTGTTCTTTTACTGCTCTATCTTTAATTATAATTTCTGACCAAACTTTTGATTTATAAGCATATAGCTCCATCTTTGCCCTAATCTTTGTTATAGTATTTGTTTCAATCAAATATCTATTTTTTAATATTCTTTCACCTAATAATTCAAAATCCGCTTGTGAACACACAGCAAATAAGCGTGAGACAGTGGATT
>JAEEGG010019761.1_pt1 | contig 13546 bp, 7 predicted proteins | sample 9134161 | NCBI WGS metagenome assembly JAEEGG01 (sample SAMN16246543, study PRJNA631951) | gut metagenome | biome: gut microbiome; feature: rumen; material: CR-attached | host: Bos | place: Iran: Karaj | collected 2018-10 | reverse complement strand
GATGAAAAACGAGGCTTTGCAGACCATCATTGAGTGTGTACTGAACCAGCAGTTAGGCAAGGCGATTGCCCAACTGGAGAATTATCTATATACGTTCACGCAGCCGCAGGCCACTGAGCAGCTGGCACAGATAAAGGCCGACTACGCCCTGATGACGGGCTACTGGCGCAAGGGTTATGAGGACGGGCAGCGTGAACAGCTGTACGGACAACTGCTGCGCCGGATGTACGTGCTGACGGTGAACGTGATGATACGCTACTACATACGCAACAGTTCCTACGTCATGGGCATCTACAACCAAGCCCGGGCAGGGAGGCAGGAATGGTCGGCAGCCTCGCTGCGCCGCGACATGGAGACCTTTGTCTCGGAGGTGGCTCTCTTGGAACTGGAGCCTGAACATATCCGGCAGCAGAAGCGCAGAACCGTCTACGAGAACCATCAGCGCATGATGGCCAGCTTGTTTGACTATATCTGGACGTCGAGGTTGTGGACAGACAACTTGTCGGAGGCATTCGAGGACATGCTGCTGTCGCCGACCATCGACAGTACCGACCAGCAGCTCATCGTGAGTGCCATCACCGTTTCCTTGCTCAACTTCTTCGGCATCAACAAGTTCCGCCTGCTGCTGCACGTCTATCAGAAGTCGGTTGACGAGCGGGTACGCCAGCGTGCCCTCATTGGATGGGTGCTGGGCCTTAACGAAAATGCGAGCCGCCTCTACACCGAGATACGCGACATGGTCAGGGAGGCCGTCGAGGACGAACGCTGCCGCAGCGAACTGGCTGAACTGCAGATGCAGATGATATACTGTCTGAGGGCAGAGAGCGACAACCGCATCATCCAGAGCGAGATTATGCCGGAACTGATGAAGAACAACAACATCAGAATTACGCGCAATGGTATAGAAGAGGTAGAGGATGACCCCATGGAGGACGTGCTGCACCCGGAGCTGGCCGAGCAACGCATGGAGAAACTGGAGGAAACGATGCACCGCATGGTGGACATGCAGAAGCAAGGGTCGGACATCTACTTCGGCGGCTTCAAGCAGATGAAGCGTTTCCCGTTCTTCAACGGCGTCGGCAACTGGTTCCTGCCTTTCTACATCCAGCATCCCGTGGTGGAGGACGTGCTGCAAAAAATACGGGGCCGCAAGTTCCTGCTGTCGCTGCTCAAGTACGGACCTTTCTGCGACAGCGACAAGTACTCCTTCGTGTTGGCCTACCAGACGGCTGTCAACCAGATATCCGAAAACCTGCTGTCGATGATGGACCGCGGAGAGGCCACCGTGGTAGGGAGCGAACTCGGTACCACCGACATGGAGACGCCAGCCTTCATCCGCCGCTCCTACCTGCAGAATCTCTACCGTTTCTTCCGTGTCTATCCTATGCGTAGCGAGTTTGTGAATCCCTTCGAGGCAACCGACAGTCCCCGCTACTACTTCTTTGCCAACCGCCTGTTCCAGCACACCCGCTTGGAGGAGAAGTTCGGCGAGGTGGTGTCGTTCTTCGTCAAGCAAAAGGCCTACGATGCTGCCAAGATGACCTTGCAGAACTATCGGGAAGAGGCGCGCGACGACCAGTTCTACCTGCTGAACGGCGGTGTGATGATGCGGACGCACAGCGAACAGAACGCCGGACTGACGGTTCGTGAGAACTACGCCCGCCTACTTGAACTGGATCCTGAGAACGAGCGGGCTTGGGCAGGCTATGCCAGGGCATTGTTTGGCGACAACGACTACAAACAGGCCTTTGAGTACTACCTAAAGCTGGTGGACAAGCACCCCGACAATCAGAACTATCAGCTCAATGCGGCCGTCTGCCTGACGAACATGGGTGAACACGAAGAAGCCCTGAAGATACTGTACAAACTGAACTACGAGGCTCCCGACAATACCAACATCAACCGCGTGCTGGCATGGACGCTGGTCGGGGCCAGGAAATACGAACAGGCAGAGAAGATGTACAGTGAACTGCTGAACGTGGAGAAGCCTGAGGCCGACGACCTGCTGAACGCTGCCTACTGCCACTGGTTTGGCGGCAGAATTGACGATGCAGCCTATATGTTCAGGCAATATGCCCAGACGGACGGCGTCACGTTCGACGCGGCCATGGAATTCTTTACCAACGAAGCGGCCATGATTCGCTCGCATGGAGTGAGCGATGTGGAAGTACGGCTGATGGCCGACATGCTGCTATAGCCAAGGCCGCAGCAAGTAGCCAAACCATCCGCGGAACTTCTGCCAAGACGTGCGGAACTCATTCCAGCTTTCCTTTGTCAAGTAGAAGCTGTCCTTTTTGTCACGGTTGAACATGGCATCCAGCTCCTGCGTGGTCTCCGGGCTGAGTATGGCGGCATTCTCCTCGTAGTCGAACCGCATGCTGCGGGCATCGAGGTTGGTAGAGCCGACGGTGCAGAACTTGCCATCGACCATCAGAATCTTGGAATGATGGAAGCCCGGCTCGTAGAGCCACACGTGGGCACCACGCTTCATCAGCTTGTGAACGGTATAGAACACCGCGTCGGGGGTCAAGGGAATGTCGCTCTTCGCCGATACCATAATCTCCACCCTTACACCACGGTCGATGGCACGCTCAATAGCGCGCTTGATGCAAGGAATGGGCACGAAGTAGGGATTGATAATCTTCAACGAATCCTTGGCAGCATCGAGGGCTTCGATATAGAGCCGGCGCACAGCATCGTTCTTGCCCAGTACGTGGCCGTCGGTCGAGTAGACGGAGCCTGGCTCACGGTTGACGATGCCGAGCGACGTATTGCCTGCTGGGGCTCCCTTATAATACTTGACGTCGTCAATGATGTCCTCCTTGGTGACCTTCTTCCAGATGCGGCAGAAGATGTGCTGCAATTCGTTCACGGCAGGGCCTTCGATGCGGCAGTGCATGTCACGCCAAGAGCCCACCTGCTCTGTACCTTTTATATAATAGTCGGCCACATTCATGCCACCCGTGTAGCCTATCTTGCCGTCGATGACCACAATCTTGCGGTGGTCGCGAGGCCAGATGTGGTTCACCCAGGGGAAACGGATGGGGTCGAACTCGTAAATGTCGACGCTGTCGTTGCGAAGCGATTCCAGGTGGTGCTTCTTCAGCGGTTGGTTGTTGGAGTCGTTGCCGAAGCCGTCGAACAGTGCCCTGACCTCGACGCCCTCGCGGCGCTTTTCGCGTAGGATGTCGAACAGCAGCGAGGCGATGGAGTCGTTGCGGAAGTTAAAGTACTCCAAGTGGACGCTGCTCTTGGCCTGACGGATGGCTCTGAACATGTCGTCGAACTTCTCCTGGCCGCTCTTCAGCAGCTTTACGCGGTTGCCCTCTGTAAACCTGATGCCATATTCCTCCATCTGACGGCGGAAGACGGCGTCACTGGTCTGTTGTCCAAAAATGCTTAATGGAAAGGAGGCGAGAATAGCCAATGCTATTCCCGCCCATTTGCTCGTATATTTCATCTCCGATGCTTTAATCTGTATTCCAACGGCGACAGGCCGAACTTCTCCTTGAAGACCTTGATGAAGTTCTCGGCCGTCATGAAGCCGATGTTCGTGGCCAGCTCGCTCATATTGATATTGGTACGTTTGAGGAGGATACATGCGTGCTTCAGTCGCAGGTCTCTCACCAGTTCGGCCGGAGTCTTGTTGGTCAGGTTCCTGACTTTGTGGAAGAACGGCACTCGACCCATACCCATGGCGTTGGCCATTTCCTCGAGGCTGATCTGGCCGCGGCTCATGTTCTGCAGCACATACTGCTCGATGTTCTTGAGCAACTGGCGGTCCATGGTGTCGGCCATAGAGTAGATGCCCGAGCCTTCTTCATCGGCCTCCTCGTTGATAAGCTGTATCAGCTGGTTTTCCTTCTCAGATGGTTTGTTCTTGCCGCGCAGCGTGGTCTCCACCAGCCTCATTTCGTCGTCGCTGTCGGCAGCTCCCTGCTGTACAGGCATGTACGACTGCATATCCATCGTCTCGGTGGCAGTAGTCATACTGGCGTTGCGGCCCTCCAAGCGGCGTGTCTCGGCACCTTCAATGAGGTTGTCGTCGAGTAAGACGTTGCCAAGGCCGAGCAGGTGGTTGAAGCGCATGACGGCCTCCTGCATGTTGAAGGGCTTGGCCAGGTAGTCGTCGGCCGACAGCGTGATGTTCATGCTCTTCATGTCCTGCGGCGTCAGCGTGCCTTCGGTCATCAGCACGAACTTCACCTTCTCGGTGGCAACATTCATCTTCAGCTCATTGCACAGCTCGCTACCTGTCATGCCCGGCATGGACTGCTTGCAGACCACGATGTCGGCAGGCAACGACTTGAGGTCTTCCATAGCCTTACGGGTATTGTTGTAGGCATGGAAGTCATAGACGTTGTAGAGATGGGCCTTAGTGAACTTGAGGAACTCCTCATTGTCGTCGATGAAGAACAGCACGTACTGGCTGGTAGGCGAGTCGTTGCGGCGTACGGGGGCTATCTCCGACGTCAGTTCCTTGGTATCGACGACGGGCAGCTCCAGTTCGCCCTTGTTGTTCAGCTCGTAGCGGCTGTGTACGTTCTGGCGGGCTTTCTCCTCGGGATGCTCTAACGACGTCTGCATGTCCGAGACGCGGGTGATAATCTGCAGCATCTGCGAGTGCAGGGCGTTCAGCTGCTCGCGCTCCTCCAGCGTACAGTCTTTCTCCGACAGGTTGCCTATAATCGAGGTCATGCGGGCCATGGGCTGACGCAGCTCCTCGCTGGTAGCCTTGATTTCCTCGCGCTGCTGCTTCAGCTCCAGTATGACGGCTTCCTTCTTGCGCTTGATTTCCTTCAGCTGGTCGATACCAATCTTCCAGATATAGAGGATGATAATGACGGTGGCGGCATAGATGAGCATCATCCACCACGTGAAGTACCACGGCTGCTGAATGACGATTTCCAGCGTTCGCTCCTGGTTACTGACGGCCCCCTCGGCACTGACTGCCTTCACATGCAGTTTATAGGTGCCGCTGCCTAAGTTCTGGAAGGTTACACCGTGCTTGATGGCATCGCCGTTGCGCCAATCCTGGTCGAGTCCCTCCATCCAGTACATGAACTGCAGTCGTTCACTCTGGTTGTAGTTACCAGCGGCAAACTTGATGGTGATGGTGTTCTGGGTGCTTTCCAACTCTATGTGGTTGCTCTCGTTGAGTGCCTGTGTCAGCACCACATTGTTTCCGTAAACATGGCCTATCTGTATCTCCTCCTCGCCGATGAACAGCTGGGTCAGCATCACCTTAGGCAGCGACTCGGTGCTCTCGCTGATGTCGTGGCGAGTCCAGTTTACACCGTACAGGTTGCCGAACAGCACGTCGCCGTCGTTCTCGGTCATAATGGCCCCGAGGTTGAACTCGTTGCTGAGCAGACCGTCCGACATGTCGTAGTTGTAAAGTCCGTAGCCTATGGAGCCGTCGTCGGAATTACGCTGCACCACCACACGGGTGATGCCGTTGCTGGTGGTCACCCACATATTCTGCTTCTTATCCTCCGTGATGCCGCAGATGTTGTTGTTACGCAATCCCTGCTTCTCGGTGATGTAGTTCAGGCTGTCGTTCTCTAAGTTCAGGATGTTGATGCCCTCGCGCGTACCTATCCATATTAGTCCACGGGAGTCCTCATAGACCTGGGTGATGTAGTTGTTGGTGAACGTCTTCAGATTGGTGGTGTTACCCGTCAGATGGCTTACTTCGGTCGACGAGAGGTCCAGAATGGTCAGTCCCTCGCCCGTACCGATGAGCATCTTGTTCTTCTTGGTGTAGAACAGCGCGGTGATGTTGTTGGTCGTCAGCTTGCCGTTCTCCCTCGTGTACGACGAGAAGGTGTTCATCTTGGGGTTGAAAACCTGCATGCCACCGTTGGTAGCAATCCACAGGTTGCCCACTCGGTCGGTACACAGGGCGTTGATGTGGTCGTCAATCAGCGTCGACTGTCCGCCGTCAGCGGCCGAGTAGATGATGGCACGTCCATCCTTGATGCGGGTCAGTCCGTTCTGCTTGGAACCCACCCACAGGCTGCCGTCCTGGGTGTACTGCATGGCCGACACCTTGTAGCTGGCAATGGGGCCGTCGTAGCCCTCGACGCCGTGGTTGCTCGTTCCGTACCACACCCGTCCGCTATTGTCCTGGGTGATGGCGGTGACGTCCTTCTCCTGCGTGGAGAAGAAGCGGTAGATGTTCTTACCGTAGTAGGCCACGCCCGACTTCTCGGTTCCCACCCACAGCAGGTCGGTATCGTCAATATAAATGCTCTGCACCCTGATGATGTCGGTATTCAGCTGGCCGGTGTTCATGTTCTTGGTCTCAGCAGCCTCCATCTCGTGGGTGTTGACGTTCATGCGTATCAATCCGGCGCGGTCGGTTCCCACCCAGATGTTGCCATTGCGGTCGCCACCCATGCCGTTCACGGAGTTGTCCACGCCGATGCCCGTCAGACCTATCCGGTCGCCTACACTTGTATTCCACACCTTGGTGTTCTTGTCATAGACGAAGAGCGTGCCCTGACCGTAGAGCCAGATGTTGTCCATCTGGTCGGCAAAGGCCTTCAACGTGTTCGACCGCCTCAGCTTGCGCTCGGCAATCTCGTAGGTACGCCACACCGTGTGCTGCTGGTGCATCACGTCGCAGCACACCACGCGGCCATCGTCGTAGACTATCAGCGCACCGTCGCGGCACTCGCTGATGGAGCAGACAGTACCCTGCGGTATGCCTACACCTTTCGAATCGTCGGTATTGGGGAACTCATATAGCAACTGCTGCTGCATGTTGTAGCAGACGACGCCCTTGTTAGGGATGGAACCCCAGACGTTCTTGTGCTTGTCGATGTAAACAATCTTGGGGATGCTCTCGATACCCATGCGGGCAAAGGTCTGCTTCATGTCACGCTCGAACGACTCGGTCTGCGGGTGATAGACGCAGTAGCCTGCCGGCGTGTGAATCCACAACGTGCCGTCCAAGGCCTCCTGAATGCTGTGGATGTAGCTATCGGGCAGCGAGGAACCGTCCTGCGAGTCGCACTGGAAATTCTTGAACGTATAGCCGTCGAAGCGGTACAGGCCGGCTGCCGTGCCAAACCAGATGTAGCCTCGACCGTCCTTCAGTATGCAGTTAATCTGGCTACTCGTCAAGCCGTCCTTGGCATCGAGCGTCTTAAACAAGTAGATGTTGTCCTGCGCACCTGCGGTGCTAATGAATAATGAACAAGGAATTATGAGCAATGACAAGACCGCCATTACCATCCATCGTCTGTTCCTTACTTTCAACAATATCCGTTTACACATATATCATTCTCCTTATATTCATTCTTACATCATACATCACACATCACACATCATACATCATACATCATACCTCGCAAGAATAGTGATCAACCACCCCCAGCAGCCTGCGCTCGTTATCGACCACGAGGACGCTGTGAATCTTGTATTTGTTCATGATGCGCTGTATCTCCGAGATTCGCATTTGCGGATGAACCGTCTTCGGCGTAGTCGTCATGATGTCGGCCACCGTGCGGTCGAAGAACTCGGCCCGCCACTTCTCCATAGCGCGGCGTATGTCGCCGTCGGTAATCAGGCCCACTACCCTACCCTCCGACTCGGCCACGCCCAGTCCTAACTTACCCTTGCTCACCAAGATGATGGCATCGCCCAAGTGCATGTCGGGACTGATGATGGGCATATCGACCGTCCGCATGACGTCCTGCGCCGTAGTGAGCAGCCGTCGGCCCAGCTCGCCGCCGGGGTGGAACTGTGCAAAGTCCTGAGGCTGGAAGTTGCGCTTCTTGATCAGGGCTACGGCCAAGGCGTCGCCCATCGCCATCTCGGCAATGGCACTGCTGGTGGGTGCCAGGTTCATGGGGTCGGCCTCATGGCGCACGCTGACGTTCAGGTGGCAGGTGGCATACTTGGCCAGCAACGACTGCGGATTGCCGCTCATGGCGATGATGGGAATCTCCATCTGCAGAACCAACGGGATGAAGCGCAGCAGCTCGTCCGTCTGGCCCGAGTTCGAGATGGCCAGCACCACGTCATCGCTCGTCATCACGCCCAGGTCGCCGTGAAACACGTCCAACGGGTTGATGAAGAACGACGGCGTACCCGTCGACGACAGCGTGGCAGCTATCTTGGCTCCCACGTGTCCGCTCTTGCCGACACCCGTGACAATGATCTTGCCGTGACAGCGGTACATCAGTTCCACAGCGCGGTCGAAGCCCTCGTCCATCTTAGGTATCAGCTCCAACAGCGCCTCTGCCTCATCCTTGATACATTGTATGCCTAATTCCTTTATGCTCTTCAGAGTTCAATGTTCAATGTTCTAACGTTCAATGTTCAACGTTCAACGTTCAACGTTCAACGTTCAACGTTCAATGTTCAACGTATAAAGTCTTCACCAGCTCGTAAAGCTTATCCAGCTCCAGCATGTTCGCAGCGTCGCTCAGCCCCTTGTCGGGATTGGGATGCACCTCGAAGAACCAGCCCGTAGCACCGAAAGCCTTCGCTGCCAAAGCCATCTGAGGCACAAAACGGCGATCGCCGCCTGTCTTTCCGTCGCTGCCGCCGGGCCGCTGCACGCTGTGCGTACAGTCCATGATGACCGTTGACACAATCTGCTGCATATCGCTGATATTGCGGAAGTCCACTACCAGATTGTTGTACCCCATCATGTTGCCACGCTCCGTCAGCCAAACCTCTTTGGCGCCCGCCTCGCGTGCCTTCTCTACAGGGTACCACATGTCGCGACCACTCAGGAACTGTGCCTTCTTGATGTTCACCGTCCGGCCCGTCCGGGCTGCCGCTATCAGCAAATCTGTCTGACGGCACAGGAAGGCGGGAATCTGTAGCACGTCACACACCTGCCCCACAGCCTCGGCCTGCCAGCTTTCGTGAATGTCAGTCAGCAGCCGCAGCCCGTACTTCTGTCTCACGTCAGACAGCATCTGCAGCCCACGCTCTAAGCCTGGTCCGCGGAAGGAGTGGATGCTGGTGCGGTTGGCCTTGTCGAACGATGCCTTAAAGATGATGTCAGTGCCCAGTTCGCCGTTGATGCGCACCAGTTCACGTGCCACCGTGTCGAGCAGCTCTGCCGACTCTATCACGCACGGCCCCGCTATGAAAACCTTATTATCCGTCATTTTTGCTGCAAATTTACAAAATAATTTCTAAACGCCAAAAAAATGAGCAGAAAAACGTCAATAGCCTAACTTTTTTGTACGAATTTCATACATCACCAACCCTCGCATTTTCCTCACTATATACAAATAATCACGCTCTAACCCTGCTGCCCTTGCTGCTTTCCTTATATCTTATTGAAATATAGTGTACTATCGGCAGCATAGTATACCTAAAACCCCGCTTCTACCCTGCTTCTACTCTGCACCATCGAAAAAAAGTAGCTTTCATTTTGGGTATAGGCGTAAAGTATTTTGCGTATAGGCGCAAATCATTTTGGGTATAGGCGTAAAGCACTCATCCCTACCCTTAGAACAAGTAAGCCCTACCCTTAGAACAAGTAAACAGGCACCTGATTCACAGTTTCTCCACATTTCATTGAAAATAATTGGCAAAATATTTGCAGGATTCAACTATTATTTGTAACTTTACACCCTGTAAAGACACAACAAATCAACAATATGAAAATCACAAAAGTAAAGACCAAAATCGGGGAGTTTGGCACCCCCGTCTCAACAGAGATGAGTGCCGTAGTGGAACAGATACGTTCCGAAAAGACTAAAGCCGCCGCCAGTCGCATTGCCTCCATTGCCCTCCAATCGCGCCTGATGATGCAGCAGGGGGCACCACGCTATTACCTGAACGACAAGGACCGCCTGCCTTATCTCATCTTTTCGGCCACATTTGGCAAGAGTGGCCTTGACCATCCCATCAAGTTCACCTCGCTCGTTCTGCTCGACATACCCTGTCCCGAAGGGCAGCGGCAGGTGGACGAAATGCGCAACCGTGTACGCCAGATACCCTTCACAATGCTCGCCTTTGCGGGCGTCAGCGGAGTGACGCTGAAAGTGGTGGTGCGCTGCCAGTACGAAAAGGCCGGAAAGCTCGATGCAGACGACTATCTCGGCTTCATGAAGGATGCCCACGAGAACGCCGCACGGCTGTACACGTCGCTGGCCCAGTGCAACCTGATTGTCAGCGAACTTTCGCTCACCAAGGGCTGCCGCATGGGCTACGATTCGCAGGTCTACTACAACCCCGAGGCGCAGGTATTGCCCGTAGTACGCGACACCGCCAACGACCCGCTGAAACCATACGAGGGAACCGAGGTCGACAACCAGGGAACCGTCGTCTGGTATTCCCGTCTCGAACAGCTCGAAAGGACTGACCTGGAGTTTCAGACCTGCCTCTCGAAAGCCCTCGACGACTGTCCCAACAACATGGAAGAGTGTCTGCAGACACTGGCCGACTACTGTGCGAAAGCCTGCCTTGCCGAGGAGGGCTGCGTCGTGCGAACTTCATGGAACATCCGCTTCAAGCCTCTTGGCATCGACCTCATACGCAAGACCTTCCGCAATTCATACAAAAAACCTTACAATGGGAAGCCCGTGTCGCAGATGAACGAGAAGGAACGTATCATGCGCTCGATAGAGGACTTCCTCTCGCGGCGCTACGAACTGCGTTACAACGTGGTGAAGCATATAACGGAGTTCCGTCCCAACGACCTGCACTTCAAGCAGTGGAAACCGCTGACCGAACGCGAGTTGCGCAGCCTCGTTGTAGAAGAAATGAAGGAGGGCGGCGAGAGTTGGATGAACGACATTCGCACCTACATCGAGTCGGCCCACGTACAGGACTACAACCCCATCCACGAGTTCCTGGCCGGATGCGGCGAGTGGGACGGCAAGCACAACTACATCGAGGACTTCGCCTGCCGCCTGAAGACCGACTACAAGGACTGGCCGAAGTACTTCCACCGCTGGTTCTTGGCGATGGTGGCGCAGGCTCTCGACATCAATCCCGACTACGGCAACTCGATGGTGCCGCTGCTCATCGGCGAACAAGGCATCAAGAAGTCCGACTTCTGCAACCGCATACTGCCGCCGTCGATGCGCGAGTACTACATGCGCGACATCAACATGGGCAATGCCGAACAGGTGGAGCGCGTGCTCGGCCGCATGTGGCTGGTCAACATCGACGAGTACGACTCGAAGACACCCCGCGAACAGGCGAAAATCAAGCGGCTGCTGACGGAGAAGGACGTGCAGGTGCGCCGCATGCGCTCCGAGCAGTACACGATGACGCCGCGTCTCTGCTCGTTCATCGCCACCACCAACGATCCCACGCCGCTGCCATCGGGCGACGGCACCCGCCGTTACCTGTGTGTCGAGGTGACGGGCGAGGCCGACATGAGCGGCCAGATACCCTATAAGCAGCTCTACGCACAGGCCGTCACCGAACTGAAGGATCCCGACTGCATTTACTGGTTCACCAGCGACGACGAGCGGGAGATACAGCGCCACAACAGCCACTACCAGCAAGAGTCCGCCCCCGAGCAGGTGCTCGCCACGCTCTTCGAGCCATCTCTGATTCACAAGTCCGACAACTTCTGGCGCACCACCGACATTCAGGCCGAGCTGCGCAACCACCTGAAAGCCAGCGATGTTCCCAACCTCACCAACCTCGGCCTCGCCATCAAAAAGCTGAAGTGGCCCCGAGGCAGCATCCGCGGCATCCGCGGCTACTATCTACAGCTGAAAAAGACCTCAGCCCCCAAAAAGCAGCAGGGTTGAAGCAAGGCTAAAGCAAGGTTTCACCACAACCCTGCTTCCACTACTGCACTATGTATCAAAAAGATACAAAGAAAGCAGCAAGGGCAGCAGGGTTTCATTTTGGCTGCTAGGATATAGTCATACTTTCGCATAAATGAAGACAAGATTCTGTTAGTACAGGTGGAGGAATGAATTGGCATTTGATTGGCCAAAATTCGTCTTATCTCTGAAATTTTCATAAAACAATGTAGTTTGTAGAGAAGAAATGCTTTTAACAACAATTATTATTGTATCTTTGTGGTCAGATTAGACAAACCAAATAATAGATGTTAGTGGGTGAGTCAAAAATAAGAAGATATGAAGAAAGAAGAAATACTTGCTCTATTTAAGAGTTATGAAGATGCTGTTTGCACAATAGACAACACCGAGTGTTGGAGTGCAAGAGAACTCTGCACTTTATTAGGTTACCAACAATGGCGTAACTTTAATAATGTGATAGACAAGGCAAAAGAGGCTTGCGACAATGCAGGTCAGACGATTTCAGACCATTTTGCTGACGTCAGCAAAATGGTTACTTTGGGCTCTGGTGCAGAACGAGAGATTGATGACATCATGCTCACCCGTTATGCCTGTTATCTGGTGGCTCAGAATGGTGATCCACGCAAGCCTCAGATTGCTTTTGCTCAAACCTATTTCGCCGTACAGACACGCAGGGCTGAATTGATAGAGGTGCGATTGTTGGAAGTGGAGCGCGTTAAAGCCCGTGCCAAATTGCAAGAGACAGAGCGCAAACTATCTGGCATTTTGTATGAGCGTGGTGTCAACGACCAAACCTTTGCCGTCATACGTTCCAAGGGTGACCAGGCTCTCTTCCGCCTCAGCACCAATATGATGAAGCGCAAGATGGGTGAAAAAGTAGTCTATGCCTCTTAATATAATGCACAAGCAGGAGAAGTGTGTCGAAGATGACAGCATAGAAGATTAGTTTCTTCCAACTCTAAATCTCGCCACTCAAAATCGTGCCCTTACGAGCGCATTAGCCCGCAAATTAATTTCTTTTATGATTATTCCACCTTCCTCTGTGAGACAATGCTAATGAGTTCGTACCTGACGTTGACATCATCCTGTGGAGGGTTGGCGAGGTCTTTCCGGGTCGAGCCACATGTCATAGTAAACTCCTGTTCAAGTTTTGATTCGATTCTTTGGTCAGTTCACTTTTTTTTTGTATCTTTGTCGCGATAATCACAGAAAAGGACAAAGGGACTATACAATAATAGCAATAACTAAAACCCAAAACAATAATGAAAAGGTACTTATTACTTATTCCATGCCTGCTATTGAGCATGACAATTACTGCGGGATGGATTTCTGAGCAACAGGCGCTGCAGGAGGCACAGCGATTTATGCCCGGTAAGAAGTTCGAACAGCGGCATCTGGCACGTGGAGCCGCAAGTTCGGTAGCGAAAAACCTGTATGTGTTTAATGTGGAGGCAAATGGCGGCTTTGTCATTGTATCGGGCAATGACAATACTGATGCCATCCTCGGATATTCAACGAAAGGTAGTTTCGATGAAGGAGACCTGCCTACAAATGTCCGTGCATGGATGGAACAGATAGCTGCTGAGGTTGAGGCTTGCCAGTCAGTACCGATGTCACGGTCTGCGGAACTTGTGCCAAAACATGACGGAGTGGTTATTCATGCGAGGATTGAGCCACTTATTATTTCGACCTGGGACCAGGGGAACTGGGACAATGGCATCAACAGCGACGGGGTGTATAACGTGCATTTGCCCACAATCAACGGCAAGTATCCCTGTACTGGA
>JAEEGG010019757.1_pt1 | contig 13547 bp, 10 predicted proteins | sample 9134161 | NCBI WGS metagenome assembly JAEEGG01 (sample SAMN16246543, study PRJNA631951) | gut metagenome | biome: gut microbiome; feature: rumen; material: CR-attached | host: Bos | place: Iran: Karaj | collected 2018-10 | reverse complement strand
GGCTACAATCTGGCCCTGGTGTTCTCATCGAGCAAGACGGGCGACACGTTCGAGGGCGCAGTAGGCAGCACACTGTGGGTGGATAAAGTGGAAGTAACTTTTAAGACAGACGAGAAATGATGATGAAAAACAAGATAGTTCTTCTCTGCCTCGGTGCCTTGATGCTGGCTATTTCGGCAAAGGCTGAGCAGCATGATACCGATGGAGGATGGTTCGTAAAAGGCCGTCTGGGCTACAACATAGGCGGAACGGCTCCACTGGGCATGCCTGCCAGCATTCGCTCATTAGATGCGTTCCATCTCTCAGCCAATTTCATGGAAGGCCTTGACGTGGGCTATGAGTTTACACGCAAGATAGGTGTGCAGGCCGGACTACATTTAGAACGTAAGGATATGGACGGCGAAGTGACTGTCAAGGGATATAAGATGAAGGTGAAGATGGATGCCGACGAGATGGAAGGCTACTTCACAGGACATGTGCGCCAGCAGGTGGATATGTGGATGATTACCTTGCCCGTGCAGTTCACTTTTAATGCAAGTCGCAAGCTGACACTGAAGGCAGGACCTTACGTGTCGTGGCTGTTTGAAAAGAACTTCAGTGGCTATGCCTACGATGGCTATTTGCGCAAGGATGACCCTACAGGGCCGATGGTGAAGATGGGAACCACAAAGGATGAGTGGGCTACCTACGATTTCCCCGATGACATGCGTAGCTGGCAGTTCGGCGTAGGTGTAGGACTCGATTGGGACATCTATCGTGGATTTGGTGTGTCAGCCGACTTGAACTGGGGCTTGACCGGACTGATGAAGAGCAGTTTCAAGACTGTGGATCAGGTGCTCTATCCCATCTATGGAACAATTGGAATTTTCTGTAAACTGAAATAACACTAGTTTATAAATAATTAGAATTTTGGAATGCTTATGAAGAAAATTTTTACTACCATGCTGGTTGCCTTTGCTGCTATAGCTGCATGGGCAACTGATTACAACGAGCCGATTATTGTTACAGTCAATGGTGTTTCGTCTGAGCAGACGGGCGTGATTACTGTCGTACAGAATGGAGACAACTACGACCTGACCATGAAGAACTTCGTGTTGCAAAGCGAAGACGGTCCCATGGGCGTGGGTAACGTGGCGCTGACGGGCATTGTGCCTCAGACTGTGGGTGATGTAACCATTCTGCAGACCTCGGCTGTAGTGACGATTACTGATGGCGATGATCCAGAGATTCTGTTCTGGATGGCAGGCATGCTGCCTCCTGTTCCCGTGGAACTGAATGGTAAAATCGAGAACGGACATCTGCGTTGCTATATCAATATCGACATGATGGCAACTTTGGAGCAAGTGATTCAGGTTGCTATTGGCAGCGGTTATCAGATGCGTAACCAGAGCTTTGAAGACTGGCACACGTCAACGGGTAACTATGTTGAGCCCAATGCATGGCACTCGTTTGAGAGTGCTTCGGGTAGCCTTGCCAGTATGGCTGGACATCACATTGAGAAATCCGAAGATGCTCATTCAGGTGAGGCCAGCGCACGCCTCTATGCTACCAGCATCTTTGGTGTTGTAGCTAATGGAACCATGACCACGGGGCGTATGAATGCAGGCTCCATGAGTGCAGCAAATACAGCCAACCATGCCTATATTGACCTGAGCAAGGCCGATGTGGATGGTAATGGCGATCCTTTCTACACACCGTTGTTCTCTCGTCCTGACTCTATTGCTGTTTGGGTGAAGTTCAAGCAGGGTACAGCCAAACCTGCTCATCCATACGCTACGGTAAGTTCATCGATTATTAGTGGTAGTGAGCGCTATCAGGATCCCGAGGACAAGACATACACCAATGTGGTGGCTCGTGCCAAGTACAATACGATTGCCGAGACCAACGGTGAGTGGGTGCGCGTGTCGGCTCCTTTCGTTTATACCGAGAATACGGAAGATCCTACAGCTATCTTGATTACGCTCTCGACGAATGCAGATGCAGGTCAGGGTAGTGCTAATGACGAACTGCTGGTTGATGACATTGCGTTGATCTACAATGCCAAGCTAAATAGCCTGAAGGTATTTGGAGAGAGCGTTCCCAGCTTCGATGCCGATGTGAAGGAGTATAACATCGACGCAGAAGATAAGGAACTGACCGCAGACGACATTGAGGCTGAAGCCAATGGCGCTGCTGCGCTTGTTGCCAAGAAAGTAGAGATAACGGAAACTGGCTACAAAGCTACGGTAACTGTTTATGGTGGAGATATGGAGACTATCAACAGCTATGTGGTGAACGTGAAGAGCTCCGTTCCGACTGTTATCGAGAACCTGCCTGTAGCACCTGTGAAGAACAACGCTATCTACAACCTGCAGGGACAGCAGGTGAAGAAGGCAGTGAAGGGCCTCTACATCATCAACGGTAAAAAAGTGGTGCTGAAGTAAGATATAAGTCTTATAGGGTCCTATAAGTCCTATGGGGCTTATCATTCATAATTCTACAGCGGTTTGCGCTATCAGTGCAAACCGTTGTTCTTTTTGTACTCTTCCAAAAAGAACAACGCAATAAATCGCGCGTGCTTGCGTTAAATAAGATGTGTCAAGACGAAGAGTATTACACATATTAATTTTGTTGGGCATCGCTCTCACAGAGTTGAAAGCCCAGTATGAACCATCGTTCAGCCATTATTGGGCGATGCAGACCGCCTATAACCCTGCTGCTGCTGGAAAAGAGAGTATGATTAATGTGAATGCAGCCTACAACATGACCCTTACGGGCTTTGAGAACAACCCGAAGACCATGTATATCTCAGCCGACATGCCTTTTTATTTCATAGGAACTTATCATGGTGTGGGCGCAAAGTTCACCAACGATAAGATTGGTCTGTTCTCGCATAATACATTTGCCATACAGTATGCATTCAAGGTGAAACTGTTGGGTGGTATGCTCAGTATCGGTGTACAGCCGGCACTGTTGGGGGAGAAATTCGATGGTTCAAAACTAGATCTCGAAGAAGCTTCTGACCCCGCTTTTTCCACCTCGGAGCTTACAGGGTCATCGTTTGATTTAGGTGCCGGCATCTATTATTCCACAAAGAAATGGTATGCCGGATTGTCAGCGCAGCATATCCTGGCACCTACCGTGAACTTGGGTGAAAAAAACGAATTAGAGATTGCCCGGACGTATTATTTCATGGCAGGAGGCAATATTCGATTTAAAAATACGTTTCTTTCAATACAGCCTTCAGTTATGGGACGAACCGACGGAGTGGCTTGGCGGGCCGATGTCACAGCGCGTCTGACCTACCAACATGAGAAACGGAAACTCTATTTGGGCGTAGGCTACAGCCCTACTAATTCGGTGACAATCTATCTGGGAGGCGACTTCCACGGTGTGAATATCGGCTATAGCTATGAGGTCTATACCAATGGGGTGAAACTGGGCAACGGAAGCCATGAGCTGAGATTGGGCTACCAGACCGAGATGAACCTTTTCAAGAAAGGACGCAACAAGCATCAGTCGGTAAGAATCCTTTAGAACCTGACTACTTGTGGAGGACGAATGAAAAAGAGAATGAATTATTATAATGATATGATGACGACAAAGAAAATATTGCGGAAAGAGACAGGACTTTTGTTCTGTCTGTTAGCATTTCTGCTGACCAGCTGCTTTGGAGGAAAGGCCACCACCTCATCGGGCGGTGAACTGACAGGCTCAGGCGGACGCTCCTTCGCAGAGCCTGCCCCTTACGGTATGGTGCTCGTGAAGCGAGGGCACCTGCGCATGGGTATGGAAACCGTGGACTCGCTTTGGGGTAAACAGACTCCTGTACGTGATATTTCAGTTGACGGATTTTGGATGGACGACACCGAAATCACCAATTCTGAGTATCGACAGTTCGTGAACTATGTGCGCGATTCAATTATTCGTGAGCGTTTGGCCGATCCGAACTATGGGGGCGATGAGTCCTATAAGATTGAGGAAGATAAGAACGGTGACCCCGTAAAACCCCATCTGAACTGGAAGAAGGCTCTGCCACGCAAACCTAATGAGGATGAGTTGCGTGCTATGGAAAGTGTCTATGTGACCAATCCCGTTACGGGAGAGAAGATGCTGGATGCCAGTCAGATGAATTACCGCTATGAGGTCTATGACTACACCACTGCTGCACTGCGCCGCAACCGTTTGGACCCCACAGAGCGTAATCTGAATACCGATGTGAAGACGACTCCTGAGGATCAGGTTTGGATTTCGAAGGATACAGCCTATGTGGATGATGAGGGCAAGATTGTGCGTCAGACTATCAACCGGCAGTTGAGTGGTCCATGGGACTTCCTGAATACTTACATCGTTAACATTTATCCTGATACTACCTGTTGGGTAAACGACTTCCCCAATGCCGACAATGAAGTATATATGCGCAACTATTTCTCGAATCCTGCCTATAACGATTATCCCTGTGTAGGTGTGTCTTGGGAGCAGGCTAACGCCTTCTGCGCATGGCGCACTGACTTCTTGCTCAAGGGGTTGGGGGCTGCCGCTCGCTATGTGCAGCGCTATCGTCTTCCGACCGAAGCTGAATGGGAATTTGCCGCTCGTGGCAAAGATCAGAACGAGTTCCCCTGGCAGAATGAAGATGTAGCCAGCGGAAAAGGATGTTTCTTTGCAAACTTCAAGCCTGATAACGGTAACTATACAAAGGATGGTAATCTGATTACTAGCAAGGTAGGTATCTACTCAGCCAACTCGAATGGACTGTTTGATATGGCTGGTAATGTGGCAGAGTGGACTTCTACTATCTATACTGAGGCAGGAGTCGATGCAATGAACGACATAAATCCTCAACTGAGTTACAATGCCGCTATTGAAGATCCCTATCGGCTGAAGAAGAAGAGCGTGCGTGGCGGCTCATGGAAGGATCCTGAGAGCTACATTCGTTCAGCTTGGCGCTCTAGCGAATACCAGAATCAGCCTCGCTGTTTCATCGGATTCCGTTGCGTCCGCTCGCTGGCCAATACTACCAGTGAAAAAGCAAAGCCAGTGAAGGCGTCAGCAAGGAAAAAATAGTTTTGGGCAAAAACTGAAAATCGAGATTCTGAAATCTCGAACAACGAAAAGAATCTCAAAAAAGAAATCGTAATAGAGAATTATCAATGACAACTTACAGCAAATTCAATATCATTTACCGCTTGCAGAAGTGGCTTGACAGTGTCCCGGGGCAGACGTTCATGAACTATGCCTATAGCTGGGGCGCTTCAATCGTGATCCTTGGTGCACTCTTTAAACTGACCCATCTGCCAGGTGCCAACTTCATGCTGTTCCTGGGTATGGGCACTGAGGTGTTCGTGTTCTTCATTGCCGGCTTCGATCGTCCGTTCGACAAGACCGAGGATGGCAAGGACCTGCCCACTCACGTTGTGGAAGATGAGATGCCTGATGAACAATCTGGCGCTGTCCTCTCTGGTAGCGGTGGGCAGGCTGTTGGCGGTGGCACGATTGTCATTGGAGGCGGCTCTGTAGGCAGTGGCTCGAATGGAGTTGCGGGCGATGATGCCTTTGCAGCAACGACAGGCGGCACGGTTAGTGGAGGCACATTCGTTGGCGGAAGCGGCACCTTTGTCGGAGGCGGTGGCGTGGTTGGTGGCGTGACAGCTCCCGAACTACCTGAACTGCCTGAACTGAATCCCGATATGGAGGAAGCCACCAATAACTATGTGGAGGAACTGAAGAAACTGACCGAGACCCTTCAGAAAGTGTCGGAGCAAAGCGAACGCTTGTCGGTCGATTCAGAGGAAATGGAAAACCTCAACCGTACGCTTACCGGTATCTGCAAGGTGTATGAGATGCAGTTGAAAGGCGTTAGCCAGCAGATAGGTACCATCGAGGAAATCAATGATCAGACCCGCAAGATGGCTGAGCAGATTGCAGAACTGAATCGCATCTATGCCCGTATGATTGATGCTATGACGAGCAACATGCCCAAAATGAACTAACCATGGCAATAAAGAAAAGACCCGTATCTCCCCGCCAGAAGATGATCAACCTCATGTATGTGGTGTTGATGGCTATGCTGGCGCTGAACGTCTCCAATGAGGTGCTCAATGGCTTCGATATTGTTGAGAAGAGCTTGAACCGCACTACGGAGAACTCAGCCAAGGAGAATATGGCTATATATGAGGACTTTGAACAGCAGATGAAGGCCAATCCGCAAAAGGTGAAGGAATGGTACGACAAGGCGCAGCAGGTGAAGCACATGAGCGATTCGCTCTTTGACTTTGCGGCTGAACTGAAGTTGGCTATTGCAAAGGAAGCCGACGGCAAGCATGGAGATCCCTCTAACATTCAGAGCAAGGAAGACCTGGAGGCTGCTAACCAAGTGATGCTGGCTCCTGGTCGCGGACGTGGAGAAGAACTGCGACTGGCTATCAGCTCCTTCCGTGATCGCATGGTGAAGATGGTGCCCGACACCGCCCAGCAAAACATCATCAAGAGTAACCTGACCACTGAGGTGCCTGCCACAGCTACCACACTGGGCAAGAACTGGCAGGAATACATGTTTGAGGCCATGCCAGCGGCTGCTGCTGTGACCCTGCTGTCGAAACTGCAGAATGATGTGCGCTATGCCGAAGGTGAGGTGCTGCACACGCTTGTGCAGAACATCGACGTGAAAGATATCCGTGTAAATGCCCTCGAGGCTTTCGTTATTCCTAATTCACAAACCATCGTTCGTGGTGATAAGTTTTCGGCTCATATCGTGATGGCTGCTGTCGATACCACGCAGATTCCCGATGTCTATATTGGCGACAAGAAGATGGAGCTGGAGAACAATCTCTATGAAATTATATGCAGTCGCACGGGCGACTTCTCTCTGACTGGACATATTGAGACCGTCAACGGCAACGGCGATAAGATTCGTCGTGACTTCGAGCAGAAATATACTGTCGTAGATCCCAGTGCAACGGTGAGTGCCGACCTGATGAACATGCTCTATGCCGGCTATTCCAACCCCATCAGCGTATCAGTACCGGGCGTGCCTTTGAATAAGATTCAGGCTACCATGACCAACGGCACCTTGCAGCCTGTGGGACCCGGCAAGTATATTGCGCGACCTGCAAAGATAGGGCAGGATGCCACTATCACCGTGACATCAACCAATACAGGACGTGCTCAGCAAATGGGACAGTTCACGTTCCGCGTACGCAAGTTGCCTGACCCTACACCTTATATAGATATGAAGGACGAGAAAGGCAATCCTGTACGCTATAAGGGTGGCGGACTGGCTAAGCAGAGTCTGATGGCGATTGACGGTATTGGTGCTGCCATCGACGATGGTATTTTGGACATTGGTTTCCGTGTACTCTCATTCGAGACCGTGTTCTACGACAACATGGGTAATGCTGTGCCAATGGTGGGTGAGGGCGATAAGTTCTCGGCCCGACAGAAGGACACCTTCCGCAAACTCACGCGTAACCGTCGTTTCTACATCTCGCGAGTGAAGGCTATCGGTCCCGATGGCATCGAGCGCACACTGCCCTCATCCATGGAAATCATCGTGAAGTAGGTCGAAGATTGAAAATTGAATATTCAAGATTGAAGATATTGATAATATGAAACAGATAGAAAACATGAAAGGAAATTGGATGCTGAGATTGATAGTGCTGGCAGTGGGCTTGCAGTGTTCTATCTTCAATTTCCAGTTTTCAGTTTGCTCGGCACAGCCGAAGAAAAGTCGTTTGCAGGCAAGCAGCAAGGTAAAGGCCGAACAGAAAGGCACTACGCAGCAGAGCGGCATGTCACAGCGAATGCGCGTTATGTATCCAACGGCCGTCGATATGCCTGAAGATGTCGTGTGGCGTCGTGACATCTATCGAGAGATAGACCTTAACGTAGAAGCCAACTCAGGACTCTATCATCCTACTGAGCCCATTGGCAAGCAACTGAATCTTTTTACCTATGTTTTCAAGCTGGCATTGGGCGGTTATATCCCCGTCTATGAGTATCGCCTTGACGGAACAGAGGTGCTTGATGCTTCTGCAAAGGTTGACATGAAAACTGTGCTCGACAACTACCATATCTTCTATGAAGAGAAGGACGGTAAGTTGAAGGTTGACAACAGTGACATACCTTCATCGGAGGTGAAAATGTACTATCTGAAAGAGAGTGCCTACTATAATCAGGCCAATTCATCGTTTCATATCAAGGTGCTTGCTTTCTGTCCGGTCATGTTGCGAGAGGATGACTTTGGTGGTGAGGCTGCCAAATATCCTCTGTTCTGGGTGAAGTATTCTGATGTAGAACCTTATCTGAGTCGGCAGAGCGTGATGACCAGTGATGTGAACAATGCAGCTACCATGAACCTTGATGACTATTTCACGCTGAACCGTTATAAGGGAAAGATTTACAAGACCAACAATATGTTGGGCAAGACACTCGCACAGGTCGTTGGCAATGACTCTACGAAGCTGTCGGCTGAACAGAAACGTATTGAGAAAGAATTGGAGACCTTCCGCAACAATATCTTCGGCGACAAAGCGAAGCGTGACTCGCTGGACAGTATTGCCAGCCTTGATCCGAAAGTGCTGAAGAAGATGAAGGTCAAGAGAGGCGACAACACAACAACAGTGAAGGCCACTAAGACGCGTCGTACAAAGAGTGCCAGCTCGGGCTCGTCGGGTGGAACAATCAGTGTGCGTCGTCAGCGTCACTAAGATGTAGCCCTTGTCAGTGCCTACTTCTCGCGCACTATGCAATGGAGTATTATTGGCGATTGTATCATCATTAATTTATAAGCTTATGAAAAAATTTTTTACGTTAATGGTTGTAGCCGTGATGATGTCGGCTCTTCCAGCAAAGGCTCAATTTGGTTGGGGTCTTCGTGGCGGTGTGAACTTGACGAGCTTGTCGTTCAGCAGCGCAGTCTTTGACAAGTCAAACCGTGCAGGTTTCTTCGTTGGACCGACTGTGAAGTTTACTGTTCCCATTGTGGGTGTCGGTGTTGATGTCTCAGCTCTTTATGATCAGCGTAACTCAGGCATTGAGGGTCAGACTGTGGTTGAGAAGAATGTGTTCGTGCCTATCAACGTTCGTTATCAGTATGGTCTGGGCAGCTCTGCCAGCGTATTTTTGAAGGTTGGTCCTCAGTTTGGTTGGAATGTAGGCGATAAGACTTTTCAGTTGAATTCAGAGACCATAACCAATGTGAAGAATCAGTTCACGTTGAAGAATTCAAACATAAGCTTGAATGTGGGCTTAGGTGCTACTGTGTTTAACCATCTGGAATTAGGCATCACCTATAATATCGCCTTGGGTAAGACTGGTGAGGTGAGCTATTGGGATGCAGCAAAGTCAACATTTGAACAAGTCACTAAGACCCGTACCAATTGCTGGCAGCTGAATCTGGCTTACTATTTCTAATCGTCTGAGATGAAGAAAAACATCACTTTTACAATATTGATGCTGTTGCTGGCGGTAGTTTCCGCTCAGGCAAGTCCTCGTGATGAATGGCCCTATAATCAGCATCAGAAAAAGACGACTGAACTTAAGCTGGGTGTTACAGCCGGTCTGAATATTACTCAGATGCACTATTCTGGAGTGCCTGAAGGAATCAAGAACCAGGCCAGCAACAAGGCTGGCTTCCTTGTGGGACCTACGCTTCTGTTCACATTGCCTAAGATTGGATTAGGTGCCGATGTGTCGGCACATTTCGACTATCGGTATGCCACGATTAGTGATGTGGGCATCAAGACCATGTCTGTTCAGATTCCTCTTAACCTGCGCTACGGCATCGATATCGACGACCTGAACATCTTTGTCTTCGCCGGACCTCAGTTGAATGTTCCAGTCGGCAACAAGACAACGAATGTGTTAGGAGCCGAGTGGAGAACAACGAATAGCGGACTTAGTCTGAATTTTGGATTGGGTGTCTTGGCCATGGATATTATACAGGCTCGTATCTGCTATAACCTTTCCATGAAGAACACGGGTTCGTTCTTCTACGAAGGCGAATGGCGTGGTAATGGCAAGGCCAATGCCCTCCAGGTGTTAGTGTCATATTTCTTCTGATTGAACTGTTTTAATGTCCTACGCCGACATTATCCTTCCTTTGCCGCTCAACGGCTATTTCACCTACGCAGTGCCCGCTGCCATGCAGAATAGCATGGTCAGCGGCATGCGTGTTTTAGTACCCTTCGGTCGCAATAAGTTCTATGTGGGTATAGTGGCGCGGCTTCATGAACAGAAGCCTGAAGGTTATGCAGTGAAGGACATTGCGCAGGTCATGGATCAGTCTCCCATCTTGTTGGAGAGCCAGTTCCGTCTATGGAAGTGGATTGCCGATTACTACATGTCGCCCATTGGTGAGGTCTATAAAGCAGCCCTCCCTGCCGGTCTCAAGGCTGAGGATGGTTACAAGCCGCGCACTGAAACCTTCATCAGGCTGACACCAGCCTATCGTTGCGAAGCCTCCCTTCACATTGCCCTCAACGTTCTTAGCCGTTCCTCCAAGCAGCAGGAAGCTTTTTTGTCCTATCTCCAATTGTCAGGATGGGACGTTTTCGATTTTGAGCGATCTCAAGCAGCCGGGACGGTCGAGGTACAAGTTCAGGGGGAACAGCCATCTGCTATTGCCGAGGTTACTCGTGAGGAGCTCATGAATAGCTCTGGAGCCACGCTGCCCGTACTCAATCAGCTCACGAAACGTGGTATTCTTGAGACTTACGAGGTAGAGGTGGGAAGATTGAACTATGGAGGTGAACCTCATCCCGAACTCGTCAAGAAACTGAATGCAGCGCAGCAAGAAGCTTACAATCAGATTCTGTTTTCCTTTATGAAGAAAAACGTGACGCTGTTGCATGGTGTCACGTCGAGTGGAAAGACTGAGATCTATATTCACCTTATCCAGCGCGAACTTGAGCAGCATCGGCAGGTGCTCTATCTCTTGCCCGAGATAGCCCTTACGGTGCAAATGATGGATCGCTTGCGTAGGGTATTCGGCAATCGTCTAGGCATCTATCACTCTAAATATAGTGATGCCGAGCGAGTCGAGATATGGCAGAAACAGCTCTCTGCCTGTCCCTATGATGTGATTTTAGGCGCTCGCTCAGCCGTTTTTCTGCCATTCCATCGACTTGGACTCGTCATCGTTGACGAAGAACACGAGAGTAGCTATAAGCAGCAAGACCCAGCTCCACGCTATCATGCCCGCAGTGCAGCCGTCATGTTGGCCCGCGACTTTGGGAGCAAGGTGCTTCTGGGTACTGCCACTCCATGTATGGAGACCTACCACAATGCCCGGACGGGCAAATACGGGTTAGTAGAACTGAAAGAACGCTATCAGGGCATTGAACTGCCCGAGATACAGGTTGTCGATACCAAAGATCTTCAGCGGCGCAAGATGATGCACGGACCATTCTCTCCCTTATTGTTGGCCCGAGTACGTGAGGCGCTCGAACGGGGCGAACAGGCCATCATCTTCCAGAATCGTCGGGGCTACGTGCCCATGATTGAGTGTCGGCAGTGTGGCTGGGTGCCGCGCTGCGAGCATTGTGACGTGTCGCTCACCCTTCACAAGAGCATGAACCAGCTGTCTTGTCACTATTGTGGCTACACCTATCAGATTCCCACTGAATGTCCGGCCTGTGGCAGCAAAGAACTCAAGGGGCGAGGCTATGGAACGGAGAAGATAGAAGACCAGCTGCGCGACGTGTTTCCCGAGGCGCGTATTGCCCGTATGGACCTCGACACCACACGCACAAGGAATGCCTATGAGCGCATCATCAGCGATTTCTCTGCCGGACGCACCAATCTGCTCATCGGCACACAGATGATTTCAAAGGGACTTGACTTTGATAATGTATCGGTGGTTGGCATTATCGATGCCGATGGCATGCTCAACCAGCCCGATTTCCGAGCTCATGAACATGCATTCATGATGATGTCGCAGGTCAGTGGACGAGCAGGAAGAAAAGGAAAGCGCGGACTCGTCATCCTTCAGACCAAGAGCTCCGATTTGCCCATCATACATCAGGTGGTACGCAATGATTATCAGGCGCTCTATTCCGACATGTGCGCAGAACGGCAGACCTTTCATTATCCACCCTATTATAGGCTTGTCTATGCCTATTTGAAGCATAAGCACGATGCCGTGGTCCAGACGGCCAGCATCGAACTGGGTTCTCGTCTGCGCCAGTGGTTCGGCGGTCGTGTGCTGGGGCCCGACAAGCCCTCGGTTGCCCGTGTCAAGACACTCAGCATCCGTAAAATAGTGCTCAAGCTCGAAGTGGGCATCGACATGGCCCGGGTGCGCCAATACCTCATGATGGCGCAACAGCAAATGTTGCAGGACAAGCGCTATGCCTCGCTGCAAATCTACTTTGATGTCGATCCTCTTTTTTAGCAATACGCTCTTCTGCTTTTTTTTTGACCACGTGGTGATTTAATATTGGTCATGTGATGACCAAGTATCGGTCATGCTGAGACCAAGCATCGGTCGGGTGATGACCATCAATTGGTCGGACGAAGACCTAACATCGGTCTCGTGGTGACCGAGTATCCGTAAAAAAAAAGTCTTTTTGTTTGGCTCTTTCTTCTATTTAAATTATCTTTGTAGGCAGAAAACTAAAAACGAAAAAGCTAAATGAAGAACTTATTCCTTATTCTTACGTGTCTGTTGGGCATGGCCTCGCCATGTCTGGCCGATGAGAAGACCGACGTGACCGCACAGTATGTGGCCAATGCCTCGTTTGAGAACGACAATCTTTCCGGGTTGCAGACTAAGACAGAACAGGCCGACGGCTTGCGTGGCTATGTGGTCAGCAGTCCGCAGGGCTGGACGGTGACCAACAGTGCCAATGCCGTGAGCTTGCTGGTCACTGCCGATTGTTTCACCGACAACAACTTCGGCAAGGTCACCACACTGGCCGATGGCACCAAGGCATACTACCTGCGACAGGGATGGAGTGGGGGAGCCACTTCGGTGCGCCAGACCCTGAGCGCCCTTCCCAAAGGCAAGTATCAACTGGCAGTCAACGCGCGCTCTGCCTATGCCAATGCGGCCACTTCCTCCTTCGACCTCGTGGCAGGTTCGCAGAAGAGCACCGTGGCCTTCGCGCAGGGCGCAACCGGCTGTTTCACCTCGATGGCATGGGGTGAGCAGACACTCAACTTCGAACTCGCAGCCGACGGTAGCGTTCAGGTGGGCTTCGATGTGGCATGGGTGTCGGGTGGCTCCTGCGTCATGTTCGACAATGTGCGTCTCTACCGTCTGAGCGATGACTGGGTGGAGCCCGAAGGTCCCACCGAGCAGGATGTAGAAAGCCCCACAGAAGGCGTGGTGAAAGGCGCATTCGTAGCTGAGCCTCAGATGAAGAACGACCTGCTGCAGATGCTGGCCAACTTCGCCACCTATCTGAAGAACGACTATCAGGAATGTACCTCCCCCAATTCCGTCAACGAGGCCTGTGGCTGCTTTCGTGGCGAGAACACCATGGGCAACAACGAGCAGGGTGTGCGCCCCAATGCCGACCTCAGCATGATCTGTGCCTTCCTCGTGAAATACGGTAAGGATAAGG
>JAEEGG010019754.1_pt1 | contig 13548 bp, 9 predicted proteins | sample 9134161 | NCBI WGS metagenome assembly JAEEGG01 (sample SAMN16246543, study PRJNA631951) | gut metagenome | biome: gut microbiome; feature: rumen; material: CR-attached | host: Bos | place: Iran: Karaj | collected 2018-10 | reverse complement strand
TTTCGGAAATAGCGCCGCAACGGAATACATGCTGCTTTATTGGAATCAGATGTTATTGTACTATTAAAAACATAATAAACATGGAGCTGACAGAAAATGAAAAGAGGCTGCTGAATCCTATAATGGATAGGATTCGGGATTCCAAGATAATGTATTTGGTTGACATGCGGTTGACGCAGCAGGGGCAAATAAAAAACCCCCAACTTGATTCCCAAAAAGTCAGGGGTTTATTTGGTAGCCCATAGCGGATTCGAACCGCTGTTTTCAGAATGAGGGTCTGATGACCTAGACCCCTAGTCGAATGGGCCAACAAAAAAGGTTCTTTTTGCGGAACCTTTGTGAACTAGGCGGGAGTCGAACCCACAACCGCCTGATCCGTAGTCAGGGACTCTATCCAATTGAGCTACTAGTCCATTGCCTTTCGACGGTGCAAAAGTACAACTTTTTTTATTCACCGCAAGAAAAAATTTGATTTTTTTTATTTTCACCTCTCACCTCTTACTTCTCACCACTCACCTTCCCGTGCTCCATGCCCATATCGTAAAGCTCATCGAGATGCTTCTTGAGCCGCCTAGCCATTGGACGGAAAGTATAGTAAGTAATTGTAGCTGAGATAGGTGCGCCAACCAAAGGCAACACCTTCCCCACTCCCTTGGCGAAGCCTTCTTTGGTCATGTTGATGCCAATCCACTGAGCGATCTTGATGACGTAATGCGCCATCACCGTCTCCGAAACCTTCACCCCGGCATTCTTCGAGACCTGAGTCACCACTTTCGTCAAGGCCTCAATAGCCATCTTATTACCCATCATCACACCAACAAACAGAGTCATGATGTTCTTCGACTCATCGTCCAATTGGTCGTTGACGCTGGTAAGCTCCGGCCAGCCATAAAGGTAGATAAGTTTCTGCATCAGCGACAGGATATGTCCGTAAAACTGCGTGATATCAGCCGGGATAGTGCCTGCCATCCACCAGCCTCCTGGCAGCCCCATCAGCGCCGAGGTGCCGCACACCATGGTGAGATGGTAACTGATGCACTGGTTGGCGATTTTGTCGATCTCCTTCTTGGTCAACACGCCTAACGGTCCCTCCTCAATGGCGGTCATCACCTCCATCGGGGTACAGAACTTCGAGAGTTCCTTGTTCAGGAACTCCTCACGATTGACCTTGACGAATGGCAGGTTGACGCTGGTAGAGAGCACTCTATTCCATAAACCGAGGCTTTTTTCAGTCTTTTCTTCCATAATCACAATTCTTTCTTCTTTCTTCTGTCTCCTGACTTCTAATACCCATATTTCTCCTTCCACCGGTCACGCAAATACTTACGCAACTCACGCTCACGGGGGTTATCCTGAGGCTCATACAAAACCGTGCCAGAAATCGCCTCTGGCAGAAATTCCTGCTCCACAAAATTCCCCTGATAGGCATGGGCATACTTGTAACCGTCGTGATAGCCAAGGTCTTTCATCAGCTTGGTCGGGGCGTTGCGCAGATGTAATGGCACTGGCAGATCGCCAGTCTGACGCACCAAGGCTTGAGCGGCATCGATGGCTGCCACAGCAGCGTTGCTCTTCGGCGAAGAAGCCAGATAAGTCACTGTTTGCGAAAGAATAATGCGGCTCTCAGGCCAGCCAATCTTATTGACGGCATCGAAACAGGTATTGGCCAACAGCAAAGCGTTAGGATTGGCATTGCCGATATCCTCCGAAGCCAAAATCAGCATCCTTCGGGCAATGAACAAAGGGTCCTCCCCTGCCTCGATCATCCTTGCCAGATAATACAGCGCCGCATTGGGATCGCTGCCACGCATGGATTTAATGAAGGCCGAGATGACATCGTAGTGCATCTCCCCTTGCTTGTCATATTTCACCAGATTGCTCTGGATGGTCTCCGTAGTGAAGTCGTTGGTCACCACCAATTCCGTAGCTTCAGGATTCAGGTCATCCAAAGAAGTAACCACCAACTCAATGGCATTGAGCAACTTACGTCCGTCGCCTCCGCTGATGCGCATCAAGGCTTCAGGTTCTTGGATAACAATCTTCTTTCCAAAATCGTATTCCAAAGCCTTTACCGCCTTTGTCAAAAGGACCTCCAGATCCTCTTTTTCCAGCGATTTGAGCACGTAGACCTGACAACGTGACAGCAACGGTGAGATCACCTCGAACGAGGGATTCTCGGTGGTAGCGCCAATGAGTGTCACCAAGCCTTTTTCAACGGCACCTAATAGTGAATCCTGCTGCGACTTGCTGAAGCGATGGATTTCGTCGATGAACAGGATTGGAGCCTCGGGAGCCATCCTTGCACGATCAATCACCTCACGCACCTCCTTCACGCCACTGCTCACGGCGCTAAGCTGAAAGAACTGGCGTTTCACCTGCTTTGAGATGATGTAGGCCAAGGTGGTCTTGCCTACTCCAGGCGGTCCCCAAAAGATCATCGACGGCACCCTACCGCTCTCAATGGCACGACGCAACACGGCATTTTCACCGATAATGTGCTTTTGTCCGATGTAATCGTCAAGCGAAGTGGGGCGCAGACGTTCTGCCAATGGGATGGTGGATTTCATCACTAAAATTTTTACGCAAAAATAAGCATTTTTCGGGAAAAGAACTATTTATTGTTTATATTTGCCCATTAAATCAATCATAATCAACATCATGGAACAGAAACTCATGGTTGCCAGCATCTGCGAAAGCTGCGATATGGGATGCCGCAATTACTCATGTCAAACCACCTACATCCCCGCATCGAAGCTCGAGGAAGGTAGTTCTTGGATCGCTTTCGAATGTGACGGACAAGTCAACATGGATGACCCTACTGACACAGTCCACCTCGAATGGCTGCTTACTATCAACAGACTGACTGACGATGTCCTTGAATTCACCCTCAGGGACAAGAAATACACGCTGAATCGCCATTGGCAAGTGGTAGGCACGGGAGCCTTCGGAATCCCTAACCCCATGATCAGCGAGAGTGTAAGACTCCTCTTTTTCTTTGCCACCGAAGAAGGCGACACCAGTGACTGCTCACGTCTCAAGAAGATTCAGAAAGAGATGCTCCGCAACGCCGATGAAGGCGATCTCTGGAAAAACATCCCCTTGGCCAAGGATGCCATGCACATCATTAAGGATAAGATGAAAGGCATTGATGTTGAAACTGCCAAAGACTTTTTCAAATCCATGTTTGATGCCCATGCACTTGATGACACCAATACTCCCCGACTCTATCTCTCGTTCCTCGACTACTACCATTGGCTGTGGAGATCGACCTATTACGACGACAATCTAACCTACCATCTGCTGCTCGCCGTCGATCCAGACCTCAGCGAAGAGGAATTCCTGAAAAGAACCGGAAGCTACCGCAGCTTAAAGTACGACCCCATCCAAAACACCCCCGAATGGGAAGAGATCATCTACGATGTTGAGAAAGAATTGGACGAAAAGTTTCGCGGTGTGGACCGTTTCATGGGATTCTGCCACGAGTATTGGTCGGCTAAGAGAGCCGCTCTCGCCAAACGCGGCATCGAATGGCGTTCTCCGCAACAAATGAACCCAAGAGTGAGATTCGATTGATTCAAACATGGAACAAACCCTCTACATCGCCCAGCTCTACGAGAGCATCGACCGTGGTATCCGGCAGCACGATATGGCCATCCATACCCTGAAGGTTGCCGACTTGGCCGAAGGCTCGCAATGGCTCATCGACGAATGCGAAGGACAGGAAAGCTACGATGACCCCAACAAGGTCATCCGTCTCAAATGGGTGCTGACCGTCAACCGGCTGACCGACGACCGCCTCGACTTCACCTTCTGCGACAGGCAATACACACTCAACCGCTATTGGCAGGTGCTAGGCACCGAGGTCTACGGCATCCCCAACCCTTATATGGTGGAGCTGTTGCGCTTTGTCATGTACTTCGGCGCCGACGAAGGCGACAAGAGCGAATACCCACAACTCCAGGAACTCGGCGACCTGATGATGGAGAACAAACAGCATCCCGAGAAGAACGTCCAGATGGCTCAGGAAGCCCTGCATCTCCTCAAGGACAGACGCAAGTGCCGCACGGCTGCGCAAGCCAAGGCCTTCTGCAAAAAGGTGATCTCCCACGACCTGATCAGTCCCGCTGACTCGCCCCGACTCTACCTTTCCTATCTCGACTACTACCACCGACTTCTGGGTTCGGCCTACTACAAAGGCGAGCTCACCGAGCGTCTACTGGAATCCGAATATATGAATGATTAAACCCTATACGAAAAGCCATGCTGAAACGAAAATTCGACAAAATACTCACACACGGAAGGGGAAGCCAACTATTACTGCTGTTATTGGCCGTAGTGCTGTTTTTCAGTTTGTTCCTGATCATCGCAGCCATTCTCGGATGGAACTACGGCTGGCAGGAGATCATTGCCATGTTCCTTGACCCAGGCGGCTTCGGCGGTGCTGGGGAGCATGACGGATTCCGTCTCATCGTCACGCTGGTGGGTATCCTGCTGTTCTCCACCCTGCTTATCTCGGTGTTCAACAATATCTTCGACAACATCTCGGAGTCGGCGCGCAACGGGTCCATGCGTTATCGCGTGAAAAACCACATCCTTATCCTCGGCGCCGACCACCATCTCTACCCTATGCTGAATGCTTTGTTCGAGGAGAACGGCAGGCAAGACATCGTCATCATGACCAAAGGCAGCGTTGAGGAGCTGAACACCCAGATCGCCAACCGTTTCACCAACCAGCGCTTCGTCAACAGGCTCGTCCTCTATCATGGCGCTTGGGACACCCTCGACGAGCTCACTACCGCCCGTCCGCAAGACGCTGAAAAGATTTACATCATTGGCGATGGCGACATCGACGGCGACTCCACCAACATGAGGTGCTACAACTACCTGAAGTCACTCTGCGAAACGGCAAAAGAGCCCATCCAATGCTTTGTGATGATGGAAAACGGCTCCACTTTCGATATGTTCATGCGAGGGAAGAACTGCCTGAGTACCGACAAGCTGAAGATTGACATTGTGAACACCCGTGAATACGCAGCCGAACAGATACTTACCGACGACAGCTTCCTACCAGTCATCAAGGCCGACAACCCACATTACTCGCATTTCGTGGTGCTCGGCAACAACGGCATGGCTAAAGCCGTCGCTTTCACAGTGGCGCATAACTCACACTATCCCAGGCTCAACGGAGCCATACGCCGCACCCGCATCAGCATTATTGGAACTGGCATGCGGTCATGGATGGACAACCTCGCTGCTTCTCGCCCCGGCCTTTTCCAACGTTCGAATTTCACCTACATAGCCCCAGATGGCACCCTTGAGCAGCATCACCCTGAGCGTGACTTCCTCGACATAGAATGGGAGTTCATCGACATGAGCGATGCCTCGCCGCTGGCCCGCACGATGCTGGAGCAGTGGGCCTCGGACCGTGAGCAACAATACTTACGCATCGCCATCTGCCACGACAGACAGACGGAACGAATCGCTTCATTGCTGCATCTGCCACCCATCATCTATGACAAGCAACACCCCACCCCTATCTGCATCTATCTCGAAGACGGATGCGAAATGGCACTCAGCGCCATGGAGACAGGTGAGTACGGCATCATCAAACCCTTCGGCCCGGCCATGGGAAGCCTCAATGACCCACTCTTTAAGAGCCGCTCTGAGCGCGGCATACTCGTCAACGCCATTTACAACGTCGGCACCTCTGGCGTAGGAAAATACGACCTGAAAGCCGCTTGGTACAATGGTTCTGAGACCGACAAGTTTGCCAGCACTTACTGCGCCAACGCCCTTAACTTCCGCTGGTTCAACTTCGATACCTCTGGCGACCGCGAGCCCATCTACGAAGCCGAACACCGCCGCTGGATGATGTCCAAGCTTCTCATGGGCCTCGAGCATGTTGGTATCGTCCCCTACGACGAAGTACCACAATGGAAAATAGACAACTTCAAGAACATCATAGACTGGATGCTTGATTCAGAACAAATAAAAAAACAATAGATTATGGATTCAATGAACCTATCAGACCTCCTTGCTGGAGCCAAGAAAAACAGCGTCGAGCAATATTCTGACGAAGCATTGGAACAAAAAGCCGTTGAACTTTATTTTGTTGACGAGCCTGACAACAATTTAATTTCGGATATCCTTCTGGAGGGATACAAACGCAACAACGAGTTGATAAAGTCGTTGGTGGCAGATGCCGTTTATAAGGGAGATCACGGCATGCAGGAAAACAAGGACCTCGCCTGGACTCTTGCCAACGAAGCCTTTGCAGCGGGACTACCTATGGGAGCCTACGTCCTCGCGCAGATATATATCGACAGAAAGAAGTATGAAGGCAATGCCGACCTCTTTTTGGCCGAGTTGCTCCTATCAGTCATCAAAGACCAACTGCCTTGGGCCAACGACTTGTTGACGGGCTTGCAGTCGCTTAAAGAGCAGGGTGAAGACATGGAACCGGTCGACTTCATGAAAATGAACAACCACCAACTTGTCGATGCCATGAATTACTACACCGCCCTGACTTGGAAAAACGATGCCAGAGGCTATCGCGGCGTGGCAGACATACTCACAAAATGGCCTTGTTTCCAACGCAATCTGAGCGCAATGGACTTTTACGAGAAAGGTGCATTATGTCCTAATCCCGACCCCAAATGTCAATATAAGCTCGCCCATAAATATACTGGCATGAAACGCCACAAAGAAGCCTTCGACCTATATATGAAAGCTTATAATGGCGGCTACAAGAAAGCCTCCGTGCAGATAGCCCATGCGCTGTGGTTCGGGATAGGCACGAGTAAAAAACGGAAAGAAGCGCAAAAATTCTTTCTCGAAGCGGTGAAAGGTGCCTATATCAGTGCCGATTACGCCTACAGATACTTCTTTGGCGACGCCAGCAAACTCTACCGCGAGGCCGAGCATCTCTATAAAGAAGAAGAAGACACCGACGCTGCCGTCGAGAAATACATCAAGGCCTATGACGCGGGAAACCCTGTGGCGGCATACAAGATTGCCAAGATTTTTTGTTACACTACAAAATATCAAGGAGAGGGTCACATCCCAGAGGCCAAGCAATGGATGGAAGCTTTTCTCGCGAACGATGGCTTTGATGATGACAAGGTAATAAAAAAGCAGGATGAGACAACTCCGTTTGAATACGGCACCTACCAAACCCTTGCCCGATGCTATTCGCTTGAATACTACATGTCTATAACGAAGCAGATAGACGACTATTCTGGCGACTGCTTCCGAAAAGCCGCCGATTATTACAAGAAAGCGGGATATCACATATCGGCAGCACGCATGATGTTGTGTGATGCCATGTTGAGTGCAAGCAGTGTCACACGAAAACATAAAATCAATGAGGCCATTGACTACATAGACAAAAACAAATTCAAGATAGGTTTTTATGAAGAATACTATGAAACCGCGATAGATAGGATTTACATCCTTTTCGGACAGGATATAACTGACGAAAACATCTTCGGAAAACACAAGGTGGAGCAAGCAAAAACTGTTTTCTCGCGACTACAAGCGAGAATTAAGGAACACGGATTCTATTACGACTATCTGCTGGCAGGCGAGTATTACTTTGCCATCGGCAAAGTCGATCAAGCCCTACCGTATTTCGAAAAAGGAGCTGAAGGCCATGGAGATGCTGCCAATTACTGCAAGATGTTTCTCGGTCATGCCAAGTTCAAGGACACGGCCTATTGCGATGAGTTGATGGAATCAAGCTCATACAACTACGACATCGTTGATCGAATTAAAGCTGAAAATTATCTCTCCGATTCCTTTGGTTGGTTCTTATATGACGATGAGTCGCAAGTTAATCATGCAATGAATGTACATTCCCATAAGGAGAATATGGATTTGGAAATAAAGCACTCTTATGACACCTATTTCTACATCACAACATTGGCGAAACTCATACTTTGTTATCATAACCGTTCAAATGGTGAAAAAATCAAAGAGGCCAACAAACTGCTGCAACTTGCCCATTGGAGCGGTAGCATCGAGGCGGCATCCATACGCAACACGGGACATTTCTCAAATGTGGATCTCGGTGGTTCCAATGTTATGGAAACGACGAATCCAAATATGTATCTTGTTGAATTAAAGAGACCGGATCCTGCACCAACGCCTACATCTCCACGAAACTTCGATAAAAAGCCTGCTGCATCACATAGTGCAAAGACGCCAAAACCGGCCCCTAGGACAACCCGCAAGCATTTCCCAATAGTAAACTTTATCCTACTATTGTTGGCCATTGTCGCCATTGTACTCGTGCGACGCATGGACCAAATGTCGTTCCGCTCCATCACCGAAGAAGAGGCTGTGGAGATGGCACAAGAGATCAAAGTCACTATCCCCGACCAGGAGGTTACTCTGTTGGAATCAGGCGAAACCCAGAAACTCAAGACAGGGAAAAACGTTAAAGTACTTAGTGTGTACAAGGAGAAACTCAACAAAGGCAACTCTCCTCGGGTGTATTGGACCAACCAGAAATACCTGATAGAACTCCCCGACGGCACCCGTGCCTATGGCCCTTTGATGGAGACCGCCATAGGCCAACTCATTGTGCTCCCCGAGGGCGACACTGCCGTCATCACAGCCGTCAAGAAAGCCAAGAAGAACCCTACGGTTCAGGCCACTGGCGCTGAGAGCCGATTTGAATATGCCTACACTCTGGAAGATCACAAGGAACCATACGCCTTGGAGGACTTACACATCTATTTCCCACAAAGGGTAGCCTACCTTGCACAAGGACTGCGCGAAGAGGACTTCACCGTAGGACAAGACACCCTCGCCGAGAACAAGAAAGATTTTCAGAAAGTCAAGAAGTTCTTCCTCTATGACATCCGTCCCATCACCAAGAAAGTCGGCTTCTTCGTCTTCCCGAAATACCAGGTGTGGAATGAGTTCTACTTGCAACGCTGGTTCCGCAACCTGATGGTATTTGTGGCTTACGTCATCGAGTTGCTCCTTATTTTCATCTGGATCCCGCGCTTTATCAGAAAACTTAAAAAATAACATACAATGACTAAAAAAGCACTCAAACCGCTCTTAGTGAGCCTCTTGCTACTGGTCGGCATCAACGCCTTCGCCTGCACCAATTTCCTCATCACCAAAGGTGCCAGCGTCGACGGCTCCACCTTCATCAGCTATTGTGCCGACTCGCATATTCGCTACGGCGAGCTGTACTTCACCCCTGCCGCAGATTGGCCGGAAGGAAGCATGCGCATTTGTTACGACCGTGGCACCAATGCCCCACGTGGCAGCGTCCCCCAGCCACCGCACACCTATCAGGTGGTGGGGTATATCAACGAAAACCAAGTCGCCATAGGCGAAACCACCTTCGGAGGCCGTGAAGAGCTCATCGATCCCAATGGCATCGTCGACTACGGCAGCCTGATGTTCATCGCCCTGGAACGCAGCCGCACCGCTCGCGAAGCCATCAAAATCATGGCAGATCTCGTGCAGGAATACGGCTATGGCAGCGACGGCGAGTCATTCAGCATCAGCGACCCCAACGAGGTGTGGTATATGGAAATGATGCCTATGGGCGAGCAGAAAGGTGCCGTGTGGGTAGCCATCCGCATCCCCGACGGTTATGTGAGCGGTCACGCCAACGCCGCCAGAATCACCACCTTCACCCTTCGTAACGGTAAGACCTCCATCACAGATAAAGACTGGAAGAAGCTTTACAACGAACAAGTTGAGGTGATCTATAAGCACGATATCATCGACTTCGCCCGTAGCAAGGGCTATTTCAGCGGCAAAGACAAAGATTTTGACTTCAGCGCTGCCTACGCTCCTGTCGACTTCAGTGCAGCACGCATCTGCGACCTCCGTGTGTGGACCATGTTCAACAAGGTTTGCGACGGTATGGATGAATATTGGGACTATGTCACCGGCAAAGACCTCTCCCACCGCATGCCGCTTTATGTGAAGCCCAACCGTAAAATCAGCCTCAGCGACATGATGGCTTTCCAACGCGATCACTTCCAAGGCACGGAATTGGATAAAACCCTTGATCCTGGCGCAGGTCCCTTCGGCTCGCCGTTCCGTTTCAACCCCTTGTACTGAAAATATGAGGACAAGCCTTATTTCAACGAACGCAGCATCGAGGTGGTGCAAACGGGTTTCTCTTTCATCGCACAATGCCGCAACTGGCTCCCCAACCCCATCGGTGGCATCATCTGGTTTGGTGTGGATGACACCAACTCCACCGTCTACACCCCCTTCTATTGCTCTATCAGCGAAGTGCCAATCGAATACCGTGTGGGCAACGGCGACATCCTGACCTATAGCGACAATGCCGCCTTCTGGGTCTTCAACCGACTGGCGCATTTCAAATACCTCTATTACAATCGGGTCATTGGCGACATCCAAGCCAAGCAGCAGAGTTTGGAGGACAGCTATCAGGAGCAGGTGAATTACGCTGACAACGAGGCTTTAAACCTCTTGACGGAAAGTCCTGAAAAAGCCATCGCCTACCTCACCGACTTCTCCAACAAGGCCGGACGCAACACCGTGGAACAATGGCGTAACTTGAGTAATTACCTCTTGGTAAAATACTTGGACAGCAACGTCAAGCAAGTGGATGAGAACGGCAAGTTCCTCCGCAACCCTCACGGTTATCCGTTAAAGCCCCAACAGCCCGGTTATCCTGATTCTTGGAAGAAAGAGGTGATTGAAGGTACCGGCGACCGTTTCAGAAGACCGGAATAAAGGCTTTACACAGCAAGCAGCACCAACAGCTGCGCCGAGAAAATTCGTAAGAACATTGTTAAGGGATACACGGTAGCGTAACCCATATTGGGCAGTTTGCAGCCTTCAGGAGCCAGGGTATTGGCGAAAGCCAAGGTGGGCGGGTCGGTATGCGATCCTCCGATAAAGCCCATCAACGTATAGTAGTTCATCTTTAAGACCAAACGGCCGAAAAGTCCAATCAGGATTGGCGGTACCACGGTAATGATGACACCGTAAACAACCCACATATAATGCTCTTGAACTGTAGCCATGAATTGGCCTCCAGCGCCCAGTCCCACGCCGGCGAGGAATAAAGCAATTCCCACCTCACGGAGCATCCAAACACCATGGCTATCAGTGAAATCAGTCGTAAACCAACCCTTGCGAACGCCTAACCAGCTACCGATGATAGATACCACCAAAGGACCTCCTGCGAATCCGAGCTTCACGGGAGCTTTCATGCCCACAGGGATCGGGATGGAACCAACGATGATGCCAACGGCAATAATCACAAAAATAGGGATCAGATTCACTTTATGTCTTTGTGATATCGGAGTGGCATGTTTTTTATCTTGTGGTTCCAGCATATCCTCGCTTGACGGCTCATTCTTCAGGTCAATTCGGCAGAGCGGACGCAGCAAGATGCAGGTCATGATCATGCCGACCACAGCCAAGGGATAAGCTACCGCGTAGCCAGCGGCCAGACGGTCGGCGGCCCCATCAATACCCAAGTCGTTGACAGCCTGTTGAGCAGCCGAAAGGCCAGGCGTATTGGTGATGGCACCGGTATAAACACCCGCCATGTCAGCCAAATCCTGGCGTGCGACCTTAGCGATAACAAAGGTGATCACCACTCCTAAAGCCACATTGGTCAAGGCCATGAGATTCATGGCAAGGCCACCCTTCTTGAACGAGCGGAAAAAGCCCGGCCCCACTTGCAGTCCAACGGCAACCACAAAGAGAATCAGACCGAACTCCTTGAGTATATGCAGCATATCGTGATTGAGTGACACTCCCAAGGCGCTAATCAAGATGCCCACAAAAAGCACCCAAGTAATGCCTAACGACACACCCTTAACCTTGATTCTGCCAAGCAATAAGCCGGCGAAAATAGAGATGGCTAAATACATGACGGTCGAGCCAACGCCCGAACCCGTGAAAAGATTGACAATCCAGTTCATTGTTTGTGTCCTTCCTTAAACCGCTCGATGGCATCGATAATCTCGTCGTTGTCATCAGTGATGGTCAGTATCATATTCTTATAAACGCCTCGGTCATTCAGATCCTTGAGCAAGGCGTAAGCAGGCAAATCCTTGGTGAAGTAATCCTTACCCATAAAAATCATCGGGCTGGCGTAGCCTTCGGATTCATAATGGTTCTGGGCAGCGTCCTGGAAGATCTCCTGCATGGTGCCCGCACTGCCCGGGGTATAGACGATGCCTCCCTTGGCGATGGTGACGACTCCATCCTCACGCACACTGTTATCGAAATACTTGGCGATGTCAGTGGCAAAAGGCACTGTCGGTTCATGTCCATAGTACCATGTCGGGATGGCAAGGCTGCGGTACTCGGTTTGCATCGGGAACCGCTCCATCACCTCAAAGGAACGGCGCAGCCAACCTTCGTCCCTGAAGGTAGGTGCAGGGATCAGCATCTTCAGGGCTTCTTCCACCTCTTCGTCGGTTCTACCCGCCATATAAGCTCCCAGATGCGTGGCCTCCATGGCTCCCGGACCGCCACCCGTGATCATCAAGCGGCCCATTTCGGTGAGCCGTTTGCTGAGGTAGACGATTTGACGGTACATCGGATCGTCGCGCCTACGGGCATGACCTCCCATCACGCCGATGACATCCTTTTCGTCATAAAGGTCGAGCATCCTGTAAAGTTCATGCGTGATGAAATGGTCGTGAAGGGCTCGGGTCAATGTTTCCAACACTTCACGGCCTCTTTTGCCTTGGGCGATATAATGCTCGTAAACAATACTGTCATAGCATTTGGCAAAAGTGGATTCATCGTGGTAATCATAGCCTTGGTACAGCATCTCGCTATTATACAGCCGATTCATATAGGTATTGTAAGGCTTGCCCAACTTACGGACATAGACGCTGAAGTCCTTGTTGGACATGATTTCCAGCACTCGATGGACAATACCCGCTGCATCCAAGCCGAATTTGTGCATCAGCGACATCGCTTGTCCTGACTCTCCGAAACGGTCGTTCATGCCGATGCGGCAAATACGAATGGGATGGTTTTCGGCAAGGAACTCCGCCACCGCTCCACCCAAACCGCCGGCAACCTGATGCTCTTCGATGGTAAAAATCAAACGTGTTTCTTCTGCAGCCTTTATGAGGATTTCGCCATCCAACGGCTTGATGGTGTGCATGTTGATGACACGGGTTGAGATACCCATGTGATCGAGCATGTGCGCCGCCTCAAGTGCTTCCCAAACCTCATGACCCGTGGCCACCAAGGTGATTTCCTCACCTTCACGCATCAGCTGAGCCTTGCCTATTTCAAAAACTTGGTCTTCCGAAGTAAAGTCTGGCATCGGCTCGCGTCCAAAGCGGATATAGACTGGTCCGTCACATTCAAGGATTGCCTTCTCAGTCGCTATTTTGGCCTGTGTGGCATCACAAGGCGAGATCACCGTCATATTAGGCAGCACCCGCATAGCAGCGATGTCTTCCAACGCCTGATGGGTGGCACCGTCAGGACCTACTGACACGCCGGCATGGGCACCACCGATGACCACGTGGACAGTGTTGTAACATGCCGAAATGCGGTCCTGAG
>JAEEGG010019751.1_pt1 | contig 13549 bp, 8 predicted proteins | sample 9134161 | NCBI WGS metagenome assembly JAEEGG01 (sample SAMN16246543, study PRJNA631951) | gut metagenome | biome: gut microbiome; feature: rumen; material: CR-attached | host: Bos | place: Iran: Karaj | collected 2018-10 | reverse complement strand
TGTGGGTCTGTCCGGCGGCATCCGTCGAGTTGTCCATACCGAACGAGAGGTCGAGGGTACGCAGGGCATTACCCGTGATGCTGTTGATGCCGGAATTGAGGAACGAGCTGAGGGCCGAGTTCATGGAGAATCCCTCGGTGTCGCCGCCCTCCAGATAGATGCCGGTGGTCAGCATGGCGACGGCCAGCTTTCCACGTTGCTCGACGCTCATCGCCTGTAGCTCGCTGGACAGCTGCGTGTCCTCTGGTGCATCAAGCGTGAACTCCAGCCCCATGTTCTGAAGGTTCTTGGTGATGATGACGCCACAGTCGAACTCGACGGTGCGCGACACGCCGGCGGCATTGGCTACCGACGACTTGACGCGCTCTACGGCAGTGATGTTCAGCGTGGGGTTCATCATGTCACCCGTGAACTCGATGTAGCTGCCGTCCTGAATCCTAAAGGTCTTCAGCGGTATGATGGGCAGCGAGTACAGCATCTCGCCGTTCGACAGCGAGTAGCGTCCTGTCAGTCGCATGTCCTCTCCAGGTGCCATCGTCATGCGCAGCGTGCCGCCACCCATGAGGTCGACGTAGTTGGAGTGGTCAGGGTTGAGCCAAGCCTTGATGTGTGCGCCCTGCGAGATGACGAGCGTCATGTTCATACGGAAGCCGTCGATTGTCGGGCGGGTGACCACGACCTGTGTGGTATCGGTGAAGTCGGTGAATCGCACCAGGTTGTCCAGCTCGTTGCCGGTTGTCAGCGGTGAGTCGCGCAGGATGTAGCACATGTCCGTAGAGGGCAGTACCTCCAGCTGTCCGCGCATGTTCAGCTTGTCAAGCTCGCCGGTGATGGAGGCGAACATGTTGACGAACGCCTTGCCGTAGGCGATGCTCTTGGTGTTCTCTCGGGCACCGATGACTTGGAAGTTACGGGCTCTCATGCGCAGCGACGTCTTGATGTGCTCGGTGTCATGGAAGTCGACGTCGCCGTGCAGCGTCAGCGGGTTCTCGTTGAGGGAGTAGACGTTGAAGTTCTCGAACATCAGTTTGCTGTTGACGATGCGCACGGGGTCGTCGTCAAAGCGCAGCGTGACACCGTACGGCACGCTGACCAGTCGGGCAGAGTCGAGCAGTATCTCGCCGTCCACCTTCGGCGACGACAGCAGGCCGCTGACTTTCAGCTCGCCGTCGCCATAGCCGTAGAGTCCTGCCAGCTGGTCAGGTATGAAGCCATTGACCATGTCGAGCGGTGTGCGTGTCAGCTTCAGCAGGGCATCGATCTTGCCCTCGCCGATGTCGTAGTACGTTCCCGTCAGCAGTCCCACCTCGGTGTCGTCCTTCATCAGGCGGGCCTCGACGACATGTGCCGAGTCGCTCTTCTGCAGATATACCAATTCAGTACTGATGTTGCCGATGGGACAGCGTTCGTAGCTCATGTTTCGCACTGCCATGTCGCTGACTATGGAGAACCGTTTGTTGGCATCCTGCACAATGTGGTAGTCGCCGTTCAACAGGCCTGACATACGTGGGGCGTACGGAATGACAGACGTCACCTCGTCGAGGTTCAGGCGGTGAAGGCTGACGGTGATGTCCTGCAGGGCGGTGCTGTCCTGGTCCTCGGAGTATATCTTGAGGCCGGTGCGGTCGTCAGCGATGAAGTCGATCTTGGCCTTCACCTTGCTGTCGGCGCCGAGGAAGAGGAAGTTGTCCTTGTTGAGGTTGAACTCCTTGTAGCCTATCGTGGGACGCTCCGGCACGAGGTGCAGCCGAAGACCGCCCTCCGCCATCTCAGCCTGTGCGCCGATGCGGGCTCCCAGTCGGTTGGCGGCATCGTAGTAGCGCACGCCGAAGGTGGCGCCGCGCTCCTGTAGCACACCGTCGAAGAGTGCGTTGAACACGAACTGCGGGTTCTTCTTGTTGTTGAGTATCTGTCCGCCGAACGACAGTCGGTTCTCCCGTTGCGTCAGCCGGAAGTTGATGGTGTCGAGGCGCACACCGCTGACCATGAGCGAGTTGACGCGCCCGTTGCCGTTGACACCTTCTGCGACGGATGTACACATGTCGAACAGCAGGTCTTTGTATTCCACCTCCTGGCTCTTCAGCATGGTGAACAGCGGGTTGTCGCGCTTGCTCTCCACATGCAGCTTCATGGTGGGCAGCAGGCGGCGCAGGGCCAGCTGGTCGATAATCTTCTGGTCGTACTGTGCCAGTGCGGAGTCCATGAGTGCCGTGAGCTGGTTGCCCAGCAGCTCGTAGTTGCCGCTGGCATCGAGCTTGACGATGAAGTCGCCGCTCTGCAGGCGGAGCAGGGTGGTGTCGTTGCTGGTCTTGACGTGCAGTCCCACGAACTCAGAGCGGAACGTCTCAGAAGAGTCGCGGATGATGAGGTCGCTGATGAGTCCGCTGACGTAGTTGTCGAACTTCATGTCCGACTTCACGTCAACGTGGCCGCACAGTCCGATGGACAGCGGATTCTCGACGAGGCGCATCTGATAGAGGTCCACGCTCTTGAGGTCGGCGGTCAGCGTGGCTGTCAGCCGTTCGCGGTTCATCAGGGCGTCGACGGCAACGTTGCCGGCCATCAGCTTGTTGTCGCTGTAGATGTCGGCGTATGCATGGCCGTCACGGACGTTGGCCTGTGCGGTGATGTTGTCGAAGTTCCACTGGCCATAGCGCAGGTGACTGATTTTGGCGTCGGCCGTCAGCGTGGTACGCGGCGACAGGAAGTCTGTTCCTTGTCCCTTCGCGGTGATGTCGGCCGTGACGGTATAGATGGAGTCGCGTGGCATGAAGTGGTGGATGTTCAGGTCGCGGACACTGAGCTTGGCGTCGTAGCGCATGGCGTCGGCATTGAACGAGCCTTTGGCCTTGACGACGCCCTTGCCCTCGCGGGCCGTCACGTCAGCCAGGTAGTTGGCCCCGTCGGCCTTGACACGCCCCTCGGCACGCAGTCCGGCGGGGATGCGGTAGTCGCGCTGCATGTCACGTGGCAGCATGGCGGTGACGAAGCCGAGGTTCTGTGTCTCAGCACGGAACTGCACGTCGGCCAGCAGCCGCTTGGGGTCGTCGAGGTTGGCTGCAAAGCCCGTCGCCGTGGCACGGAAGGCCGACGGCAGCGATAGGTCGAGGTCGTGGAACTCCATGTGCTGCATGTTGCCGTGTATGGCACCGCTGAACTGTAGCGGCACGTCGGGCCACCGCTGCACGAAGGCGGGTGGGAGAGTGGCCATGAATGGCATGAGGTCGTTTTTGCCGAGCGATGCCGACAGGCGCAGGCGCATCTTGCCGGGGTCGATGGAGTCCATCAGTGAGAGCGGCATGTCCAGCTCCACGTCGATGTCGGAGTCGGGTGTCCTCAGTCGGAACGTGGGGATGCTCAGTTTGCCTTCCTCCATCGCTATCGGACCACTGAGGTCGGTGACCTGCAGGCCGCTCTTCTCGCGTAGTGCCACCTGTCGCATGACCAGCCGCAGCGTCGGGTCATGGTAGTAGATGCTGTCGATGCCTACGCTGATGTTGCTGAGGTCCAGGTGGTTGAAGTCGAGACCGTCGATGCGCGGCTCGTAGTTCTTGTCGTACTTCACGGCACCGTGTGTCCAGTCGACGCCGGCGATGCTATAGGTCTGTGTGCCGAGGTCAATCAGCGCCTCGCGGGCTTCCAGTGTGCCGATGTGTGTGTCGACGCTCATCGTGTCGCCCGGCATGTGGAGCATCAGGTCGCTGTTGGCTATCGTCAGCTGGTCGGCATGTATCTTCCACAGCGTCTCGGTGGTCGTGGTGTCCTCGGGCACGGAGTCGTTCAGCTGCACGTCGAGACGGGCGGCCTCCAGGCGCGCGCCGTTCACCTCTACGGTCTGCTGGTCGAGGTCGATGCCACGGCTGGCCACGAACAGTCGCTTGAAATCGCCCTTGACACGGGCGGCAGGCACGAAGTCGACGGTGTTCAGACGGGTGTTCAGCACCTCCAGCTCGTTGATGACCACCCGTTTCTGGAACAGCGGCATCAGCTGCACGTCGACCACCAGCCGCTCCATGTCGGCAATGGTGTCGCGGCGGCCGCTGTCCTCTGCGGGAGCCGTCATCATCTTGAAGTCGGAGACAGACAGGTCCAGCGGGAAGGCCAGCCGTACGTGTCCCACGCTGATGAGCATGCCTGTCTTCTCGGAGGCTACGGCAGCCACCTTATCCACGGCCCAGTTCTGTACGGGCGGCAGATAAAGCAGGACTGTGAGTATGATGAACAGTAGAACGGGACTCAACAGTATGCCCAGTATCCACCATAATGCTTTCTTCATAGCCTAACTTTGCAAAGTTATCTGCAAAATTAGAGTTTTTTTCGCAAATACGAAATTATTTGACCGATTTTTTTAGTGTTTTCCACAGATTATCCTCCGGCAGGGGCGATTCAAGGCTGATTTCCTCCTTGGTGACGGGGTGGGTGAACGCTATTCTGTGCGACAGCAGCGAGATGCTGCCGTCAGGATTGCTGCGGCGTGCGCCATACTTCAGGTCCCCCCTGATAGGACACCCTATCGCCGCCAGCTGGCAGCGTATCTGGTGGTGGCGGCCCGTCATCAGCTGTACCTCCAACAGCGTATAACGCTCGCCGACGGCCAGCGTCCTGTAGCGCAGCACCGCCTTCTTCGAGCCAGGCACCTCGTGGTCGTGGGCATACGACTTGTTCTGCTGCTCGTTGCGCGTCAGCCAATGGGTGAGAAGACCCTCCCCCGGCCCCTCCTTTGTAGGGAGGTTCTCCACTATCGCCCAATACGTCTTGTGTACCTCTCCCTCGGCAAACATGCGGTTCAGACGGGCCAGTGCCTTCGACGTGCGGGCAAACATCACCAGTCCGCTGACGGGGCGGTCCAGGCGGTGAACCACACCAAGAAACACGGCACCAGGCTTCTGGTACTTCTCCTTGATATAGTCCTTCACCACATCAGAGAGGGGGCGGTCGCCAGTCTTGTCTCCCTGAACGATCTCCCCACTCTGTTTGTTGACTATAATAATATGGTTGTCCTCGTAAACGACTTGCATCATTGAAAGCCCCTCCTTTTGGGAGGGGTTGGGGTAGGCGTTTTTTTACATATTCATACCGCCATCGACCTGGATGACCTGTCCGCTGACATAGCTCGACATGTCGGAAGCCAGGAACGTAGCGACGTTGGCGATGTCCTCCACCTGACCGCCACGGCGCAGGGGAATCTTGTTGCACCACTCCTTGCGGATGTCCTCAGGCAGGGCGGCCGTCATAGCCGTCTCGATGAAGCCGGGGGCGATGGCGTTGGCACGGATGCCCTTCGGACCCATCTCCTGGGCGATGCTCTTGGCCAGCGCGATGAGGCCTGCCTTCGAGGCGGCGTAGTTGGCCTGTCCGGCATTGCCGTGGACACCCACGACGGAGGCCATGTTGATGATTGAGCCGCCACGCTGGCGCATCATGACAGGCACACAGGCATGGATGAAGTTGAAGGCCGACTTCAGGTTGACGGCAATCACGGCGTCCCACTGCTGCTCGGTCATGCGCAGCATCAGTCCGTCCTTCGTGATGCCGGCGTTGTTCACCAGGATGTCGATGCTTCCAAACTCTTCCTTCACCTGCTTCACCACCTCCTCGGTCTGGGCGAAGTCGGCAGCGTTCGATGCGTAGCTCTTGGCTTTCACGCCCAGGGCAGCAATCTCCTTCTCTGTCTCCTCGTTTACCTCCAGGTCGGTGAATGCAATGTTAGCGCCTTCAGCGGCATACTTCAGTGCGATAGCTTTTCCGATACCGCGTGCAGCACCAGTAATCAGTGCTGTCTTTCCTTCTAATAATCCCATAATATCCTATTTGTTATATAGAGTTTTTACCTTTTTGCTTTTTTACCTTTTAACCTTTTCGTGTTTACCTTCTCTGGAACTTGCCCAATGCGCCATACACGAACTTGGCCACCTGGGGCTTGGTGTCCTCCTCCTTCATGCCGTGGCCGATGCGGCCGTAGATGTACGGCACCTCCAGGCCTTTGATGCAGTAGTGTGTGATGTCGGCCACGAGGTCGACGTTGTCAATGTCGAACTCGCCGTCCTCCTTGCCCTCGGTGAACACCTTGCGGAACAGCTCCACCTCGGCGTCGTCGAAGTGCTTGCGCACCTTCTCGACCATCCAGATGTTACGGAAGAACTCGGCGCGCAGGTTGCCGTTGCGTACCACCGTCTCGCGGATCATGCTCAGGTGCATGTATATCAGCTCGATGATCTTTTCCTGCGGACGAATCTTGCGCGCTGCCACCTCGTCCAGCCTGTCGCTCAACCGCTCCAGCTCGCTCTCGATGACGGCATAGTAGATGTCTTCCTTCGACTTAAAATAGGTATATAGCGTGCGCCGTCCCTTGCCGGAAGCCTGGGCGATGTCGTTCATCGTCGTATTCTCCAAGCCGTTCTTGGCAAACAGCTGGCGGGCCACGTCAACCAGCTTCTGTCGTGTCTTTGATACGGACATAGTTGTTACCTCTTCTTTTTTTTACAGGCATTGCACAGTGCAAATACCGTGTGCAAAATTACTGAATACCTTTGACATGGCCAAATATTTAAGTGGAAAATATGTCTAATATGTAATAAAATACCAATTTTTTGCGATTTTCTTCAAAAAAATTTGGTTGTTTCGAGAAATATGCGTACCTTTGCACACGCTTAAGAGATAACATCGCGGAGTGGAGCAGTTGGTAGCTCGCCAGGCTCATAACCTGGAGGTCGCATGTTCGAGTCCTGCCTCCGCAACCAACATCATCGAAGAAGCCCTTTCTGAGGGGCTTTTTTCATTTCTCCTGTTTCAGACAAATATTTCATGGCGCTCTTGCGCACGCACACTAGAAATTTTTAGTTTTAGGGTGTCAGGTTGTCAAAACGACGATGTACAGGGCGTTTGCAACCTTTTTGGAGGGTGACAAGGGTGACAAGAGGGTGACAAGAAAATACTTTACAAAATTTACCCTGCAGGTTATTGTCGCCACCCTGCAGGTTATCGCTGCCACTCATGCGGTAACTACAGAAACCATGCACTTGGCCAGATTTACTCAGCATGTTACGCCTGAATTCTCTAGAGAATTGAGCGCTAACATGGCATGTTACGGCGATAAAGTGGCATGCTACGTCAATACCCAGGCATGTTACGCCAACAACCCCGCATGTTATGGAAATTAGTGCCCCCACACCTACCCTCCAGGGGGTGGGCTGCTGTAAACATTTTTCTTGTCACCCTCTTGTCACCCTTGTCACCCTCCAAAAAGGTTGCAAACACCGATGCACAGGGCGTTTTGACAACCTGACACCCTATAACTGAAAATTTCATGTATGTGCGTGCATGCGAGACCGCCTTGATTTTTCTTGTATACGTGTGTACGCTAAAAAGCATTTTGTGTGACTGGCTGACGCTTTGTGCCGCTCTGTCGCCGTGTGCCACAGTAGAGCGTGCCACCGAAAAAACCGAATACGCTTACCTGTGGGAGCGACATTAACATAATTTATGTGTAGTTGTATTGCTTGTCACCCAAAAAGTTCGTATCTTTGCAAGTTAAAGGAGTGTGGTCAACGAATGGATGAGCGGTGCTCAGTGACTCTCCGCACTTGCGTTTGACAACAATAGAAACAACGGATATGAATACGATATTACCGACTATGGATTATCAACGGCGATACCCCTTGGGGATACAGACCTTCTCTGAGATTGTCAAAGGAGGCTATGTTTATGTGGATAAGACAGACCTGGTGTGGCACCTGACCAGACGAAGCAAGTATGTGTTTATGAGTCGGCCGCGCCGGTTCGGCAAGTCGTTGCTGTCGAGTACCCTTGTTTCCTATTTTGAAGGGAAACGGGAACTCTTCGAAGGACTGAAGATCATGACGTTGGAGCAGGAGTGGGTGAGTTATCCTGTGTTGCATCTGGACATGAGCCTGTGCAAGAGTCAGGCATCGGCAGAAGCGCTTAGCCAGCGAATCATGCTGATGTTGGAACCTTATACACAAATTTATGGTAAGAACGTCGCAGAGACTACTCCTGGCGGACTCCTGACAGGAATAGTCCGCCGCGCCTTCGAGCAGACGGGCAAACAGGTGGCCGTCGTCATCGACGAGTACGACGCTCCGCTGCTTGAGGTATTGCACGAAGAGACCACGCTGCCCGACTTCCGCCGTGTGATGCAGGAGTTCTATGTGCCGTTGAAGGCCCTCGACCCCTACATCAAGTTCTGCTTCATCACGGGCATTACGAAATTCTCGCAGCTGAGTATTTTCTCGTCACTCAACAATATGCTGAATATGACGATGGTTCCCGCTTTCTCTTCCATTTGTGGCATCACGGAATCGGAACTCACTTCTGTCTTTGCTAAAGATATTGCCTCGATGGCAGAAGAGTATGGTTGCTCACCGGAAACGATGCACGAACTTTTAAAACGACAATATGACGGCTATCATTTCTCGGAAAAGTCCGAAGACATCTATAATCCATACAGCCTTTTGACTGCTTTTATGGTGAAAAAAATGGGTAACTACTGGTTTGACACAGGCACACCGACCTATCTCATCCGTCAGATGCAGCGTTTCCGCACAGACATCACAGCGGTGGACAGCCTTGAGGCCTCTTCTTCTGCCTTTGACCGTTCTACTGATGCCATGAGCAATGCTTTGCCACTGTTGTATCAGTCGGGTTATCTTACCATCAAGGACTACGACCGTGAAGGCTTTATCTATACGCTGTCCATTCCCAACCAGGAAGTTCGTGTGGGCTATTCTGAAGGCCTGCTTCCTGTCTATGTTGGCTTGGACAGTGAGGATGTTCAGGCAGGCTTTGCACTGAAGTTCTGGCGCGCGCTGAAAAAGCACGACCTTGACCTTGCCCTGCAGGAGATGCAGGCCTACCTGGCGGGCATTCCGTACATAGAGGGTTTCAAGCGTAAACTGGAGGAGGCCGCCACGAAGGAGGGTTTCTACGAATACACGCTCTACCTCATCTTCTCGATGCTCAACGTCTATGTGCGCACTCAGGTCAAGGTGGCTGGCGGCAGGACGGACCTGGTGGTCTATATGCCCGACACCACCTACATCCTGGAACTGAAGGTGAACGGTACCGCCCAGGAGGCACTGGAGCAGATCAAGGCGAGGAACTACGCCCTGCCGTATCATACCGAGGGCAACGAGATTGTGATGGCGGGCATCCGCTTCAATGGCGACACACGCACTATTGACGACTGGGTGATAGCATAGGAAACGGGCTGGAATTCCTATTGGCATAACACAAATGAATATCGATAATACAGATAAACTTATGAAAAAGACATTGCTGACTTTAGCAGTCTTGGCCCTGACGCTGACCAGTGTGCAGGCCAGCGTAGTGATTAACTCAACGAACTTCCCCGACGAGAACCTGCGCCAGCAGCTGCTTGATAGGTACGACGACGGCGACGGCGTGGTGACGACAGGGTCAGGCGTCGGCGACGTGGTAATCTACGGCATTGCCCCTGAGACACGTAACTTCAAGCGCACCGAGGTGTCGTATGAGCTGCACATCGACCTGAACGGCAGCGGCGGTGTCAACGCCCTGGACATCCAGATGGTCATCAATGTTGCGGCAGCAACGGACTGATAGCGACTGACACAAACCACCCCATCAAAGATATAGAAGTATATGGCAGCAAAGAGAAAATATCCCGTAGGCATCCAGAACTTTGAGAAACTGCGTACGGAAGGATACATGTATGTTGACAAAACCCCAATCATCTATAAGATGATTACCGAGGGCTGTCCCTATTTCCTGAGCCGTCCTCGCCGCTTCGGCAAGTCGCTGCTCATCTCCACGCTGCAGGCTGTGTTCGAGGGCCGCCGCGAGCTGTTCGAGGCGTTCACTACCGACTACGGTATCAATCAGCCGCAGCTTTTCATTGCACGTTCTGACTGGCGGTGGGAGAAATACCCCGTGCTGCGCTTCGACTTCAGCGCAGGCGACCTCTCGACCATCGAGCAGCTGGACACGCTGATCGATTTCACGCTCGGCAGCTATGAGCAGCAGTACGGCATCACGCCGCCGGCGAAGGATGCCAATGTGCGCATGGTGAACCTGATGCGTAAACTGCACGAGCAGACTGGCAAGCGAGTGGTGGTGCTGGTGGATGAATACGACAACTTCATCCTCCACTCCCTGGGCGATGCCGAGAAGGTAGCCCAGGCCCGCCAGCGGTTCCAGAACGTGTTCGGTCCGCTGAAGGCCGAGGACGACCACCTGCAGTTTGCCTTCATCACCGGCATCTCGAAGTTCTCGCAGATGGGCATCTTCTCGAAGCTCAACAATCTGCAGAACATCTCCATGTGGGACGACTATGCCAGCATCTGCGGCATCTCGGAAGAGGAGCTTGTCACGCAGCTGCACGAGGACATCGAACTGATGGCCCAGCGCAACCATACCGACTACGACGACATGCTGGCCCAGCTGAAGGCCCGCTACGACGGCTATCATTTCAGTGAGGCGATGGAGGACATGTATAACCCCTTCAGTCTGGTCAACGCCTTTGTTTCCGGCAAGGTCTATGACTACTGGTTCGACCGTGGCACCAGCGGAGCATTGATTGACATGCTGGCGCAGATGCCACCGGTGGATACTACCGCTATCGAGAATGAGTATTACGAAAGCACCATGTTCGACCTGCCCTTCGTGAGTTTCGAAGAAACGGTACCTATCCTCTACCAGAGCGGCTACCTGACTATCAAGGACTACGAGCGCGACTTCCGTCAGTTCCGTTTGGGCATCCCCAACCAGGAGGTGCGGCAGGGCTTTGCCCAGTGTCTCTACAAGCATGTGACGGCTGCATGGGGGATTGGTCAGCGCAACGGCCTCTTCAGGGCTTACAGCAAATTTCAGCGCGACAACGATCTCGCGGCTTTCATCGAGTCCTTCAAGCCATTCTTCGCCGGCGTCCCCTATCAGTGGGAAAAGGACAACCGCAATGAGCACTACTACCACTCGCTGCTCTACACCCTGCTCACCAGCTTCGGTGCCGACATCCGCGCCGAGGAGCCTACGGCCAAGGGACAGGCCGACCTGACACTGCTGATGCCCCGAGGCATCTATGTGATGGAGATCAAGTACGACCACACTGCCCAGGAAGCCCTCGACCAGATAGCCCAGAAAGGCTACGCTGAGAAATACCGCTTGGACGGTCGTCCAGTTACGAAAATTGGCATCGCCTTCTCCTCCGAAGAACGTAACATCACCGAATGGAAGTGCGAGGCTCTGTGAATGTTTGCCTGTTTATAACGACGACGAATTAAACGAATGTAATAACTATAAAAACAACGGATATGAAAAAGACATTACTGACTTTAGCAATGATGGCCGTTGCGCTGACAAGCGCACAGGCCAGCGTAGTGATTAACGCCACCAACTTCCCCGACGAAAAACTGAGGGCAAGCGTTTTGGACTATGACTATACGTGCGACAATGACGGCGTGCTCAGCGACGAGGAGATTGAGAATTGTTTCGAGATGCAGGTTTGGGGAGCCAAGAACCTGAAGGGCCTGGAAATCTTCTCTAACTTGGAAACCATTATTCTCACTGGCGACGAGGAGTCGTACAGCAGCATCACCTCGTTCGATGCCAAGCCCTTCAAGAACTTGGGGCGATTTGATATCAACAATTATGCGATTACCTCGTTGGACTTGACCTACTCAAACAACTTGTGGAATGTTGAGGTTAACAATTGCCGTGACTTTAGCGCTATCAAGACTGCCTCTAATGGACAAGAATATGGTGTATATTTGATCAATCTGCCCAAACTGACAGACATGTCAAAGTGCGAATTCAAGAACGCCAGAGGTATCGAATTCAAGTTGACGGGCATTAAGGACATTGACGTCAGCAACAACTCCACGCTTGAATGGCTCAGGGTTGCTGGTGATGTAGGAGAGGAAATATACATCTATGAGCTGAACTCTATCAATATAACAGGCTGCAATATTTTATGGGATTTAGGACTTGATAATGTGAAACTACAGAGCATCCAAATCAGTAATCTACCCAGGTTCTATGACTTGTCGCTGTCCCAGTGCGAGACAAAAGACATCTCGGTGGAGAATATGCCAAATCTCGGTGGACTGAAATGTGATGGTTGTTCCATCCAGAACCTGACCATCAAGAACTGCCCGGTGCTGAATGGTGTCGGCTGTGCGGACAACAACATCCACAACCTGATTATTGATGACAGTCCGCACCTGTATAGCGTCAACGCTGAGAACAACAAACTGATGTGGTTGGACATGAGCCATGTGGAGAACTACGACGTTAGTAATGTAAGCTGGTTCAGGGTGGACAACCAAAATCCAACCGTGCAGGCCGTGAAGCTGTCGCCGACGGAGACGGGACTGCTGGTTCACGAGCGCTTCGACGTCAGCCGCGTGAAGGAACTCCGCGCCAAGGGGCTGAGCCAGACACCGCGTGAGACTACCGTCGATGGCACACGCTACTTCGTGTTCTACGACAATGGTCCCGACACCCCCAACCTCGTGGGTTCGGACTGTGGCTATGTCTATGAGACACAGTGGCCATACGCGTGGGTGGAGGAGAACTCTAAGGACAACAACCTGCCCGTGACGCTGAGGGTGACGAGCTGGACGAAACATCAGGCATTCCTGAAACTGTCAACGACCCGTGTCAATGGCAAGTTCAACGACCCTGCCCCGACGGCTCCCACCGTGACGCGTTCACAGGACTACGACGGCAAGGTTACCTTCTTGTCAAACAATGAGAGCGTGGTGAAGGTAGATCCCAACACGGGAGTGCTGACCGTCATCGGTGCCGGCACGGCAACCATCAGCGTAGCCGGTGCAGAGACCGACTACCGACTGGCGCCTGCTACGCTGACCTATACCGTCATTATCGAAAAGGACGAGCCTGAGCTGTCGCTCTCTGGAGCAGCCGAAATCACCATCACACAGGGTGAGGCGTTCACCGAGCCTACGCTGACTAACCCGCACAGCGTGCCCGGCGTTACCTACGCCAGCAGCAAGGCTACCGTGGCCAGCGTCGATACCCAGACGGGAAAGGTCACCGTGTTGAAGCCCGGCACGACGGTGATCAGCGCCAACTTTGCCGGCAACACGAACTACAAGGCCGACAAGGTTTCTTACAAGCTGACCGTCAAGCCCCGCAAGGGTGATGCCAATGCCGACGGCCTGATAGACGTGGCTGATGTGGTGGGTATTGTGAACAAGATCCTGGAAGCACCGGGTGAGGACTTCGACGCCTCTGCTGCCGACGTGAACGGCGACGGCATCGTTGACGTGGCCGACGTAGTAGCTACGGTGAACATCATCCTGACGCAGTAGAAACGTTCCCATCATTCATTTTGCAACACGTAGTTTGCAAAGATGATGGAAATGGGGACGGCAGTGGGCGAAAGAGTAATAGAATATGATAAAATTCTAAAAATCTTTTGGCCTTTATGGTGCGTTTTTCCATAAAATTAGTACCTTTGCAGTCAGATTTTTAAACAGTGTTTTTTAATTTATAATTTATTATGGTAAACTACAAGGATTTAGGACTCGTG
>JAEEGG010019744.1_pt1 | contig 13553 bp, 10 predicted proteins | sample 9134161 | NCBI WGS metagenome assembly JAEEGG01 (sample SAMN16246543, study PRJNA631951) | gut metagenome | biome: gut microbiome; feature: rumen; material: CR-attached | host: Bos | place: Iran: Karaj | collected 2018-10 | reverse complement strand
CTTTTTCACATCGGCGGGGATGTCGTTCACATAATCCTGAAGATTCAGTTTGGCATTCATATTTCAAAGTTTTTATCCGTGTGACATTTTACTCTTTGAAAAGATCTTCCATCGTGATTAACCTTTGTATTCTGTTGCTATACATGCTCTTCTTCAATCCGTATGTAGTCACTAAGGTGAGCTGTGGGTTCTTTTTTCCAATCATTCGTGAAAGGGTTCCAAGCCGGTCACGCAGTTTCTCGTCGTAAGCTTTGTCAATGGCAAACTCGTTCTGAGTGAACTTCATCTCACAAAGATTGACTACACGGTCGGCTCGCTCGATAATCATATCTATCTGTGCACCTTTTGTCTTGTCGTCTGCACTCAAATGCCAGGGGTAGATTTCGGAATGCACGCCTCCGATTCCCAATGCCGAGCGGATTTGCTGTTGATGCACAAAACAGACATCCTCGAAAGCCAAGCCCCTCCATGCATTCAGTTTGGGAGAGTTTTGATTGTCGTACCAAAAGGTTCTGCTGTTGGTTGGATTTTTTAACACAAAACCGAGATAAAAAAGGCAGAACATATCGGTTAGCTTATAGTAAAGGTTGTGCTTCGATTCACCGAAATTGTAATAGGTGGTGACCAAATCGCTTTTCACGAGAGCCTTCAGCATCTTGCTGAGCGTTCCGCCTATGGCAATGCCAGTGGCTTCCGCAATGGTCTCCCGTTGCAGACCGTAACGGTTCCGGCTCAGCAACTCCACGATTTTCCGGTATTGGTTGTTGTCGGCAAACAGGGAGGTGAACAATCTGTCGTACTCGTTTTGCAGGAATCCGTTCTCAGCAAAGAACAGTTCGTCGATGTTTTGCGCCAATGAATTTCCTGGTTTGAAATAGGACATGTAATAGGCCACGCCGCCCAATATCATATAGGTCTGCACGAGGTCGTAACGGTCCATTGTGACACCACGGTGTCTGAAATACGCCTCCGTTTCGGCCAAGGTAAACGGGTGGATGTGCATTTCGCGTGTCGTTCTGCCATAAAGCCCGCCCTTACTGTTAATCAGGTTGTCGAGCATCCAAGTGGTGGCACTGCCGCAGACAATCAACAGCAGGTTGTGCTTGCCGGCGCCCCAGCCGTTCCAAAAGTGCTCGAACGCAGAGAGAAAGCCGGAACGCGGGGTGTCGAGCCAGGGCAGTTCATCAATAAACACCACCATCTTTTTCTTGGTTTTCCTTTTTGAATCGAGCAAGGTTTCCAGCCGATGGAAAGCATCAAACCAGTTTTTGATGGGTGTGGTGTCGGTGCAGCCATATTTCGAGAGTGATGCGGCAAACTCATCCAGTTGGATGCGGTAAAGCAGCTTCTGGTATTTCTCCTTCAGTTCCATCGGCGACACGGCGGTGTGCATAAAGGCAAAACCGTCCTCAAAATATTCGCGAATCAAAAACGTTTTTCCGACACGCCTGCGACCATAAACGGCGAGGAACTGCGCTGTCGGTTCCTCCTGCAACTGGCTTAGAACCAGCTGTTCCTGCTTGCGAGATATGATAAGTTTCTTCATCGTCTTATAAAAATAATCCAGCCGCAAAATTATAAAATTCCCTCAAACGGCTGGATAATTTTCGGAATTTTTTTATTCGATGGTTACTTGCCCGTTCATCAGCATCGGCAACAGCGAGTCACGGAGGTGTAAGATACTAACGAGCAATTTCAACAATTTGCTCACCTAAGGCAGATTGAATCATTGCAATGGTTTTGCAGGTGAAGTTGTGCCCGAAGGAGAACCACCTGGACACTTCCGATTCTTTTTTCCCCGTAAGTCGGGCCAAGTCACGTTTGGTCATCCCCTTTTCCTGCAAAATCTGGTATATTTTTTCAGAAATACTGAAGTTCAGGTCAAAAGATGCGCGTTCCAAAGGGGTGATGGAATCGTGCGCTTCCTGAAGCACAGAAGAATAAATTTTCAGCTTTGCTTCTTTCATTGCACTAATTTTTTTACGGTGCAAAAGTAACATTTATTTCAATATATATATGTGAAATTTATTTTGGGTTTAAATCGGAAGCATATTGCTATATCTTTTCCGCTTTCAACCGAAAAGCATTATCATCCACTCGCATTTGGTAAAGTCTGATTCCCGGATTCAACTTCGTGCGGGCATATTGGATGATTTTCTCCTTCTCTGTCGGGTCTGTGTTGACCCCAAAATAGATAGACTCAAAACATTCGCCTTTCAGCGGTATATAATGGTGAACCTCTTTCCAGTCCATAACTTCATTGCGTTTGGAGCGTTTCGCCTGCTCGGGAGTTAAGGCCGCGTACATAGGACCCGGTTTTGGCATCACCAATCTGACCTCCTGTTCATATTCCCATGCCTTTGCTTTTGTACGCCATTGATAACCGAACATGTCCCTTGCGCTACGATAAGCGTTGGGACGTTCGATTATATCCTGATATTGAACCTCTAAAATAAACGGTTCAAGATACAGGGAACCGAACATAGGAGGAACAGATTTCATCACTTTGTCCATGTCAAGCCCGATGCAAACGCCTTTGTGATTATAGCAATAATGGCTCCACATGAGTATTGAATCATTGACCTTCGAAAAACTGCATAGCCAAGTATCGTTGCGCAAATTGAGGGCTTTGTTTTCAAACACTTCCTGTTCCCATTCTTTATGTATTGCATCCATTGCTATGGAATCAGGCACATTCGAGTAGTCTATCAATTTGGGATGACAATCGAAAGGGTCGTTCAGTTGGGAGGCATTGGTGAATTGGAGATCTTGGTTCCCAATCATGCATTTAGCTCCGACAATGTCCAAATATTTGTAGAGAATGCGGGACATACTTATTCTATCGTTACTTGACCGTTCCTCAACAACACATTGCTGAAATTAGACGTTTAGTCCTCGCCATAATAAACTTTTTTTGCCTTTTCTACAAGAGGAACAAAAACATCTTTATGTTTCTTGAATTCATCATGATTAGGGAAAGAGATTTTATAAACATTATCACTTGAAATATAAGAAACATCCAACCCTGTATTTTCTATTTTTTGAGTTGTCTCCTCATCTTCGGGAAGTTTTATAAATAAGAATACAAAATTCTTTCGAGGTCTAAAGTAAATAAAATTTTTTGCAACTCCATCTTTTGCTATCCCGATATAAAACTTATTGAACTTCAATTCAAAATCACCTATTATTTCTTTAAGCTCAGTAAAAATATTATCTACTGTTTTTATGATTTTGGGGGTACTAGACTTTTCCCAGTAATTTCTATCAGTAACCTCTGCAGTTTCAAAGTCAGCATCATTAGCTAAAGAAATTCTGTCTAAGACTTTTGTGAAAATAAGTTCAACATCATCTCCGTGTTTGATGGCAGACATTTGCAAGGCAATTAATGGTATTGCTCCATTAAAAAGGGAAATGACATTCATAAATCTGCCCGTTATTTCTTCAGCAACAATAACAGCGCAATGGTTATATTGGGGATAGCGTTTTTTCTCGGCATCCCAATACTCTAAAGTGCGAATGATGTGGCTTGGATCGGTGCTGCCGAGCTGAATTTCGACTTCATATCTTTCCACACCGTCCTGATCTGAAAGTAGAATATCCAGAATTCCTCCCATGGGCTGCCTCTTTTCTCGTTGAATTGGAATTAAGTTTCCCAAGCCAAGCACAGAAGGGTCTGTAAAAATAAACTCCTGTATTGATTTTTCATTGATTTCAGGATGGTTTTTAAGCAATATCTTCTCGCTCTTTACTAATTTAGCCATATTGATTGTTTTTTTCATTTATATTAATATTCCCTTTCTCTTTTCCAACTCTCTTCCGTTCCTATCTATCCCCTCAAACTTTTATAAGTCGCCTGGAACACTCTCTGATTGATGAAGTTCATGAAGTCGGGATTGTCGAGATAGTTGCGGGTGAACTCGGTGTTCTCGTTTAGCATCTGAACGGCAATCTTCATCATGGAACTGCTGAATTGCTGCATGGCAGTTTCACGGTTGCTGTTGCGTACGGCGTTTACAAATGCTTCGTCGGCTTGCAAACGTTCGGGTAGTTGTTCAAGCTGGCGTTTGGCCTCGTCCACGTTCAACCAATTGATGCCGTTAAATTCGTCAAGTATATCGCTGAGCTTTTCCATTACTGGTTCACTCTTTCCCTTTGGCTGTCCTACTGGAATTGGTTCGATTTCTGAATCGGTGTTCTCCAGTTCAATTTTATGCTCCGCACCTTTCACAAGACGGTACTGGTCGAAATCAATGGCCTCTAACAATCCTTCGGTGAAATCCTCACCTTTGAGCACAGGCAGTTTGTGAACAAGCAACATATAGTAGGTGTTCAGCATTTCCCACTCCTGACTTTTGAACGGCATTACAGCAGCTATAAAAGGATAAGTACGAAGAAACGACTTAATGCTGCTTTTACAACGTACTTGTTCGTTTTCATCCAATTGTTTGAAACGCTCTACTGACTGGTTGATAATCGGGTCAAGTTGCTCACGTTCAGCCCCCGACCAATACTTCTCATTTAGCTCCCGCACGTCTTCCTCGGTATAGATATTTGCACTTTCAATCTCTGTGATAAGGTCGTTAAGTTTGTTCGGATCGGTCTCTTTTGATAGAATGGTTGTTTTGTAATAGCGCTGAAAAGCCTCTTGGATGGTATCCGCATCATTGGCAAAATCAAGGACAAAAGTATCGCGCTTTTTCGGATGACAACGGTTCAAACGCGAAAGAGTCTGTACGGCTTTCACATCTGTCAGTATCTTATCCACATACATCGTATGAAGCAAAGGCTGGTCATATCCCGTCTGGAATTTGTCGGCCACCACAAGAATACGGTAAGGATCCGTTTCCATATTATCCTCAATGTCTTTTGACGGAAAACCGTTGACATCTGCCTCCGATACCTGCTTGCCGCCATATTCTTTAGTGCCAGAGAATGCGACAATGGCTTTGTATGGGCTTTTACGCTCTTCTAATAATCGTTTGATCTCATAATAGAAATCTATCGCTCGAAGAATGCTACTTGTCACCACCATGGCTCGTGCCTCTCCGCCGACTTTGCCTTTGTCAATAACTTGCGTGTGGAAATGTTCCACAATGATAAAAGCCTTCTGTTGAATGGTTTCCGGTTGACTCTCCACAAAGGCACGGAGTTTTTTCTGTGCCTGTTTCTTTTCAAATTCGGGGTCTTCCTCTATGGCCTTTACAATTTTGTAGTAGCTATTGTATGTGGTATAGTTCCGCAGCACATCCATAATAAAACCCTCTTCAATGGCCTGTTTCATCGTGTATTCGTGGAACGGACGATACCCCGTTTCTCCATCGGGCTGTTCAAATGGCACACCGAACATCTGCAAGGTTTTGTTCTTCGGTGTAGCTGTAAAAGCGTAATAGTTGGCGTTTTTCACCATCTTCCGACCCTCAATAATCTGGTTCAAACGGTCTTCCAAGTCCATTTCGTCGCCGCCGGCATTGCCACTCAGCGCAATATTCATCTTGGCCGACAAAGAGCCATTCTGACTGCTGTGCGCTTCGTCGATAATGATGCCAAAACGCTTGTTTTTCAGGTCGGAACCGATTGCTTCAAGGATGTATGGGAATTTATGTACAATGGTAATGATGATTTTCTTGCCGCTTTCCAGATGTTTGCGCAAATCGTCGGCACTTTCGGCGTGGGCCACCAGATTTTGCAGACGCTTGAATGCAATGATATTGTCGCGTATCTGCCCGTCGAGGTTCACACGGTCGGTTACCACAATCACGCTGTCGAGCAGCGGTTGCGTACCGTCCAACAACCCAACCAACTGATAAGCCAGCCACGTGATGGAGTTGGATTTTCCGCTGCCGGCAGAATGTTGGATGAGGAAACGATGCCCCACACCGCCATCTTTCGTTGCCTTCAGCAGACTACGTACGGCATCCAATTGATGGTAACGAGGCCATACTACAGAGGTTTTTGACACTTCCTTGTATTTGCCTGTACTCTTGTCTCTTTCGCGAACTTTCTTTACAACAACCTGTGCGTAGTTTTCCAAAATGTCCGAGAGGGATTCTTTCTTCAAAATATCTTCCCAAAGGTACGCTGTTCGCACGCCGTTGGGATTAACGGGATTTCCCGCACCGCCATTCACCCCTTTGTTGAACGGCAAAAACCACGACGCTTTTCCGGAAAGCCATGTGCACATCTTGATATTGTCGTCGTCAACGGCGAAATGCACCGCACAACGCTTTGGCGCCAGCAACGGGTCTTTGGGATCGCGGTCGGTTTGATATTGCTTCACGGCGTTTTCAATAGTCTGTCCCGTATAGTGGTTTTTCAATTCCAACGTCATGATGGGCAGACCGTTCAACGAAATCATCACATCGATGCTGTTGCTGTTTTCCTTGCTGTAGAAAAGCTGACGGGTTACGCAGAATATGTTTTGGGCATACAAATCCTGCGCCGTAGGGTTCAACTCCGACGGCAAGGGATAGTACATGTCGAATAGCTCCGAAATAAAGCGGAAGCCTTTGCGAAGCACATCCGAAATGCCGCGATTGGCCAGTTGCTTGTTAAGCTCGGTGAAGAATTTCCTTTCGGAAATCTCATTGGCGAAGCAGGCCGTGTTTTCCACTTTCTGCTTCTGTGTAGAGAGCAGAAAACGTTTCACACGCTCGGTATCCAAGGCATAGTCTTTGCTGTAATCTTCGGTTACGCCCTGTTCGTAGTGATGAACGTCGCGCAGGTAATTGACGAGAATGGTTTCCAGTTGTTTTTCACTTGTATCTGTAGGCATAAGCTTCTTATATTTCGTTTTGTACGTTCACTTGTCCTGTTACGCAGTCGGCGATGAGTCGCTGCTTGTATTCTTTTAGATAGTCTATTTCTGATTGTAGCTCAGAAGCAAGTTTGTCTATCTTTTCACACTTCTCTTCGATGTAGGCAACAATGGCTTGTTGCTCGTTTTGTGGAGGAATTATGGTTTTGAATGCAAGAAAGTAGATAGGGTAAAGCCGAAGCCTGCTTTCAATAATTCCTTTTGACATAGTTTTGAATGCTCCTGCATAAGCTGGCAGTCTTAAAAGATAGTGGAAATATTTCTTTTCGCAATCTTCATTGAAATTGAAAACGCAATATGAAGGGGAAATAATGCCTTCATAATCGGAAACTGCATAACTGCCATTCCATGCCAACATTATATTCATTACAAACTGGCCTGGATGTACAACATTATATCCAATAGTGGACTCGGCTTCAAACATACCAACTTTCTTCGCATCATCTTTCAAAGTGATACCTGTATATTGAGATAGACTTAAAAGCGTACCCTCTTCTGATATTGTTTTTTCTTTTGCCTCAGAAAAAACTCGTTTCATTCTACACACCTCCCAATGTTCTGGTATATCCCCAATCCACGAGATGCCACTATCCTTCATCTTCGCATCAGGATTCAAGCCTTTTGTGACTGCATCGGCAATGGTTTTCTGTTTCAGTTCCTGAAGAAGTTCTATCTCTTTCTCCTTGTCTGCTACATAAGCATCTATTTTGGAAGTCTTATCCTCCAAATAACTCACAATCTTCTCTTGCTCAGCAAGAGGGGGGAATATTGAAAACATAGCAAACAAATCATCAGTATACAGGCGGCTAAAGCCATCGCCAATACCAGAAGCCTTTCTGTTAAAGGCATCCCTATACATATCTATACCAAAAAGTTTAATCAAATATTCTGGCGAAGCTGATCTGTTGCATTTATACACAGCATAATCGGAACTTACAATACCATCATATCCTGAAACTGCAAACAATCTTGCCTTGAAACGATTGAAAACGATTTCTCCTTTATGCACTATCTTACCACCGACATAAGAGGCGCTCTCCATCGTTTTATTTTTCTTCTCGTTAAATGGAATTATTCCGCCATCTTTACTTAAAGACAAAGGGAGCTCTAAACCATTTTCGGATTTTTCCTTTAATTCTGAGAAAATATACTTAATACGCCTAAGAGACCAATGCTCTGGTATTTCCCCAATCCATTGAACACCACTATCTTTATATGAACTATACCTCTCCATACTACTTTCCTAAGATTTCGTTCAATAATCCGTCTGTGCGTTCCTCTATATCACGAATATCTTTGCTGATTTCGTCGATAGTACGCAGCTGCTTGGGCTTATAGAAATACTTGGTGAATGAGAGTTCATAGCCTGTCTCGACACTCTTCATGTCAATGATAGCATCTGGAGAATATGGCTTGATTTCGTTCTCAAAGAAACCTTGTATACCTCCTTCATATCGGAATGGGATAATCTCCACATCCTTGCTCTTCTTGTCAATTACAGGTTCACCTTTCTTCATGATGATGTTCCCCTGCTCGTCTCGTTGTGGCTGATATACCTTCACACTCCAGTAACCAAACTCATTGTTTGGGAAAATTTTGCTTTGTGGAGTCTCCTTGAAATCCATCAACAGCTTCATGATTTGCTCCCTATCTGCATCAGAAGTCTCGCAGTTCTTCTCACCTAAGTTTTTACGCAAGGGTGTTTTTATCTCTGTAGCATCGATAAGCTGCACAAAGCCCTTTCGACGTTCTTCTTTCCTGTTCGTAACAACCCAAATGAAGGTGCCAATACCTGTGTTGTAGAAGTCCTTCTCAGGCATAGCAATGATGGCTTCAAGAAGGTCGTTTTCTATGATATACTGACGCAAGTTGCTTGCCCCGCTTCCTGCATCTCCTGTGAAGAGTGATGAGCCATTATGTACCTCAACAATACGAGTGCCCAATGCTGTATCTTCTCTCATACGGGAAAGGTTGTTGGCAAGGAACATCATCTGACAGTCGCCGATGTCTGGAATGAAAGAAAGAGGGTTGCCATTATTGTCTATAATCTCAAAGCGACTATCAGTAAACTTTTTCTTGTCACCTTCACCCAAACCTCTCTTCTTCAAGTCTTCCTTCCAAGGAGTTCCGAAAGGTGGATTGGAAATACAGAAATCGAAAGTCTCACCTGCATGTCCGTCACGAGAGATTGTACTGTCAAAGGAAATATATTCACGCATTTCAGTACCATGAGGGTATTGGAAGGAGTTTATATTTCCTGAAATCATAAGGTCTGCCTTACATGTAGCAAAGGTTTCTGGTTGCAGTTCCTGACCAAAGATATTCACATTGACCTGCTTACCCTTTGACTTTGCTATCTCCTGTATTCGGTCTTGTGCTATAGTGAGGATGCCACCAGTACCACAAGCACCATCATAGATGTGATAGGTATTATCAGTTATCTTGTCTGCTATTGGCATAACAGCAATATCAGCAAGCAACTTTACATAATCACGAGGTGTAAAGTGTTCACCGGCTTCTGTTACGTTGTTTTCCTCATTGAACTTTCGCAGCAGCTCTTCAAACATTGTACCCATAGCATGATTGTCAAGGGCTGGCAGTCTCTCTTTGCCATTATCATCAAGCACTGGTTTGTTTGAAAGGTTTATCTTATCATCAGTGAACTTCTCAATGATGCTGCCAAGACGCTCTGCTTCTGTGAGGTTATCTACCATCTGACGGAGATGGAACTTATCGATGATGTCCTGGACATCCTTACTGAAGCCATTCAGATAGTCAATGAAGTTCATCTTCAGGCGCAGCGGGTCGGTCTCGCTCTTCAGCGTCTTCATGGTGAACTTCGAGGTGTTGTAGAACGGGAAGCCCGTGACGTTGTAGAGAATGGGGTCCTGGTTCTGGATGTGGTTGTCGTCGAGCATCTGCTTCTGCTTCAGGAGCTGGTCTTTGGTAGGTTCCAGCAGCACGTCGATACGACGCAGCACCATCATCGGCATTATGATCTTCTTGTATTCGCCTTTCTCGAAGGCATAGACCAACACGTCCGTTGCGATGTTCCAGATGAACGAGAACAGTTGGTTGTATTGCGATTGGTTCATAGGCTAATTACTCTATTTTCAACCCGCAAAAATAGCATTTTTTTCGGCATAATCTTGCACTTTTTCAATGCAAAGACAGCAAAAAAGCCCTTTAATATTACAAATTTAAGGTTGAAAAATAGTAGGAACAGGCATAAAAATGACAAAAAAACTACAATTTTTGACAGAGAATTTTTTAGCCTTAATTCAACGTTATTCCTTTTTCAATTCTCCACGCAAATACATATCTACAAGAAGATTATATAAAAAAGTATGCATATTTTTCAGGAAAAAATTCACTGCACGAAGAGTCTTGAAAAGTTTAAGCGATTCCATCATTACCTTGCTTTCTACCACATCCTCGCATCTTGAAATATAAAGTTTTTCAGCATCAAGACGAGTATCCCACTCACGTTCATCTTTCCACCAAGAGGAAGATTTTGCTTCCTTTTCAAGCAAAGACGACAACTCTTGGTATTGCTTTTTGATTTCCTCTGGGAAGTATTTTAGAATACTGCTAAGTTCATCCCATTTAGAATCTTTTCCACCCTTAAAGCCATAGAGTTTCTTGAATCCTTCATTAAGAATAACTTTCATTTTCCCACGCATAAACCGCTTGTCATAATCTTGATCAGCCAAAATAAAATATTTGCTGATAACCATACTGTCAATCATGGTTATTAAAGCAAACTGAGAAACAGAAATTACTACTCTATATGCCTCGTGAAATTCATCGTGCAAATCTTTTATTTGCTCAAGAGCCTCTTTCAGTATTGGCAAACCTTCCAAATGGATGGAAATCGTGCCATTAACCATCTGTAAAAACTCTTTCTTTTCATCCTCATTGAGTTCCTTACCATTATATTGCATCTCTTGAAACCACCGCTCATATAGGCAGTTCAGTATCGGTGCATACTGGATATTATCAAATTCGTTTATCATTTTATGCTTGCAACTACTGCGCAAAAAAATACAAAAATACGTTTTTTATTAAAAACAACAATTAAGAACAAAAAATCTTTACCCCATCTGTGCATCGAAATGGTAGATCAAGTCAGTGGCGGTCTCGCGCTGAAGGAACATCAGCATATAGATGGGAAGATATACCACACGCTCTTTCACCTGAACATTGTCTTGACAAAAGACCACAGCCAACGGGATGTCGTAAGCAGCATCGGACATCACTCCCGACAAAGCGCGGTGCCGCTCGTAATCCTTGCCCGATTTCACCTCAATGGGGAGCACCGCACCGTCATGTTCCACTATGAAATCCAACTCGCCCTGCTTTTTGCTGTTGAAATAATAGAGGTTGTGGTCAGCGGCAAAACCATGCGCCGTGAGTTCCTGCGCCACCAAATTCTCGAAGATTGCCCCGTAATTTATATTCGGATTCTGGCTCAACAATTTTATCTGGATGTTCGCACCGTACATCGCCGCCAACAACCCCACATCGTTGGCAAACAGTTTGAAGAGGTTTCGCTGCTTGTTCAACAACAGCGGCAAACAAGGTTCGCTCACGTTGTAGGTGGGCAAAGCCACCCCCGAATCCTGCAACCAAAGCAGGCCACTTTCATATCGACTAAAACGCGCCTTGCTGTCCAACTCCTTCAATATGAATCGTTTGTTCTTTGCGTCCAATTCCGAAGGAATGAGATTGTAAATTTCCTCAATCTGCAACTTATGCTCATGGTCATACTGGGTAATGTCGCGCTTGTAGGTCTGTATAATACCGCGCTGCACATCCAACACGCTCCTCAGATTATTGGTGTCCAAGTACTTCTGCACAACGGCCGGCATACCGCCCGTCAACAAGTACAGACGAACCATCTCCAGCATCCTTGCATGCACAAAGCTGTCCACTGGAACGCGCCGTTCATAGCAATCCTTAAGGTGAGCAATCACATTTTCCCCTATTCCTAACGCCAAGGCAAATTCCTCCAAATCAAGTGGATACATTTCATATTCAGCCATATAGCCCACAGGAACACTACGCAAGTCTTTCAGTTCCACCCCCAGCAATGAGCCGCTCATCACATAACGATAGCTGCCCTCATCCACCAGAAACTTGATGGCAGTCACCATCTCTTTGCTTTGCTGAACTTCATCAAAGAAAATAAGCGTCTTCCCTGGTACTAATTTGCGATGAGTGAAGGCCGACAAACGGAGCAGTATCTCTTGACTGTCGCTTACATCGCTGAAAATCTCCAAAGCGTCTGGCTTTTCAATGAAATTTATTTCTACAAAATTCTTAAAAATTTTCTTTCCCACCTCACGTATCGAGAATGTTTTTCCAACCTGTCGCGCACCAGTGACCAAAAGCGCGCGATTATCGGACTGAAAGAAATTTTCTAACTTATTGTATATCTTTCTTTTAACCATAATACTATCATTTTTGTCTCCGCTGCAAAGATACAAACTTCTACACTTTTCCAATACCAAATCGGGGATTTTTTTACACTTTTCCAATGCCAAATCGCCCTGATTTTTACACTTTTCCAATCCCCCACCCCGTTCTTCCGCGGCATACACCCCGCCCGGTACTATCACCCTGCCGGCGTGCCGCGGTGGGCGCACGCTCCCACGCACACCCCGCACTGCGCTGCGCTTGTACGGGGTTACCCCAATATCACCCCTTCGGGGTGAAAGGTCATCGCAACCGTCTGGGCATCATCGGCAGAGACGCGATGAATCGCGCCTGTACGGCAGCCAGTTAATACCCCAATGCGTGGAAAGAACGCGGCAGCCCCGCATCTCTGGCCGCCTTGTAAATTACGGCGTGAAGAAATCGACGGTGAGTGAGCGTGAAGAACGGCGAACTGTCCGAAGATGTGCGATTTCTCCCCCTCCCCGTTCTTCCGCGGCATCACCTTTCCCGTCCTTCCGTACCCACCGCCCGTGCCGCGGGCGGACTCCCCCTCCCTTTTCGCCTCATCGCACCCTCACATCAAAAAACTCCGAAATTGAAAAAATCTCTGCAAAAATATGGCAGAACAAAAAATGTGGAAGAAAGAATCATCACCCTGCGCAACCAGCAGGTCATCTTGGACTGCGATGTCGCCGAATTGTATGGCGTGGCAACCAAAGAGACCAACCAAGCCGTGAAGAACAACCCCAGAAAATTTCCTAAAGGGTATATCTTTGAGCTTGACAATCAGGGGTTTTCTGCTTTGCGGTCAAAAATTTTGACCGCAAAATTCCAGAAAACCCGCCAACTTCCCAAGGCATTCTCTGAGCGAGGCCTGTATATGCTGGCGACAATTCTGAAGGGAGAAAGGGCGGAGCAAACCACCATCGCCATTGTGGAGGCATACGCCAAACTGAAGGAACTGTCGCGGGTGATTGTGGAAATTCCGCAGCAAGATGAGGATACTGTCGTGCAGAAACAGCTGTTGAATCGTGGTGGGCAACTCATAGAAGATCTCCTCACTGACGTTTTGCCGAAACAGAGCACCGAAACCTCCTTCGAGTTGAACCTTGCCATGTTCAAATTCCGCCATTCAATTCGGCGAGAGAACGATGAAAAAATGAAACAGATGGAGGCTGAATTGGCACGGCTGCGCTCTCTCGTGGAAGGCAACGGAGAAGCGTAGTCCGATACTTGCAGGTGGCGTACAATTTGCGGTAGATGTCGTCGAAAATGCGTTCCTGCCGACGCCTACTGGCGT
>JAEEGG010019738.1_pt1 | contig 13559 bp, 10 predicted proteins | sample 9134161 | NCBI WGS metagenome assembly JAEEGG01 (sample SAMN16246543, study PRJNA631951) | gut metagenome | biome: gut microbiome; feature: rumen; material: CR-attached | host: Bos | place: Iran: Karaj | collected 2018-10 | reverse complement strand
TGCCCAGACGCTCCTTGAACATAGCGGCCAGCGGCACAATTCCATCATGGCCCCACGACAGGTTGGGAGCAAACTCGATGGTGCCGTTATAATAGTTGCCGTTAGGTGCACCAATACCCATTGCCTTGATCATGTCGATGCCTCCCACCTGTTCGATGATAGGCTCCAGAGCAGTCACACAAGCGTCTACGTAGTCTTCCACTTTGTCGTAGCCCTGAGTCTTGATAGCGGTAGTGGCCTTAATCTCGCCACGACTGTCAACAATACCGAAGACGGAGTTTGTTCCGCCCAAATCCAAACCGATCACATACGGTTTCAATGTCTGTTGTGTATCCATACTTCTTATTACAAATTGGTTTTAGTTATTTGCGTATATGGCGCAAAGTTACAAAAAAGTTTCTAGTTTTGGGGTTCTCTTGTATAGTTTTTTTCAGAAAAATACGCGTCCTTTAACTTCTTTAACTCATTTCATGCAAATCTTTGAACTTTGGACTTTGAACTTTGAACTTTTATTTGTACCTTTGCAGTCGATATGCCATTCCATTTGCCTATCAACATATTGGATTTCATCTTCAAGGGACTGCTCATCGGCATGATTGCCTCTGCTCCCATGGGACCGGTCGGCGTGCTCTGCGTTCAGCGCACGTTGAAGAAAGGGCGTTGGTATGGTTTTGTGACGGGTGTGGGCGCTGCAGCCAGCGACATCATCTATGCCGCCATCACCGGTTTCGGTATGGCCTTCGTGATGGATTTCGTGAACAACGCACAGACACGCTTCTATTTGCAAATCATTGGTTCTCTGATGCTTATGGCGTTTGGTTGGTATACTTATCGAACCGATCCAACGAAGAATATGCACCAGTCGAGCCAGACTAAAGGAACGCTTACCTACAACGCTGTAACGGCCTTCCTTGTGACGTTGTCGAATCCGCTCATCGTGTTCCTCTTCTTGGCCCTTTATGCTCAGTTCGCCTTCGTGCTGCCCGACCATCCTTTCGAGATGATTGTGGGATTCTTGAGCATCGTGGGTGGCGCTCTCCTCTGGTGGTGGGGACTCACCTGGCTGGTCGATAAGATTCGCACGAAGTTCGACGAACAAGGCATCAAGATCATCAATCAGGTCATTGGTGTGACCGTGATCATCGGAAGCGTTATCATGTTGCTGGGCACCACCACTAATCTCGTCAGAATTTAGCCATATTTGTTGAATCTCCAAATCACAGAATAACGTGTTCATCGCTCAAGAACTTCGCAAGAAAAGCATCGCTGAATACCTGCTCTATATGTGGCAGGTAGAAGACATCATCCGCGCTTATGACTGCTCGCTCAGCCGTTTGCGCCGCGAATACATCTCTCGTTTCGACTACGACGACGAGCAGATTGAAGAAATGACCGACTGGTACGGCAACCTCGTCACGATGATGAACCAGGAAGGCAAGCGCCAATCGGGCCATCTGCAAATCAATCAGGTGGTGCTTCAACAGATGTCGGAATTGCATGCTCAGTTGCTTTCGAGCACGAAATTCCCGTTCTATACGTCGCAATATTATAAGGTATTGCCGTTCATCGTAGAGTTGCGCAATCGCGGCGACAAGGACAAGAACGAGATTGAGACCTGCCTCGATGCCCTTTATGGCACGATGATGCTTCGCCTTCAGAACAAGGAGATCACTCCCAACACAGCCCACGCCATCAAGGAAATCACCACTCTTCTCGGCATGCTCAGCGATTATTACGAGAAAGACCGCACCGAAGGACTCGAGTTCGAATAGTATCGCATCGGTGTTTCCACTTTTTTATTCTACGGTAGGGGCAGACTCCCGTGTCTGCCCGAGCCGCAACATGCTACCCCCTTACACTACCCCACGTATTCAAATACGATCGACCAGACACGAGGGGGCTGCCCCTATACGCCCATTATTATCATACTCATAAATGCCTGGAAATCGAGGCCCAATTTTGCACGATCTTGAAATTATTGGCGATTTTTCTTTGTGTTTTCTTCGTTTTTCACTACCTTTGCAGCCAAGTTATGCGATTCCCTCTTTGTATGAGGGTAGTATTAATAGTAATCAACTAAACACCAACATGAAAGTTTTAAAGTTTGGCGGATCCTCCGTAGGATCTGTAGAGAGTATTTTAAGTGTAAAAAGTATTGTTGAGAAAGAGGCTAAGCACGGACCGGTCGTAGTTGTTGTAAGTGCCCTCAGCGGCATCACCGACCAATTGCTGGCAACCTCGCAGACAGCCCTCAAGGGTAACGACAAGTGGCGGACGGAATTTCAGGATATAGTAGACCGTCATCACCGACTCATCGATGCAGTTATCACCGACACCAAAAGCCTTGAACAGCTTGTGTTCACGGTCGATTCTCTTTTTGACCAGTTACGTTCCATCTTCTTCGGCGTATATCTTGTTCACGACTTGAGCAAGAAGTCGCAGGATGCCATCGTCAGCTATGGCGAGCGCATCAGTTCGCACATCGTCTCCTCGCTCATCCGTGGGTCGGTGCGCATGAATGCCCGCGATTTCATCCGCACAGAGCGCAAGCACGGAAAGAACCAACTCGACACGGAGCTGACCTATCGCCTCGTGAGAGAGTCGTTTGCCCACATGCCTCGCATTTCCATCGTGCCGGGATTCGTCAGCCGCGACCGCGATAGCGGCGAAACCACCAACCTTGGACGCGGAGGTAGCGACTACACGGCAGCCATCATCGCTGCAGCCCTCGATGCCGATGTGCTCGAGATTTGGACCGATGTGGATGGTTTCATGACTGCCGACCCGCGAGTCATCAAGACGGCCTATACCATCAACGAACTGTCGTATGTGGAGGCAATGGAGCTCTGCAACTTCGGAGCGAAAGTCGTATACCCGCCCACTATCTATCCCGTTTGCGTGAAGAATATTCCCATTCGTGTGAAGAACACCTTCAACCCTAAGCATCCGGGAACACTCATCAAGCAACAGATAGAGAACGACCAGAAGCCCATCAAGGGTATTTCGAGCATCAAGGGAACCGCCCTCATCACCGTAACAGGTTTGTCGATGGTGGGTGTGATTGGTGTGAACCGCCGCATCTTCACCACGCTGGCCTCAAATGGCATCTCGGTGTTCATGGTCAGCCAGGCATCGTCGGAGAACTCAACGAGTATCGGTGTTCGCGATGTCGATGCAGAAGAGGCAGCCCGTGTGCTCAACGAGGAGTTCGCGAAGGAGATTGAGACGGGTGCTATGTTCCCGATGATTGTCGAGAGTGGACTTGCCACCATCGCCATCGTTGGTGAGAACATGAAGCATACGCCCGGCATTGCAGGTAAGCTGTTTGGCACCCTCGGCCGTAGTGGTATCTCTGTCATTGCCTGTGCACAGGGTGCTTCGGAGACCAACATCTCGTTTGTTGTGAAGGAATCCTTATTACGCAAGTCGCTCAATGTGCTTCACGATTCGTTCTTCCTATCTGAATATAAGGTGTTGAACCTCTTCATCTGCGGTGTAGGAACGGTGGGTAGCAAACTCATTGAGCAGATTCGCTCGCAATATGAAGAGCTGAAGGAACACTCGCGCCTGAAGTTGAACGTCGTAGGTATAGCAAGCTCCAAGTGTGCTATTTATAACCGAGACGGAATCGACTTAAGCAACTACCGCGAACAGCTGCAGGCATCGGAGCCGAGCGACTCCATGAAGTTGCGTGAGAACGTCATCGGCATGAACATCTTCAACTCTGTGTTCGTCGATTGTACGGCAAGCAAGGAGATTGCCGACCTCTATCACGACTTCCTGCTGCACAACATCAACGTGATTACAGCCAACAAGATAGCAGCCTCGTCAGATTATGGCAACTACCTACTCTTGAAGCAGACAGCAATGGAGCGTGGCGTGAAGTTCCGTTTCGAAACGAATGTCGGCGCTGGTCTGCCCATTATTGGAACCATCAACGACCTTTGCAACTCCGGCGACAAGATTCTGAAAATTGAGGCCATTCTCTCGGGAACGCTCAACTACATCTTCAATGCACTCTCTGCCGAAGTGCCGTTCTCTGAGACGGTAAGGCGCGCGAAGGAAGAAGGCTATAGCGAACCCGACCCACGCATCGACCTGAGCGGTACCGACGTCATTCGCAAACTCGTCATCCTCACGCGCGAGGCTGGCTACCAAGTGGAGCAATCCGACGTGGAGAAGCATCTCTTTATTCCTGAAGAATTCTTCAGCGGAAGCGTGGAATCGTTCTGGGAGCGACTGCCAGAGCTCGACGAGGGCTTCGAGACACGCCGACGTCAATTGGAGGAAGAAGGCAAACGCCTGCGCTTCGTGGCAACGATGGAAGGTGGACGCACACAAGTTGGCTTGCAAGCTGTATCGCAGGGGCATCCCTTCTACAATCTGCAAGGCTCCAACAACATCGTGATGCTCACCACCGAACGCTATAAAGAGTTCCCGATGCTCATTCAGGGCTACGGAGCCGGAGCCAGCGTGACGGCTGCAGGTGTGTTTGCCAACATCATGTCGATAGCCAATATTTAACCCTCACAACCCGACATTTCGATGAAACACATTATTATATTAGGCGACGGTATGGCCGATCATGCCGTTGAGCGGCTGGGGGGAAAGACGCTGTTGCAATACGCCAACACCCCCTACATGGACATGCTTGCACGTATGGGCCGTACAGGGCGACTCATCACCATTCCCGACGGATTCCAACCAGGGTCGGAAGTGGCCAACGCAGCCATTCTCGGCTATGATCTGAACGAGGTTTACGAAGGGCGTGGACCGCTTGAAGCAGCTTCCATTGGCTACGAGATGCAGCCTGGTGACTTCGCGTTGCGTTGCAACATCATCAACGTGCAGAACGGACTCATCATCACACACAACGGCGGAAACCTCTCAACAGAAGATGCCGGACCACTCATCGAGTATCTGAACGAAAAGCTTTCAAACGACCCGGAAATCGTCAGCCGTTTTGGAAAGAACCGTGTTCGCTTCATCAAGGGCATCCAGTATCGGCATCTGCTCGTTGTCAGCAACGGCAATAAGAATGTAGACTGCGCCCCACCCCACGATCATCCAAACGAAGAATGGGAGAAACTGCTGCCCGTTGCCTTGACGCCTGAGGCACAAGAAACCGCCGACCTGCTCACGATGCTCATCGTGAAATCGCAGGCTCTCCTGGCCGAGCATCCCTTCAACAAGGCACGTGCGGAGCGAGGCGAGCGACAAGCCAACTGCGTCTGGCCTTGGGGAGGCGGCTATCGTCCGAAGATGCAGACACTCATGCAGCAGTTCCCGCAGGTGAAGAGCGGCGCCGTTATCTCTGCCGTCGACCTCATTCGCGGCATCGGACACTATGCCGGTCTGCGAAACATCATCGTTGACGGTGCAACAGGCTTGGCCGACACCAACTACGAAGGTAAGGCAGCGGCAGCCATCGAGGCATTGCGCAACGACGACTTCGTCTATGTGCATGTGGAAGCAAGCGACGAGGCAGGTCATGATGGCAATCTGGAGTTGAAGATTCGCACCATTGAGAACCTCGACAGCCGCATCGTAAAGCCTGTCTACGAGGCCGTCAGCCAATGGGACGAACCCGTCTGCATTGCCGTTCTGCCCGACCATCCGACGCCCGTCGAGGTGCGTACACATGTGAGCGAGCCCGTGCCCTTCCTCATCTACTATAAAGGCATCGAGCCCGACAGCGTCACCAGCTACGACGAAGTGTCCTGTGTCAGCGGTGCCTACGGACTGCTCCGCCTTCAAGAGTTTATGAAGACATTGATGAACATTTAGCAACAAATAACGCAATGAGATACTATTCCACACAGGGGCGTGCCCCTATCGCCACACTCGAGAAAGCCGTCGTGAAAGGACTGGCTGAAGATAGAGGCTTATATATGCCCGAATCCATCACCCCACTACCCAAGGAGTTCTACGAGCAGATGCCCGAGATGTCGTTCCAGCAGATTGCTTGCCAAGTGGCCCAAGCCTTCTTCGGAGAAGATGTCGAGGCAGAAGCCCTGAAGCAGATTGTCTGCGACACGCTTTCGTTCGAGACCCCCATCGTCAAGGTAAAGGACAACATCTATTCGCTGGAGCTCTTTCATGGACCGACGCTGGCCTTCAAGGATGTTGGTGCCCGCTTCATGGCGCGACTCCTGCAATACTTTATCAAGGCATCTGATAAGCCGAAAGGGGCCACCGTCAACGTGCTCGTTGCAACAAGTGGCGACACGGGCTCGGCCGTTGCCAACGGATTTCTCGGTGTCGAAGGCATACACGTCTACGTGCTCTATCCCAAAGGAAAGGTGAGCAAAATTCAGGAGAGCCAGTTCGCAACACTCGGGCGGAACATCACCGCCATTGAGGTAGACGGCGTTTTCGACGATTGCCAGGCACTGGTGAAGAATGCCTTCATGGACGAAGAGCTCTGCCGCCACATGCAGCTCACGTCGGCCAACAGCATCAACGTGGCTCGCTTCCTCCCGCAGGCGTTCTACTACTTCAACGCCATTGCGCAAGCCATGAAGCTTCAGAAGGAAAGTGGAGAGCTACGTGAGTTTGTCGTATGCGTGCCAAGTGGCAATTTCGGAAACATCTGTGCCGCCTTGTTCGGACACCAGATGGGATTGCCCGTGAAGCGATTCATCGCAGCCAACAACGCCAACGACATCTTCTATCAGTATCTGCTCACGGGGCAGTATTCGCCAAGAGCATCGCAGCAGACACTTGCCAACGCGATGGATGTCGGCGATCCCAGCAACTTTGCCCGCATCATCGACCTCTATTCGAAGCATCAGCAGCTCTCACCGGTTGAAACCCACCAGCGCATCACCTCGCTCATCAGCGGAGCAACTTATAGCGACGATGAGATTCGCGACATCATGCGCCGCTGCTATGCCGAGACCGGCTATGTGCTCGACCCCCACGGAGCATGCGGTTACCAGGCCATCGAGGATCAGCTGAAGCCCGGTGAAATCGGCATTTTCTGCGAAACGGCACATCCCGCGAAGTTCAAGGAAACCGTCGACAGCGTCCTCGGCATCGACCTACCTATTCCCGAGCGCCTTGCCAACTTCATGAAAGGCAAGAAGCAGAGCATTCCCATGAGCAAGGATTTCGCCGACTTTAAGGAGTTCCTGCTCGGTCAATAAGCATCTCGCACATCGCCAAATACCTTGTCTACCCGGCAAAAGTCAATGCTTTTGCTGGGTATTTTCGTCTATTGCCGTCCGATTTCACTGAAGTTCCGTTTCCGACAATGCACAAGAGAAACATTTTTTAATAGTCGCTGGCGATAAAAAACGGGTAAATAATTTCTCTATTCGACCGAAAAAGCGTAAATTTGCAAACGAAGAAGGAAAACAAGTATAAAATACCTGATAAACAGGGAATGATTTACATAACGCTCCCCAGCCATCAGCCCCGAAAGCTGAGCTTCTATCTTGCATTGGAGGAACACGTTGCTCGCCATCTGAACACGGACGACGACTGTTTTTTCATGTGGCAGGTGGAACCGAGCGTCATCTTCGGTCGCAACCAGGTCATCGAGGCAGAAGTCAACCTGGAGTACTGTCGCGAGCACGGCATTGCCACCTTTCGCCGCAAAAGCGGAGGCGGGTGTGTGTATGCCGACATGTCGAACATCATGTTCTCTTACATCACACGCGACGAACAGGTGAACTTCACCTTCAACCGCTACATCAACCTCGTGGCGCTGATGCTCTGCAAACTGGGCATCGACGCAAAGACCAGTGGGCGTAACGACATTCTCATCGACGGCCGGAAGGTGTCGGGCAACGCGTTCTATCACATACCGGGACACAGCATTGTTCATGGCACGATGCTCTTCGACACGAACATGGAAAACATGGTGGGAGCCATCACGCCCAGCGACGAGAAGCTGGTGAGCAAGGGGGTGAAGAGTGTCCGGCAACACATTGCGCTGCTGAAGGACCACACCGACCTGACCATCGGCGAGTTCAAGGAGTTCGTGAAGAGCACGCTCTGCAACCGGGAACTAGTTCTCACCGAGCAGGACATCGCAGCCGTGGAGGCCATTGAGGAAGAATACCTCAGCGAGTCGTTCATCGTTGGCAACAACCCCACCTACTCCACCATTCGCCGACAGCGTGTGGAAGGCGTGGGCGAACTTGAGGTGAGGATGCAGGTGAAAGGCAGTTGCATCAAGGACATCAATCTCGTGGGCGACTATTTCCTCGTGGGCGACCTCGACGGGCAGCTGCTCAAGCCCCTGAAGGGAGTCCAGCTCGACGCAGAAAGCATCTCAAGTGCCCTGCCGGAGCGACTCGACAACATCATTCTGAACCTCTCGAAAGAGGCTTTCATACAATTGATACTTAATTATAAAACCCAATAAAACTTTAAACCAATGGAAGAAAAGAAAACCTGTCTCTATGACAAACATGTTGCAATGGGTGCGTTGATGTCTCCTTTTGGCGGATTCATCATGCCTATTCAGTATTCAAACATCACCGACGAGCATCAGGCAGTACGTCAGGCCTGCGGCGTCTTCGACGTGAGCCACATGGGCGAAGTGCTCATCACTGGTCCTGATGCCGAGCGCTACGTCAACCATATCTTCACCAACGATGTGAAAGACGCCCCCGACGGGCAGATCTTCTACGGCATGATGTGCTACCCCGACGGCGGCACCGTCGACGACCTGCTGGTCTACAAGATGGCTGCCGAGGAGTTCTTCCTGGTCATCAATGCCGCCAACATCGACAAGGACGTGGCATGGATGCAGGAGCATCTCGAAGGCTTCAACGTCACTTTCGAACACGTCTCCGACTACTACGGACAGCTGGCCGTGCAAGGTCCGGAGGCCGAGGCCGTCTGCGAGGAAGTGCTCGGGCTGGCTTGCAAGGACCTGAAGTTCTACACCGGCAAGAAGCTCGATGTGAACGAAGAGACCATCATCATCAGCCGCACAGGCTATACGGGTGAAGACGGCTTCGAGATCTATGCCTCACACTACCTCATCCGCCAGATGTGGGACAAGCTGATGGAGAGCGGACGCTGCAAGCCCTGCGGACTGGGCTGTCGCGACACGCTGCGCTTCGAGGTGGGTCTGCCCCTCTATGGCGACGAACTTTCAGCTGAAATCTCGCCCGTGATGGCTGGTTTGTCGATGTTCTGCAAGCTCGACAAGCCCGAGTTCATCGGCAAGGAAGCACTCGTTGAGCAGAAGGCAAACGGTGTTGCCAAGCGCGTCATCGGCATCGAGCTGCAAGACAAGGCTATCCCCCGTCACGGCTATGCTGTGCTGAAGGACGGCGTGAAGGTTGGCGAGGTCACCACCGGCTACCACTGTCTGTCGGTCGACAAGAGCGTTTGCATGGCACTCGTTGATACTCCGCATGCCAAGCTGGGCACCGAGCTCGAGATTCAGATTCGCAAGAAGACCTTCCCGGGCGTCGTCGTCAAGAAACGCTTCTACGACAAGCACTATAAGAAATAGAGTGCCTCCCCCTCAAGAGCAAGGAACTTGGGAAGGGTGTCGCGAGCCGGGCTATTGTCTACACTCCTACACTCCTTCACTCCTACACTCCTTCACTCCTACACTCCCCCCGCAAAAAACAAAATCATTAATCATCAATTTAAATAGTAAAAAGAATTATGGCAAAAGTAATTAAAGGACTCTACTACAGCGAGTCACACGAGTATGTACGCGTCGAAGGCGACTTCGGCTATGTGGGTATCACCGACTATGCACAGCATGCACTTGGCAACGTCGTTTATGTTGACATGCCAGATGTCGACGACGAGGTAACGGCAGGCGAAGAGTTTGGCGCCGTAGAGAGCGTGAAGGCTGCCAGCGACCTTATCTCTCCCGTCAGCGGAACCGTCGTTGAGGTGAACGAAGCCCTCGAGGACGAGCCCGAGCTCATCAACCAGGATGCTTTCGAGAACTGGATTATCAAGGTTGAGCTTTCCGACAAGGCCGACCTCGACAACCTCATGGATGCTGCCGCCTACGAGGCCATCTGCAAATAAACAGTAGTTGATAGTGGATAGTTGATAGTGGATAGTCGATGATTTCACTTTGTGGGGTCAAGAGCTATTACCTATGAACTATTCACCATCTTTAAACTCTAAACTCTCAACTCAATGTACAAGTATTTCCCACATACCGACGAAGACCTGCAGGCGATGCTTGAGAAGTCGGGCGTAAAGTCGCTCGACGACCTCTATGCCGATGTGCCCGAGAGCATTCGCTTCCGCCAGCAGTACAACCTCCCAGAGGCACAGTCGGAAATGGAGTTGCGCCAGCTGTTCAACTCGATGGCTGAACTCAACGAACCGCTCACCTGCTTCACCGGTGCCGGCATCTACGACCACTATGCACCGTCCATCGTGCAGAATCTCATCGAGCGTTCAGAGTTCCTCACCTCCTACACACCGTATCAGGCCGAGATTTCGCAAGGCACACTGCACTACATCTTCGAGTATCAGTCGATGATGACCGAGCTCACGGGCATGGACATCAGCAACGCTTCCATGTACGACGGTGCCACAGCAACTGCCGAAGCCGTGATGATGGCATTCTCGAATGCCAAGAAGGCCACGAAGGTGCTCGTCTCTGAAACCGTAGACCCGAAGACCGTGCGCGTTGTCAACACCTATGCCAAGTTTCATGGCATCGACATTGTGATGGTAGCAGCCAAAGAGGGTGTCACCGACCGTGATGACCTGCGTGCCAAGCTCGCCGAGGGTGGTGTTGCAGGCGTTGTCGTGCAGGCTCCCAACTACTTCGGAATCATCGAGGACTTCACGGGCTTTGCCGATGCCGCTCATGAGCAGAAGGCACTCTTCATCATCAACAGCATCGCTGCCGACCTCGCCATCCTGAAGACTCCCGCCGAGTGGGGAGCCGACATCGCCGTTGGCGACGGACAGTCGCTGGGCATCCCCATGTCGTTCGGAGGCCCTGGCGTGGGCTACATGTGCTGCACCGAGAAGCTCATCCGCAAGATGCCGGGCCGCATCGTCGGCATGACCAAGGACAACCGCGGACAGCGGGCATTCGTCCTCACGCTGCAGGCACGCGAACAGCACATCCGCCGTCAGAAGGCCACGTCGAACATCTGTTCGAACCAGTCGCTCATGGCACTCTATGTCACCATCTATCTCTCCGTCATGGGACGTCAGGGACTGCGCGAAGTTGCCGAGCAGTCGTATGCCGCTGCCCACTATCTCGCTGACGAGCTGCTCGCCACGTGCCTCTGCCATCTGACCTTTGAGCAGCCGTTCTTCAATGAGTTCTGCGTCACCTTCGACGACCTGAAGGCCGACGACATCCTCGACACCTGTGCCGACTGGAACATCGCTGCCGGTGTGAAGATCGACGACAACACGCTGATGCTTGCCGTCACCGAACAGCGCACGCACGAGGAGATGGACGACTTAGTGAACATCATTAAACGTTTGAAGGAGGACAAGGAATGAACAACAAGCTATACGGAAACCTGATTTTCGAACTCTCGAAGACGGGACGTCGCGGCTACTCGCTGCCTAAAACCAACTATCAGCATTCAACAAGCGAACTGCCTGAAGCCCTCTGCCGTGCCAAAGAGGCCGAGCTGCCGGAGTGTGACGAGCTCACCGTGGTGCGCCACTACACAAACCTCAGCCACAACAACTTCGGTGTGAACGACGGGTTCTATCCGCTGGGCTCATGCACCATGAAGTACAATCCCATCATCAACGAGGAGATTGCCGCCATGAAGACGTTTGCAGGACTGCACCCGCTGCAGCATGCCGACACCTGCCAGCACGCGCTGGAACTCTACTACGTGCTTCAGGAATCGCTGGCCGAGCTCACGGGTCTGAGCGAGTTCACGCTGAATCCCTGCGCCGGTGCCCACGGCGAGCTCACGGGTCTGATGGTCATTCGTGCCTATCACATGAGCCGCCAGGACGAGCGTCGCACCAAGGTGCTCATCCCCGACTCTGCCCACGGCACCAATCCTGCTTCGGCAGCTGTCTGCGGACTCGACGTCGTGGAGGTGAAGAGCCTTGCCGACGGCACCGTCGATGTCGACGACCTGAAGCGCCTGCTCGCTGAGTGCGGACAGGAGGTGGCTGCCATGATGATGACAAATCCCAACACGCTGGGCATCTTCGAACATGCCATTCCCGAAATCACCAAGCTCGTGCACGAGTGCGGCGGACTGATGTACTACGACGGAGCCAACCTCAACCCCATGCTCGGCGCCTGCCGTCCTGGCGACATGGGCTTCGACGTGTGCCACATCAACCTGCACAAGACGTTCTCAACGCCTCACGGCGGCGGTGGTCCCGGCAGTGGACCGGTGGGTGTGCGCGAAGGACTCGAGCAGTTCCTCCCCACTCCACGTGTCATCGTGCGTGAAGACAGCGAAGAAGGCGTGTCCTTCCATGTCGAGACGGGCGACTACGAGAAGTCACTCGGCAGCGTGGGCAACTTCTTTGGCAACTTCGGTGTGATGCTGAAGGCCTACACCTACATCCTTTCGCTCGGACGCGAGAACATCAAGATGGTTGGTCCGCTGGCAACACTCAATGCCACCTACATCAAGGAAGCGCTGAAAGACGTCTACGAACTGCCCATCGACGGCCTTTGCAAGCACGAGTTTGTGTTCGACGGCCTGAAGGACAAATCCACCGGTGTCACCACCATGGACGTCGCGAAGCGCCTGCTCGACTACGGCTACCATGCTCCCACCATCTACTTCCCGCTGCTCTTCCACGAGAGTCTGATGATTGAGCCCACGGAGAACGAGTCGAAGGAGACGCTCGATGCCTTCATCAGTGTGATGCGCCGCATTGCTGAGGAAGCCAAGACCGATCCCGAGATGGTGAAGTCAGCACCCCACAACACGCCCATCGGACGTGTCGACGACGTGCTGGCAGCCAAGCATCCTATTGTGACCTGGCGACAGCTCAAGGCTGAAGCCGAGGGTTAACTCAAAGAGAGCCACTTCCGGTGAACGCTTTCGTGAGGGGGCACGCATGTGTTGTCCCCCTCATTCCGAAAACCTCGAGTGGCAGAGAAACGTTTTTTCACCAATTATTTCACGAATCAATGAAGAGCGATTTACTGATCATCGGCAGCGGCCCCGGAGGCTATCGTGCTGCCGAGTATGCAGCCAAGCAGGGCTTGCAGGTGGTCATCGTGGAAAGTGCCTTCGCAGGTGGCACCTGCCTGAACTGCGGATGCATCCCCACGAAAGCATTCTGCCACGATGCTGAGCTCACAGCGCTGGGACAGCCTCTCGACTTCGCCAAGGTGGCAGAGCGCAAGCAACTCGTTGTTGAGCAACTGCGCTCGGGTGTTGAACTGCTCATGAAGCAGCCCGGCATCACCTTCGTGCATGGCCATGCCCACTTCGTCGATGCACAAACCGTCGAGGTGGTGTCTACCTCCATGCCCTCTGCCGATGAGGATGGCTGGGGAGAGCCGGAGACCATCGTTGAGCGCTACGAGGCATCGAACATCATCATTGCCTCGGGTTCACGCACAAAGATTCTTCCCATTCCAGGCATCACCGGACCGAACT
>JAEEGG010019732.1_pt1 | contig 13562 bp, 16 predicted proteins | sample 9134161 | NCBI WGS metagenome assembly JAEEGG01 (sample SAMN16246543, study PRJNA631951) | gut metagenome | biome: gut microbiome; feature: rumen; material: CR-attached | host: Bos | place: Iran: Karaj | collected 2018-10 | reverse complement strand
CCTCATGGTCGTGTGACGACGTACGTCCGTGCCACGGGGACAGGTCAGTGGCATGAGAAAACGTCAGTCATGTAATTTTCATTTTTGAATTAATTTATATATAATATATAGGTATATGCCACGTAGGGCAAGGATAGAGTCTGGAACAGGGATATTTCATGTGATGATGCGAGGCATCAATCATCAGAATATCTTTGAGGACGAGGAGGACTGCTGGCAGTTCATTAATACTCTCGACCGTGTGCGTATGAGGTATAATGACGACGGAAAACCTTGCGGAACAAATTGTATATACTATGCTTACTGTCTGATGGGTAACCATTTTCACTTGTTGATACGTGAACGTGATGAAAAGGTGGGTGATACTATCAAACGCATTGCAAGCTCTTACGTATACTATTATAACAGGAAGTACGGCCGAGACGGGCATCTGTTTAAGGAGCGCTTTAAGAGTGAGCCTGTCAACGATATGGAATACTTCATTACACTGTTGCGTTACATACACCAGAACCCCGTAAAGGCAAGCATCGTAGAGAAGGTAAGAGATTACGAATATAGTTCTTGGAAAGAGTATGATGGAAGCGTAGAGCCAGTGTTTCAGATCTGTGGTGTAGAAACCGTTTTAGAAAGAATAACATTTGAAGACCTAGATGCTTTGGTTAATGAGCCATTGTCGGATGATATAGGATGTATGGATATAGAAGACCCATCTAGGAGCAGACCTTCGGATGACCAGGTTTGGGCTTATATAAAAGAAGCGACAGGAGTTACCAACAGCAGTGCCTTTCAACAACTCGAGGCTGATGTGAGATATGATATTCTGAAGAAACTTAAGTGTATAAATGCATCACACAGACAGTTGGAACGTTTAACAGGAATCGGACGCGGAATAATACAGAAACTATAAAAGGATGTCGCTGACCTGTCCCCGTGGCACACAGGCCAATAGGAAGAAGATGAATGCGGGGACATTGAAACCAGAAAGGGTTGTGCTGTTCAAGAAATTGCTTGAACTCGGTGAACAGTATAAACATGTTAATCAGTACATCTGATAGTTGATAGATAATAGTTGGGTGATGAAGATGGATAGGGGACAAGTAATTCCTATAGGAAATAATCGAGTATTAGATGAAAACGAATGAGAGGGCGTGTCAAGAAATTGGCCGCCCTCTTACTCGTTTTAATGAGAAAAATTGAACAAGATTGACGATTTTTCTTGTTTTGCTTGGAAAAAATAAATAATTGTGCTATATTTGTAGCGTTTTTGAAAAGAGTATATAACTGATGGTACATGAGGATTTTATAAAAGAGAACTATAACGGTTATGCGACCTATCTTGCTGCTCGCAAGATGGTGGTATCCCCTTTTTCCGTCACAGAACCAAAAGAAAACCATCTTTCTTCGCTCTATGCTGAAACTAAATTAACAAGCGTATTTATGTTTGGTGATGCAAGTATGAGTTGCGAGATAAAGAATTCGGATGTGTCAGACTTTAAACTTGCTCTTTTGTCTACTATTATTCCTTCAAAAACGTTGTTTAGGTTTGATTCGAAGGGTCCTGATCATAAGAACAAGGTTGACTATATACCTTTGAGTCAGCAAAGTGTACCAACACCTCATTATCATCAGTTCGATGAACAGGGCAATCTTTTGGCATATCAAACACCAGAGATGGCTGATGAAACGAAAAAACAAGAATGGCATGATGTTGGGGCTGCATTCAATTTTCTATGTCAGTCGAAGAATATACATGCCAATCAGCCTGATGATAAGCCGAGGATTTTAGTGGCAACAGGTACCATACCGTTTGATTATGGAGACGATCCAATTAATGGTCTAAATTTTTGAAGTATGAATAATTTATTCGACATCATAAAAAGTGATTTTAATTCTCTTTGGAAGATAAGAATGAGAGGAGAAACAATGGAAGTGGTTACTCCAATAGCTACTACTAGTGATAAGTTTGTTTCTGTTTTCATTGCGAAAAGGGGAGATGCTTATGTGGTTACAGATGGAGGATGGATATCGGAAGGAAAGTATGATAGCGATCTTCCTCTACTTGACGAGATATATGGCCGTGTGTTTGAGTATTATAAAAGTGAGTATAATGTAAATGAACTTGCGGCAAATAATTATATATATTATTATAAAAAAACGACAGATATAAGGTTGGTTTCAAGCATGGTGTTTGATATGGCATCATTTACCAATGGTGTTGTCAGTGCTTCGCTTATTAACTATCAGGAGAAAAAAGAGCTGGATAACTCAAAGAGATTTCAGACACGGGCTAATGCATTTATCAAGGATATGTTTCCGAGGGATGTTCAGGTAAAACATAACGCATGGGCAATTGAAAAATACAAGAGTCTACGCTTTCACGCACTTATTCCGATACATAATAAACTTACGTTGGTAAGTTATGTTACAGGCTCAAAGGATGAATATTTTCGCAATAGTCTGGCCCTTGCAAACATGAGGTTTGAAATCGTAGAGAAGGATGGCTTCAACGGTATAGTAGCCAAGAAAGTTATACTAATAGATGATACTGTAAAGAGTTTTAAGTCGAAAGATTTGGCACCGATTATCAGTATTATAACGAATAATCCGAATCGAGTGAATTTGCCTTGGAGTGAACGTGAGAGGTTCAAACAGGCGGTTGGAATGAATTAACTGAAAGAGATACAAACAAAAATCAGCCACTCAGCTGGTTTTTGTTGTTTTTGGAGGGTATGGAGTTGAATATGAATAAAAATATATTAATGATGGGGTATGGTGTCGATAAGAGATTATGTAAAAAAATGCATAAGAATGGAGAATAATCGATATTTTTTACTATCTTTGCATCGATATAGTGATGTGAAGTTGAAGTCATAAAACGACTGAAGACCAGAGTGATATGATGATGACGAAACTGTCAGAGTAATATTATAGTTGAAATGTAATGGATAAGAGAGCATTTTTAGATTGTACTGGCGGTATTTTGATTGTCCTATGCGCAGTAGGGCTGATAGGTGCATTTGTTTTCGCTGGTTATCAGTATAGCACAAGTAAGGTGCAGGATGTAAACGTACAGATAGTGATGAATGTGGATTCTACTGGCGTTTTGAGTGAAGAGTCAAAACAACAGATTGTAGAGATGAAGGAAGAGTTAATCAGACACGAACATCTATTGGAAGATAGATACAAGCATGTGCTGGAACAAAAGGAAAACCTTAATGACATAATTACCATAGGTGGTATGTTCATGACAATCGTGCTAACACTTTTCGGATTCTTTGGCTATAAGTCGATGACCACGCTGGAAGACAAAGTTAAAGAAAATGCGAAAGCAACTGCAGAAGAAACAGCAACGAAGGCCTCGAAAGAAAAATTTGAGATTTTTGAAAAGCAGACAAAGGAAAATCTGACACTATCTATGGGGCAAAATGTGAAAGAGACTGTTGACAAAGAAATGGCCGAATTCAAGAAGACTGCCAAAAAGCAGATCTCAGACAATATTAATGAGCAAGTGCAGGAAGTGAAACAAAAAGCCAAAGACTATGACGAGTCAATAGCTGGCTTAACAAAGTCTTTGGAGAATCTTGACAATAAGCTGTCGAAATTGGATAATAGGGTTGTTGAATTAGAAAAGGGCGAAAAACAACCTGCAAGTGGTCGTCGTACTTTAGCTAATGGAGGGAAAAAGGCATGAAAGCATATATCCAACATAAAGATAAGCTGAATCAGAAGCTGATATTGCAGGCTCTTGTACCGTTTGTTTGCCTGAAAGATTCTGTCTTGTTTACATATAGGACTAATGATACGCAAATCAGGGCTGAGAAGCAAACCCAATTCAGGTCGAGTATAGATTTCTACCAACGTAGAGTAGACTCTAAACGCTCAAATGATATAAAGGAATTTATCAGAAAGAGTATCTTGTCTGAGAAGAATGGAAGCCAATTAGCGACATTATTTCCAACTTCTATGATACTTGCACTGTCGGTAGATGATGAAGGCGACACCGGCAATAGGATTAAAATCATAGACGATGATAGCTGTGAACTGGAGTTCGAATCGAATATTTTCATCGTTGATGGGCAGCATCGTATGATGGGAATGATAAAACTCTACGATGAGTTAGATCGTTTGGTGGTAAGAACGGAAGATGATGACTATGTTTACCAGTATTTGCAGGAATACAAGTTTAACTGTTCTATATTGGTTAATTACGATCTGTGGGAACAAGGACAGGTGTTTGTAAATGTAAACTTTAAGCAGAAACCTGTTAACAAGTCGCTCTACTACGAAATATTTGGCGCAGAGTATCGGGAAGAGGAATCTGATTGGGAGAGGAATAAGATATACCTCTCGCATAAGATGGCCTTATGCCTCAACGAACATCCTCAATCGCCTTTCTATCAGCGCATAAAGATGTTAGGAACGGGCGTAGGTTATATATCCCAGGCTTTTGTAGTGCAGTCATTGCAGCGACATTTCCGAAAAGGTGGGTTGTGGTATTTTAACCCAGATGAAAAGGATTTAGAAAATTATTATGCAACGGAGTTGCTTAGCTATTTTGTGGCAATCAAGAAATTGTTCCCATCTTTCTGGCCTCAGGAAGATGAAACAAAAGGCACTATCATTTGTAAAACCACAGGTTTTGGTGCATGGGTAAGGCTGATGGGAATGATGCGTAGCGACGATGACATATATATGCTTAAACAACTCAGAGATTGCGCTGCAGCGGATGAGGTATGTCTGCCATATGTAGAACAGGTGATTAGTATTCTTAAGCCTTTGCAGAAATACGGGGAATCTTTGTTCGGAGAGAAATCGGAATTCAAATCAACCAGTGGTCAGGGTTCTGAGGGGAAACTCTTTAAAAAGATGTTGTTTTATCTACAGAAACAAAGAGCCGATGAATCTGATGCCAAAGATTATCCTTTTGATCAGGATAAGTTATGTGAAGACCTCCAGGAATATTTATGGATGACCCCAGTAGATGAACTTGATACGTTGGGACACCATTATGAGGTGGAGAACATTGAGAACTTTAAGGTTACTCAATATAAAAAGGGAATTGATGCCTTTGAGGTGAAGGTTGCCTTTAACGTCTATGTTACCATTTATCTAGATAACGAGGATGATTCAGGCTTCAGCATGGTGTTCCCTGCGGAAGCCACTATTCTGCTGGATAAAGATGGTGATGATTATCACCTTGATGAAAACAATACCAAGGTGTATGTAGATACAGACAAGTATTATCAATAAGATAAGATTATGTATAAAGCGAGGGTATATCATATTATGATAGGTGCTCCTTCTGACATCAAGGAAGAAGTGGACATCGTGAAGAAGGTGGTGAATAAATGGAATGACTTGAATTCTGAAAAGGAGAAAATCGTTCTAATACCCAAGCATTGGGCAAGTAGTACTTATCCGACGGCTGGTGCAAGACCTCAGGAATCTATCAATAAGCAGATAGTAGATAAGAGCGACTTGCTGATAAGTATCTTCGGGGCAAGAATTGGTGCACCTACAGGAAGCTCTCTCAGTGGCTCGATAGAAGAAATTAATGAGCACTTGAAAGTCGGAAAGGAAGTGATGGTGTTCTTTAAACAATCTGGTAGTTATGATATTGACCCCGATCAATTGAAGAAAGTTAAGGAATTTAGAAGTAGTATCCAGAATAAAGTGCTGTGGGTAGACTATCCAAGTGCAGAAAAGTTCAGGGATATTATATTTGATAAAATTCAACTCTTTTTGAATGATAACTGGTTGAAGCAGAAAGATGAAGATGCCTATCATGACGAAGAGATATTAAGGGGTGCTGATCGTGCCGTAAGTTCAGCTCAGCACACCGCGCAGTTCAATGAATACGTCACAGCATTGAATATCCTCTTTAATTCGTTGGAAAAAGTACTGACTTGTAATGACAAGAAAAGAGCAGAAAGAACAGTTACCATGCTTGTCGATTTCATTCACGAGATCTTGGATGTGAGATCAAAACAAGGTAAATGTAGAGTGACAAAGGGGAGAAAAGAAAAGTATATACTTTTAATTCAGCAAGCAGAAAACCCTGATAAAAATACAATTATCGGGTTACTGGAATCTGCAGAGGAGGTAAGTGAAGACTACCGAGAAATGGATGACCTGTTTGATAAAAAGCAAGACAGATAAATAGTCACAATATAGAATTGAAATAGAAAAATGGATGACCAAATGAGGGACATAATGGGGCTGCCATATAAGAACATGTATTCCTATTGGCTTCATTACTGGAGGCACTGTATTGAGAAACTGACGGATAAGGATAACGTCAGCTTCAAGATAGTTGGCCCCAGGATGTTGCTGAGAGACCTCGTTGATGAATTGGAGGGTCATGGACTGTCAAATCCAGATAATATCTCATTTTTCAGAGCACAGTTATCTGGTTTGGACAAGTTGGATGAGGTGTTTCACAAGTTGTGTCATCCTATTGTGGCTTGCCTGCTGCAAAGGCTAGGTGATAAGGTAAATAGGGAATCGTGTATCATCCTCTGCCGAAAGGTGTTGAATACGCTGGTGGTAAAGCGCTATTTTACGCTCCTTGTGGACTGGCTTGCCGAGACCATTGATAAAACCACGAAAAGTGACTATGATAGCAGGCAGAAGATAAATGAAATCACTCATCTAGTCATAGCAGAATGCGTGGCAGAAGGTTTTGTGTTTGATGAGATAAAGCGATTTACTACTGATATTCCAGACGTTGCTATAGCCGAAGGAGGTGCTGTGATGGCTGCTCCACCAGAATTTGATACTCTAAAAGAATCGGACTATACCACCCAAGAAGACTATTATAAGGCTGTATCTGAATTGATAAAGAATAGGGATGTGTATAAGTGCTTGGATGTCCTTAAACAGCATTATTATGCAGATCCGCAGGATGCATTCTTTATAGTCAGACTTAACGGACTGAAAGGGCAGATTGATGACTATGTTGGTGACATTAATATCTATTCTCCAAAGAAAAAGCGTTATATCACAACAGAGTATTCTTTCTCAAAAGTAGAGGCTATAACGGAAGATAGGGATTGGGTAAATGCGGCCATCCCTATAGACTTTATTAGCATAGACCAAGCCAAAGTGTATGCTAAGGCAAAGCTGGAGGAGGTTTTAGATATCATGATGCTGACTTATAGGACTAAGTCGCCTATTACTATAGCAACAAACATCTATGCGGTCGTTGCTGACGGAAGAGAAATAAGCATGAGTATCTCTGTAAAAGGCAATGATCCGCAGATGGCATTAAGGGATGAGATGATGCGCTATCTGGATGCTCTTGACCTTACAGATGTCAATGGAGATGGCTTTAAGTTCTTGTCAGATAAGCATCAGGTTTTGGAGGTTGGTCAGGGTGTGTTGAAAAGACGTTTGAAAAATGCCGCACACTGGTATGCTAAAGCTGTTGCTGTTGATAAAGATGTTGATGTACTATTGTACAGCTGGTTTGCCATTGAAGGGCTGTTGAAGGTGGAGGATAAGACAAAGGCAGAGATGGCTGACAAAAACAAAGAGATGAATTCGCTGAAGGTTATTCAGGAATTTGTGACGTCTATCGTCTGTAAGAGCTATTTCTATAATTATTTGAGGAGTACATACTGGAACTTTCTCTATCTAACAAATGAGCATGACAACTATTATGATATAGACGAAGCTGTTATCAGCCAGGCAGGGTTAAATCTTAAGGCAGGTGACCATTATCGTGATAGTGCTTTCCTAAATGCAGTGCCTGCCATGATTGGTTGTATCAACGATGATATCGTCAAGGATGAGCTTGCCCAGATGGGAGCGTTCTATCAAAATGAGGATGGTATAAAGGAAAAGGCCAATCAGATTTGCGATAATCTGCTGATGATATACCGGTTAAGGAATATGATTGTTCATAATGCTGCCTTGTCAAGTGTGAATATATCATTTTATGCTCGGGAGGCGATGTCTATAGCGCAGCGTGTGATAAGGTATGTGATAGACAAAGCTGGCGGCAACAAGACTATAGATGAGATTGTTCTTGGGGCTAAACTGGATTATCAGGTGTTCTTGCAGAACTATGATGAGGAGTTGAGGTTGCTCAAGAATGGGAAGTAATGGGGTTATGACACAGGTGGAGAGGTACTTCTCAGAAATTTCGGAATACGGAATTAAAGACTTGCGGAGATGACACAAGATGAGCGTTGGTCTGTTAGATACAATGAGGTGATGTCGTTTATTGAAACCAATAAGCGGAATCCTTCAAAATATGATGCGGAGGAGAGAGGTGAATATTATACATGGTTGAAGCATAATAGGAAGCAGATGAATGCTGGTACACTGAAACCTGAGAGGGTGGAGAAGTTTAAAGAGCTTCTTGCCCTGACGGAACAGTATAGGAGGAAGAATCAGTATGAGTAACCCCTTCTCGGTCTCCCCGAGGGGAGAAGGATGAGAGACCCCCTCTAAGTCCCCCTGTTTAGGGGGAAGAGAGGGAGTCCTCAGTGAAAGATAGGGGCAGATGCGGGGCATCGGGCCCCTATCTTTATTTTTATAAAAAAATGGGGGAGAAATGAGGGAATGTGGGGGAAAATGTGTAACTTTGAGGCCAAGAAGTACTAAAAACCTATGGATATGAAGAAGATTTTGTTTATTATCGGATCGTTGAGGGCGAAGTCATTTAATCGTCAAGTGGCTCAAGTGGCTAAGGAATTAATAGGTAGTCAGGCGGAGGTGCAGGAACTGGATTACAGTGAGCTGCCGCTGCTGAACCAGGAGATTGAACAGCCAGAACCTGAGGTTGTGGCTCGTATCCGTCAGGCAGTGAGTGAAGCGGATGGACTGTGGATATTTACACCGGAGTATAACATGAGTTATCCGGGACATCTGAAGAACTTGCTGGACTGGCTGTCACGTCCAGTAAAGTTCATGGACTACGGTACGCCGACATGTATCAATGGGAAGCGTGTGGCAATCAGTGGGGCAGGGGGTAAGGCTGCTACTGCTGACTGTAGGGCTAAACTTACGGAGCTGCTCACCTTTATGAAGGCGGAGGTGCTGAAGGAGCAGGTCGGCATCGCCGTGCCTGCTGAGGCGTGGGGTACGGATGTGTTGGTGCTGAGTGAGGAACAGAAGGCGCAGATCAAGGGTCTGGCGGAGGAGTTGGTGGGCGATGTATGATGGAAGATGGAAGATGTTTGATGTAAGATGTAAGATGGAAGAGGGAAGATGTCTGAAGGCTGAAGGCTGATGTAATAATTAAATAAAACTATTGATATGAAGAAATTTGAATTGATGGCATTGCCGTATGCTCCAGAGGCATTGGAGCCAGTGATTAGTAAAGAGACTATAGGTTTCCATCATGGGAAACATCTGCAGGCGTATGTGGATAATCTGAACAAATTAGCCTCACCCCCGAGCCCCTCTCCTATAGGCGAGGGGAGTTTGGGAGAGCTCGAGGTGCTGGAGGAGATTGTACGAAAGGCGCCTGCAGGGGCGGTATTCAACAATGCAGGGCAGATTCTGAACCACGAGATGTATTTCTTGCAGTTTAAACCTGTCGGCGAGGCTGCTCAAGGTCCTAAGGGGGCACTTGCTGCACAGATTGAGAAGCAGTGGGGTAGTGTGGAGGCTTTTAAGGCTGAGTTCGAGGCTAAGGGTGTTGGACTGTTTGGCTCTGGCTGGGTATGGTTGTCGGCTGATGCTGATGGCAACTTGGTTATCACGCAGGAGCAAGGGGCGTCCAATCCTGTGGTGAAGGGGTTGAAGCCGTTGCTGACCTTCGATGTCTGGGAGCATGCGTACTACCTGGATTACCAGAACCGCCGTGCTGCTCATCTTTCTGCTCTTTGGCAGATTGTGGACTGGAAGGTGATTGAGAAAAGGTTAATGGTTAAGGATTAAGGGTTCATGGTTCATGGTGAATGGTATGAAACGCCAAAATGGTATTTCACGGATTGATGACAATTGAGAATTGATAGTTAGCTATTCCGTAATCATCGAAAAGAACAAAAACCTCGAAAACCCCTTCTGACGTTTGTGACTCCTACAGAGTCTTTGTGCTAAGTGTTATGGCCCTGCCTTTAAGAACAAGTTCTTACGTCAATTCCCAACCTCTTACCACATAACTATTGTTATTACAAACCTCAGAAGGAAAAACCACGATTGTTATCACAATCTAAAAAACAAGATTATACGCAGATCGGAACGGGGGGACGGTACTGTTTCACAATTAATAGGAGTCAGCATTAATCAATAGTTAAAAAGGTTAATTTTCAAACTTGGTAGCAGAAAAATACCTATTTTTGCAAAAAAGTATAATTGATGATTCAAAGTGATAGAATATCTTCCCAAAGCCATGAGGCCATTCTAAGTAGTGCTGATGGCTTTACTGCCTTTAGTTTTGGCGACTATAAGATCCGCTTCCGTGCTCCATATAGTCTGGAACGATATGTTGATGTTGTAAAGTGGGATGATGGTTATCTTGTTGTGTTGGCCAAGTATAGCCATCAAGCCGAACCTGAGGAGGAGTTTATTGATATGAAACCCATACTCGAAGGGCTATATATTGATTCTGCTTCATTCTTGAAACCCATAAAAAGTGTACGTATAGCTTATGCCTGATATTAAAACAATTGCCGACAAGGGCTTACAGAACACAAAAGGGAATTTCCCAACAATTCCCTTTTATTCCCTTTTGCAGATATAAATACAGCTTATGATATAGTCTCAACAGTGTCGAGACAATTGACTGAACGCTATGGCAACCATGTCCTTCTTTTTCGAACATCCCCTGTCCCCTTCACCCTTGAAGGGGTTCCACCTCTTCCTGTATTCCCTCTCCTCAGGCGAGGGAAAAATTGAGAATTTCGAGAATCCCTCATTCTCAAAGTTCTGGTATCGCTCGCGAAGCCTGTGCCCTAAAGGGCGAGCGATGCGTTTTTAGCTGTGATGCCCAAGGCCAATACGGAGATTATTCTGAGTTGGATTTTTTTAACACACGGTGCTGAAGAAGAAACAATGACTATTCAAGAAGGAATATGACACAAGAGGAACGATGGAACACTGATGGTTCATGGTTAAAGGTTAATGGCTACTTTTGGTTAATGGTTAAGGATTAAGGGTTCATGGTTATAGATCAGGAGACACGTTGGTTGAATAGGTATAATGAGGTGATGAGGTTCCTGGAGGAGAACCATAGGAATCCGTCTAAGCATAGGATTGAGGAGCATGATATGCTCAACTGGATCAAGGCCAATAGAAAAGCTCTTAATGCTGGGAAGATGAAGGCTGAGAGGGTTGTGCTGTTCAAGAAATTGCTTGAACTCGGTGAACAGTATAAACATGTTAATCAATACCTTTAGAGGTCTGAAGGCTGATGGCTGAAGGCTGATGGCTGAAGGCTGATGGCTGAAGGCTGATGGTTGAGGGCTGAAGTCGGAAAGCTGTATGCCGAGATGAATCTTGATTGTGTAATAAGAATCGGAAAAGTTTGGAGGTTTAGGAAAATAATCGTATATTTGCACCCGAAACTTTAATGTTAGAGATAATATGGCAGCTGTTAGTTCATATCCGCAACAGGTGGAAACCAACATATATTGGAATCTTCTGAAGGATCTCGATGAAGACCTGAAGATTCAGCTTGTTACCAGGCTTAAGAAGTCGCTTTCTGCCAAGGAAGTGGCTAAAGCCAGTGTGACTGATGAAGCTCAGAAGGCTTATGTTGTCATGCTCGATAAGTTGAAGACATATCAAGCATATCCTGTAGGATGGGATGGCGAGGATGCCGTCCCCCTGACACCACAGGTGGTTATGAATTTCAATCACCTGCTTGAGGTTATCGATAAGCAACTGTTGGTAGGGCTGACGATATTTCCTGAAACAAATGGTACATTGCTGATTGATTGTACTGACAAAGAGGCTGGCATCAGTTTAGGAAACGACAAATTCTCCTATTATATCATCAAGGATGGTCAGGTAATGGGCGAGAACGGAATAGATTTTTCGGTACAGGCTATTACACAGGTCATCAAGAAGATTGCAGCATGACGGAGCTTAGTGCATTAGAGGATGTGGTAAGAGTCATCTTCCCTGCAACGATGATGCGGGAAGGGGAGCTGCTGCCCGCAGCCTTCAAACTCCGGGAGCATGCAGGGGAGGCAGAAACCTACGTGAGTGTATTTCGGCAATATGCTGATACGTTTGCTGATGACATTTCCACTTTTGACAGAACAAGGAACCTTCCGTGTGCTATCATGGGGGTGGGTGAGATTCACTCTTCTGCAATGAAAATCGGAGAAAATGTAGTAAAATATTGTGTTCAGGCTTTCCCGACGAATAATTATGCATCACATGCTGGCATCGTAATCAGTATTGCTGACATCCCTATTGAAGGGAGTGGGCTGAAAGCGTTTACAGCACTGGGTATCGGTGAATATTCTCAATTCCACATGTTGGCCATACGAAGGCGACTGGTTGAAATCGCCAAAAAGCGGATGACAACCGTCAATGGCCTTATAAGCAAATAAATGAATCACAACGATTTGTTATCTAAACTGGCGCAGGTCATAGAGCAGATTCCAAGGGATGTGCTTTTTGACTTTTGCTGTGTGATGGCTGAAGGCTGATGGCTGAGGGCTGATGTAAGATGGATGATGTAAGATGGATGAAGGACTATCCTTATAAGATGACAGTGGAGCAGGCGAGGGCGTTTGGTGAGGATGTGCTAAATATCGTCGCACAGATTCCTCATGGTCGTGTGACGACGTACGGGCATATCGCGGCCTTGGCGGGATGGCCGAGTCATTCGCGGATGGTGGGAAGGACATTGCGATATTCGCCTGGAGCAGAGAAGTTGCCATGTCATCGAGTGGTAAACAAAGAGGGTCGCACGGCACCTGGTTGGAGTGGACAGCGTGCGTTATTGGAGAATGAGGGTGTATCTTTCAAGCCTAATGGGCATGTGGATATGCAGCATCATCTTTGGGAACCGGAGGTTGGGGGATGAAGAGACCCCCTCAGTCCCCCTGTTTAGGGGGAAGAAATGTGAGACCCCCTCTCGGTCTCCCCGAGGGGAGAAGGATGGAGAGACCCCCTCTCTTCTTTTCGAACATCCCCTGTCCCCTTCACCCTTGAAGGGGTTCCACCTCTCCCTGTATTCCCTCTCCTCAGGCGAGGGAAAAATTGAGAATTTCGAGAATCCCTCATTCTCAAAGTTTTGGTATCGCTCGCGAAGCCTGTGCCCTAAAGGGCGAACGATGCGTTTTTTATGAAATGGATATCAATCCCCACGTCGATTCTGTTGAACGGAACGGTGTGGGGATTTTTCATATATTTTTGCATACTTGTTGTCCTTGAAGGAGTAGTATTATGTAAATGAGAGAAGACGCAATTTGGCCAAATAACCAAATAAAAACTTACCAAATAACCAAGCGAAAACTTACCAAACAACCAAATAAAAACTTGCCAAACAACCAAATTGTTATTAAATTCTTTGTTTGTTTCAGAGAAAAGTTGTACTTTTGCACAAAAATATTATTGTATGGCAGAGCATTTTAATGATCGTAAGAGAGTTG
>JAEEGG010019731.1_pt1 | contig 13562 bp, 11 predicted proteins | sample 9134161 | NCBI WGS metagenome assembly JAEEGG01 (sample SAMN16246543, study PRJNA631951) | gut metagenome | biome: gut microbiome; feature: rumen; material: CR-attached | host: Bos | place: Iran: Karaj | collected 2018-10 | reverse complement strand
AAAATACTTCCTATACTTCGTCCTTATCACCATAGGCTATATCGGAGGCGTATTCGTATACAAAGTAACGGGTAACTGGACACACATCTTCCTTACAGGTGAATTTCTTGCCATAATAATGCTTATAGTAAGGAAAATGGTATTCCTACCATCACTTCCTTCAGATAAGCTTCTCTACCTTACCAAAGCCATATTCCTGCTCTATTTGAGCACTATTATGGTTCAGCTTGTTGTCAGCGGTGATCGTCTGATTCTAAAATATTTCCTTGGAGACAGAAGCGTAACTGTTTATTCCTCTCTTTCGTTAGCCGCCAAGATAGCCAATATGTTAATCTTCCCTCTCGGCTCACTTCTTCTTAGCTATCTTACCGCCAAGACTATTCCCCTGACCAAGAAATGGTTTTTTAGAGTATCCTCTACTTGGATTGGGCTTTCATTTTGTGCCTTCCTCGGCACCCTAATAATCGCCCCTCTCTATGTCAAATACTTTTATCCTAACCTCTACGAAGAAACCGCTGGCTTAAACATCATGGTTAATTTAGGCTTAGTCTTTGCCATGATTGGCTATTTATTCAGGACTTATCTTATTGCCACATCAAATGCCACTGTAGTATTTGTCTTCGAGACTTTCTTCGCTATAGTCCACTTAACACTTGCAATTATATTTACAAAGCAATACGGCATGATAGGCTACGCCTGGGCCGTCATAATTGGTCGAGGCGCCCGGCTTATAACAGGCGCCATTCTCTCACTCCACTTCATAAACAAGATTGAACACCAAGATTATAATATGGTCTAATCTTTTAATTCTGCGTGAATTCTTTTTAGTTCATCTGGTATCGCAATTTTCTGAGGGCATTTCTTCAGACAAGCGCCACAGTTAACGCAATTGTTAGCCATGGCTTTCATATCAAGCGCATTATATTTTTTGTTTGTTTCCCTTTTACTTTTAAAATTATAATAATTTGGATCTTGTTTTTTAATCGTGTAATCGTTATATATTTTGAAGATATCAGGAATAGCAACTCCAACAGGACACGGCATACAGTAACGGCAACCAGTGCAGGGAATCTTACCGCTTTCCCTATAAATTTTAGCGACACCCATTAGAATTGACTCTTCTTCCTGACTTAACGGTTCTAATGGAGAAAAGGTAAGAAGATTTTCTTCAAGATGTTCCATTTTTGTCATTCCAGAAAGAACTGTCAAAATATTATCTTTAGAAGCAATAAATTTAAAAGCCCATTGTGCAGGCGTTAAATCAGGTCTAGCCTTTTTTAAGATTTCTTCTGCTTTGATGCCAATATTTGCGAGTTCACCGCCTCTTAAAGGCTCCATCACAGTTACAGGAATTTCTAAAGACTTAGCAATCTCATATTGCTCTTTTGAAAAAATTTCCCAATCAACATAATTTGCTTGGATCTGAACAAAATCCCATTTTGTGTACTTGATAATTTCTTTAAAGTCGCTGTTATCGCCATGGAAAGAAAAGCCAAGACGATTAATTTTCCCCTTTTCTTTAAGAGACATAACAAAATCGACTGCACCGTTTTTAAGAGACTTTTCCCAACGAGGACCGTTCAACTCATGAAGTAGATAGAAATCAAAATAGTCTACATTGCATTTCTTAAGTTGTTTATTGAAAATTTCTTCTGCATGTGATCCATTTTCAACTAATGTAACTGGAAGTTTTGTCGCCAAGTAATAAGAATCCCTTGGATAACGAGAAAGCGCCTCGCCTGCAAAAGTCTCTGATTGTCCGCCATGATAGTACCAAGCAGTATCGAAGTAATTAATACCGCTCTTCATGGCTCTATCAATTAATGCAAATCCTTTCTCTTTGTCAATCTCTGGCCCCTTACCTTTTTTGGGCATACGTAATAAACCGTAACCCAAAAGTGAAACTTTGGCTCCTAATTTAGGCCAATCACGATATGTCATTTGATCTTCGGAAAAAGCCAAATCATTCTTTCGTCCTTTACAACCCGGAAGCGTACTCAAAACGCAAAGAGCAGCAAGACTTTTCAAGAAATCTCTTCTGTTCATTTATACCTCTCCAAAATTTTGAACAAATAATTGAAATGTTTAACACATTATACCAATTTTAAAATTGGATTAGATAAACGCTTATTGGATATAAGCAAAAATTTGTTTCAGCCTGAATCGAGACCTAAAATGATATAATCTATATAGATATGGAATTAGTTATTACCAATTAATTTCTGGAAGCCAAAATTCCGGATGACAAAAATCTGAAACTTCTTTTTGAACTTCAATCGAATCCACACAAAGCATGTCCAACATAAACAAAAAGATTATTCTTTGGTATCAGAGCAAAAATATATTTAAAGGATTTATTTCTCGTTCATTTTCGCATCTCTTCTTCTTGCTTTTTTTGCCTCAAAAAAGAATTTTAGAAGCTAAAAAAAGATCATATTTAATGTGGGAAAAAGGATTGATTAAACATCCCACTCTTGTTTTCCTCGACATGTTGTTTTGCTATGTGTTTTTTGGTTATACTCCAATCATATATTCATCTTATTGTTTTCAAAATCTTTCATTAAAACAAAGATTAACATTCATTCCTTCATATGAGCACTTATTGTTTGCAAAATCCTTGAATTATGGTGCTGACGAAAATGTTCTCTCTCTCTCTAATAAAAATAAATCATACTCTTTCTTAAAGGAATTCTATGCTCGTGATAGAATAATCATAGCTTCTCAAAGTGATATAAACGATTTTCTCAATTTCATTTCAATACACAAAAAAATTTTTTGTAAGCCTTTGACTAATCTTTTAAAAGAAAATATCACTATAGTAAACACTGAGGATATTGAACCGGCAGTTTTTTTTAATGCTCTAATTAAACAAGGGACTTTTGCAATAGAAGAGTTCATTGTTCAATGCAAAGAGTTATCTTCCTTTCATCCTTCGAGCGTTAACACAGTAAGAATCGTTCTATTTAAAACAGATAATAAAATAGAATTGCTCTGCGGATGCTTAAGATGTGGGAGAGGAGATAATATTGTTGATAATGGTGCAGCAGGTAGTATATTTATTCCGTTTAATATTGAAAATGGTCGTCTTTTAAATACCGGCATGGACGAAAACGGTTTAAAATACGACTCTCATCCAGATACAGATATTAGGTTTAATAATTTTCAAATCCCACATTTTGAAGAGATCAAATCTTTTGCTATATCAATTGCCAGAAAATTAAAAGACTTTAAATATCTGGGAATAGGTATTGCAGTTTCTGAAGACAAGCTTATGATAGTTGAAGCCAGAAGCAATCCATGGCTAATAACTTTTGAAGGCCTCCGCAAGACAGGCTATAAACGAGAATTCAGATACGTCGCCAAAAGCCATTCAATCCCAAGCAGTTACAGAATTAGGCAGGCCAATCTTTTCGATTTTCAATAAAATCCTTATTAATAGACTTATGTATGATTAATACATTTATTTACGAAGCAAAAAATAGTAAAATACCTAATATAATAATTATATTAATTCCATATTTTATTAAACTTTAAGAATTGGTTATATCAAGCGGAGAACATATAATGACTAATCGTGAAAAAACAATGGCAAGATGGTATGTGAGTGATAATTGGCTAAAAAGGTTTTTGTCTCTTTTCATTTCACACGTATTACCATTGCCATTTAACTTTAAGAGAAATATCCAAGATGCTAACAGACGCATCAAGGCCATGAAAAAGCTAGGATTGATTAAACATCCTATATTTGTTTTCATGGATATGCTCTTTTGTTATTTGTTTTTTGGCTATGATCCTGCAACTTATGCCTCCTACTGCTTTCAGAATGTTCCATTTAAACGCAGATTGACCTTTATTCCACCATTTGAAAATTTATTATTTGCCCACTCACTAAACTTACAAGGCAATACAGAAATACTTGCAAACAAGAATTCAACTTATGAACTATTGAAAGATCTTTACGGCAGAGATCAGATAGTCATTAAAACCAAAGATGATTACAGTTCTTTCTGTGATTTTGTGAAAACACACCCTAAATTTTTCTTCAAACCATTAAATGGATCCTTAGGTAAAAACACCGGCTTAGCAAACGTTGACGACATTGATAAAGAAAAATTTTTCAATGGTCTAATAAACACAGATGCCTTTGTATTAGAGGAATATATTGTTCAATGTGAGGAGCTCTCTGCTATTCATCCTTCCAGCGTGAATTCAATTAGATTGAATGTAATCAAAACAAAAACCGGAACCGAACTTCTTTGCGGCTGCTTTAAATGCGGGCAAGCAGGAAATATTGTTGATAATGGTTCAGCTGGAGGTATTTTCACACCTTTTGATCTAGATACCGGACGTTTGTTTAAAATCGGATTTGATGAAAACGGAAAAAGATTCACAAAACATCCAGACACAAACATATTGTTTGAGAACTTTCAAATACCTCGTTATGAGGAAGTCAAGTCGTTAGCTATAAAAGCAACTGATAAACTTCCCGGTTTAAGGTATGTTGGATGGGACATTGCAATTACTGAGGATAAAGTAATTTTAGTTGAAGGTAACGGAATGCCTGGAATTCAGATTTCCGAGGGATTAAGCGAAATTGGTTTCAAAAAAGGATTAAGAAAATTGGCTCGCACAGGAATTATTCCTGACTGTTTTAGAACCAACCAAAATTGAAGAGCCTTACTTTAATGATTAAAAATAGAAAGATAGCCATTTTAGGCGCCAGCGACTTCCAAAGTCCTATGATACTTAAGGCTAAAGAAATGGGACTAGAAACACATGTCTTCGCGTGGGAACGCGGAGACATTGGCGAAAAGATTGCTGACCATTTTCATCCTATAAGCACCGCTGATAAGGAAGATATCTTGGCTATTTGTCTAAAAGAACAGATAAACGGCATTACCACATGCGGATCTGACTTCGCAGTAGTAGCACAAAACTACATAGCGGAGAAAATGAGCCTCCCTTCTAATCCTACTTCCTCCACGCTTTGCTGCACGAACAAATACGCCATGCGAGAAACCCTAAGGAAAGCCAACATTCCTGTCCCTGCTTTCTTTAAAGTTTCTTTGGAGGCAGAGCTTCCTAAGGAACTTTTACATCTTTCCTTTCCTCTTATCGTAAAACCTACAGATAGGTCCGGCAGTAGGGCCGTATCCATGATTAACAATATTGACGAACTTAAAACTGCCATTCAGGAAGCCTGTTCTATCTCATTCTCCCACGAATCGATTGTGGAGGAAGTCTTAGAAGGCCCAGAATACAGTTGCGAGTCTATCTCTTTTAATGGCGAACACCACACGCTGGCTCTCACAAAAAAATTCACTACTGGCGCCCCGCGCTTCATAGAGACCGGACATATACAGCCTAGTGATATCTCGGAGAAACATCAGCCCAAAGTTATAGCGCAGGTTCACCAGGCGCTCTCCGCCCTTGGCATTAGAAACAGCGCTAGCCATGCTGAATTCCGTCTACAGCCAGACGGCTCCATAAGAATAATCGAGATTGGAGCAAGAATGGGCGGCGACTGCATAGGCTCGGACCTAACCATGCTCTCTACCGGCATAGACTTTCTCAAGGCCACAATCCAGGTGGCTCTCGGAGAAGAACCGGATCTAGTGCCTAAACACGATCATCAAACAGCCGAGATCAGGTTCATCATGAATGAAGAAGAACTTAAAGAATTTAACAAAAATAAAAATCATCTTAACATATATAGATTTAGCATTGTAAATAATAGTGCTGAAACAGTAATTGATAGTTCTTCCAGATTAGGTTATTACATTACGACGAAAAATTATGAATGATACAAAAAAAGTTATGATCCTTGGCGCTGGCATCATGCAGGTTCCTCTCATCAAAAAAGTGCGAGAAATGGGGCATGAAGCCATCGTTTTGGGTATTAGGGGGAATTATCCAGGACTTGAATTTGCATCCAAGGCTATCTTTGAAGACTTCACTGATCTACCCAAGACTCTTGAGGTCGCTAGAGAAGAAAAAATAGACGCCATTTTAACCTGCGGTATTGATTTACCTGTAAAAACTATCGCCTATGTCTCTGAAAATTTAGGCTTGCCTGGCATTTCATATGCTTCGGGAGAAATAGTAAATGACAAAGCCAAAATGCAGGAGTGCTTTAGCAAGGGAGGTGTTAGGACCGCAAGGCACCAAAAAGTCTCGACTTTGGCCGAGGCAGCCGAAGCAGCCACGATTTTATTCTACCCTGTTATGTTCAAAGCTGTCGACAGTCAAGGAAGCAGAGGCATTATAAAGGTTACTGACCCATCTATGATCAAGGAAGCCTATGACTGCGTTAAATCCGTAACCAAACTCCCCTACTTCCTTGTAGAGGAATTTCTAGAAGGCGAGGAATTCGGCGCTCAGGCTTTCATAAACAAAGGCGAGATTCAATTCATACTGCCACACGGAGACTACGTCTTTCATGGAGACACGGGCGTCCCGTTGGGCCATTACGCTCCCTGCGATTTCGATAACTCTGTGATAGAAGACTGTAAAGAACAGCTTAAACGCTGTGTGAAGGCCGCCAATCTTGACACTTGTGCCGTCAACATAGACTTTATGCTTTGCAGAGGCAAAGTCTATGTTCTAGAACTTGGTGCGCGTTGTGGCGCCACTATGCTTGCCGAGACAGTCTCTCTCTATTATGGCTTCAACTACTATGAGCAGATGATAAAAGCTCATCTTGGCGAAGATTCTGATTTCTCCCGCAAGTCGAGCGGCTGTGCTTCCGCCACTATGACTTTATATAGCAATCATTATGGTGTTATCATAAGTCAAGAAAATCTTAATCCTCCCAACGAACATTTGGTAGAAGTTCACTTTGATAAAAAAATTGGCGATTCTGTTCTAGCCTTTAGGAATGGGGCTCACAGGTTAGGTCATGTAATCGTTAAAGGTGAGACCAGAAAAGAAGCGGAAAATTATCTAAAAGAAGCTTTAAAGAATATTAAGATCAACGTGGGATAATGAGTACTTACAGGAATAATCCTCTAAAACTTCTCCTGAAGACTGTTCCTCTCTACCGTTCCTTCAAGAAGGCCGAGGGGTGGTCCCGTGACGAACTGGAGGCTTTCCAGATAAAGAAGCTCCAGGAGATCACGGACTACGCCTACGTCCACGTCCCCTACTACCACGAGCAATATCAAAAAGCCGGCTTCAAGCCCGGCGACATAAAATCACTCCAGGATTTCCAAAAGCTTCCCTTCCTGGAAAAGGAGGCCCTCCGAACTCTCCCCAAAGAGCAGTTCCTTTCCGACGAGACGCCCAAACTCGACGTCTCCTATATCAACACCTCCGGCTCCACCGGCATTCCCCTTTCCTTTGCCTGCGACCTTCTAGCCCGCGCCGCCAACTACGCGGCCACCTACCGGGCCCTCAACGCCGCCGGCTACCGCATTGGCGACGTCCAGTTCATCCTCAAGAACCTTCCCTCCCTGAAGTCTGTCTGCAAGTTCTCCAAGTTTTCCCGGCAGCTTCTGATGCACTCCTATCATCTGGAGGACAGTTCCCTGGAGATACTGACGACCTTTTTGAAGGCCCACAAGCCTAAGCACATCGTTGCGCACCCCAATGCCCTTCTGGAACTCGGCACCCGCCTTAAGAACGTCAATGAACTTTTCTCCAAAGTCAAAGGCATCACTAGCCTGGCGGAAGTCTTAACGCCACAAGTCAGAAAAAGCCTGGAGCAGATCTTCCATTGCAAGGTCTACGACTATTACTCCAACATGGAAAGCTCCATAATGGCTTACCAGATCGAAAACGGAGAAAACATCTTCGCGGAATATTTCTGCTATCCCGAAATAGAAAATCCCCAGCCTGATGACCCTCTCACCGGTGAACTGACCACCACGGCTTTCTACTCCATAGCCATGCCTCTCATCAGGTACCGCAACAAGGACGTGGTAAGCCTATCCCAAGCGAAGCCTGAAGACCGCTCTCAACTCCTTCACGTCAACTCCGTCTGCGGACGTGTCGCCGAACGCGTCACTCTTCCCTCCGGCGTCACAATAGGCCTCTTCAGCCTTCTCCGTGCCGACCTGACCAACGTCAGCGCCTATCAGTTTGTACAAACCAGTCAAGACTCCATAAGAATAGATTATATTCCCATAAACAATTCTTTACCAATAAACGAAAACAGCATGCTTTATGAATTAGCCTCTTATGTTGGTCAGGAAGTTCATGTAAGCATAAAGCAAGTCGAAACTCTGCAAAAGAATTCGGCAGGAAAAGTTCCCAGAACCATTATCTTCAAAAATCAATGAATAGCAACGTCAAAAAACTTTCAGTTGTCGTTCCGGTCTTTAATGATCAGGAAGTTCTCAACGAACTTCTTTTAAGACTTGATCCTACTATAAAAGACATCTGTGCTGATACCGAAGTCATACTTATAGACGACGGAAGCAGAGATAAATCGTGGGAGACTATAGAGCAGCTAAAGCTCAAATACCCCAATATAATCGGTATCAAGTTAGCCCGCAATTTCGGTCAGCAAAACGCTCTAGCGGCTGGAATGGACCAAGCAACCGGCGACGTGGTTGTCTTAATGGACTCCGACCTCCAAGATAGGCCGGAGGACATTCATTTACTAGTTGAGGCCCTATTCGAGCACAACACTACCATGGCTATAGCTCAGTGGGAAAGTCGCAAGGACTCTTTCTTCAAAGTTTTTGTCTCAAGGCTCTTCTTCTTTGTTTCCGATCACATGACTGAGATTCACGTAAAACCAAGGTTAGGCATTTTCCGAGCCATGAAGAGCAGTGTTATCAGGGAACTTAAAAAGTTTCCAGAAACTACTGCCACAACAATCAGCCTCCTTTATTATATCGGACATGGTTATGTAGCAGTCCCACTTAAAAGGGACGCTCGGTTTGCCGGTAAAAGTGGATACAATCTAAAAAAAATGCTTCAACTGACTTTGGCTAGACTGTTGTCATTCTCAATGCTTCCTCTTAGATTTACGACTTATACAGGTCTTGGCTTAGCCATAATGAGTTTTCTACTTGCAATTTTCTGGATAATTAGGAAACTGATTATGGGAGCTGCTGCAGGATGGACTTCTCTCATAGTCATAATTTTGTTCCTATTCGGCCTAAATTTTGCCTTCCTTGGTATATTAGGTGAATACATAGGCAAGGTGTTTGTTGAAGTTAAAAGACGTCCAAAATATGTAGTGGATAAAATTGAAGAATAACTTAATGACTTTAAAAATTAACATATTCGGCGATCTCTGCCTGTATGGTATCGATCCCTTAAATTTCAGGTTTGGGGACGATATTAAAGGTTTAATGAACGGGGCCCTAAATATAGGCAATCTTGAATGCCCTATTACCGAAGCATCAACCAAAAAGAAACTACAAACAGTCAATTTTAAAGTATCGCCCGATTATCTAAATATCATTGAAGATTTCCAAGTCGTCTCTCTGTGTAATAATCATATCGCTGACTATCTAGATCAAGGAATTCAAGATACGATAAGGAATGTCGAGAAAAAAGGCATCAGATGGTTTGGCGTGGGCAAAAACTACGATGAAGCTCTGAACCCTTGCGTGCTTGAATGTCAGGGCCATAAAATTGCCATATTTGGTTCTTCTCGTTTTGCCAATTTTGGTAAGGGACATGTCTGGGGCACCGCCGTAGAAAAGATTGGCAAGTTAAAAAAACTAATTAAAGATCTGAAGCAACAAGGTTATTTCGTTATACCATATTTCCACTGGGGCTACGAATACGTCCGTATTCCCTCTCCTAGAGAACGTAAAATAGCAAAAGCCTGCATAGACGCCGGAGCAGATATTGTCATTGGCGCTCACCCCCACGTTTTTCAAGCTTATGAAGTCTATAAAGGTAAACACATTTTCTATAGCTTGGGAAATGCTATATTCCTTGCTGAGAACTTTAATAACGGCATGGCTATGATCATGAACGACCCAAGGCTGTTCAATTCCTTCGCCGTCTCTATCACCTTAAATGACGAGAAATACACAGTCGAAACCAAAGGTTATCAGCTTTCCGATACCGGCCTAAGGCTCCTAAATCGGGAAGAAGAACAAGCCCAAAAGAAAGAACTGGAGGAGGTTTCCAATATTCTTCGCCTCCCATACGAGAAATATTGGAAGCTCTACTATCGACAAGCCGTAACTTCCTGTAATCATCACATCCGGTTACGCCATCAATTTCAGAAAATCGATGAGAAAAGCTTTAAAGATAAATTTAAGATTATGTTTAACTTTAATTCTCAGGATCTTAGAAATAGATTGGCCCATTTATTCCATTGGTTTTTTGAATAGATTTGAAAATGAAAAACACATTACTCAGGTGGTACAAAAGTAACAGCAAAATAAAAAACGCCTTGGCGCTTTTTATTATGACTATCTTCATGATAGGATTCATTGATTTGAAAACTATCAAACTTAAAAGGGATATCCTTGTTCGTTCTGGCGAATCTGATAATCCTATAAAATTGTTTTGGGATATCTTCATTTGGAATCTTATTTTTGGATACGACGGTTCGGCTTATACTGAGTACCATTTTCTAAACAAGTCAGCTAAAGATCGTTTCTCCTTCGTTTCCTACACCGAGCAGATTTTATTCTCCAGAGCTATCAATCTTGAAGCAGATTCGAACATTTTTGACAAGAAATACAATACATATAAATATTTCAAAGAGCATTATCATAGAGAACAGATAACGATTAAAACTAAGGATGACAGGAAACTCTTCAATGAATTTATAATCCGTCATCCCAAATTTTTCTGCAAACCTTACGACGGAGCTAGCGGCCGCGGCACACATATGGTCGACATCAAGGAAAAAGATCCCGACAAGGTCTTCAATGAATTGATATCATCCGGTGCCTATCTTCTGGAAGAGCTTATCGTACAGTGTAAGGAGATGGCTCAGTTCAATCCTTCCAGCATCAATACCGTACGCACCGCCCTGGTCAATACTAAAGACGGCATTGAAATGCTCTTCGCCGAAATACGCACAGGCAGAAAAGGCTCCATAGTCGACAACGGCGGAGCCGGAGGCATCCTTATCCCCTGCGACATCAATACCGGAAAACTCTGCAAATACGGCTTCGATAACACCGGCAAGAAATACACTGCCCATCCCGACAGCAACGTAATCTTCGAGAACTTCCAGATCCCCAGATGGTCTGAGATCCAGCAGCTTTCAAAAGACCTTATGGCCAAAGTTCCAAATCTTAAGTACGTCGGATGGGACATCGCCATAGCCGACAACTATCTTGTCATAGTTGAGGGTAACAGCCGGCCCATGTTCGGAGGCCTTCAGGGTATGCACCAAACAGGCTTCAAGAAAGAGATTCTGGAGATCCTTAAGACAGACAAGATACCCGCATCTTTCCGAACCAAACAACAGGAGATCTTCCAATGCTAAAGATCTCCTTCCTAGGCGACATTCTCTGCCAGATGCCTTTTCTTAAGGCGGCGCAGCAAAGAGGAAACGACTTCTACACGGCGTTTTCTCATCTTGCTCCTATCCTTAAAGAATCTGACTTTGTTGTCGCCAATCTGGAGACCCCCATAGCCGGTGAAGACGCAGGTTATTCGAAGGAACTTTATTCCTTCAATACTCCCGCCATCTTCCTGGACGCTCTCAAACAGCTCAAGATAGACCTTTACCTCACCGCTAACAATCACTGTTTGGACAGAGGCATAGAGGGCCTTAAATCGACAGTCCGTGAGCTAGACAAACGCCAGATGTCACACACAGGCACTATATCTCATCCCTACCATCTCGCCAAACTAGGAGACCTCACCTGCGCTTTCCTTTCCTACACAGCCTGCATCAACGAGGACAAATGGCTGAAATACAAGGATGAACTCTCCCCAGACAGCATTAACCTGCTTATCGACATAGACCAGTATTTAGCCTACAGAAACGAGTTCAGAAAAAAGAGCATTCCTCTCTACGAACTTAGGAAAAAGCTGGGCAACTGCATTTCTCAAAGCTTCCAACTTAAGCTCAAGGAAAAGCTGGGCATCAAACTCCATCCCACCACCGATAACGAACCTTTGGAAGAAGTCCAAGGCCAAAACTTTTCCCAAGCCGAATCAATCATCCAAAAAGCCAAGGAAGAAGCCGACATGGTCTTCTTCCTCCCGCACTGCGGCGGACAGTTCAACACCAAGCCCGGCAAACTTTCCCAAGCCATCTTTGAAAAACTGCTCAATACGAAAGCCGACGCCATAATAGGCGGCCATCCCCACACTATCCAAAGATGCGGATCCCTTAATAACAAACCCTACATCTTTTCCCTTGGGAATGTCTCCACCTCCCCCTCCTACCCCTTCCTGGTAAAGGACTCCCTTCCGGAATACGGTATGATCTACCACGTCTACATAGAGGGCAAAACCATAAGCAAAACCTCCTTCTCGCTCATAAAGATGACGGAAGAGCCTGATCATTATCCTGTCATCTACCCCGTAGACGAACTTTACGACACACTTGAGGGCAACGAAAAAAACAAGATCATTAAAGACGTTAACACGATATGCCAAAGAGTCTTTAACTGCGATTCTGAATTCAATGTTCTCAAAGAGTACGACGCCACACAAGAAAAACAATGAAATTAAAGACCTTTTCAACTGACTTCATATATACGTTCGGATCACAGATCGTGATGAACGCCGTGCAACACTTGCTTATCCTACCCTGGATAAACAAGACTTACGGTTCTGAAACTACCGGACAAATATTAACCTGCCTAAGTATTGTTTATATTTTTTCTACTTCAATAGGGAGCGGTATGAACGCCGTCAGATTAATTGAAGAAAGAAAATCCAAAGGCAGCAACGGTGATTATTTAATTTTATTGGGGTTGGCGAGTATTTTTCTATTATTAATAATTTTAATATTTAATCATTTTGGCTTTGATCCCCAAGTTAATATATTTTGGTTTGTTTCTCTAGCTATTCTGAATATGATTAGAACATATGGTGATGTTGATTTCAGACTTCATCTTAATTTTTCGGCATACTTTATTTTTTATTGTCTAATAAGTTTTGGCTACGCTATTGGCATTCTCATATACAGATTGACAAACAACTGGACGCACATCTTTATTACTGGAGAACTTTTTGCAATCATAATGCTATATTTCCGCAAAATGATCTTCGATCTGAAGAAGCCTTCGGAAAAACTGGCCTACATTGGAAAATCTGTTACGCTTCTATTCCTAAGCGCTCTGATGATCCAAATCATTGTCAGTGGAGACAGACTCATCTTGAAATATATTTTAGGCGACAGATTCGTCACAGTTTATTCCTCACTTTCTCTTGCTGCAAAAATTATGAACATGTTAGTCGTGCCTTTGGGGACACTTCTATTAAGTTACATTGCTGCTAGTACTATTCCTCTTACTAAAAAATGGCTTGGTAAAGTTTCTGCATGTTGGTTAGTTTTTTGCTTCGCAGCATTCATAGTTACCCTTGTTGTTGCTCCTATATACGTGAAATTATTTTACAGCAATCTATACGATGAAATTCAAGGATTAAACCTGATCGTCAACGCCGGATTAGCCTTA
>JAEEGG010019730.1_pt1 | contig 13563 bp, 9 predicted proteins | sample 9134161 | NCBI WGS metagenome assembly JAEEGG01 (sample SAMN16246543, study PRJNA631951) | gut metagenome | biome: gut microbiome; feature: rumen; material: CR-attached | host: Bos | place: Iran: Karaj | collected 2018-10 | reverse complement strand
GCATCATGGACGTTTGGCTATTTCGGCATGAAGAATCTGCCCATCACCATCGTCGGCACCATTAACGCCACACGCCCCGTCATGGTGCTGCTGGGTGCCTTACTCATCTTTGGCGAACGGCTCAATACGTGGCAATGGATAGGTGTGGCCTTCGCCATCATCTCTTTCTATATGCTCAGCTTGGGCGGGAAAAAAGAGGGTATCGATTTCAAGCACAACAAGTGGATTTGGTTTGCCGTTACCGCCTCGCTGCTCGGTGCCGTCAGCGCACTCTACGACAAAGCGCTCATGCGGCAGCTTGATAACATGTTGGTGCAAGCGTGGTGTAACGTCTATATCATGCTTATCATGTGCTGTGTGATGTTCGTCCTCTGGTATCCCAAAAGGAAGGAGCAGCCCTTCCAATGGCGATGGACCATCCTGCTCATTTCCTTGTTCCTGACGGTTGCCGACTTTGCCTACTTCAAGGCTCTCAGCGAAGAAGGTTCCATGATTTCCATCGTTTCCATGGTACGACGTGGCAATGTCATTATCTCCTTCCTCTGCGGCGCTCTCTTCTTGCGAGAAAAGAATATCAAGAGCAAACTTATCGCTCTTGCTATGGTACTTATTGGTTTAGTATTCCTCTATTTCGGCACAAGATAACTCAATGAAACAATTGTCCGCTCTCCTTCTCTTTTTTATCCTTCACGCTTCATTTGCGCCAGCTCAGACGTTAATGAAGGAGTTCATCGTCCAGATGCCCGATTCCGTATTGCCACTGCTGACAAGCGTGAATCGTGCCGACTGCATTGACTTTCGCGAAGCCGGCATGGAGGCGAAAGTGACGAACCGGCTGGGTGGAACGACGGAACTTTCCGCACTCACCGACGACTACGCCCTATGGCAATACACCATTTCATCGCAGGTAGAGATGAAACTACTCCCCATGAACGACTCCACGAACATTATTTGTGTAGTACACACCGCGCAGGTTCCTGAGCCCGACTCCCACATTGCCTTTTATGATGACCATTGGCAGCCACTACCGACGACGAGTTATTGGCCATCCCTGCTTGCCACAAGGAATCAGTCTTCGTCGTTGTCAACACTCCACCTCACCCTTTCGCCCGAGGTCTCCTCTATGAAAGCAGAATTCCGCAAGGAAACCTATGAGATGAAGGACGAAAATGCAGTCATGACGCCTACGACCGAGACATACTGGTACGATTGGAAAGAAGGGACCTTCACACTCCGCTAATCTTCATTTGCTTATTATGGAAAGAGAACCGAACTACATCTGCATTGAGAGCCGTGAAGACACCATCGAACTGCTCGAAAACGGCAATGAGCACATCGTCCATTATGCCTTCCTGAGCATAAATTTCGGGAAGATTGAGCATTTGGATCGACTGCTGGGAACTCACACCTTCGAAGATTGTCTTTTCCTCGGCTGTGTGACGACTATCAAACTGATGCATCGGATGAACGAAGAATGTTTGGTTTACCCAAGAATCCCCGACCTTGACTATAACGTTTTCCCCCGAAGGCTTTACACGCCCGAAAAGCTCTATGATGGCTATGTCCCTGGACAACCAGAGACATTTGCGACGTGCTACGATACGATGGTCTATGACCGCTACCGCTTTTGCGGAGTGATGAGTTCGAACGTCAAGATTACCCTTGCCCGCTCGTTGCACGACCATTTTATCACCAAAGCTATGCACGGCTTTCTGGAGTCGTGGGACGAGCGCTGTGTCGTGGGCATCATGGGAGGGCATGGTCTGCTACGCACCGACCCCATGTTCCGCCAGATAGCCCACATCAGCAAACGGCTCACTGAAGAGGGTACGCTGATGGTGACGGGCGGTGGGCCGGGTGCTATGGAGGCGACTCACCTTGGTGCATGGATGGCTGGCCGATGGATGGAGCAGTTGGATGAAGCTATTGATACGCTGGCTGCGGCCGCCCCCTCGTTCCGTGATGAGGGATGGCTAGACAGTGCCTTCTCCATCCGTGAGCGCTATCCACAGGAACGCTACGTCAGCCTCGGTGTCCCCACCTGGCTTTATGGGCACGAGCCATCAACGCCTTTTGCCACCCACATTGCCAAATATTTCACTAATGCCATCCGTGAGGACGAAATCCTTACCATCCCCATGGGTGGAATCGTCTACACCCCCGGTAGTGCAGGCACCATGCAGGAAATCTTCCAAGATGCCGTACAAAACCATTACCTCAGTCTTGGCTATGGCAGTCCCATGGTTTTTCTCGGTAGGGAGTTTTGGACCGAAGAGATGCCTGTCTATCCCCTACTCACCCATCTGATGGAAACGGGACGATACAAGAATCTTCGCCTCGCCCTCACCGATTCATCCGACGAGGTTATCCGCACCTTACGCAACTTCCGCAAAGAAACATTATAAACAAATTCTCCCGACTCGGGGAAATGTCGGGAGAATTGTAAACAACACAAAAACTCGTGTTTCAGTAAAAAAAGAAGGCCGTCCTCACGACGACCAATCTTTCAACTTTAAAAAATCTAATACCATGAAAAACACGTTGCAAAGGTAGGGCTTTTTTTGCAACCTGCAAATAAATTCGAAGAAAAACGTCCGATTTTAATAGTAATTAACGAAGTTTAGGCCGAAAAGAGGTGAATTTGTAAGGAAATGCTTAGAAATTCCCTTCGCGCCAGAAGGTGGGAGTGAGAACAAGAAGGACAGAATATAATTCAAGACGACCTACGAGCATCAGGAAGCAGCTAACCCATTTGACAGCAAGGGGCAAGCCGACACAGGAGGTGCCAGGAACGATGATGCCCACGTTACCCAAACAGCAAAGCGACATTCCATAAGCATTGGAAAAATCTAGGCCGCTGATGATAAATAACAGCCAGCCAAAGAGTACCAAAAGGACATAAAGACAAACGAAGGTCAGAACCGTTGTACGGGTGCTGCTGGGTATAACCATGCCATCCATTCTCACAGGTAGAACCGCGTTGGGGTGAAGAATACGGCGGAACTCAGCAGCGATACTCTTGGAAAAAATGGCAATACGGCTACTCTTCATGGCACCGCTGGACGAGCCGCCCATGGCACCGAAGTACATGGAGAACCCCAGAATCATCCAAACCCACGAAGGCCACGTCGAATAGTTTGTACAAGCAAAGCCCGTAGTGGTCTGCGTGGACACCACCATAAAAATAGCATCACTTAACGCTGTGATAAAATCCCGATCCTCGCGATGGAACAATCCCCCCGCAATAATAGCCGTGAAAACGAACACGATAAGCAGATACCAATGGAATTCGCTGCTACGCAGGAGGTCACGGAACTTGCCTTTGACCATCATCAGATAGATGAGAGTATAGTTGATGCCGCCCACAAACATGAAGAACACGAGCACCCATTCGATGGTGATAGAGTGGAAGGCAGCAATGCTCTCATTACGGGTGGAGAAGCCACCTGTGGAAATGGTGGTTAGTCCGTGACAGATAGCCTCAAAAGGCTGCATGCCGCAGAGCCACAGGCTGAGAGCACAGAGAACGGTAAGGGTGACATAGACAATAAGTATCCAACGGGCAGTGACAGCTACTCGAGGATTAGCTTTTTTCTTGGCATAGCCCGTGGCCTCAGCAGCAAACAACTGCACGCCGCTAAAACCAAACATAGGCAGCACGGCCACCGTGAAAAAGACTATACCAAGGCCGCCCAGCCACTGGCTCATACAACGCCACAACAGCGTCGCGCGGGGGATAGCCTCCGTGTCTCCAATAACCGTACAGCCAGTGGTAGTGAATCCCGACATGCTCTCGAAGAAAGCATCCGTGAAATTCGTTATCAGTCCAGACAACAGCAAAGGCAACGTACCTACGAGGGCAAACATCAGCCATGAGAGAGTAATGGTGAGATAACTGTCACGACGCGAATACTTTTTCTCTCCTCCCTTGCCGAAGTAGAGGAGCCACAGCCCCATCAACACCGTGATGAGAGCAGAAGCAATAAAGGCAAAAAAGTCACTCCCCCCGAAAAAGAGTGCTACGGCAGCACATCCTGCCATGATGGCGGCAAGAAGCATGAGCAGCGAGCCCAAAATGCGGAGGATAGTCTTAATATGCACGTTAGAAGTATTTTTCGAGTTTCTTAATCATAGAACCAAGACAGAAGACAACGACATGGTCTCCAGGAAGAATCTGCGTATTACCATTTACCAGCATGCCTTCTTTCTTCCGCACCAATCCGCCAATAGTGGCACCCTTAGGAAGGTCTAGGTCCTTGACGAGACTTTTGGTGACACGGGCTTTCTCGCTGACTACAAACTCCGCAACGTCGGCATCAGCGAAAGTCAGGCTCTTGACATTGTTGACGTCCGCATCAAGCAGCATCTGGTAAATGGTGGAGGCGGCAAGCTTCTTTTTGTTGATGACACCAGCGATATCAAAACTCTCAGCCATGCTGATAAAGTCGATATTCTCCACTTCAGCAATGGTTTTCTTATTTCCGAACTGGCGGGAAGACACGCATGTAAGGATATTCGTTTCGGCATTGTCGGTAAGAGCCACAAAGGCCTGGGCACTATCAATGCCCTCGGAAATGAGCAAATCACGGTCTCGTCCATCGCCATGAATAACCATGACATCCGAAGGAAGCATCTCTGTCAACCACTCACAACGAGCCCTGTCACTCTCAATAATCTTCACCGTCATATCCTCGTGCATGAGTCGTGCTGCATTGACAGCAATGCGGCTACCGCCCATGATGAGTACATTCTTGATCTTCTGGTAAGCCTCCTTGCCCGTGATACGGCGAATGTATTCAATAGAACTGCGGGCTGCCATGAAATAGACTAGGTCGTTTTCCATGATGCAGTCACTACCTTTCGGGATAATTGTCTCTGCGCCCCGTTTGATTGCCACAATATGATAAGGTTCTTCCTTCTTCAAATCCATGAAAGGGATGTTGAGCAGTTGGCTCCCGGCACGGACTTTGACGCCCATCATCACCAATGCACCCCCTGCAAACTCCCACCACTGCCTTATCCAACTCTTGCGAAGGCTATCGGCTATCTCCTTTCCTGCCAGCATCTCGGGATAGATAAGTGCATCCACACCGAGACTACGGAAAAACTCCCTGTTCTTTGGTTGGAGGTACTCAAAATTGTCAATGCGGGCCACCGTCTTTCGGGCACCAAGGCTATGAGCAAGAATACAGGCAAGCACATTACGGCTCTCCTCGGGGGTGACAGCCACGAACAAGTCGGCACCGCCCACACCAGCGTCTTTAAGGTTACCCAGCTACGTAGGCTTGGCCTCAACGGTAAGCAGATCAAAATTCGATTCCAGCTTGCTGAGTTTCTCAGCACTCTCATCGATAAGGACGATGTCCTGCTGCTCGCCTGCCAACAGCTTGGCAAGATGTGTTCCGACGGCGCCTGCTCCGGCAATGATGATTTTCATTGGATTAATTCGTAATTTGTGATTCACAATTGAGAATAGCCTCACGGATGGAAGCCACATCCAAATGACACAGCGTCAACAACTGGGGCACAGAGCCATGGGTGACAAACTCGTCAGGCAGGCCAAGACGCACAACATGAGGCGTATAGCCGTGATCGGCAAAGAACTCCAGCACAGCCGAGCCGAATCCACCGCTCGTAACACCATTTTCGATGGTTATCACCTGACGGAATTGCTGTCCGACGGTATGCAAGATTTCCTCATCCAACGGTTTGAGGAAACGCATGTCGTAATGCGCCACACTGGGACCGCCATTCTCCCTCACCCCGGCAATAGCCTCAGCGGCGAGGTTGCCAATAGCACCCAGACTGAGGAGGGCGATGTCAGAGCCTTCGCTCAATAGCCGTCCCTTACCGACAGGAACAGCCTCAAGGGTACATTTCCAGTTGATACACTTGCCTCTTCCACGCGGATAGCGGATTGCAAAGGGCCCCATGTCAGGCTGTTGAGCGGTGTACATCATACGGCGCAACTCGGTTTCATCGTAAGGCGCTGCAATGGTAAGGTGGGGAATAGGACGCAGAAATGCAAGGTCGAAGGCTCCGTGATGAGTAGGGCCGTCCTCGCCTACCAATCCCGCTCGGTCTATGCAAAGTACCACATTCAGACGCTGGATGGCCACATCATGGATGACATTGTCGTAGGCCCGTTGTAAGAATGACGAATAGACGTTGCAGAAGGGAACGAACCCTTCCTTAGCCATACCTGCCGAGAAGGTGACAGCATGCCCCTCTGCAATGCCTACGTCAAAGCAGCGACAAGGATACTTCTTCATCATAATGTCCAACGAGCATCCCGTAGGCATGGCGGGCGTGACACCCACTATCCGCTTGTTCTGTTCTGCCAGCTCCACTAATGTCTGTCCGAACACCTCTTGGAAAAGGGGCGGTTGCAGAGCGTCCTCCGACGGGACGACGCGCTCACCCGTGTCTTTGTCGAACAGTCCAGGAGCATGCCATTCTGTTACCGATTCTTCAGCTGGGGCATACCCTTTGCCCTTGACCGTGTGAATGTGAAGCAACTTGGGCCCCGACATATCCTTGATCGCGCGCAGGGCACGAACAAGCTCATTGATGTTATTGCCATCAATAGGGCCAAAATAGCGAATGTTCATACCCTCAAAGATATTTTGCTGCCGGGCAAGAAGCGACTTCAAGCTGTTGCCGAAGCGGATATACTGCTCACGTCGTGCATCGGAAAGCAATCCCATTTTACGCAACACCTTCGCCACACGGTAGCGGAACGTGTTATAGCTGACAGATGTGCTAAGGCTCAACAAATAGCGTTTCATGCCGCCTACACTGCTGGAGATGGAGTAGTGGTTGTCGTTGAGGATGATAAGAAGGTTATTGTCATTCTCGCTGACGTTGTTTAGGCCCTCATAAGCCAGCCCCCCACTCATGGCTCCGTCGCCGATGATGGCTACCACGTGGCGTTTTGTATCGCCCGATTTCTTTGCCGCGATAGCCATGCCGAGGGCAGCAGAGATGGAATTGGAGGCATGTCCAGAAGTAAAACTGTCATACTCGCTCTCCATCGGAGAAGGGAAAGGAGCCAGTCCACCTAGCTTGCGATTTGTAGGAAACGCTTCGCGTCTCCCTGTCAGAATCTTATGGGCATATGCCTGATGCCCGACGTCCCACACCAGTCTGTCGTGGGGCGTATTATATACATAATGGAGTGCCACTGCCAGCTCAACGGTTCCCAGATTCGAACCCAGATGACCTGGATTATGGGAAAGCTCGTCGATGATGTAATTCCTCAGCTCACTGCACACTTCGGGCAAGCGGTTTTGCTTCAGCTGACGCAAGTCCTCCGGGCTGTCAATCGAAGCTAGCAACGACTCCTTTTGAATCTCTTTCTTCACGTCAAAAATCCTATTTTATCCGACATAGTTCGGATATTATCGGGCAAAAATACGAATAATTCAGGAAAAAGCGACGCATTTTTCACTTTTTTTACATCAAACCGTTTTTAACCACGTTTTTCCTCCCTTTTTCGCTAGATTATTCGTATCTTTGCGAATTGTAAACGATTTCTATGATGAAGTTAACCACCGAAGTTGATATCCCAAAGTCAACGTGGAACATACGTCACGATGAGGCACTCTTGCTGTTGGGTTCATGCTTTGCCGACAATATGGGCGAACGGCTGAAAAGGGCGGGATTCTGTACTGAATCAAACCCTTTGGGTACGCTCTACAATCCCGTCAGCGTAGCAGAGACGTTGATGCGGCTAATGGACGAGCAACCATTCAGCATAGAAGAACTGCACGACTTTGCTGCCGAAGGCTGGGGCTCTTGGATGGCTCATAGCCTATTGTCTCGGCCTACGCCAGACGAAGCACTGACTACCATCAACAAACACCTTGCAGCAGGGGCGGCGCAGCTACGCCGGGCACGAGTATTGATTGTCACCTTCGGAACGGCATGGGTTTATCGGTTAAAGAGCGGAAAAACAGTAGCGAATTGTCACCGACAGCCAGAAAAAATGTTTATCCGCGAAAGGCTGACCGTCGATGATGTCGTACGCCTTTGGCAGCCGCTCCTACAACGACTAAACAAAGAACTTCCCTCGCTGCATGTCCTATTTACCGTCAGCCCCATACGTCATCTGCGTGACGGCGCCCATGCCAACCAGCTCAGCAAGGCCACCCTGTTGCTGGCGGTAGAGGAATTGATTAAAAATCTATCACCTCTTACTCCTAATCTCGCCTATTTCCCTGCCTACGAAATCGTATTGGATGAGCTTCGCGACTATCGTTTCTATGCCGATGATATGACGCACCCCTCACCCCTTGCCATTGACTACTTGTGGCAACGCTTCGCTGACACTTTCTTCGATGCTTCCACACGTGATTCAGTCCATCGTATCGAAGAGATTACGAAAGCACTTGAACATCGTCCTCTCCACCCCGAAAGTGATGAATACCGACGATTCCTGCGTCAAACTTTGTTAAAGATAGAAGAAATTCAAAAAGAATTTCCGTACTTTGAAACTAGAAAACTCATAGACCAATGTCATACCCTATTGAACAGCTAACCGCCCTGCTCGCTGCGCGCCGTATTGGCAGCACCCCGGCGGTTGTCTCGCGACTGTTGACCGACAGCCGTTCGCTTTGGCTTCCCGAAGAAACTGCGTTTTTTGCCCTTGTCAGCCAGCATGGCGACGGACACACCTACATCCCTGAACTCTATCGGCGCGGCGTGCGAGTCTTTATCGTTAGTCGCGTGCCTGCCGAGCTCTATTCCGATGCCAACTTCCTTGTTGTCCCCGATACGCTGGCAGCTCTTCAGCAACTGGCAGCACAACATCGCCAGGCCTTCAACGGCCCCGTCATCGGCATCACGGGCAGCAACGGCAAGACGGTTGTCAAAGAATGGCTCTACCAACTGCTAAGTCCCGACTGCATCGTTACCCGCTCGCCCCGCAGCTATAACTCACAGATTGGTGTTCCCCTCTCCGCCTGGCTCATTGGCGAACAAACAGAATTGGCTATCCTTGAGGCTGGTATTTCAAAACCCGGCGAAATGCGCCGTCTGCAACCTATCGTTCGTCCCACCATCGGCATCCTTACCAATATCGGCGGCGCGCATCAGGAGAATTTCAGTTCGGTCCCCGAGAAATGTCTGGAGAAACTGGAGCTGTTCAAGGACTGCGACATCCTCATCTATAATGCCGACGACGAGATTACAGCCGACTGCGTGGGCCGCAGACTCCTCGCTGTACGCGAACTTGCCTGGTCTCGCAAAGACAACGAGCGCCCTCTCTTCATCCAGTCCGTCACGAAGAACGACACCTCCACTACCATTGCCTACCGCTACTTAGGCTACGAAAGCAGCTACACCATCCCCTTCATCGATGATGCCAGCATTGAGAATTCACTCCACTGTCTTGCCGTTTGTCTCTATCGGTTCATCGACCCTGCTGTCATAGCCGAACGTATGGCTCGTCTGGAGCCTGTCGCCATGCGCCTGCAAGTGATGGAGGGACAGAACGGTTGCACGCTGGTCAACGATTCATACAACAGCGACCTTGCCTCGCTTGAAATAGCCCTCGACTTCATGGCACGCCGCCCAAGCACGGCCGGACGTGAGCGCCTGCTCATCCTCTCTGACATGGAGCAGACGGGGCAGCCCAGCCGCCTGCTGTACAAACGGGTTGTCCGTCTCGCCGAAAGCCGTGGCATCACCCGCCTTATTGGTATAGGCTCTGACATCAGCGCCACGCTAAAAAAGGCTTCTAATCAGACGCTTTATCCCTCTACTGAGGCTTTCCTTGCCTCCGACGAACTCCAGTCCCTCCACGATGCCGACATCCTTATCAAAGGTGCCCGGCGCTTCGGCTTCGACCGGATTGCCGATGCTCTTGCCCTGCGCGTCCATGAGACGACGCTGGAAGTCAACCTCAGTGCAATGGTTGACAATCTTAACTACTACCGCAGCTTCCTCTCCCCCACCACGCGCATGGTCTGTATGGTGAAGGCTTTTGCCTACGGTGCAGGATTTTACGAAATAGCCAAAACGCTTCAGGACCAAGGCGTCGAATACCTTGCTGTGGCTGTCGCTGACGAAGGGCGCCAACTGCGCGAGGCTGGCATCACTACTGGCCTGCTTGTCATGAATCCCGAACGCAGCGCCCTCGACGTCATCACCCACTATCACCTCGAGCCCGAAATCTACAGTTTCCCCCTGCTTGAGGCTATGATACACGCTTGCGAGCAAAACGGCATCACCGGCTATCCCATCCATATCAAAATCGACACGGGTATGAGCCGCCTCGGTTTCCGTCCCTACGAAGTCCCTGCCCTGCTTGACCGCCTGCGTCGTCAGACCGCCGTCATCCCTCGCAGCGTTTTCAGCCACTTTGCCTGCAGCGATACCCCCACTCCCACAGCTGACACCTTCACGCGTCTACAGATGGAGCGGTTCGATGCTGCCGCCGGTGCTCTCCGCGCCGTCTATGGCGACACCCTGCTGCGCCATATCTGCAACAGTGCCGCCATTTCCCGTTTCCCCGACCACCATTACGAGATGGTGCGGCTCGGTCTTGGCCTCTACGGCATCGACCCAATCGATAATCACACCCTTCATTGCCTCAGCACCCTACGCACCACCATCCTGCAGATTCACGATGTCACACCGCCCGAGACTGTAGGCTATGGTCGGCGTGGTGTCCTCTCTCGTCCCTCGCGCATCGCAGCCATTCCTATTGGCTATGCCGATGGCCTTAGCCGTCGTCTTGGCAACCGTCGCGGCTACTGCCTCGTGCACGGACAGCCCGCCCCCTACGTCGGCAACATCTGTATGGACGTGGCAATGATTGACGTCACCGACATCCCCGAATGCGCCGAGGGCGACAGCGTTGAGATCTTCGGCCCCAATCTCCCCGTCAACCAACTGGCAGAATGGCTTGAAACCATTCCCTACGAAGTCCTCACCGCCGTCTCCACCCGCGTCAAACGCGTTTACTTCAAAGAATAAAGCAGTAGCCCTTAACGCTAAGCTTGCAGACCTTAACGTTGTGCGCACAGCCCTTAACGCTATGCGCACAGCCCAAGCATCTGACAGAGCAGAAGGGGCTTCTATTTTGTTAGAAGCCCCTTCTACGAAATTGAAAGCTCTTTTTATTTGTTAAAATAATCTTTGAAATCGTGTAAAGGAAACATCACTTCACAATGATTTTTCAGATATTCGGTGTGTCAAAGTGACGGGTTTCGCTGCAGGTAACGGTGAGAGTCTGGTCGCCTGCCTGGAAGCGGAAGTCACCTGCCTCAAGCACCCAACGTCCGCAGTCATCAACAAAGGCAAGGTCGGTGGCGGGAAGTTTGAAGGTGACGGTCTTGGTCTCGCCGGGCTGGAGTGCCACCTTGTCGAATGCACGCAGGCGACGGTTGTCGGGTGTACTGGTTGCCACAAGATCGGAAGCAAAAAGGAGCACAGGCTCTTTGCCGGCAACCTTGCCCGTGTTGGTTACATCGACGCTGAAGGTAAGGACGTCGGCAGGGCCGAACGTACTCTTGTCAACGGTGAGGCGGGAGTAACGATAGGTGGTATAGCTGAGGCCGTAGCCGAAGGCCCACTGCTGGCTGACAACGGCATCGTAGTTGTAGGCTCCCTCCATGACGTCGGTCTGCTCGCAGGGCTTATAGTCGTAGGTGGTGATACTCTGCTCGTGGCGTGGATAGCTGATGGGCATCTTGGCGCTGAAGTTGGCCTTGCCGCTGACAAGACGGGCAAGGGCATCGCCGCCATAGTTGCCAGGGAGGAAGATGTCGATAACGGCTGCACAGAGGGGTTCAATCTCGCGGATGATGCGAGGACGGCCCTCATTGAGAACAAGGACAATGGGTTTGCCGACCTTGGCCAGTGCCTTCACTAGCTCCTGCTGGTTAGCCGACAGAGCCAGTTCGGTGAGGTTGCCTGGGGTTTCGCAATAGGAGTTCTCGCCCACACAGACCATCACGACATCGGCTCGGCGGGCAGCGTTGACAGCCTCCTGAAGCATCTTGTCATCGGTATATTCGTCGAACCAGTTAGCCTGTTCGATGTAGCGAACGCCTTCAGCATAGGTGACGTTAGCTTCGCCAAATTCGCGTTGCATGGCCTCGAGGATGGTGTTGTACTGGGCGCCCAGCTCGTCGGCACGTTTTCCCTGCCACGTATAGCTCCAGCCGCCGTTGAGGCCGCGGATGGTGTTGGCATTAGGACCACAGACGAGGACTTTCTTACCGACAGCCAGAGGGAGCAGGTCGTTCTCGTTCTTCAGCAGCACCTCGCCCTCCTCAGCAGCAAGCAATGCCTTGGCAGCAAACTCGTCACAGCCGTAGCGAGAATAGTCTACATCACCATCGACGATAGGTTTCTCGAAGAGGCCAAGACGCAACTTGAGACGGATACAGCGGCTGGCAGCATCGTCGATACGGCTCATGGGCACTTCGCCCTCGTTGACAAGTTCCTTCAGCAGCGTGCAGAAGTCGGGATTATAGGGGTCCATGCTCATGTCGATACCGGCGTTGATAGCCATTTTGATAGCCTCCTTGCGGCTGGCGGCAACGTGGTCGCGGGTGAAGAGGTTCTGAATGTCAGCCCAGTCGGTAACGATGAGGCCGTCCCAGTTGAGGTCTTCCTTGAGCCACTTCGTCAGGTACTTGTAGCTGGCGTGGAAGGGGATTCCGTTGTTGTTGCCGCTGTTGACCATGACGGAGAGGGCACCTGCACGGATGGTGGCAAGGTAGGGAGCAAAGAATTTCTCGCGCCTCTCGGCATCCGTGATGTGCGAGGGGGTGCGGTCTTTTCCGGAAGTGGGGACACCATAGCCCATGTAATGCTTCAGGCAGGCAGCCACGTGAGCGCCGTCGACGTGGTTCGGGTCATCGCTCTGGAAGCCACGGATAGCCTCGACGCCCATAGCGGCATTGACAAAGGGATCTTCGCCGAAGTTCTCCCATTGACGGCTCCAGCGCGGGTCGCGGCCAAGGTCAAGGACGGGTGCAAAAGTCCAGGGGATGGCAGCCGCGCGGGTTTCGTAGGCGCTGATTTCAGCCTCCTCGCGGACAAGGTCACGATTGAACGAGGCACCCATGTTGATACCCTGCGGGAAAAGGGTGGCACCAAGCGTATAGGTACCGCCGTGAATCTGGTCAACACCGTAGAGGGTAGGAATGTGCAGTTCATTGATGGAGGCTGTCGTTATCTGATCGATAATCTCATGCCATTTGGAAAGGTTCTGCCCCACGTCGCGCGGCGTATTCAGGAATGAACCCACCTTGTACTCTTTTATCATCTTGTCAAGCGCCTCTTTATTAATTTTGTACTCAGCGCGGACTCTGTAGTCCTCAATGGCGCCGATGGTAATCTGACACATCTGGCCTATTTTCTCCTCTAGCGTCATACCGGAAACGATTTTCTTGACTTGAGCCTCAATTTGAGGGTCAGAGGGAATGGCAGGAGCCACCTTGGGAGATTGCTTGCTGCAGCCGACAACAAACAACATCACGCCAGCCAACGCGACGGATAAAAACGAACGAATTTTCATAAAAAATACAATTAAAAAATGTTATCTGG
>JAEEGG010019729.1_pt1 | contig 13563 bp, 11 predicted proteins | sample 9134161 | NCBI WGS metagenome assembly JAEEGG01 (sample SAMN16246543, study PRJNA631951) | gut metagenome | biome: gut microbiome; feature: rumen; material: CR-attached | host: Bos | place: Iran: Karaj | collected 2018-10 | reverse complement strand
CTTTCTGTTCAAAACCAAACATACTGACGATACCTGTTAGGCGGCCTAACTGCTGATGCGTCTCTGCTAACAGCCGCGCAATCTGCTCATTATTCCATGTATAGTGAGGCCAACTATCCTCTTGCCAAATATACAATGTATTCATAGGTTTTGTCTTTTGCCAGCAAATATAAGGTATTTCTTGGACAATTCCAATTTTTGCTGCAAAATTTAACGTTTTTCTACGCAATAGTGCGAAGAATAATGACGCAGGACTTTCCTAGAGACCCCCTGATTATTTTCTGAATTTAAACAAATATATTGTTTAATTTTAATCATCATTGATTATCAACACGTTATGAGTCAAAAATTGAGGCTAATTTGAGGCCCCCCCCGAACTTCCCCACTCTTCGGCTCTTATATGGCTGATGCTTTGTCGAGCACGAAGTTGACGGGATTCTGGAAATAAAACCTACGAAGGATCTTTAATGTGTCTTGTTCACGTTGCGAATCTTTTCTAACATGGCAGTGTTCCAGTCGGCATCGCCGGGCAACTGGTAACGGCAGTTGCCAATGGCTGATGGTGTGAAAATGGTTTTTGCCTTATCGGTGATTATAACTGTGCCACGCTCAGAGAGCCTGAAGAAGTCGTTGCCATCTACAGCATTGATGACTGCCATCGGGTCCCATCTCGGTTAACCACCACGCCGAGAAACTTGCATTTTTCCTGCTGCTGGTAGCGATAGAATTTGATGATTATTGTATATTTTATAGTCCGTCGTAGTCGCTGATGGCCCTGCGCCATTCGTCGGAAAACGGTATGGACTGCTTCTGCTCCAGGTCATATAGAACCAATATCGACAGGCAGCGGCTCTTCACCTCCTGCGTATCGGTGTCAAAGATTTCCTGTTCCAGATGAAAGCTCTTGTTGCCGAGCTTAGCAGTACGGGTGCGGACGGCAATACGGTCAGAGCCTTTTATCTGGGCAAAGAACTCCACCTCTATCTTCACTACGAAGATAGCATACCGATCCCAGTCAAAGCCTTTGCACACGGTGGAAACATAGTCAGTTTTACCAGAGTCGTAGAACTGAAAATATATGGTATTGTTCACGTGCCCGAACCTGTCAACGTCGTTGAAACGTATCTGCAGCAGCACCACATTGTGAAACTCGTTACTTCTTTCTTCTGTCATCTTCATAAGCTAAAATAGTTCATAGTTCTTACTGCGGCCTCCTTCACCAGTATCTCGCAATATTCCTTCCATCTACGTTAATTCAATGATATCTGACCACCTTGTAGTCGGATTCTTGCTACGATAATCATGCTTGATGGCATTGGCGAAGACCTCCGCTTTGCCCTTGCCGTTCTTCTGGGTGTACTGCTGAGAACCGAGCACGATGGTTTCAGAGCCGTGCATCCTGTTTATCCTATCCACCACTTCATCCAGTCGCTTCATCTTCTAGCGTCTCGTGGCTATAGTCGTCAGCGGGACTTGGGAACCCAGCCACTACATTTGCGTCCTGCAGTTCCAGTTGGGTATCGAACGACCCTTTTATTATTTCAATGTTACTCATGTTCAACTTCCTTTTTTTATCATGATGGATCACTCTTCATAGTCCAATGCCAGTCCGCCTTCGCTGGTTTCCTTGTAGAGCGATGGCAGGTCGTGGCCTGTGCGCTTCATCACCTCCACCACATGGTCGAAGGAAATGCGGTGGTTACCGTCGGAAGTGATGGCATAGAATGTGGCATCGGCAGCACGAGCGGCAGCAAAGGCATTACGCTCAATGCATGGAATCTGAACCAGTCCGCAGATAGGGTCGCACGTCATGCCGAGGTGATGCTCCAGTCCCATCTCTGCAGCATATTCTATCTGGTTAGGACTGCCACCCCATAGCTGGCACCCGGCAGCAGCAGCCATGGCACAGGCAACACCTATCTCACCTTGGCATCCCACTTCAGCTCCGCTGATGCTGGCATTATGCTTCACCACATTGCCAAAGAGTCCTGCTGTGGCAAGAGCTCTCAGAATGCGCTGCTCAGAGAATTTAAAATCATGGTATTGCGCATAGAGGATGGCAGGAAGTACACCGCAACTGCCACAGGTAGGTGCCGTCACAATCGTACCACCACTGGCATTCTCCTCGATGACCGCCAGCGCATAGGAATAGAGCAAGGCGCTGCAACGGGCAGCTTCACTATATCCTTGCGCCTTCACATGGTACGATACCGCCTTGCGCGCCAGACCTAACGGGCCAGGCAGCGCACCTTCTGCATCGATACCCCGTTTCACAGCTTCCTGCATCGTATGGAAGACTTCTTTCAGGAAATCCCAGATCTCCGGACCTTCGCACTGTTCCACATATTCCCAGTAGCTATGACCTGTATTTTTGCACCACGCCATGATGTCTTTCATCTTGTTCATCTCATACACGTCGCCGCCAGCTGCAAACATGTCACCCTCGGCCTTACCCTCCGACAGCGCGCCACCGCCTACGCTATATACCGTCCACTCGTCGCCTCCGTCAGCTGTGAACTTCATGCCGTTGGGGTGGAACGGCAGGAAGATCTTGGGTTGCCAGACGATGTTCACTGGGGCTATCTTACTAAGCACGTCAATGATGGCGACATCAGTCATGTGACCTTTTCCCGTAGCAGCCAGACTACCGTAGAGGGTTACTTCGAAGCTCTTGGCCTCGGGATGTCGCTTGGCATAGATACGTGCAGCATTGTCTGGTCCCATCGTGTGACTGCTCGACGGACCTTTTCCAATTCTGAATAGTTCTCTGAGTGATTTCATATTTTAATTCGTTTTATTCTTTTATTTCTATCTGTTGTACCATAACATGTGCAAAGGTACGAATAAGCGAGTGAAATCCCAAAAATATATGAGTATTTCCAAGCGGGAGTGCCTTCGAGTGTAGCTCATAGGTACGAATAGAAATCGATATGAGGAGATTTCCCTATAATTATGGTTTTTGCCCTTCATGGGTTTATTTTCGTTCATTTCAGTTTCTTTAACCATAGATGATAGCAATAATTCAGGAGGAATAGCTACCTTCGTGCCATGAAACAGACATTATTATTCATTTCTGCTCTAATCCTCCTGGCAGGATGTGGCTCCAATACCGCTAAACCGGTGGCCTACGACGAGTCAGTTGCCCCCATCGATACCGTTGTTTCCGATGTTGTTACGGATACTCCCGAACCCAGCTCCGACGAGATTGTTCAGAACGCCATCGTCAAATTCTTGAAAGGCGACAAAGATGCCGTCCGCTTCACAGAACGTGCAAAGGAAGACCTCTATGAGTCAAGTTGGCCAGAGGTTCAATGTAGCAAGGAGGGCTTACTTGACAGTCCTGCGAGTTTCAAGGATCTGGTTGTCATGAAGGTTGGCCCTGGTCTCTACAAGTATGAATGTGTCTGTCCCGATCATGGCGACCGTTATGTTGACTGCTGCACAATGTCAGCCCATATTGCTCGTGATGGAGTGGTCGAGATAGAGGGAGTCAAGTGGGACGATGCAGTTGAGTAAATTGTCTTAAGTTGTCCAAGTTGTCGTTTATTTTTAGTTATTCGTCTTTCTTCAGCGGAATGGTAAAGCTGAAGGTAGAGCCTTCGCCTTCGACTGACTCCACGTAGGCATCGCCGCCGTTCTTGCGCGCAAAGTCCTGACAGAGCTGAAGTCCCAGACCAGAGCCTTCCTCACCACCAGTACCGTATGTAGTCTCACCTTTATGGAAGATGGAGTCGATACGGTCTGCAGCAATACCGACACCATAGTCACGCACACAAACGCGGGCAAAATCACCTTCACGCTTATAGAATACGTCAATACCCTTTCCTTCAGGTGTGAACTTAATGGCATTAGAGATGAAGTTGCGGATAACGGTCTTAATCATATCGTTGTCTGCACGCACGGTGAGCTTCTCTTCTGCAGGTATATACTGAAGCTTGATTTTCTTCATCTCGGCAATCATCATGAAGATGTCGACCACACCAGGGACAATGTCATCAAGTTCAAGGTCCTGATAGACGACGCTAAGACGGCCCGTCTGACTCTTTGTCCACTTCAGCAGATTGTCCAGCAGGTCGTGGGTTTCCTCTGACTCACGGTTAGCCTTGTCGAGAAGGCCGAAGATTTCCTCGCCTACCACATCAGGTGAAACCACGTTGACGGCCAGATTCAGCACCATACGGATGCTGGCCATGGGTGAACGCAAGTCATGGGCGATGACTGAATACATCTTGTCGCGGTTATTGATGGTGCGGCGCAGTTCCTCGTTCTGCTGCACAATGATGCGCTTGGCAGCAACCAGCTGTATCTGGTGCATGACACGCATCACCAGCTCCTCCTTGTTAAAGGGCTTGGTCAGGAAATCGTTGGCACCGACCTGGAAACCTTTCACCAAATCGCTGGGATTGTTGAGAGCTGTCAGGAAAATGATGGGAATATCCATAGTTTCCGGATCCTTTTTAAGAATTACTGCCGTATCGAAGCCATTAATGTCGGGCATCATGACGTCAAGAAGTATCAGGTCAGGCTTTTCTTTCTTAGCCTGCTCTATGCACTGGGTACCGTTGTTTGCCGTACATATCTGAAACTTCTCTTTCGTAAGCAATATCTTGAGTAACAAGACGTTACTAACCACATCGTCAACTATCAATATCTTATAGTCACTGCGGTTTATCTTGGACTCAAAGGACTCGTTCAACTCCATCTCTCATAAGTATTTAGTTATTCAATTTGCAAAAATAGCAAATATTTGGCGAAATGCCAAATATTTGCCACAATTTTTACTTATACTCATTCCAAGACTTGATGCCGATGCCATCCAAGGGCACCGTACAGAACGCCTGGATGAAAGCTGAAGCCAAACGAGAATTTGTGATGAGCGGCACATTGAGATCGATAGCTGCACGGCGAATCTTATAGCCATTGGTCAATTCATGCGTCGTCAAGTCCTTGGGAATATTGACCACCATGTCTATCTTGTGCGCATGCAACAGGTCAAGGGCTGCGGGAGCATTGTCGGCAGCATCTTTCACCTCTGACGGCCAAAGTACGCGGGTATTTTGAATGCCGTTGTCCGTCAGGTACTTCGACGTTCCTGCCGTGGCATACAGTTCATAGCCATGGTCCACCAGCATACGGGCAGCATCCAGCATCTCCGCCTTCTGCTTGGCCGTACCAGTGGAGAGCAGTACCGTCTTCTTAGGAATACGGTGACCTACGCTGAGCATAGCCTTGAGCAATGCCGTATTCGTGTTGTCACCAATGCAGCCGACTTCACCCGTAGAAGCCATATCAACGCCCAGCACAGGGTCAGCTTTCTGTAGGCGGTTGAATGAGAACTGCGAGGCCTTGATACCTACGTAATCCAAGTCAAAGAGGTTCTTGCCGGGCTTCTCCACAGGCAAGCCCAGCATCACCTTCGTGGCCAACTCAATGAGGTTCAGCTTCAGCACCTTGCTGACAAAGGGGAACGAGCGCGAGGCACGCAGGTTGCACTCAATGACGAGAATATCGTTCTCACGGGCCATATACTGGATGTTGAACGGACCATTGATGTGCAAGGCCTTGGCTATCTGGCGCGAGATGCGCTTGATGCGGCGTACCGTCTCCACATACAGCTTCTGCGGCGGGAACTGAATAGTAGCATCACCGGAGTGAACGCCAGCGAACTCAATATGCTCAGAGATGGCGTAGGCCAGAATTTCGCCGTTGCGAGCCACAGCATCCATCTCTATCTCCTTGGCGTGCTCAATAAATTTCGACACCACGACAGGATGGTCTTCCGACACATTGGCGGCCAACTGCAGGAACTTCTCCAGTTCCTCGCGGTTCGAGCACACATTCATGGCGGCACCGCTGAGCACGTAGGAAGGACGTACCAACACCGGGAAGCCTACCCTCTCCACAAAGCGGTCAATGTCTTCCATCGACGTCAGCGCACTCCACTCGGGCTGGTTAACGCCAATCTCGTTGAGCATCTGCGAGAACTTGGCACGGTCTTCAGCACCATCGATGTCCTGTGCCGAGGTACCCAGGATGGGTACATGCTGCTCGTCCAAATACATGGCAAGGTTATTGGGTATCTGACCTCCCGTGGAGACGATAACGCCATGGGGCTGCTCCATGTCAATAATGTCAAGTACGCGTTCGAAGGTCAGTTCGTCAAAGTAAAGCCGGTCACACATGTCATAGTCCGTCGACACGGTCTCTGGATTGTAGTTAATCATCACGCTGCGCCAGCCCTCCTTGCGAATGGTGTTCAAAGCCTGTACGCCACACCAGTCGAACTCTACGCTGCTGCCAATGCGATAGGCGCCTGAACCCAGCACGATGATGCTGCGGCCGTCATGCTCATAGGCGATGTCATTGCAGGTGTCATCGGCATGGTCTGACGCGCCATAAGTGACGTAGAGATAATTCGTCTGTGCAGGATACTCGGCAGCCAGCGTATCAATCTGTTTCACCACAGGCATGATGCCTGCTTGTTTGCGGCGGTTGCGTACCACGAGCAATGCCTGGTGCATCGTCGGGAACTCCTTCTCCAAACCGAGCGCACGGGCTATCTGGAAGTCTGTGAAGCCATAGACCTTTGCCTGACGCAGCAGGTCGGACTCCAGCGTATTGATATTCTGCTTCTTCAACTGCTCGTCAATATCAATGATATGCTTCAGCTTGTAGAGGAACCACTTGTCTATCTTTGTCAGTTCATGTATCTTGTCAATGGTGTATTCCGGCAGATGCATTGCCTTCGAGATAACGAAGATACGCTTGTCAGTAGGCTCGCGCAGAGCAGCATCAATATCGGGAATCACCAGTTCCTTATTCTCCACAAAGCCGTGCATCCCCTGCCCTATCATGCGCAAACCCTTCTGGATAGCCTCCTCGAAGGTACGGCCAATGGCCATGACCTCGCCGACAGACTTCATACTACTGCCTAGCTCCTTGTCCACGCCATGGAATTTCGACAGATCCCAGCGCGGAATCTTGCACACCACATAGTCCAGAGCGGGCTCAAAGAATGCCGAGGTGGTCTTGGTGACGCTGTTCTTCAGTTCAAACAGTCCATAGCCCATACCCAACTTAGCAGCAACAAAAGCCAACGGATAGCCGGTAGCCTTGGAGGCCAAAGCAGATGAACGGCTCAAACGGGCATTGACCTCAATGACGCGGTAGTCTTCAGACTGGGGGTCGAAGGCATACTGCACGTTACACTCACCGACGATACCGATATGGCGGATAATCTTGATGGCCAGCGCACGCAGCTTGTGGTATTCCGAATTGGTCAGCGTCTGCGATGGGGCAATGACGATAGACTCGCCTGTATGGATGCCTAAGGGGTCGAAGTTCTCCATATTACAAACGGTGATGCAGTTGTCGTAACGGTCACGCACCACCTCATACTCTATCTCCTTCCAACCTTTCAGCGACTTCTCCACCAACACCTGAGGTGAGAAGGAAAAAGCTTTTTCTGCAAGTTTGTCCAGCTCCTCCTCATTGTCACAGAAACCGGAGCCTAAGCCTCCCAAGGCATAGGCTGCTCGCAGGATGACAGGATAGCCCAACTCCTTGGCAGCCTGACGGGCATCTTCTATGTTGTCACAAGCCTGGCTCTTGATGGTCTTCACGCCTATCTCGTCCAGTTTCTTCACAAACAATTCACGGTCTTCTGTGTCCATGATGGCCTGAACAGGAGTACCCAGGACCTTCACGCCATACTTCTCCAGCACACCGCTCTGGTAAAGTTCCACACCACAGTTCAGTGCCGTCTGACCGCCAAAGGCCAGCAGGATGCCGTCAGGGCGCTCCTTTTCGATGACGCGCTCCACGAAATAGGGCTGCACAGGCAGGAAGTAGATTTCATCTGCCACACCTTCACTGGTCTGCACCGTGGCAATATTCGGATTGATGAGCACCGTCTTGATGCCCTCTTCACGTAATGCTTTCAAGGCCTGCGAACCGCTATAGTCAAATTCACCGGCTTCACCTATTTTCAATGCTCCGCTACCGAGCAGCAGTACCTTCTTGATATTATTGTCTCTCATCTTATATTATCAATTATCCATTATCAATTGTTAGAGTGCTTCCAAGAAACGGTCAAACATAAACTCCGTATCGACAGGACCGGAACAGGCCTCAGGATGGAACTGTGATGAGAACCAGGGGTTAGTCTGGTGGCGAATGCCCTCATTGCTTCCATCGTTCATGTTGACAAACAACTCACGCCAGTCAGTACCAAGAGTTGCGGCATCTACTGCATAACCATGGTTCTGTGAAGTGACGTAGCAGCGGTTCGTGCCAACCTCACGCACGGGTTGGTTGTGCGAGCGGTGGCCATATTTCAGTTTGTAGATAGTAGCACCTGCAGCCTTTGCCAACAGCTGATTACCCATGCAGATACCACAGATGGGCTTGCGCGACAGCGACATCTGCTTGCGGAGGACGTCCACGGCATCGCTGCACCTATCCGGGTCTCCAGGGCCGTTGGCAAGGAACAGCCCGTCAAAGTCCATCGCCGTATAGTCGTAGTTCCAAGGCACCCGGATGACCTCTACGCCACGGTTGATAAGACAGCGGATAATGTTCTGCTTGACACCACAATCGACAAGTATCACTTTCCTGCCAGCTCCTTCATTATAGCGGATGACCTCCTTACAGCTGACACGGTCTACCCAGTTGACGGCGCCATAGTCTTCTTCGGCAACTGCTTCATTCGGCACGTCTGCTTCCTCCTGGAAGACAAGTCGTCCCATCATGACACCATGTTCACGCAGGACCTTGGTCAACGCACGGGTATCTATGCCTGTCACCCCTGGCACCTTCTCGCGTTTCAGCCAGTCGCCAAGACTCTCGCAGGCATTCCAATGGCTGTACTGCTCCGTATAGTCACTGACAATGATTGCCGTCGCGTAAATCCTGTCACTCTCCATGTAAGTGGCGAGACCATTCTTCTCAATACTGAACGGCGGCACGCCATAGTTGCCGACCAATGGATAAGTCAGTACCATCATCTGACCTGCATAGCTCGGGTCAGTCAATGACTCGGGGTAACCCATCATGGCCGTGTTGAAAACAACCTCTCCTGCTACATTCGCATCATAGCCGAACGACAGACCGTGGAATTTAGTTCCGTCCTGAAGGACGAGTGTTACTTGTTTCATTCTTTTTTTTCTATTTATAAAAAAGGGACGACCGTTCAAGCGGCACGTCCCATATCATTCATTCAACAGTTACGCTTTTAGCCAAGTTTCTTGGTTGGTCAACATCCTTACCTTTGCAGACGGCAACGTGATAGGCCAACAGCTGAAGAGGGATGGTGGCAACCAGTGGTTCGAGGCATTCCAGAACATCTGGGAGCTCTATCACCTCGTCGGCTATCTTTGCTATCGTTTCGTCACCTTTCGTGACAAGAGCGATGACCCTACCCTGACGGGCCTTGATTTCCTGAATGTTCGACAGCACTTTCTCGTACATGGCGTTGTGCGTGGCAATGACAACGACAGGCATGTCCGAGTCTATCAGCGCTATCGGTCCGTGCTTCATCTCGGCAGCGGGATAACCTTCGGCATGGATATAGCTGATTTCTTTCAGCTTCAATGCACCTTCCAAAGCTACAGGATAGCTATAGCCACGTCCTAAGTACAGGAAGTTATGGGCATAAGTAAAGGTACGCGCAAGGTCTGCAACCTTATCGTTGGCTTTCAGCACCTCCTTGATGACTTCCGGAATATCATTCAATCCCTTGACGATACGCAGGTACTCATCACGCTTAATGGTGCCTTTAGCCTCGCCTAATGCCAAGGCAAACATCGTAAGCACAGTCACCTGTCCTGTGAATGCCTTCGTGGAGGCAACACCAATCTCAGGACCGACATGAATATATGTTCCCGTATTCGTAGCACGGGGAATACTGCTTCCAATGGCATTGCATATACCATAGATAAAGGCTCCCTTGTCCTTAGCCAACTGTACGGCAGCCAAGGTATCGGCAGTCTCTCCCGACTGACTGATGGCAATCACCACATCGTCCTTCGTCACCACAGGATTGCGATACCTAAACTCGCTGGCATACTCCACTTCCACAGGGATGCGGCATAATGACTCGATGATCTGTTTGCCAATGAGTCCTGCATGCCACGAGGTACCGCAGGCCACAATGACAATGCGCTTAGCCGACAGCAGCTGACGACGGTAGTCTATCAATGCCGAGAGCGTTACATGGTCGCCCTCTACGTTGATACGTCCGCGCATACAGTTGGTCAGGCACTCTGGTTGCTCAAAGATTTCCTTGAGCATGAAGTGCGGGTAGCCGCCCTTTTCTATCTGTCCTAAGTCAATGTCAACCTTCTTGACAGCCAGCTCTTGCTCTTCGCCCAGCAGACTCATCACCTTCAGGTCTTCACCGAGACGAATCAGGGCAATGTTGCCGTCTTCAAGATATACAACCTTATCTGTATATTCTATAATAGGACTGGCATCACTGCCCAGGAAGAACTCCCCGTCGCCAATACCCACAACCAGCGGACTCTGCTTGCGAGCAGCCACAATCTGGTTGGGCTGGCGCTTATCCACAATGGCAATGGCATAGGCACCAATGACCTGATAAAGTGCCACCTGAACGGCCTCTAACAGTTCAAGGTGCTTCTTCATCATGATATATTCCACCAGCTGCACCAGCACTTCGGTGTCGGTGTCCGACTGGAACTTCACACCTTTCTCTATGAGTTTCTGCTTGATGTCGGCATAATTCTCAATGATGCCGTTATGGATGATGGCCAGGTTATGCGACTCGGAAAAGTGCGGATGGGCATTGCGGCTCGAAGGCTCGCCATGAGTGGCCCAGCGCGTATGGGCGATACCAATAGTACCACTCACATCCTTATCGCTACAATATTCACAGAGGTTGTCAACCTTGCCTTTCGTCTTAAAGACATTCAATGCGCCGTCATTGTTAATCAACGCAACGCCAGCACTATCGTAACCACGATATTCCAGTCTTCTAAGACCTTTGATAAGTATCGGAAATGCTTCCTTTGTGCCAATATATCCTACTATTCCGCACATATAGTCCTAATGTTTGTGTTTAATCGGCTGCAAAGGTACTATAATTTTGCAAAACAACCAACGTTTTTCCGTATTTTATTTTATGATTGTATCAATGAAAATCCCTCGCCATGCGACGAGGGATTCTTTGGTAATTAATAGAACTTAAAGTAGTTCTTGGCATTGTTATACGAGATGTCTTCCACCATCTTGCCAAGTAATTCGCGATCATCGGGAAGCAGTCCCTTCTCCACGTCATTGCCTAACAGATTGCAGAGGATACGGCGGAAATACTCATGGCGGGGATAGCTGAGGAACGAACGGCTGTCGGTAAGCATACCTACGAAGCGACTCAGCAGACCAAGTACGGAGAGGGCGTTCATCTGGCGAATCATGCCGTCCATCTGGTCGTTGAACCACCAGCCAGAACCAAACTGAATCTTGCCAGGCTCACCACCTTGGAAGTTACCGAGCATGGTGGCAATCACCTCGTTGGCACAGGGGTTCAATGTATATAATATGGTACGCGTGAGCTTACCCTCCATGTTCAGCTTGTTCAGGAACTTCGACATGGCCTTGGCGGTGTTGAACTCACCGATAGAGTCGAAGCCGGTGTCAGGGCCAAGTTGGTTGTACATGGCGGTATTGTTGTCGCGGATGGCACCATAGTGGAACTGCTGTGTCCAGCCAGCCTCGGCATCCATCTCAGCCATTCGGGTGAGGAAGCAGTTCTTATACTGACGAACCTCCAAGTTGCTCAGCTGCTGACCGCGCATAGCCTTCTCGAAGATGGTCTCAATCTGTGAGTCTGTATAGTCCTCGTCGTAGAATTCCTCGATGCCGTGGTCGGAAAGCTTAGATCCCTGCTCGGCAAAGAAGTCGTGACGCTTCTGCAGAGCATCCACCATGTCAGCAAATTTAGTGATGGTAACGCCGCTGACGTTCTCCAACTGGTGAACATAGTCGCTGAACTCAGGCTTCTCAATGTTCATGGCCTTGTCAGGACGCCATGCGGGAATCATGATGGGGTCATCCTGAGCCTTGTGCTTGGCATACTCGATATGGTTGTGCAGATCGTCAACGGGGTCATCAGTAGTGCAGACACACTCCACATTGTAGTGCTTCATCAGGCCACGGGCAGAGAACTCGGGCTGCTTCAGCTTCTCGTTACACTCGTCGAAAATCTCACGGGCAGTCTTTGGCGACAACAGCTTGTCAATGCCGAAGGCAGTCTTCAACTCCAGATGCGTCCAGTGGTATAGCGGATTACGGAGTGTATATGGAACGGTCTCAGCCCATTTCTCGAACTTCTCCCAGTCAGTGGTATCTTTGCCTGTGCAATAGCGCTCGTCAACACCATTGGTACGCATGGCACGCCACTTGTAGTGGTCGCCACCCAGCCACAATTCAGTAATGCTCTTGAAACGATGGTCGTTAGCCACCATCTCGGGAATCAGGTGACAATGATAGTCGATGATAGGCATCTTAGCCGCATGGTTGTGGAAAAGGTCCTGTGCGACCTCGGTCTCCAAGACGAAGTTCTTGTCGTTAAATTGTTTCATAATCATTGGTTTGTATTAGTTTATAAGTACTCATTTGTTTGCAAAGATAGAGAATTATTTCCATATTGAAGAATCAAAGCATTTTTTTTTCTGGAAAATTCACGTAAACGATAACGTGGGCGATAGCGTGTCACGACATCAATTATCGGTACTTTTTCATGTCAACCGTTGCATAACTCGTTTTTTTTGTGTAAGTTTGCAGCCCAAATGGAAAAAGTATCTACAAATCAGCATTTTCGAATGAAACATCTTACCATTGTCATCTTAGCCGTACTCCTGCTGTCAGCCTGCCAGGAGTCACTGGAAGAGCGCTGCGAACGGGAGGCCCGTGAATATACCGAGAAGAAATGCCCTGCACTCATTGTCAAAAACGTGACCATCGACAGTATGGCATTCGACAAGTCAACACATACCATGACGTATTACTACACGTTGGATGGTGTGCTCGACGATGCAAAGGCCCTGAAGGAGCATAATCTCAGAGGCATGCTGCATAAGGAACTCAAGAACTCCACCCAGACACAGTTGTACAAGGAGGCGGGCTACAACTTCCGCTATGTCTACTTCTCGACAAAAAATAATGGAACGAAGCTTTTTGAAGCAACGTTCCATAAGAAAGACTATCAGTAGTCCTTAGTCCTCGACAGCCTCAGGCTTCATATTCGTGTAGACGGTCTGCACGTCGTCGAAGTCTTCCAGGCGCTCTACCATTTTATCAATGGTCTCACGCTCCTCAGGCGTCACATCCTTCAGGTCGTTGGGGATGCGGGTGAACTCTGCACCTGTTACCTCAAAACCGTTCTCCTCCAGATGCTTCTGGATAGCACCGAAGCTTGAGGGGTCACCGTAGATGGTGATGCTATTCTCCTCTTCGTCCTCGTCGTATTCATCCTCCACGCCGTAGTCAATCAGGTCGAGAATCAGCTCGTCCATATCCAGACCGTCCTTCTTCTTGAAGGTAAAT
>JAEEGG010019728.1_pt1 | contig 13564 bp, 11 predicted proteins | sample 9134161 | NCBI WGS metagenome assembly JAEEGG01 (sample SAMN16246543, study PRJNA631951) | gut metagenome | biome: gut microbiome; feature: rumen; material: CR-attached | host: Bos | place: Iran: Karaj | collected 2018-10 | reverse complement strand
ATAATCTTAATTGTTTTTACATTTATACTTTTTTCTCCTTTATCACCTTTTTATGCGCCGGGCTGCGACACGGTGAACGTAGGTGTACCTGTGGCATCGGCGTCGAGCACGTTCTCGGCTGCGAAAGTGAAGGTGCGACCCGTGGTGTCGGTGTTCTCGAGAATGGTGACAGTGAACGTCTGGACGGGATGGCCGGCGGCGTTAATGCTGCGAGTAGTCTCGGCCACGGTGAACCCCTCGACCTGATTCTTGCACACTAGCTTGGAATAGCTGGAGCCCGCACTGGTGACAGTGACGCTGAACGAGGTCTCGGTGGCTGCCGTGAGGTTCACGGTCTGTGTGCCGCTGTCATAGGTCCAGCCCGTGCCGCTAGCGGCTATCTCGATGGCGGGCGCGGTGCGCTCGGCCAGATCGCTGCTGCTATAGGCAATGACGTCGCCCGTAGTCCAGTCCTTTACGTCGATGGTGCAGGCAACGTCGCCCACACTGGGGGTGGCGGTGTTCTTGACCAGTGTCACGGTGTAGAGATTGTTGCGTTGCAGAGCCATGTCCTCATGACGCGGGTCGAAACGCACGGTGGGCGTGATGACGGTGCCGTCGGTGAGTTTGGCAGTGATGACGATGACGGTAGACTGTGAGGGGTCTTCGTAGGCATAGATGGCCTGCTCAAGGCTCTTCACGCCCGAGCCGGTGATGGCATAGGTCTTGTTCTCTTTGGTAAGCCCGTCCATGCTGGCGTCATTCCCTGTGCGGGCGAGTTTCGTGGTGGTGTAGCGGTTTAGGAGCTGCACCGAGTTGATCTCGCTAATGGGCAGGTCGTTGGCCACGGCGATGTCGATACGCGCTGAGGCACGTGTGACGGTGACCGAGGAGCCCAGCAGGGTGCCGTCGGGGTCGCTGTCGACATTGACTTCGACTTTCTCGGAGGTCATGAGGTAGGCACCGTCGGTGGTGGCGAGGCCTGGCTCCTGAGAGCCCACGAGGGCGAAGAAGTCGTCCTTGCTATCCTCGCCAGCGACGAGGGCGCCGATGGCGGTCTGCAGCTCGCTGCTGGCATTAGCAATGAAGTAGACGTCGTAGAGGTCGGGCGACCCCAGATCGGCGCGCCAGTCGGCATTGAGGCTGCTGCCACTGATGTCGGATGCCAGGGTACTGACGGCATACTTGCTCGTGGAGCGGTTGAATGCCACCACGAAGACAGAGTTGACGGCCTTTTCGCGATCGAGCTGAACGTCGGTACGCGTCTTGGCTCTTTTACTGATGCCCGTGAGGTTGAAGCGGATAACGCCGCCCGAGGCATTGCCCTGCGCAAGACGTGCGTCGTCGTCGGCTGTACAGGCGCTGAGCCCGAAGGCAAGCATGAGCGCCAGCAGCCCCCGCAGGGTCTTGATATGTAATGTGTTCATAATCTTATCGTTTTTATTATGTTTTTCCTTTTTTTACCTTCTTACGCACTGGGCTGCTTGACGGAGAATACGATCTTGGCACCAGTCTGGGTGACATTGCTGCCGTCGACGTAGCTATAGGTGATACGAATGGAACCGATGCGCGTTGCGCCCGACGTGTTGGCCGTGGCCGTGAGGGTGATACTCTTGTCGCCAGTAGCGATGGCTGCGCTGAGCCACCCCGTGGTGCTGCCGGCTGCCTCCCATGTAGAGCCCGAGGTGAGCACCTCGACGCCAGTGATGGTAACGGAGGTGTTGTAGGTGTCGGTGACGTCGATGGTGAGATCGCCACTGCCCACGGCTCCGTCGGAAGCCAGCGTGATGAGATGAGTATCGCGGTTGTAGGTGCCAACGGCGGCCAGAGGCTCAGAGGAGAAAAGGGCGTCCTCGAAGGTGCTGTTGACAGGTGTGCCGTCCCAGTCGGCCACTACTACAGAGGCTCTGACCAGACTGTTCACGTCGATGCTGCTGCCGTCGCCGATGTTGACCTTATACAGGTAGTTGCGCTTGATTTCGACGCTCTTGTCGTCGTCGGCGCCACCCTCCTTATACAGGTCGATGAAAGGAATCTGATAGAAAACGTCGACGCCGTCGGCCACGCTAGTGCCGAGCTTACCCGTAATCTGTAGGGCCAGGGCCTCGGCCTCGAGTAAGGCGGGTGTCGAGTTCTCGTAGATGTCGTCTTCATAGACGTAGAAGGCCTGTTTCAGCTCTACACCGTCGCCGGTGGCGCCAGTGAAGGGATTGCTGGCACTGATGGGGTTGCTACTCAGCAGGTTGTTGTAGGGCAGCAGACCGCCCGTGGCACCGCCCACCTTGGTCATACCCGTTGGAACAACTGTGACGTTGCTACCGTCTTTATGGGGCAGGAGATAGGACTGCGGGTTGGCGTGAACCATGCAGAGGCCAGTGATGTGGAGGTTGGGCGTCTTGTTGTAGATGTCGACACGTGCTACCAGGCGGGTGAGGTCGACGTTGACGGGGGTGTCGAGTGAGGTGGCATCGATGGGGATGACCTCGTTCTTGGCATTGCCCTCGCCGTAGTAGGCGATGCCCGTCATGGGCAGACCGTTGGCAAAAACGGTGGCCTGATTGCTGCCAGACTCGAAGGTGAGGGCTGCAGAGCTGACGGCTGCCAGGGCGTCGGTCCAGGTGCTGGTGCCGGCGGTGAGGCTGACACTCTCGTTGGCAACGAACAGGAAACGGCAGGTTGTACCGTCGTTTTCGGGATCCCAAGTGTAGTCGTACTGGTAGTCATTACCTGTGCCGAAACCGGTAGAGGTGACGTCGTCGGTGAGATCAACGGTAACGATGCTCTTCAGCACGTCGGTGGCCGCGTCGAACACCAGCAAGTTGAGACTGGTGAGGGCAACTTCGGCATTCTCTTGGATGGGAGTACGCGTCTTAACGTGAATCGGATCGCCCATGGGCAGAGAGATGTTGAAGACAACACTGCGGGTAGTGATGGATTCATGACCATTGTCGGGAGTCTCGGTCTCGTTGATACAGGATACGAGCCCGGACAGCGATAACAGCATAACGGCTGCTATCGTTGAGATACCAATCTTTTTCATCTTAATTACTTTTTTTTAAATCAGTTAATAAATTAAAAATACCTAACCCTAATCAATTTCTTTGGAAAAATATCAAATACTTTCTTGTTTTTTTGCTTATTGTTTTGATAATTACCTAATCATGAGTTTTAGTTCTAATAATAGCCAAACCAGAGTATCACCCGTCGCAGGCGCAGCTGCTGGTCGTTCAAAAGAGATAAATAGAGCATTAACCGGTCAGACACCGCCGATGACGCCACCGTCTTGCCAGTCGACGATTCGGCCAGCTCCGCCAACACTCACGTCGACGGTATGGTCGGGGCGCACTTCGATGTTTAGCCAGTAGTCTTGTGCAGTTGTGCGGTCGGGACTCCAGTGCCACTCGGAGAACACGTCGTAGAGACTGATGAGGGGCGTCACGGCCTCGTCGCCGCACCAGAGTTGCAAGTAGGGCATCTGTTCGTCAGTCCAGCGCAGGGTGACGAATTCGCCGCTGATGATAAAGTTGTAGGGCTCTACCTGAATACGGTGCTCGCCCAGTGTGTCGGCCAGCAGGGGGTGTGGCAGACCGCCGATGCGGACACCCTCGCGCCCCGCCTTGCAGGCCACGGGAACGCCATAGAGGCGCAGAGAATACTCGCCGTCGGTATCGGGAACGCCACGCCACCACAGGCGTACGTGCAGATGACAGTGGATGTCGACCATGGGGCACTCCACCACGCGCACACCATCGCCCATGTGGAACCGCTGCATGGTCCAGAACAGGTCGTCGATGTTGCCGTAGGTGCCGTCGGTGCGACGGGTGTTGGCCCAAAGCGTCAGGCTGTCGAGTGTGAGCCCCCGGTTGTCGAGCAGTGAGCGGCTGGTGGTGTTGGCCACACATACCAAGGTATAATCGCCATCGGGCAGATCCTCGCGGTCGAAGTACTGACGCTGGCGGTTGACCATCAGCAGCTCCTGAAGGAAACGACCGTCGGCATCGAAGAGCAGCCAGCACACGCTGTCGATGTCTTTCTCATACTGCAGCGTGCCGGGCACGGTGTAGCTGAGTCTCACCTCCTTCACGTCGCCATAGTCGCCGTAGATGAGTTCTTTCTGGCAGGCCATAAGCAGAACCGCCAGAAGTAGCAGGGGTGTGGACAGTCGTTTCATCGCCAGAACCTTTTCTTGGTAAGCTCGATGTTCCAAACCAGTGCCACCTCGGCCTTGGTAGGTCCGAAGTAGCGGCGGCGGTAGTCAGCTTCCCACATATAGTACTTGTCCTCAGGACGGTATTTTTTGTATTTCCCATCGACATAGCCCACGGAGAGTGTGAAGTCGAGCGTGAGCCGGGTACTGATAGGCGCAGTATAGCCAAAAGCGGCACCGGCACCCCAGTTGAAGTCGCTGCGCTGCCCCGTTCCGCCGAATTCGATATCGTAGCGGTAGACGGCAGCGTACGGCCCCACATGGAAACCCTCGCGATTCACCTTCATAAAATTGCTGCTCAGCCAGCGGCGCACCTCCACGTCGGCGGCGGCAATGCGCCAGTAGCGGTGGCGGTCGCTGTTGGAGAGCCATATGAACATGCCGTTGGTAAGCATCGACCAGCGCCCGCCCATGCCCCATTCAACACCCACGTTAGGCACCGCCGCCGCGTCGAACAGCAGGTTGGTGCGCACACCGATGGTGCGGGTGCCTAGCCATTGGGCGTGTGCCGACAGAGACAGGCACGCCAGAAGCAGAAGGGTGAGGACGGAACGGTGAATCATGGGCTTAAGAGTTTTCGAGCCGTGGCACTGCCAGAGGCAGAAGCCAGATTGAGATAGATGGCTGCACGGTCGCGGTTGCCGCGGAGCAGGCAGAGCACACCTATATTATTATACGCGCGAGGGTCGCTGTGATAGGGCTTCAGCAGCTCCTCGGCATGGTCGAGATTTCCGCGCACAATCTCAGCGGCGGCGGCATTGAGCACGGCCACGTCGTTGTCGGGATAGCAGCGCCAGCAGAAGTCGACAGCACTGCAGAAGTCATCGCTCCCTTTTGGAAAGCGGCAGGCCAGTTCGTAGAGGTCGCTCAGCGAGAGCACCTTGCGCCCGCTGTCGATCTTGATGAGCCCGCTTGTAGTGTTGTATATAGTGCGGCGCAGCGTGGCTTTCCACTCCATGCGCCACAGAGAGGGGCAGAGGTCGGTCTGCATGGTGCGGTAGAACGTACCGTTGCCCAGCATCATGAGCTGGCGCTCGCGCCCGTCGGGAACTTCAACATTACGGATAATGTCGGCAGCGGCATAGCGCAGCACCAGATGGCTGTGCTCGATGAGTGTGAGCAGAGAGTCCCAGTCTTCAGATACCCAGCTGACGTTGAGCGCACCACCGCCCATCTCGGTGCCCATGAGGTAGTGCTTAAGGTCGACGCCACGCACGGCGGCCTGCGATTCGTTGCGCTGCCAGTTGCCGGCGGGTGCGCCATACCCCACAATGCTGAGCGAGGAGAGCACGGTGCCGTCGACCTGCAGGTCATTGACAAAGCGCTGGCGCAGTTCCTCTAATATCGAGTGATTGAAATTCGTGGTCTTCATCCGTAGCAGGTGGCGGTCGTCGTTGAGCGGAATGGTGCCGCTATAGGTGAACTCGACGGCTTGGGAGCTCTGGGGGGTGATGAATTCTACCTTCGAAACGTCGGCCTTGCTTTCATTAACCGATGTAGCCGGTGATGTAGGTGCCGTGGGTGCTATCGATGTTGCGGGTGCCGTGGGTGCTATCGATGTTGCGGGTGCTACCAGTGCTGTGGGTGCTGTGACCACCTGTGCTACAGACGATGCGGGCACCACGACCACCTGCGAGAACGCGGTACTATCTTGTGCCGCAACTGGAACAATCTTAGTAGAGTCAGCTGCTATCTGAGCCAAAATGAGAGCGGGTTGCACCATCAGCAAACCTGACAAGAAGACGAATTTGCGAATAGGTTTCTTATTCGTAAGTGTTATTATTGGCATATATCGTTTTGTTTTTTTACCTTTATAGTCCACTCCTATTAGCAATAGGTTTTGAATTATCTATTGCAAAGATAGATAATAGTTTGAAAATATTCTAATTATAATGAGTTATATTGAAAGTATTTATATTTTTTTAACTTTTCGATTTCTTTATGTATGCTAAGACCGACCTGTTGACCTTATCTACTTGTGAGTCATTGATTTCCCTGATATAAGACAAAGTGGTGTTCGAATTGGTATGTCCGAGGGCCTGTCCTATCGGATTGAGCTCGTTGCCTATCTCAAAAGCCAGACTGGCCCAGGTGTGCCTCGGTGTGTAGGATGTGACGTGTCCCTCCATGCCAAGTTTCTTGGACAGGCGCCTCAGAGCGCTGCTGTAGCGTTGATAGAATCTCAGATATTCCCTGCGGGTGGTCTCTTCGTGATAGGACTGAAGGATAGGCAGCAGGTAGGGGCTGTCGCCGACTGAGAGTCGTGACAGAAGCCGCCACAGTTCGCTATGCACCTTGACGTTGACCATGGCATGGGTCTTATGGCGGTAATAGGAGATGCAGCCGTCGCGCAGTTGCGACTTCTTGATATGTGCTGCGTCGATGAGTGGCATGCCTGTGGCATAGATGCAGAATAAGAACAGGTCTCTGGCCATCTCGTCTGCCGAGCCCTTTGCCAGTTGCAACGTTTCCATGTGGCGGACGTCGTCGACGGTGATGGCCCGCTTGCGGGTTTTGACATTCGACGTGCGGACGCTGGCAAAGAGGGCAGTCCTGTTGGGAATAATTCTGTTTACAACCGACCGCAGCGAGCGCATGTAGCAGGCGATGGTGTTCTCGCAGACACCTCGCTGGCTGTTCCACAGGGCGAAATGCCTGAGGTGGTCGGCAGTCAGGGCACTGACAGGCTTTTCTGCTAATACCGGCATCTGCTCGACGAAGAAACGTTCCAAGGCATTGACAGCCGTGATGCAGTTCTTCGTCGTGCTATACGTGCGCAGACGTCTGGCCGTTTCAATGTCTTGCCGCATCCTAACGAGCATCGGCGGTTCGTGGTGAGTGACTGGTGCTACTTTCGAAAGCAGTTCTTTTCCTTTACAGAGCAGTACGTTCCTAAGGATGTTGAGTTGGCTATTCAATTCCATAAGATAAATATATAAAATGGTTAAGATGTTACAAAGATAGGAATATTATCGAGAAGAACAAAACCTATTGCTAATAGGAGTGAACCTAAAAACAATTTAAGATGAATATCAAGAAGTTTGTATTCGTTTTCCTTTTGATGCTGTTAGCAGGGGCTAACCAGAAAGTATTAGGACAGAGTTGGACGATACGTACCAATCTGGCATATGATGCCATGTTAATTCCCTCACTGGGTGCAGAGTACGCTCTTAGCGATCGACACAGTATTTCGCTGATGGGGACCTATAACCGTTTCAACTCTGGTGACAAGAAATGGAAGAACTGGAGCGTACAACCTGAGTTGCGCCTGTGGCGAGAGGCTCCCTTCATGGGATGGTTCATGGGTATCAACGTCATCGGTGGAGGCTTCAACATAAATAACGTCCGGATAGGAGGGCTTGGCGACAAGCACCGTCAAGGCTATATGATGGGAACAGGTCTCTCCGTGGGCTATCACAAGATGCTCTCTACGCACTGGAACCTTGAGTTCTCGCTGGGTGCAGACGTGCTGCTGACCAGCTACGACCGCTTTAATGTCGGCGAGTACGAGGGACATTTCGAAAGGGGCATTGTACTGCCCATAGGCACAGGCATCAGTCTGGTGTATGTGATCTATTAAACAAGAAACATAAATGACCGAATAAATAAAAACTTAAGATGAAAAGATTCTTTCTTCTCTTTGGACTATTAGTATCGCTGGGAGCAGCAGCTCAGTCGGCTAGTCGTTTCGACCGTGCCGATGCATCGTGGATTCGTATCGTGCCGCCATCAGCACAGGCCAGTTCTCAGACCGTTAGCGGTTCGTTGCCTCTGGCCGACAGCCGTAAGCTTGGCAATCTCAGTAAGCAGCGCTTGGGCGAGGCCCTGGCCGACGAGATTCGTCAGCATATTGGTACGCTGTCTCCCGATAAGATGCTCTCAAGCGTAGAGCTCATCTGCTATGGTGCGCCTTCTGGCAATGCCCGTCGCAGTGAGATGCGTGGTAGTCTGAAGATGCAAGAGCTGAAGAGTGTACTCACCAACCGACTTGCAGCAGGAAAGGTGACGGTGGCCTGGATCCCCGAAGACTGGGAGGGCATCATCCGTCTGACCCGCCAGCTGCAGAACCTGCCCCTGCAGGCCGCTGCTCTCGACATCATGGAGCATATAGACGTGCAGAAGGGCCGCGAGCAGCAGCTCAAGATGCTGGCCGGAGGCGAGACCTACCGTCAGTTGCAGCAGGAAGTGTTCCCGCAGGTGCAGCGCATCGACTACGATGTACTGATAGCCTCGCGCCCCGTCGCTGCCGACGGTTCGCAGGTGTCGCTTCAGGGGCTCTATGCTACCGCTGCCAACCACAAACCAGGATCAACTGAATATTCCGATATCATAGACCTTGCCGCCCGATTGTTCCCTGACAATGCCGAGGCCGCCATCAATGCGGCTGGTGTGGCACTTCTCAGGGGAGATGTAGAACGTGCGGCTGCCTACCTCCATCCATGGCGGCAGGACAGTCGTGCCGATCTTCACCTGGGCGTTATGTTCCTCCTCAAGGGTGATGCCACCCGTGCCGAGGTACATCTCCGTCTGGCGGAAGCCCAGGGTGTACAGGAGGCCACTACGGCCCTGCGCGCACTGAAAGCTGAGACCTATAATTGGAATAATAATGATTAAAAGAGTTGAGAAAAAGAAAAGAGTAAAGACTAAGACTAAACGCTTTTCGTGGCTGCTTGCAGCCATCCCCTTATTAATGTCGGGATGTATCTTTGACGGTAGTGATGGCGACACCGCTGCCCCTAAGGAGATACGCTTCAGTACCGACGTGTGTGAACCATCTACGCGTGCCTCTTACACTGGTGCCACGTTCACCGAGTTTCTGGTGACGTCCTTGGGCGATGCTACCCCTTACTTCCAGAACCTGAAGGTGACGAAGCAGTCGGGTGGCGATTGGGAGACGGCCTCTACGAAGTACTGGCCTCCTTATCCTCTGCGGTTCTTCGGCTATGCCCCGGCGAGTCTGAAAGAGCAGGTGACTGTGGATAACTCCCAGCAGAAGCTCACGGGCTATCAGCCTGCGTCGAACGCCATCAATCAGGCCGATATCGTGACGGCTTATGTGCGTGCCAACCAGAACAGTGCCAAAGGAGCAGCTGTGCTGGGCTTCCGCCATGCGCTGTCGCAGATCGAGGTGGTGGCTAAGAACGGCGATCCGACCAAGTACACCGTCGAGGTGCTGGGTGTGAAGATCAGCCGCATACCCTCTACGGCCGACATGACGTTCCAGACGGATGCGAATGCCGATCCTGTGTGGAGTACAGCCTCAGGACCTGAGGACTATATCATCAAGGGCACTACGCCCATCACGCTGACAGCCACACAGCAGAGCATCATGTTCGGCGATCATAATTTCCTGCTCATCCCCCAGGAGCTTCTGGCGTGGACGGGTGGCTCTGCGGCCGACGGCGCCTATCTCTCTGTGCTCTGTCGTATCAAGGACGAGCTGAGCAACTGCATCTATCCCACCGACCCCACCAAGTATGGCTTTGCCGCCCTGCCTGTCGATCAGGTCTGGCAGTCGGGACATAAGTACATCTATAACGTGGCGTTCTTTACCAACGGCGGTGGTGCAGGTAAGATTGACCCGAACCCAGTGAACCCTCAAGACCCCAGCGATGCAGATGTCGACACCACGCCTGGAGGCCCGGGTAGACAGGGCGGCGATCTGGTGATCAGTGACACCCTGCTGCCTATCGAGGTTTCCGTCAGCATCATCGACTGGACTACAGGAACTAACGACAACATTGATTTGGAATTCTGACAAATAACACAAATTGAAGGAAAAAGAACCAATTAAAAACAAATAATAATAAGTGATTTAGGTAATATTAAGTAACAATCTATAAAACATTACAATTATGAAAAAGCAGTATTTTTATCTGATAGCCGCCTTGGCTACGGCAACTATCTCTGTATCTTCGTGCATCAACGATGAGTACGACCCTATGCTTGTTCACCTCTCAGTAGAAGGTCTCGGTAGTGATCTCACCAACAGGGCTGCTACCCGTGCTTCTGAAACAGACGATCTGCAGAACACCCAGTTCATCAGCGGCCTTGGCATCGAGGTTGAGGCCTATCCTACGGGTGGTACAACCACTTACACTACTGCCACCTACACTACCACAAGTACTGCAGGAACCACGGCAGGAAGTATCCAGCTTAGCGGTACGATGTACTACCATCCTACGAAGAACATCGACATCTGTGCCTTTTATCCCTCAACAGTCGTATCTACACCAACCCCGACAGCATCGTTCACGGTGAATGCCGACCAGACATCGACCAATGCGGCCAATTATCGCAGCAGCGACCTGATGTATGCCACGAAGCTCACCGATAAGGCAAAAGGCACTACCCACGGGCTGACATTCAACCACGCCATGTCGCAGATCATCGTGACGCTTCAGCCAGGCAACGGTATTACGGCATCGGATATCTCTACCAACGTGACTGCCGTGACTATCAACAACACCATTCCTACGGCTGATCTTACTTTCGGCGTCGATGGTAGTAGTGTCCCAACAGGAGTGGTTACTGCCACGGCGAATGGTACGGTCGGCGATATCGCCATACGTGGTACGCTCGATTCTGGTAGCGCCTATCTGAGCAATGTAGGTATCATCGTGCCGCAGATGGTGGCAACAGGAACCACACTCTTTACCATCGTCTACAACGGTAATAACTACACCTATGCTCTTCCTGCAGACCAGACATTTTCAGCCGGTAGCAAGTATACCTACAATTTCACGCTTAATCTGGCAGGACTGACACTCGAATCAGTGACAATTAATGACTGGACCGCTGGAAGCACGACGCCCGGAACGATCAATCTCTAATCCGACGTGTAAACAACATTACGGCTATGCGTAAGAAAAAGTTTATATACTCCGCGTTAGTGGGGCTGCTATTGCTGGCTACTGGCTGCATCAACGACGACCTGCCGACAACACCGTCGAATGACGGCGGTGTCGAGGAAGGTCCGCAGCAGCCAAAACCTGCCTTGGCACGAATCTGGCTGGCTACGTCTGTGGCCATGCAGGGCGACATGCTTGGGTTTGTGCAGGAGAACCCTGAGGCAGGGTTTACCCGTGCCGGCACAGCAATACAGTCTACGCAGTTCGATTCGGGCGAGCATTTCTACGCCTACTTCCCTAATGGCGTACGCATAGGAACCACGGATGGCGACCATGTCACGTTCTCCACCGATGGCTCCACGACCCCCGCGACTGCGCAGCAGCTGTATTTCCCGGCGGCCGTCACAAACGTTCCTGTGCATGCCTATTACCCCTCGGCGGTTACAAACACCACGTCGTCGTTCTCTGTGGCGGCCGATCAGACCGCTGATGCCAATTACAAGGCCAGCGACCTGATGTATGCCTACGGCGAGGCCACCCGCAACCCGGGGGATGCCCAAGGCTCCGGCACGCTTACCTTCTACCACCGCATGGCGAAGATCATCGTATCGGCTACGGCCAATACCAGCAAAGGTGTGAGCACCATCACCGACATACGTATCGTGGGTGGTCACCGCACCATCGACATCGCCACGCCACAGACTTGTACCCTCGGCACCACGCTCACCGATGCTAATACGACAAGCGACTATATATCCGTCTATACAGGCGGTACGTCGGCCACGGCAGAACGTGCAGCCCTGGTAGTGCCCGAGACCATTACGGGAGCATTCCTACAGGTGGTCACCAATATGGGTACGGCTACATACAGTCTCGATAATAAGACGTTCGCCAGCGGTAGCTCCTACACATTTAACATCACGATCAGTGCAGCGTCTATCGGCATCACGACTGCCATCACCAACTGGGCCAATGGCGGTACGGAGACACTGGTGAACGACGGTACTGAAGCGCTTAATTAAGTAAACACGAAGAACGGTATGAAACAGCTCAATACAACTCTCAGCACGCTATCGCGCTCGCTCATGCTAGGCGTCGTCATGCTACTGCCCGCCAGTTGCATAGAAGACAACATGGACAAGTCGGCAACGGGGGAGGGGATGGTGCCTATCAACCTCACGATAAGTCCTAAGGCTGTTTCTACCCGTACCGCCACCACCGACATCCAGTCGGCCCAGCTGGCTAGCGGACAGACGTTCTATGCCTACTTCACCAGCGCCGACGTGGCGCCGCGGAGCAGCACCTTTACGGCCGACGGGGCAGGTGGCACCACGCCTGCCAGTCAGCCTTACTTCAAACTCTCTGAGACCAGCACCGGCGTCAGGGCCTATTACCCGTCGTCGGTCACTGAGGCAACCACCTCGTTTACGGTTGAGGCCGACCAGAGCGGCGACGATGCCTATCGTGCCAGCGACCTGATGTTCGCCTCTGCTAATATCACGAAGGTTTTCCCCGCATCGACGGGTGCGCTGACCTTTGCCCATAAGATGGCGAAGATAAAAGTAACCACCACCACGCGTGTGTCGAGTATTAAGACGATAAAGCTGAAGGGCATACTGCCCACAGTGCCGTTTACGGCTTCTACCGGAGCCCTTGGGGCAGCCACGGGCTCTGCTACCGACATCACGATGTACAGTCATTCGGGACAGACGGCGAACATAAACTGCGTGGCGCTCATCCCGCCACAGAGCAAGGCGGCCGATGCTACCCTCATCGAGGTGACCTCCGCCTTACACAGCAGCACGCCGCTGACCTACAAGCTGCCTAACGCCATCACGTTCCAGAGCGGCCTGCAGTACATCTTCAACGTCGACCTCCACGAGGAGCAGCTCGTCGTCACCTACACCGTCGCCGCTTGGGGCGCAGGCAACACAAACAGTGCAGCAGTGGATGTGATTGGAAATAAATATAGGAATCCTCTATGGTACGTGGCTGAGAACAACGTGAAAAGCTATAACTCCAGTACTAAGGTTGTCACTTTTGAAACGAACCCCGCTTCCACGGGTTCTTCCTATACCTATAAGTGGTCTGACGCTATGACATACTTTGCCAAACAAACCACCTCCTACGATACCTATTGGGTCGGTGTTATTACCGATGTTAATACAGTATACAAATACCATTTGCCCGTACAGAAGGAATGGTTTAGCTTATTGCCACTCGCCGACTATAACTTGTTTGTTGCTGGCTCCTATCAGCCCAACGGTGGCTTGGTAGCCAATGCGAAGACCTGCATCTTCGGTTGCAACGATGAGACGAAAACAGGTATTGATGACTGGTCATACTGGAGCACCTATACTACAGCTAATGTCCGCTATGCTATTCGATACTTAAGCACCGATTATTGTAGCGTTTGGAAATATGAGTTCAGTGGCAGTGTGCTTACAATAACAGCCAAATTGATTGATCGTTTGGAAAAAAATAATTCTTCATTAGGAAGTACGCTCTCAACATATATGTCAAAGAA
>JAEEGG010019726.1_pt1 | contig 13565 bp, 17 predicted proteins | sample 9134161 | NCBI WGS metagenome assembly JAEEGG01 (sample SAMN16246543, study PRJNA631951) | gut metagenome | biome: gut microbiome; feature: rumen; material: CR-attached | host: Bos | place: Iran: Karaj | collected 2018-10 | reverse complement strand
GTCTTTGATACTTCATAAGGATAACGCAGTTCGGAATCTGCAAGTAGCCTGTCCGATGTCGGTGTTCTCTTCAAAAACAGTTCATTATCGCAAATGTCACCTATCAGCTTACCATTAAGGTATACAAGAAATCCGCCCATCATAGGTTTTATGACAGTATCACCAGCTGCGGAAAAAGCCTCACGAACATATTCATTATATTTATTCACTATGATTACCCCCACATATAACTCCACACCCAAAGAGAACTGCAATAATTGTCAACACTAACAATGCTCCAGACAATATCAGAGATGCTGCTATCACCTTGCTGTGGGATTTCTTGTCTAACTTTCCGGACAGCTGTAACACCCGGACAAAACACGAAACGGAATAAATGAAGCCAATAGCAGAACAAAACATTGCCGTCGTGTCCCAATTAATGCTTTCTCTGGTTAAGTGTAAGACATTAATAAATACCAGGATTCCGAATGCTACGATGCAGGTCCAGATCATTAAATAAAGGGATGTAATGAGTTTCTTCTTCTCTTCATTCGTATAATCTGCCACCATAACCAACGTTTCTTTTAAATCTGCGTCCATATTATTTGCCTTCCTTTCGCCATTCAGTATTTCGCGAAGGTCGACAATAATAATCCGCCAGTTCTATCAGTACACTGATATCCGGCATGGTATTTCCGTTCTCCCATCGCGATACAGATCTTTGTGATACACCGAATTTCCCGGCGATCAGTTCCTGAGTCAGATTCTTCTCTTTTCTGAGTTCTTTCAGATAAGCTCCGATTTTCATCTGATCCATTTTCTGTACCTCCTTTCGATGAGATCTTAGCAATTATTATCAATCATGAACACGTCATCCACTGAGTAATTGATATTAAATAGCCAGGTAGACACATCTGTCTACGGAAAAAACCGTATTTTTAAATAACCTAAAAAGGATTTTACTGTTATAAAAACAAGGTTGCCCCTTTCTCATATGCTTTTTGAATGTTTTTATCCCAGTTCTTTTCCCGATTCTCATTTTCCCTTGATGTACTGTCAAAAACAATGAATTCTGACTCCCTGGCACGACCAAAGAGTCTGTCTCCAAGCATCACTTTTTTCATACTGTCCAGAAGACCGAATTGTTCAAGGGTTTCACTGGAATTGCCTGCCGAACAAAGAATCAATGCTTTATCCAGCATTTTAATTGTCTTTTCACCGTATGCAAAGCCATAAGACCATACTCTGTCAAACCAACCTACGAGTTTTGCCGGGGCTTCTGTCCAGAATACGGGATAGATAAAGACAATTGCATCTGAAGAATTGATTTTCTTCTGCTCGGCAAGAACATCCGCGGCAACACTTGGTGCATTTTTGTAGTATGCGTCTCTGAGATATTCCTCCTCAGTCATATCCGATTTGAAATTCATCTTATATAAATCTGACAAGATATATTCATTACCTGAATCCGTCACTCCTTCTATAAACGCATCACACATAGCCTTCGTAAAGGAATCTTCTGACGGATGGCAATAAACAATAAACACTTTCATTCTGTTAATCCTCGATTCCTACACATCTTTCAGTTTTGCAGTATCTAAATCGATATTGACATAGCCGTCAACTTTTTCCCCACGTAAAAGAACTACGGTCTCGACGTGAGAAATGTAGGTTTTGCCCGATCCTTATATTTTCATTGATCCGTGAAGTTCGTAAAAGCGGATATATGAGTAGTCTTTACATGCCACTATAACGGTGTGTTTTCCATGGTTAGTGAAACAACCACCCAAACGGGAATATACCGATATCTGTGATTTCAGATAGATCCTCTGTCACTTATCAAATACAATTAATGGGATATTCGATAATTCCTGTAATTTCTTACGCAACACTTCCTTATCCGGCAATTGAAGCTGGTACTGCGACACCATCATTGGCGACATTGTGCGACTCATTGCGTATTCGACAACCTCATCATTTTTTGATGCACAGAGTATCAAACCAACACTCGGATTTTCATCCGGCTTCTTAACCTGCCGGTCAAGCCCTTCCAGGTAAAAGTCCATCTTTGATACATATTCAGGCTTGAACTTGCCAGTTTTCAATTCCATCGCCACAAGACACCGTAAATTGCGGTGGTAGAAAAGAAGATCCACATGATAGTCCTCACCACCGACCATAATGGTGTATTCTTCATCCACATATGTGAAGTCCTTTCCAAGTTCGAGAATAAACTTCTTCATTGCCTCGATAAGCCCCTTGCGAAGGTGTTTTTCATTAAACTTTGGCGGAAGGTCAAGGAACTCTATAACATACGAATCAAGGAAAGGATTCAGTTCTGTATTTACCTTTTCCGGGAGCAACTTTTCTTTTGAAAGCATATAGCGTTCATAATATCCACTGTCCATCTGGCGTTCCAACTGACGCTTTGTGTAACGCTCCTTAATAGCTAGTCGCATATAAAACTCCCGCTCTTCATCTGATTTGCAGCCAGACATGATCAGTAAATGATTTGTCCATGACAACTGTGTCACCAATGGTGACACATTCTCATTGCCGTCATACAACTCAAAGAATTGCTTCATTCGATATAATCCTCTGCGGTTAAAACCTTTGATCCCCGGAAATTGTTCCTGAACATACGCCGCCAGAGCATCGATATATTTGTCACCGTAGGAAGCCTCTTTGGATCTGATTGAAAGAAACTGACCTATGCGCAGATACATCAGGATCAGTTCTTCATTTACCTTACGATAAGCGTTGTTTCGGGCTTTCGTTATGATCTTAGCGACATGTTCAAAGCCTTCATTGATTTCATTCATACGATATACCTCTTTTTTCAATTGTGTCACCACTGGTGACACTTTTTAATTATTTGTTCTTTTCCGACTGCGTTTCTGCCTTGTGTTTGCGGTACGCACCATGCTCCTAAATCTTCTCAGCAAGATCCTTTCAGTTTAAATAGTCTGTGTAAACGCAGTGTATCATGGCCTTACCTTAACAAATCTCGATTTATCATCTTATCATCTCTCCAGTTCCGGCCAGTCGATCTCCCGTACCTGTCCCGAACTTTGCTAACACAGAAGACCGATAGATGAGCAGTCTTTAAGTTTACTTGCTATATCTTCCACATAGAGCGTAAATGCCAATAGCAAAAACAACAGAGGATTACGTGCTATGTTCTACATCGATTTCACCTCACCAGATGGCAAAACCTACCGAATTGACGTTTCCAAGAATCCTGTTATCTACAAATGTCCCGTCTGCGGAGAAACTTCAATTTACAAGTTTGATCCAACCAGGGAAGATTGTTGTGTGCCTTGCTCAGAACAAAGGAAACGGGAGGCAAGGAGACGGGAAGACGAACTTATGGAAGATCGGCTTTATACTCAACTAGCAAAACGTCTCAGTCTGGAAGAAAACCGCATTGTTTCCAAAGATGAGGCCAAACGCCTGTTCAAGTTTCCAAATACAAAGTAAATTCTGTTATTTCCCTCTCTTGAACTCTTCAGGTTCCGGCCATTTGATCTCCCTTGTCTGTTCCGAACTTTGCAAATATTGCGAAGGAGAGCTGCTGATCGGCTCAGACCAGTCGATTGTACGGACAAGTATACTGGCAACGCTCTCAAACTTTCGTTTCTTTCTGGTTCGACGATCGATCTCTTTTTGAACCTGAGCAAAATCATCCCTGGAGATAATTGCCTCATGAGCATCCCACATGCAATAACTGTCTCTACCCGAATCAGATTTCAATATCTGAACGTTCCCAGTGTACTTAACATTGGTGAGTATTAGGGAAATCGTCTTTCTGGCCCAGAAGCTGCTTCCCTTCGGTGATGGGATATTCTCCTGTTCCAATGTCTTGGCAATACCGTCTATGCTTACCCCGGAAAGATACATTTCAAAAATTCTTTTAACAATTTCTGCCTGCTTCTCATCCGGAATCAGATCGCCTGCATCATTTTTCTTGTACCCGAAACACGGCTTTTTATAGAGCCCGCTGGAACCACTCTCAGCACAGTACTTCAGCCCCATCTTGATGTTTTCACTTCGATGTTCATTCTCTGACTGGTTGAGCGCACTGCGAATACTCAGTTCAAATTCATCATAGTTCTTATCTACATCAATATCTTCTTCCATGAAGTATATTTTCACACCTGAATCTCTTAGCAAACGCAGCGATTCGAGAACTTCCACATTGTCCCTTCCAAAACGGGATAAACTTTTTGTTATGACGTGATCCAAGTTATGGTTTTTGCAATCATTCAACAGCCGGTTAAATTCTCTGCGATTTGATTCAGTTTTCGCAGAACCAACATCCATATAGACATCAACCAAAAGCCAATCATCTATTTTTGATACATGACGAGTTAACCCCGAAATCTGTGCCGCAAGACTTTTCATCTGATCTCTTCCCGCAGTGCTGACACGTGCGTAAATTCCGACTCTTTCAACTTTAATGTTATCTTTACGGGCTGGGATGATTCTGACATTTGGACTCAGCTCAAATAGCTCAACTTCTCTCATTATCTACTTTTCTATATGCTAAAAAAACTCTTCTTGATGTATGGTAGTTTTTCCAAGACTACTTATCATTACCCCAAAAAAACGCCTTTAACTACACATCAAAATTAAAACTTTTCTGCAATGCTTTTACGGCAATAAAACTGTAGCCACGACCTTGCCGTTATAGTAATACCGTAGCTACAACCCCTTGTATTTACAGGCCTGGCTGTACTTTCGCGTACAGCAAAAATGGCATTTACCATCATGCTCAAAAAGGCATCAATCTTCGCAGAACCTTTGATTTTAGGGCTTCCCGAGCACCCTTATTTCCCCCTGGATAGTAAAACTACCGTCTCGACGTGAGAAACCTAGTTTTTGCCAGATCCTTATAATTTCATCTATCCACGCAGTTCGTATAAGAGGATAGATAAGTAGTCTTTAAGTAATCACTTGCTATATCTTTCACATAGAGCGTAAATACTAACAGCAAAACAATAGAGGATTACGCGCTATGTTCTACATTGATTTCACTACCCCGGAAGGCAAAACCTACCGTATTGATGTTTCCAAGAATCCTGTTCTCTACAAATGTCCTATCTGTGGAGAGATTTCAATCTACAAGTTTGATCCGACCAATGAAGACTGTTGCATTCCCTGCACAAACAACAGGAAGCGTATAAAACTGGAGGAATTTAGGGAATTGGAGGAAAAGAGTAAGGAAGACGAATTCAGGAAGAAGTGGCTTCGCACCCATTCGGCAAAATTACGCAATCTGGGAGAGATGCACAAGGTTACCGGGATAGAAAAGCCAAAACGCCTATCTTAGTTTAGAGAATCGTCAGCGGTGTCTGGGATTTTAAAAAATAAAATTTTCCGGTCATGAGGTTATTATGGAGCGTTTACCGAAAAAGAAACATATGAAGACGTCCATCATGCCCTGGATATGATCTCCCTCAGGGAACGCACATATCTTCGTTACCGCTACGGCTTTGACGATGATCTTCTTCATGATACGATATAGACTGCGGTCCATTTTCATTTAAGTGACAGTCGCGCAAAGAGCATTGAACAAACCGTTTTCCATAGCTTCCGCGAGGAGCTCCATTGGTAATAGCAGTAATTTCATTATCTTGTTTTTGTATACCTCTATCCTAAATCCGGCTTAGAATCGGCACCGTGACAGAAATCACGTCACCATTCCTTTTGCGTCGTTCAAAAGTCAGCTTCCTTCACGGAAGCGACCTTTTCTCTTCACAATGCAATTACAGCAGCCTGTGCTTCAAAGGGGCACACGCTGCTGTTTCGCTGCCAGCTTTCGGATAAAGGTATAACACACTAAACTTTGCAAGCAAAATCGTGTGCCAACAGGGATGCTCTCGCCCCTATTGGAAACCCAGAACCAAGGAATTTTCCCCCTCTGGATACCCCTTTATTTTCTGCGCCTGTGTATATACAACCCGCATTCTGCGCTCGATATACTCAGCCTTGAAAATAGAAAACAGGCGCAGTTTTCATCTTCTCCCAAGATGAATCAGCGTCTGTTTTTATTTGCCGTCAACGGTAAAAACGGCAAACAAGAGAACGAAGGAACGCACTGCCACCTTTCGGATTTGACAACGATTTTACAATACCCGCCTTTTGAACTTTACGCCATCTATGTATCATTTTAAGCGTAGGAAGAAACAAAATCTTTAATCCAAAGGAGTACACAGATATGAAAAAGTTTATCAGCATTCTTCTTGTTGCAATCATGGCAATCTCCGCATTGACCCGATGTTCCGGCAGCAAGGGCGGTACGGTTTCCACTGATGGTTCCACCTCTATGGAAAAGGTGATCGGCGCACTGGGCGAGTCTTTTGAGAACGACAATTCCGGCGTTACCTTTACTTACAATCCCACCGGCTCCGGCTCCGGCATCAAGGCTGTTCTGGAAGGTCGCTGCGACATCGGTCTTTCCTCCCGCAATCTGAAGGACGAGGAAAAGGCGGACGGTCTGACCGAGACTGTTCTGGCTTATGATGGTATCGCTATGATCGTTCATCCCGAAAATCCTGTTTCCGATCTTACGCTGGAGCAGATCGCAGCGATCTATACCGGCGAGATCACCAACTGGAACGAGGTTGGCGGCAGCAATGGCGAGATCGTTCTGATTGGTCGAGAGGCTGGCTCCGGAACTCGTGACGGTTTTGAATCCATTACCGGCACTAAAGACGCCTGCAAGTATCGTCAGGAACTGACCTCCAACGGCGATGTCATCACCACCGTTGCCAGAAATCCCAATGCTATTGGTTATGCTTCTCTGGCATCCGTCAAGAACAGTGTAAATGCGATCTCCGTTGGCGGCGTTGCGCCCAATGAAGTGACCATCAAAGACGGCAGCTATGCAGTGCAGCGTCCCTTCGTGCTGGTCACCAGGACAGACACAGAGCTTTCCGAAACGGCTCAGAAGTTCTTTGATTACATCACCTCTGCCGATGCAAATGAGATCATCACCTCTGCCGGTGTTGTTCCCGCCAACAGATAACACTGATGAAGCGGCGGCGTTGCTGCCGCTCGTCGGCGTTGAGGTGAAATGATGAAACGAAAGAATTTAATTGAAAATATTATTCACGGAATCTTCCTTGTGCTTGGCTTGGTCACTGTCGGATGTGTTCTGCTCATCACGGTATATCTGATCCTTTCCGGCATCCCTGCAATCCGCGAAATCGGCATCGTGGATTTCCTGATTGGTAAAGAATGGGCTTCTACTGCATCGGAACCGAAATACGGCATCCTGCCCTTTATCCTGACCAGCATCTACGGCACAGCGGGAGCGATCCTGATTGGTGTCCCAATCGGTTTCTTTACTGCGGTTTATCTTGCAAAGCTGGCTCCGGCAAAAATAAAATCCGTTATGGAAAGTACGGTCAGTCTGCTTGCGGGTATCCCGTCCGTGGTTTATGGGCTTGTGGGCATGATGGTATTAGTTCCCGGAATCCGCAAAATTTTTAGTGTGTCGGACGGCGCAAGTTTGCTGGTGGCGATCATTGTACTGGCGGTTATGATCCTGCCATCCATCATCAAGGTTTCCATGACCGCACTTGAAGCCGTTCCGAAGGAGTATGAGGATGCGTCCCTTGCTCTTGGCGCTTCGCCTGTTGAAACCTATTTTAAGGTTTCTGTCCCGGCGGCAAAAAGCGGCATCGCAACTGCGGTTGTTCTCGGCGTAGGTCGGGCAATCGGCGAAGCGATGGCGGTCGCAATGGTATCCGGCAACGTGGCAAATATGCCCTCCCTGTTTGAGAGTGTCCGTTTTCTGACCACGGCGGTGTCCAGCGAAATGGCATATTCCAGCGGCTTACAGCGTGAGGCTCTGTTCTCCATCGCTCTTGTACTGTTCCTATTTATTATGCTCATAAACGCCACTTTGAATTTCTTTCTCAAAAGGCATAGGGAGGTGTGACGATGCTTGGGAAGCAACTTTCTGTGAAGCGGAAATCCTATATTGGTCTGATGAAAGGTTTGATGTCTCTCTCCGCAGGGTTGACCGCAACATTGGTACTGTTTCTTGTGAGCTATGTTTTGATAAAGGGCATCCCCGGCATCACTTGGCAGCTTCTCAGTAGAGAGCCGAGCTACTTATCGGATACCATCGGTATCCTCCCCGACATATTGAACACAGTCTACATCATTCTTGCCACGCTGCTTTTCGTCCTGCCCCTTGGTGTTGGTGCTGCCATCTACCTGACAGAGTATGCAAGCAACAAGAAAATCGTCGGCATCATCGAATATGCGGCTGAAACACTATCCGGAATCCCGTCCATCATTTATGGTCTGGTGGGTATGCTCCTGTTTGCCAACAATATGGGAAGCTGTCTGCTTGCCGGTGCATTGACCTTGGTCATCATGAATCTTCCCACCATCATGCGTACCACACAGGAGAGCTTAAAGACAGTTCCGCAAAGCTACCGTGAAGGAGCCTTTGGACTTGGCGCCGGAAAATGGCGTGTGATCCGCACAGTTGTCCTTCCGGGCTGTGTTGATGGAGTGATTACCGGATGCATCCTCTCAGTCGGACGCATTTTGGGAGAATCCGCAGCACTGCTCTTTACAGCCGGTTTTGCCCATGCATTAAATGGCATCTTTGATGGCCTGATGAGTTCAGGATCGACGCTGACCGTTGCTTTGTATGTATATGCGAAGGATCAGGGCGAATTTGGCATAGCGTTTGCGATTGCCGCTATCCTGATGGTGCTGACTGTTTTGATCAATCTATGTACTGCCCTTGTGGGCAAGTATTTCAATAGGAAGAATAGCGTATGAGTATTATGACTGCAAACGATCTGTGCCTGTGGTATGGCAATTCTCAGGCACTGAAAAATATCAACATTGAGATCCCGGAAAAGAGCATAACGGCGCTGATCGGTCCATCCGGCTGCGGCAAATCCACCTTTTTGAAAACGCTCAACCGCATGAACGATCTGATACCTATTGTAAAAATTACAGGTAGCGTCTATTATGGCGGGGAGGATATTTACGCCCCCGGCGTGGATGTAAACGAGCTGCGTCGTCAGGTTGGTATGGTGTTCCAGAAACCGAATCCGTTTCCTATGAGTATTTATGATAATATTGCCTACGGTCCCCGCACACATGGTATTACCTCTAAAGTGAAGCTGGATGATATTGTCGAGCGTTCTCTGCGGGACGCCGCCATTTGGGATGAGGTAAAGGACAGACTGAAAAAGAACGCTCTGGGGCTGTCTGGCGGTCAACAACAGCGTCTGTGTATAGCAAGAGCCTTGGCGGTGGAGCCGCTGGTGCTTTTGATGGATGAGCCGACCAGTGCCCTTGACCCCATTTCCACATCAAAAATCGAAGAGCTTGCCATTTCGCTGAAAGAAAAGTACACGATTATCATCGTCACCCACAATATGCAGCAGGCTGTTCGTATTTCCGATCAGACGGCGTTTTTCCTGCTGGGCGAGCTGATTGAATACGGAAACACGGAAAAGCTGTTCTCGCAGCCGGAGGACAAGCGCACCGAGGATTATATTACGGGGAGGTTTGGATAATGAGAAGCAGATTTGATGAACAGCTTGAACTTCTGAATACGGAAATGATCCGCATGGGAGCTATGTGCGAAGAAGTGATCGCCCTTGCCTCCTCTGCCCTCGTAAAAGGTGACACCGAAACTGCGGTGAGGATTGCACCGCTTGATAAGGAGATCGACCAAAAGGAACGGGACATTGAAAACCTCTGCATGAAGCTCCTTCTGCAACAGCAGCCGGTAGCCCGTGATCTGCGACAGATTTCCGCAGCACTGAAAATGATTACAGACATGGAGCGCATTGGCGATCAGGCGGAGGACATTGCAGAGATCATTACTTTTCTGAATGGTCGAACTGCCAAAGAACACAGTCAGATCCGGGAAATGGCAAAAGCAGCGATCAAGATGGTAACAGACAGTGTGGATGCCTATGTAAAGCACAATACGGAGCTTGCAGAGCAAGTGATCGCCTACGACGATGTTGTGGACGAGTATTTTGATAGCGTAAAAACAAACTTGATCGGAATGATCGCTGAAAATCCCACAGACGGCGAATACGCCCTTGATCTGCTGATGATCGCAAAATACTTTGAGCGCATCGGCGATCACGCCACTAATATTGCCGAATGGGTACTGTATTCCGTTACAGGTGTTCGGGGGGAGGGAGAGATATGATCTGGTGTGTAGAAGATGACGCAACCATACGAGACATAGAGGTATATGCGCTCCAATCAACCGGCTTTGAAGCGAGGGGCTTTGAGGACAGCGCTTCTTGCTGGGATGCCTTGCAGCACGAGCGTCCTCAGCTTGTTGTTCTGGACGTCATGCTCCCCGGTATGGATGGTGTGGAGCTGCTCAAAAAGATTCGAGCTTCCTCGGAGTTTGGCGATCTGCCGGTCATTATGGCTACCGCCAAAGACGCAGAATATGAAAAAATCCAGAGTCTTGATCTCGGTGCGGATGATTATATCGTAAAGCCCTTCGGTGTGATGGAACTTATCTCCCGTATCAAGGCGGTGCTTCGCCGTTATCAGCCCATGAAAAGCGAAAATGCGCTGAAGATGGGCGGCATCGTCCTTCATCTGGATGAGCGCACCCTGACAGTTGATGGTGAACGTGTACAGGTTACATACAAGGAATTTGAGCTGCTTCGCCTGTTTATGAATCATCCCGGCATGGCATTTACCAGAGAGCAGCTTTTCTCGGATGTCTGGGGGATGGATTACGCCGGAGAAACCCGCACCGTGGATATGCACATCCGCACTCTCCGTCAGAAATTGGGCAAGTATGGTGAGCTGATCGAAACGGTGCGCCACGTTGGATACAGAATGGAGAAGATACAATGACAAAGAAAATATTTAGATCTATTCTGCTTACATCTCTCGCTGTGCTGCTGATCAGTCTGTCAATCGCTGTTGGCTGCTTGTATTACTATTTCGGAAATGTTCAAGAGCAGCAGCTTGACTGTGAACTTACACTTGCGGCAGGGGCAGTTGAGGAAAGCGGCATTGGTTATCTTGAAAGATTAGAAACAGATGATTTGCGGCTTACTTTGGTGGATGCGGACGGAGCGGTTCTCTACGATACGAATGTGGATGCCGCCGCTATGGAAAATCATGCAGACCGTGAAGAAATCAGGGAAGCCTTTGCGTCTGGCAAGGGTGAAAGCTCCCGCTATTCCTCCACGCTAACCGAAAAGACGATATACCATGCAGCTTTACTTGATGACGGTACTGTACTGCGTGTTTCTGTCAGTCAGGCAACGGTGCTTACGCTGATCGCCGGAATTGCACCGTGGTTTGTCCTTGCGGCATTGCTTGCGGCAGTTCTGTCATGGCTTTTGGCAAAGCACCTATCAGGACGCATTATTACGCCGCTGAATCAGGTGGACTTGGAGCATCCTCTGGAGAATGATACATATGAGGAATTGTCACCGCTTCTCAGTAAAATCCATCGGCAGCACGAACAAATCGACGCCCAACTTCTGCAACTTCGTCAGAAAACGGATGAATTTGAACATATCACCGCAAGCATGAAGGAAGGTCTTGTGCTACTGGATGCCAAGGGAAAGATTCTCAGCATCAATCCGGCTGCCGCTGCCTTGTTTGGGGCAGAGGACAATTCCGTTGGCGTAGATTTTCTTGCCATCGAGCGAAGTCACAAAATGAATCGTGCCACAACAGCCGCCTTGGAAACCGGACACACAAGCATCCGTGAGGAACGGGGTGGGCGCAGTTATCAGCTTGACATCAGCCGGATCGAGAGAGCCGGAAAGGTTATGGGGCTTGTCATTCTTGCGTTCGACGTATCCGAACGGGAATATGCCGAGCGCACCCGCAGAGAGTTTTCCGCAAATGTTTCCCATGAGCTGAAAACGCCGCTCACATCCATTATTGCCAGCGCAGACCTGATTGAAAACAATCTGGTAAAGCCGGAGGATATGTACCGCTTCATTGGTCATATCAGAAAAGAAGCATCCCGTCTGCTGACGTTGATTGAAGATATTATTCGTCTGTCGCAGTTGGATGAGGGTATGGAAATGCCCACAGAAGCGGTCGATCTCAGCATTGTTGCAAGTGAAGCTGTTGAGCAGCTTCGTGATACCGCAGATAATAGCAACGTGCAAATTGACCTACGTACTGAAAGCTGTATCCTGCAAGGAGTTCCCCGTTTACTTCACGAGATCGTTTATAATTTGGTGGAAAATGCCATCAAGTACAATGTCCCCGGTGGAGCGGTTACAGTATCCGTTGGCAAAACCGCAAACGGTGTGGAATTGAAAGTATCCGATACCGGTATCGGTATCCCCACCGAGCATCAGGAGCGAGTATTTGAACGCTTCTATCGGGTGGATAAGAGCCATTCCAAGCAGTCCGGCGGTACTGGACTGGGACTTTCTATCGTGAAGCACTCTGCATCACTTTTTAATGCTGAGATTGTTTTGCAGAGCGAGGCTGGAAAAGGCACTACGATTATCGTTACATTTCCTGTATAAAGCAAAAAACTGCCGTTCAAAGGATTTCTCCAATGAACGGCAGCTTGTTAATCTAAGGGCTTGTATTCGGTGACTGTTTTCAGATATGTTTCCGGATCACCATTCAAAATGAGATCAGCGTATGCCAGCGGATCGTTGTCTAGTTCCGACCGCTGATACATATTGTCGGCTACTTCGTTCTCAACGGCAATCGTATCAATCGCAATCATACTGCCATCGGTAAATTTCAGTTCAACACAAACAGTATCCATGTTAAACTCACAAGAAATCAAATGCGTCATATCCGCCCTCCTTAAATCATTCCGAAGTGCTTCAATGCCTCCTTGATTGCTTTTTCTTTGTCCGGTGGGCATTGGGGCTGTTTAGCGTCTTTAGACTTCGGCTTATTGTAGTTCTCACGCTCGATGATACCGCACTTCTGCTTTACCTGTGCGATATACAAGCTGCTGACTTTCAAGCCGCTATGCTCCAACACATAATCCTTGATTTCTTGGTAGGCGGCTTTTTTCTCCGCATCGGTCAGATCAAGCTCGTCCATATACTAGCTTATCTCGATATGTTGCTTGGTTTTGAGTTTGGACAATAAACATACCGTCTCGACGTGATTTGTTGAGTTGATTGATGTTATCTAGCGTAATAGTCTCCGTACTAGCTGTGTAGAATATGAAAATCAAATCGTCTTTGCTTAGACCTTTTAAATTACTCAATCCAGAATTATGGACGTTTTCAAAGTCGATAAAAAAGCAAATTCCCATTATTTATAAATCCTCATCTACCGATTACATCACTCAACTGTGTCAGAAAAGCTTAACTTTCGCCGTTACTCCCAAAAAGCAAAATAGTATCTACAACCTAAAAAATATCAAAATAGTAGCCACAACTATGCTGTATCTCTCAGCCTTGATATGTTTTCACATACAGTCAAAATCGCTCTTTACAGTCATGCTCAATAAAGCATCAAACTCCGCAACCCCTTTTATTTCAAGGGATTTCCGAGCCGTTCTATTTTGCCCTCGATAGTAAAACTACGGTCTCGACGTGCAACGACCAGTGCAT
>JAEEGG010019724.1_pt1 | contig 13566 bp, 7 predicted proteins | sample 9134161 | NCBI WGS metagenome assembly JAEEGG01 (sample SAMN16246543, study PRJNA631951) | gut metagenome | biome: gut microbiome; feature: rumen; material: CR-attached | host: Bos | place: Iran: Karaj | collected 2018-10 | reverse complement strand
CGTGTTCGTGCTTTGCGCGAAGACGGAGAAGCTGGGGTTGAACCCGTCGGCCCGCCAGGTGGACACGCCGATGCCGTTCTCCGCCGTGAGCGAGGCGCCGTCCGCGAGGACGAGGTTCACGTCGCCTTCGACCATGATGCGATCCGCGACCGTCACCGCGCCCGTCACCACGTACCAGCCGGTCACGAGGTCCGTCTCGCCCGCGTAGGGGATGCAGTTCGTGGAGGTTTCGTGCGGCCTGTCCGGACGCGGGTCGAAGTAGGGGACGGAAACCGCGGGCGGCCTGACGAGGAGGACCAGCTCGTCGTAGGAGCGGACGACCGAGTAGGTCTTCCCCCACTTGACGACGGAGGGGCCGTCAACGGAGAGGGAGATGCCCGTCCCGTCCGCGCCCATGACGACGACGGAGCCGTTGAAGTCCGGCGCCTCGCTCGCCAGGGAGTGGCGGCCCTCCGACGAATATTCCGCGGCCATGACGGTCAGCGAGGAGTTCCGGTCGCCCTCCAGGAAGGCGACGACCGTGTTGCTGACCGTGACCGCGCCCTGCGCGGACCCCAGATTTATCCGGGCGACGTAGCTGTTGAGGATGGTGATTTTCGTCGCGCCGATGCTGGCCCCCGTCAAGTCGAGGCAGTTGGTCTCATTGTTTCCCCCGTATCTGTTGAACAAATACAAGTGGTCGATCGAGACCGTGGCGGCGCCGTTAATGTTGCCGAAACGGATGCCGCCGATGTCTTCCACGTATGAGAAGGAGACGTCGGCGCCATCGACGTCCGCTGCGGGGTCGCCCACTACGACTTTCATGCCGGAGAGTTTGAGGCGGTCTCCATCCGCGCCGACGAACTTCGTCCGGAAGTCCTTCGTGACTATGTCTTCGGTGAAACTGGGAGGATCGACGGCGGTGTCCCCGACGGTCGCCATGATCGTCGTGTTGTCCTTGTCCGTGACGGCGGCCTGCGCGGTCGCGAAAGTGGTGTAGCCCTTGTGGCCGAGCGACGTCTCGCGGCCGTTGTCGTAGTTGCTGTTCACCAGCAGGATCGTGTCGTCCGCTGCCGCCGTCGCCGCCGCGAGGGCGGCGATGGCGGCAGATAGGAGATAGGAGATAGGAGATAGGAGATAGGAGATATTTACGCGGCGGGGGGCGGACGGGTCGCGCGGGCGCGCGACAAATGACGATTGACGAGTGACGAGTTGCATGGGGGTACTCCTTTTGTCAGAAATTATTATATGACAAACGGGACGACTTGCAACAACTTTTTTTTGCGGCGGGGCTGGTTCTTAACGCAGAGCCGCAGAGGCGCGGAGAAGCAGAGGGTTTTAGCCGTGTAGAACGTGTAGAGCGTGTAGATGTTTCTACATGTTCTCCACGCCGCGCAGCGGCGCAACTTCGCCCGCCGCCAGGCGGGCCCAACCTCGCGCGCGAAGCGCGCCAAACTTCAGCGCACTAGCGCCGCCGCTTCCACACGGCGTAGAGCTTGACCGTCCTGCCGTCGATGGAGAGGTTCTTGACAGCCTGGCCGTTGCGGTAGGCGACCTTGGGCACCGTGGCGAGCGGGTCACGGATCGCCCAGCCGCCGAAGACGTAGCCCTTGCGGGTGAACTTGTTGGACGCCAGCTTCTGCGCCTTGCCGTAGGTGAACTTCTGCACGGGCATCTTGCCCCGTCCGCCGCTGGCGTCGAAGACGACCTTGTAGGTCGCCTTCGCCCACGCCGCGTAGAGCGTCACGGACTTGCCGGCCTTGCCGATGTTCTTGACCTTCTGCTTGTTCTTGTAGGCCACCGGTCCGTTCTTCCGCGTCGACCAGCCGATGAAGACGTAGCCCTTGCGCTTGAACTTGTTCTTGCGCAGTTTCTTCGCCTTGCCGGAAGTGTAGGTCTGCGCGGACATCGAGCCCGTCCCGCCGTTGGCGGCGAAGACGACCTTGAACGCACCCGCCGAGGTGGAGGCGCCCGCGCCTTGCGAAGCCACCGGCGGCGTGGTCGTCACGGCGCCGGCCGCGCCGCCTTCGAGGACCGGCAGATAGTAGCGCGTGCCGGCCGTCGTCCACGTGAGGTAACCGATAAAGTCCGGCACCTCGCCCGCCTTCTCGTTGCCTTTCGCGGGACGTACGCGCTTCCGCACGTAGAGGCCGACGCTGCGTTCGCCCGCAGGGACGATCTGCCGGGCGTCCCCGAACGTCGCGTCCGTGACGCCCCAGATCGCGCGCCTGCCGTTCGCGAGCCCGCCGAAGGGTGCGGCGCCGAGCGCGACGCCGCGGTAGGCGACGCCACCCGTCCTGATAAGCACGCCTTGCGGCGCACGCGCCGTGGCGTTCCAAAGCTGCGCGTTGAGCACGCCGCCTTTCGTCCGGTCGGAGAAGATGAAGGCGAAGCCGCCCAGCGCCTTGGCGTAGCCGGGGCGGGACGGGATCGCGATCTGCGCGAAGTAGCGCCCCACGGCCGACGAGTACTTCCAGCGCAGCGTCGCCGCCGGGTTCGGCAGGAAGACCGGTGCGAAGGATCTGTCCCCGGACGCCGTGAAGACACACGTCTCATCCGCCCCCTTCCGCGTCCAGCCCGTGTCCGGGACGAAGCTGACCACGACCTTCGTGCCCTGGACCACAACCACTTTTTTCGAGACGCCCGGAACGACCCCGGCCACCTCGACCCCGTTCGTCCACATCCGCGCCAGCCCCGCCGCGTGGCCGCCCCAGACCGTCCTCGTCAGGTCCAGCGAGACCGTGGCGGTCTTCAACGTCCACTTGGCGTAGAGCGTCGTCTCCTCAGTCTTGTCCCATGTCCTGGCGCTGGCGCCGCTGGCCGTGTAGTACTGCGTCCCGCCGCCGTCCGGTGCCGTGTAGTAGCCGCCGAAGACGTAGTACGTACGCGTCGGGACGGTGATCGCCGGCATCTCGGCGTCACAGGTTGCGAGGACATGCGCCGTGCCTTTGGAGCCGCCCTGTTGGTCGAGCAAGACCATGGCGGTCTTCGCCGTCCACTTGGCGTAGAGCGTCGTCGCCTCAGTCTTGTCCCATGTCCTGGCGCTGGCGCCGCTGTCCGTGTAGTACGGCGTCCCGCCGCCGTACGGTGCCGTGTAGTAGCCGCCGAAGTCGTAGTACATACGCATCGGGACGGTGATCGCCGTCATCTCGGTGCCACGGGTTGCGAAGACCCGCGCCGTGCCGTTCGAGCCGCCCTGTTGGTCGAGCGTCACGTAGTCGCCAATGAAACCGCCCTCGTAGGCGCCAATGTCGACCTTGCCGCCGGCGATGCGCGGATTGCCCGCGAGGTCGGTGTCCCCGATCGCGTGCTTGGTCCATCCGGCGTTGATGCAGGGGGAATCGAACCGCAGCCGGTAGTTCCCGTTCGTGGCGTCCGCGAAGAGCGGGTCGTTCCGGATGTTCCCAGCCCCTTGGACTTGGGCTTGATCGGGGATGCAGCAGTACGTTGCGGTGCAGTTGTGAACATCCGCCGCATTCGGCGCCGAGTTTTCCCAGACAATGGTGTTGACGAGAGATGACATGTAGGTGCCGCCGCCTGCGCGTGTTACGCGGTTCCGGCCCACGGTGCAGTTGTTCAGCGTCCCCCCGTAGGAGCCGCCGCCGTATTCGGCCGTGTTTTCGGTCAGCAGGCAGTTGTTCAGAGTCCCGTCGTACGATCCGCCGCCGGATCCGCCAGCTTCCGTTGCCGTGTTTCCGCGCAGCACGCAGTTGTTCAGCGTCCCGAAATACGAGCCGCCGCCGTTCTTGCCCGCCGTGTTGCCGCTCAGTACGCAGTTGTTCAGCGTCCCCCAGTACGAGCCGCCGCCGTAATCGGCCGACCCGTTTTGCAGGCGGAACCCTTCGAGAACCGAGTTGGTGCTCGTGCCCAGGGTCGCGCATCGGGTCACGCCGCCGCCGTCGATGACCGTGGCCTCCGCGCCTTCGAGCGACACGATGCGGATGCGCAGGTTCATCGTCGCCACCGGACCGTAGGTGCCCGGCGAGACGAGGATGCAGTCGCCGTCGCGGGAGATACTGACGGCCGCCTGAATGGTCTTCTTCGCTTCGGCCGGCGAGGCGCCGGTCTGGGAGTCCGATCCGTTCTCGGCGTCCACGTACCATGTCGTGGGCGGCCTGGGTTCGGGCGAGGGCGCGGAATTCTGCTGGTACTCGTAGGCGCCCATGTCTATTTGGGCGCCCACCCACCGGGGGTTGCCGTCGAGGTCCGTGTCGAGGTCTTCGCGCCAGGGGATCCACCCCGCGTCGATGCAGGGCGAGCCGGATTTGAGCCGGTAGTCCCCGTTCGCCGGAGCCACAAAGAGCGGGTCCTCGAAGATGTTCCCGGTGCCCGCGACGGTTTCGTCCAGACAGCAATACTGGCAGTTCGAATTGCGTACGGCGGGATGTTGCCAACCTGCGGAGTTTCCCCAGACAATGCAGTTGTTCAGTGTCGCCTCGTCCGCGCCGCCGCCGTAGTATTCTGCCCTGTTGTCGCTCAGCACGCAGTTGTTCAGTGTCGCGCCGTATGCGCCGCCGCCGTAATTGGCCGTGTTGCCGCTCAGCACGCAGTTGTTCAGCGACGTGTCGTTTGCGCTGCCGCCGTGTGCGCCGCCGCCGTTAAAATTTGCCTTGTTGCCGCTCAGCACGCAGTTGTTCAGCGTCCCCCCGTACGAGCCGCCGCCGTGATTGCCCGCCGTGTTCCCGCTCAGCACGCAGTTGTTCAGCGACGCGTTCCAAGAGCCGCCGCCGGCAGCCGCCTTGTTGCCGCTCAGCACGCAGTTGTTCAGCGTCCCCCCGACCGAGCCGCCGCCGTAATAAGTCACCGTGTTGCCGCTCAGCACGCAGTTGGTCAGCGTCCCCCCAAAGGAACCGCCGCCATACATGGCGGTGATGCCGTTCGTGAGGCAGAAGCCGGAGAGGACGGAATTGGTCTTGAATTGATCCGACCCCAGCGTTGCGCAGCGGTTGGTGACGCCGCGGTCCCACTGGAGCGAGCCGTCGATCACGGTGGTCTCGGGGCCGTTGACGGACCGGATCTCAATCCGCTTGTTGTCGGTGTCGATTGGCTCGTAGGAGCCGTCGTTGACGAGGATGAGGTCGCCGTCAGAGGAGGCTTCGATGGCCGCCTGGATGGATTTCTTGGCCTTTTCCCGGCTGAGACCGCCGTTCGTGTCGGCGCCGCCGGTGGCATCCACGTACAGGGTGGCTGCGTAAGACGATGCCGCGGCCATCGCGGCCAAAAAGACAAGTTTCCTCAAGGTATTCCCTACTCCGTCAACGTCGCCGAGAGGCGATAGAAGCGCGAGGGGGCGTTAACGATTGAGAACGTGTTGGTCCCCGCCGCGTCGAGCGGCTTCGTCGCCGTCACGCTCGTGCCCGCGACATCGCTCGACTCCACGACCGAGACCGTCACGCCCTCCGAATTCTTCACCGCCGGCGTCAGCACAACGGCCGTGCCGCCCGCGACAACGATGTTGGTGATCTGCGCCCCGGTGTCCCCTGGCGGCATGTCGAACACATAGCAAAAGACATTGTAGACGCCGCCGCTCTTCTCGTTCCACGCGCCCGCGACGCCGTTGTCCGCCGCCCACGCCGCATATCCGGACAACACCGGCGCCGCCCCCTCAAGAATCCGCGTATCGCCGATTGTCGTATCGGTAAGTTCCGGCGCTATGCTCACCGTGCCGCACGTTGGCACGTTACCTTTCGGGTCTTCGGCAATGCCTGCGCCGATGATGGCGGGGATTAAGGTTAAGTTGGGGTAGTAACCGTCAGCACCCCTCGTAGCCGTCACTTTGGTCACGGTCTTCGCAATGGTGATGTCGCCGCAATATACAGCACGTGTCATGGTACCGTTCTGCCAATTTTTCCCACCGCTGCCGATGCCGGCGGCACCTTTGCCGCCCGTCGCCGTGACCGTGCCGCCGGAGATGATGATGTCGCCGCAACCTGAAGGTGTGTTGTTCCCGTTCCCCTTGCCACCGCTGCCGATGCCGGCGCCATAGGCGCCGCCCGTCGCCGTGACCGTGCCGCCTAAGATGGTGATGTCGCCGCAGATCGAATCGCGACCACCGCCGATGCCGGCGCCACGTTCGCCGCCCTGGGCCGTGATGACGCCTCCCTCGATCACGATGTTGCCGCCGTCGGGAGCCCGAAAACCTCCGCCGATGGCCGCGCATCCCTCGGTGCCCGTGGCGTTCAGCACGCCCGTGCCCGCAGCTTCGCCCTTGATGGTCAGCGTCGTGCCCCCGCCGCCGATACAGATGGCGGAATACTTGTCGCCGGTGACGGTCAGCGTGTTCTCCGTTCCGTCGGCCAGGATGATGGTGGCCGAACCCCCGCATTGTACGCAGTAACTATCGCAGCTGATGACCACGTTGCTGAACGTCACCGTGTGGCCGTTGGAAATATACACCCCGTAATCCGTCATCGTGCCCGTCAGCACGTCGCCGTCGTTCTGCGTTATGTAACCCGTCGTCTTCGTCGAGAGGTCGACGGTCCCCGCCCGCGCGTCCGTCGTTGCAAACAGCGCCAGCGCGGAAAGCGCCGTCGCCGCCGTGTTCATAAACTTGGTCTTCATCGTTTCCTTGTCCTTTCCTCTTCCCCCCATGCCGTCTGGCATGAACGGGTTCACAACAAACCGTGCCGTTTCAGGACGCCTTGCCCTAAAACATTTGGGAAATATTATACAAACAAGGCTCCCCGTCCGTCAATGCGGAACGTGAGTGGAGCATGCAACCCATCGGAGTTAAATGACAAAAACGCCAATTGAGCACCAGTGACATAAATGAAAATGGCAAAAAGCCTCCCAACCTCCAAAACTCCCACCCTCCCGGATGCCGCCGGCAGGCGGGGGCGGGGCTGACTTCTCACGCAGAGCCGCTGAGGAAGCAGAGCCGCAGAGGTTTTTGAGAGTGGGTGCGGGGCTGGGCGCTGACGCGCGACCACGGAAACCGGCAGAGCGGAGAATCGCCTTGCGGCGATTGACGCTTGGCCCCGCTTCGGGTGCGAGACAAGTCTCGCCCGAAGCAAGGCCGTCGCGTCAACCCTGACGGGTTTTCTCCGCTCGCCGGACACGGAAGCCCGCCTGCGGCGGGACACAGAAGCCCCACGGAAAAGGGCGCATAGCACCTAAATGGGGTCATTCCCGGAGGGTTCCGTGAATTTCCGTGTCCCCGCGAAGCGGGGCTTCCGTGGTTGCGCGCCAGCGCCCATACGGAACGTTAGTGGAGCATCGAACGAATCGGAGTTAAATGACAAAAACTCCAAGTGAGCACCAGTGACAAAAAAAGAAAATGAAAACAACCAAGACAACCAAGGCCAACAAACAGGCTGGAAGTGCTCGCGAACTTGCTCGCACGGCCAGGTTGGGACGTGCGTCCATCCTGTTCGTTGACTCCAGTTGTTAATGTTGTTTTCAAATTCTCCCCAACTTCCAAATCTCCAACCCTCCCAGTAGCCGCCGGCAGGCGGTGCTGGGCTGGTTTTCAACGCAGAGCGTTCCGACCACGCTACGCGCGGGAGCATTCATGGGGATAAAGGGTATTTTATAGGCAAGGCGCAGAGAGGCAGAGGAACGCAGAGTTATTTTGGGAACTCCGATTCATCCGATGCTCCGCTAACGCTCCGCCTTTCCAAAAGGCCTTTGCGGACTTAGCGAACTTTGCGCGATATATTCCAACCCCGCACAATCCTGTTCATCTTGGCAATTCTGTCAAAAACTCAGCGTTTTCCCTTGACAAAAGAACCGGCTTCTATCATAATTTCGTCATGAGACTTGCCATTTCCCTCCTCATACTCTTCGCCGCCCTCTCTGCCTCGGCCGACGGATTCCTTCTCTCCACCAACGCCATCGCGCCGGAGCGGCGCGCCGCGCTGGAGGCCCTGTGCGAGCGACTTGAAGCATGCAATCTGCCGCGTCTGCCGCGAGGCTCCGAATGGACCGATAACTTTGACAACGGGCGTAAGCCCCCGTACAGCGAATTCTATTTTGGAGGCTTTGCCGCATCGGGACACTCGTGGCGGCTCCCAAAAGACGAGGGCGATGGAATAGCCGTGTTCGTCAACCCGGCCGGGCTCAGATACAAGGATGCGTCGAAGGACATACATCCTGCCCGCCCCTCGCGCGACGCCGCGAAAATCGTCAGCTTGCTCCTCGAAGAGGCCGACAGAAACAGGAAAAGCGCACTTTTAGGGGAAGCCATCGACAGAGGCGAGGATGTGGACGAGGAGACTTTGAAAGCGTTCGCCCTTGGCGAAACGCCTCCCAAACAGGTCGGCGCCGTTGTCATTTTCACCGCGCAGCTTTTCCGCGCCGGTTTCGAAGCGGAGGCCGACGCCGTTCTCCGTGTTCTGGAAAAGACGCGCGGACTTGAGTCTGCGGAGCGCGACGCGCGCCATCTGCTTCACGCCGAGGACTGAAAGGAAAAGCACTATGCAAGTGAAACCCGTCAAGACCTGCAAGGCCCCCACGCGCCATCCGCTTCCCACGGCGGCGGAAGTCGCCGCGAACCCCGACCTTGTCGTCCCGGCGCCATCCCGCGCGCCGCGCGGAATCGGCGTCGCCCTGGGCGCAGGCCTGGTCGGCTCGCTCCTTTCCGGAACGGCGGGTTGCCAGCGGGAGACGCCGCCCCCGCCTGCGGCGGCCCTCGACGCAGAGCGCGTCGTTTCCGACGCCGACGCCGCGGCCAAGGCCGAAGCGGCGCGGCGGAACGTCGTCACATTCGTCGCCCCGATGCTCCAGAAGGCGCTCGATGAGGACGGGCGCGGTGGTTTCGGATGCATCGCCGTCGATCCTCCGTTCTTTCTTTCCGAGAACGAGGCGCTGGACATCATCGAGCAGGAGTTTGCCAAGGCGGGCGTCAAACTCCGTGACTGCTACGAGCTGACGGGCTTCACCCGCCACCTTACCGATTGGAACGCGAAACCCAAGCCCCGGGGCAAAAACGACGCGGACGCATCCGAAGTCTTCTTTTTAGGAGACGGCGACCCCTGTCGCCCGCAGAGGGAGGTTCCTGGAAGATGGCTCTTCGACTTCGCGACCGAGGACGGCTCGATTCTCGTGGAGTTCCTTTCGACAGAGGACCATGACAAGCTCAAAGACGTGCATCCCGGCGCCATGTCTTCCGTCCAGAGCTACGACCTCCCGCACCGCGCCGCGCGCTTCCGCGAGGAACTCGAGACTCGCACGAACGGCGCACCCGTCACCATCGCCCTCTTCTTCGATCCAATGGCAAAGGGCGCGAGCTGGAAGGAGAAGGGCGGGCGGTATATTCGCCCGGATTCGGCATTCAAGGGCATGACCCTTGAAGAATACGACGCCCTTGGCTGGGAAAAGCGCGAAGAGTTGAAGAGGCAGGACTCAAGGAGGCTGCTCCTTGAGCAAATCCGATTCTTCCTCGACTGGGCGAAGAAGGAAGGCAAGCTTCCCGCACCCTGATCGTATCCCAATCCCCGGTGGAATTTAAACGCAGAGCGTTCCGACCACGCTACGCGCGGGAGCATTCATGGGGATAAAGGGTATTTTATAGGCAAGAGGCAAAGGCGCAGAGAGGCAGAAGAAATTTGAGGAGGTGCGCGGGAAGGCCATGTTTTGGTCCGAAGGACTCCGAGAGGGTTGCGCTTTGTCGCGACCGCATTCGCGCACACGGCCCCGACAAGTAGGGCCCTCCCAACTTCGCCGCGCAAGCGGCCCAACCTCGCGCGCGTCAGCGCGCCACCGGCAGCGCTGGCTGCGACTTGCCGATGTAGTCGGGGTCGAGGAGCGTGATGAACTGAAGGTCGGTGAAGCGCGGTGGCGCGTTCGTATCCGAACCCACGGGCAGGAGGTTGATTTTCATGCCTGGTTTGAGATCGACCACGCCCAGACTGACAATCTGCCATGACTCGTCTCCGAGCGATCCGACGACATGTGTGCGGGCGGGCGTCTGTATCGCGCCGCACTCCGTGCAGCGGTCGGGCGTCGTGACGGTCGCGAGCGCGGCGTCCTGGTCAAGCGCGACTGCGGCGCCGATGCGGGCCTTGAGGAGGACATGCCACAATCCGGCCTCGGCAGGCTTCACGGTGTAGGTGACGGCCTTCACTGGTTCATTTGTGTCGAAGAGGGAAAGCCGCGCAAACTTGAAGTTGTCAAGCTTGTCCAGATCGATGCGGACGTTTTTGTCGCGGTCGAACTTGACGGCGTCGATTACGATTGAATGGGGCTTTGCCTCTGGAGTCTTGTCGGCCGTCGCCGTTTGGGCGGGGGCGGCGGATTCGACGACACGGGGATCGACGAGCATGATGTCCTTGACGTCGATGAAGTCGCACGGGTGGAGAACGCCGTTCATGATCCAGATGCGCGAACCGTCGAAGATCCGGCGCTTGCCGAGGCAGATGGTGCGCCACTGCCTCTCGTCCTGGCGGCCCTGGACGGCCTGGTTCGCGACCTCCATCCGGCGTTCGAACTTGACGCCGTTCGGGTACCAGGACTGGTAGATGCCCATGTAGGCGGCCGACTCGTCGACCGGCACGGTCGCGCCGACGCGGACGGTGGCGAAGACATACCAGTCGCCGACGTCCTGCGGGCGGGCCGTGTAGCCGATCTCGGCGAAGTCGGGGTTCATCCAGATGTGCTCGTCCTCGCCGAAGGCCGCGACCTTGATCTGGCAGTATTCGGTTCCGTCCCCGTCGCGCTGGCGCGTCATCCGGCTGCCGCCGGTGAGCTGCGCGGCCGCGACGTGGACGACGGCGGCGTTCGTGCAGGTGAAGTTGGAGGCGGCGGGGGGATTGGCGAAGATCTTGGCGATGGTGGCGTCGCTCCAGGGGCCGCCGCCCTCGCAGGTCATCTGCGAGCCGAAGTTCTGGGCGGAGTCATGGAGGATGTCCTTCCAGAGCTCCCAGAGGGATTCGCGCGACGGGAGCCTGTAGCGCATGCGCTCGGCCGGGGCGATCATGTCGTTGTAGCGGAGGATGGCGGCCGAGAGGGCGGGCATGCTGGCGCGGAAGGCGAGCTTGCGGCGGGCTGGGTCGGAGCGGAGATGGTTGCGGGCGTTCTCCATCGCGCGGAGAATGCGGACGCAGTCCTCGCCCGTGAGGTAGTGCGAGGTGTCGTTCACGTAGCAGCCGAACCAGGTCCAGCGCTGGCGCAGGCGGGCGTGCTCGACGATGTCGAGGTACTCCTTCACGAAGCGGGCGGAATTGCCGTAGGCGGCGTTGCAGTAGGTGTCGATAAGCGCCTCGACGTCCTGGTCGGGGTTCCAGAGGAGCTTGGCGTAGAGCCAGAGCTTGAGCTCGGACATGTCGCCCGCGAAGCAGAACTGGTGCTGGCAGGAGACGCCGCGGACGCCGATGCGCGCGTAGTAGCGGGCGGTCTGCGCGAAGATGCGGTGGTTGGGGAAGGGGATCATGAAGTCGCGGAAGTTGGCCAGGTAGTCCCAGACGTAGGTGTGGACGCCGGGGGCGCTGAGGCGGCAGACCTGGGCGAGCGAGTAGTCCGAGCGCTCGTTGCAGTCGGCGGGGAGGCCGTGGTTGCGCCAGAGTTCGGCGGAGCAGCCGCCGACGTTGGGCTCGAACTTGATCTTCTCGTTCTTCGGGTAGCGGCCACCGTAGGGCAGCATGTTGAAGCGGAGGTTGGGATACTTTTTGGCGAAGTGCCTGCCGACGCGGTTGGAGAAGAGGACGTCCTGCACGTACGGGATCTCGGACCCGTCGGGGTCGGGGTATTCGCGGACGAGGGCCGTGCACTTTTCGCATTCGCAGAGGGCGCCGGTGTCGCCGCGCGCGATGGATATCTCGCGCGTTTCAGGGTGCTTCGCCATGATTTCGTCGATCTCGCGGAAGACCTCCTGGTACATCTCCTCGTTCGTGACGCAGGGCCAGAGCGGGTCGCGTTTGCCGCTCTTGCGCTGGTAGGCGTACCATTCGGGATGGGCCTCGAAGAACTTCTTGGAGGGGAGGATGCGGCCGCCGATGGCCTCGTTGCAGCCGGGGGCGAATTCCGGCCGGAGGTCGGGGTAGCCGCGGCGGTTGGCGAGGCTTTCCGAGTAGAGCTGGCGGAGCTTGAGGTTGAAGACGAGGTCGTTCCAGCCGAGGTCGGACCAGGAGGAGCGGTCGGCGTGGAAGACGGGGGCGTCGGTCTTGTCGTAGTCGCCGGGGAGGGAGGGCTCGCGGTTTGCCGGCACGTAGTCGTAGTCGTGCGCGACGAAGACGCAGCCGAGCGTCTCCAGGAGGTCGTAGGCGGCGTAGACGACGGCGCGCGGGTTCACGCCGTTCGTGCCGACGCCTCCGTGGGGGACGATGACGGCCCTGGCCTCGCCGTTCGAGGCGAAGACGAAGGGGGCGGGCGCCGCGTTTGCGGCGGTAATCGCCGCAAACGCGGCACCGGCGATCAGGGCAAGTGAGGAGAGCTTCATGGTGTTTCCAGGTTGTGTTGTAAGGTTACGATCCGTGACGTCCGTTGAAAACATAAGCAACAATCGTGCCAATCGACGGGGCTTCCCCACGGCAGAAAAGGCATTGACTTCATGGCGGCCTTGTTTGGTATAATCTCTACATAGTCTTTTCCATCCTCAACCTGAGAAAGGAATCAACATGGCCTGCTTTACAGCCCCCGTCGCCCAGGCGCTCGTCGTCGGCGCCCTGAAGTCCTCCGTCCGGAAGGACTCCGCGAATCCCTTCATCGCCCGTCTCGGCATGCTCCAGAAGATGCTCGTCGGCGGTTCCTTCCTCCTCGCCATCGAACATGTCTACCATGGCGAAGTGATCTTCACGTGGCCCTTCCTGACGGCCGTCCGCGACGGCAACACCTCCGAGATGCTCCAGGAAATCGCGACCTCCGGCCTCGCCATGTGCGCCGTGGTCACGCTCGTCTGGGCCGGCATCGTCGCCGTCTCGTCCGCCATGGAGCGCGCCGCCGCCCGCCGCGCCGCCCCGCAGGAGGCCTAGGCGCCATGTGCGAGCTCATGACGATTGCCGCCGCGCTGGTTTTCACCGCGCTGTGGCTTTCCGCCCGCCGCGCATCGCGTCCGAGCGGCGCCCTCGGCACGACCGCCCTCATGTTTTGGGGCGCCGCCCTGATGTGGGCCGTCGATTGCGCCCGGAGCGCAATTGAAGGCGAGGGACTTCTCGACCTTTCGCGCGAAGACGCCGTCCTCGGCGCGATCATCCTGGCTGCCGGCGTCGCCGTCTACGCCGTCCTGGCGCTTCTGGAACGCCGCCGCGCCGCGCGCGCCGCCTAATGCCCGACGCCGACGGCCAACTCGCCCCGGATGCGAAAGGGGCCGCCCTGCGCGAGGCGCTCGGACGTCTCGGTTCAGCTGTCGTCGCCTTTTCGGGCGGGGTGGATTCGACCTTTCTCCTGCGCGTCGCCCATGATGTTCTGGGCGACAATGCAATCGCGGTGACGGCGCGTCTTTCGACCGTCCCCGACCGCGAAATCAACGAGGCCGCCGCCTACTGCCGTGGGCTCGGCGTCCGCCACGAAATCCTCGATTTCGACGCCTTCGCCGTCCCCGGCTTCGCCGAGAACAGCCCCGACAGATGCTACTTCTGCAAGAAGGCCCTCTTCACGGGCATCCGCGCCTTCGCCGAGGCGAACGGCTGCGCAGCCGTCCTGGAGGGTTCGAAC
>JAEEGG010019723.1_pt1 | contig 13566 bp, 9 predicted proteins | sample 9134161 | NCBI WGS metagenome assembly JAEEGG01 (sample SAMN16246543, study PRJNA631951) | gut metagenome | biome: gut microbiome; feature: rumen; material: CR-attached | host: Bos | place: Iran: Karaj | collected 2018-10 | reverse complement strand
CAGGCAGATGGCAGTGCCGTCGAACCTGAGTTCGCAGCTGTAGCTGAAGCGGACGCCCTCGAGGGTTTTCTCGGCGCGCGCGACGAATTCTTCGATTTCTCCGATGGAATAAGTGTTGCCCAGCGAAAGCATCGGGTAGCGGTGCGGCCGCTGAATGAAGCCCTGGCGCGCCTGCGACTCGGCGTTCGCACCTACGGGAGCGTCGAGGTCGGAGCCGACGCGGCGGGTGGGGGAGTCGGGGCTGTCGAACTGCGGGAACTCGGCCTCCAGGCGCTCCAGCTCGTGCATCAGCTGGTCGAACTCGTAGTCCGACATTGTCGGCGCATTATCCACATAATAACGCCGGCTGTTCTCCCGGAGGATCTCCCGGAGCTCGTCTATCCGTATTTTCGCAGCCTGTTCTTGCATACACCCGCGCGCATATATGCACGCATATAATTCACAAATTTACGCATTCTCGCGCGGAAAAGCAAACCTGACGGGCTAAGTGGAAGCCAGGGGCAAAAAGCTGTTGTTTTGCCCCTGGCAACTCATTTTTCTTGCTGCCAGGGGCAAATTGAGCTGTTTCTGCCCCTGCCTTCCGCTTTCTTCGGCGCCGTTCGTCGAAGCGAAACGGCGCTTCGTCGAACGGGCCGATTTTTCGTCGAAGGGAAAAGGGTGTTTGTCGAAAGTTCATTGACTCAGGGGTTTACGCGGGGTAATTTTGCAGCAGAAAACAAAAACAACGCGATATGAAACGAATCCTCACCTCCATTCTGGCCGCCGTTCTCTTCTGCACGGCCCTTTCCGCACAGCGTACCACCGTCACGGGCGACGTCCTTGACGCGCTCACCCGCCAGGGCGAACCGGCGGCCGTTCTGCAGTTCTTCTCCGGCGACGACACCACCCCCATCGCCTACACGACGACCGACCTCGACGGTTACTTCTCCCAGACCCTCCCGGGCAAGGGCAGCTACACGCTTCTCTTCTCCGGTATCGGCCGGCAGGACCGCCTCGTCCCCTTCACCCTGGACGGCCAGGAGAAGTTGGATCTTGGTGACATCCTCATCGAAGACGACGTCGAGTCCCTCGCGGAGGCATCCGTGACCGCACAGCGTCCGCTCGTAAAAATGGAAGTGGATCGTATGAGCTACAACGTGGCCGACGACGTGGATTCGAAGACCGCCACGGTCCTCGACATGCTCCGCAAGGTTCCGATGGTGACTGTGGACGGCCAGGACAACATCACCGTGAACGGATCCTCCAGCTTCCAGGTGACCGTGGACGGCAAGCCCAGTCAGATGTTCTCGGGCAACCCTTCCCAGATCTTTAAGATGATGCCTGCTAGCTATGTTAAAGATATCCAGGTTATTACCAACCCCGGCGTGAAGTATGACGCCGAAGGCGTGGGCGGCGTGCTCAACCTCGTGACCAACCGCGAAGCCACGGGCGGCCAGAGCGTGGCGGACGCCTTCTACGGTTCCGTCCGTGCGATGGGCAGCACCTGCGGCGGTGGCGGCGGCCTCTTCCTGACCCAGCAGGCCGGCAAGTTCACCTGGAGCCTCAACAGCAACGGCATGTACATGAGCATGCCCGGCACCACGACCGACGTGACCCGCGAGATGCTCGGCGTCACCGGCGGCACCACCACGACCCACAGCGAGTCCGCGATGAAGATGCCCATGGTGATGGGTAACCTCAGCGCCAGCTACGAGATCGACGACCAGAACCTCATCTCCGCCACCGCGGGCCTGATGCACATGGGCAGCTCGATGGACGGCCTGACCTCCACCTCGATGAGCGGCGGCATCTACGGCACCGGCTTCGCCTACGACGGCACCTCCCTGACCAAGATGACCTCCAACGCCATCACCGCCAGCATCGACTACCAGCACCTCTGGAACGACAACCCCGGCCGCAGCCTGGTCTTCTCCTATCAGTTCTCCGGCACTCCGACCAACTCGCTGAGCGAGAATACGTTCGGGAGCAAGCTGATGGGCAGCCTCGACCTGACCAACCGCAAGACGGACGGCAAGCAGGGCTCCACCGACCACACCTTCCAGGTGGACTTCACCACGCCGCTCGGCATCTCCGGTACCCTCAGCGCCGGCGCCAAGTTCATCAGCCGCCACAACAGCTCCGACCAGTTCTCCTACCTGTGGGACGGCGCCAACTGGAAGCTCAACCAGTCCGCCAGCCTGGACTACGACTTCTACAACCGCATCGGTGCCCTCTATACCGAGTATAAGGTCTCCTTCGGCTCCGTGAGCCTGCTCGGCGGCGTCCGCTACGAGCACACCTGGCAGAACGTCACCTACGCCGCCGGCCAGGGCAACAACTTCAGCACCCAGTACGGCAGCTTCGTGCCGACGGCCAGCTTCCAGTTCAACATCAGCCAGACCCAGAACATCGGCCTGTCCTACAACATGCGCATCAGCCGTCCGGGCATCAGCTACCTGAACCCCTACGTGGACACCTCCGATCCGACCGCCCGCAGCTACGGTAACAGCGAACTGGACGTCGAGCGCGGCCACAACATCAGCCTCGTCTACAACCTCTACAGCCCGAAGTGGATCGTGAACCTCACCCTGCGCGAGCAGCTGGTCGCCAACGGCATCTCCTCCTACAGCTTCTACGACGCGAACAACCTCCTGAACACGACCTACGGCAACATCGTCCGCAGCAGCGTGACCGGCCTGAACGCCTTCATCAACTGGAACGCCAGCCCGACCACCCGCATCTACCTGAACGGCGGCCTGAACTACACCGACCTGCGCAGCGAGGTCCTCGGCCAGTCCAACAGCGGCCTGAGCTACAACGCGATGCTCGGCTTCCAGCAGGCCCTGCCGCTCGACTTCAGCCTGAGCGCCAACGTCATCGCCATGGGCAAGAACTACTCCCTGCAGGGCTGGAGCTCCGGCATGAGCATGGCGATGGTCGGCCTGACCAAGAGCTTCCTGGACGACCGCCTCGGCATCAGCATCAACTATACGCTCCCGCTCACCGGCGGCAAGGGCATGGAGATGCGCAGCGTCAGCGAGGGTAAGGATTTCCGTTCCGTGAGCGTGAACACGATCCCGATGCAGCAGCTCAACTTCAGCATCAGCTGGAGCTTCGGCAAGCAGGGCAACGCCCGCGTCAAGAGCGCCCGCAAGACCATCAAGAACGACGATGTGATGAACACCGAAAGCACGACCGAGAGCCTGGGAACGACGATGATGGGAGGTGGTATGATGTAATGGATTAATTACTATATTTGTAGAAACAAAGCGTCCTGAGATGAATCGTAAAAACAACCGTCTCATCCTCAACATCGCGCAGGTCCTGATATGGGCCAGCGCGATGCTGCTGCCTGCAGCGGCAACGTGGCTGATCTCCGGCGACAGCAACCGCTTCGCCATGAACTTCTGGCCCACGTTCTATATGCTTCTTCCGATCAGCCTGGTGTACCTGGTCAACTACTTCGTGCTGGTCCCCAAGTTGCTGTTCCGCAAGCAGGTGGTCTGGTTCATCGTACTGAATATCCTGCTGGTGGCTTTGCTCAACGCCCCGAGCTTCTATCCCCGCGGGGAGATCCCCGAGCCGATCCGCCAGCACCTGCAGCGCCGGGACATCCTGGCCTTCCGCATCCCGACCATCATCACCGCCGGTTTCTTCCAGCTGGTGTTCATCTTTCTGGCCATCGGCGTGCGTTCCATCATCCGCTCCAACGACATCCAGTACCAACTGCAGGAGGAGAAGCGCAAGGCTTCCGAGGCGGAGCTGACCTGGCTCAAGCATCAGCTGAACCCGCACTTCCTTTTCAATACGCTGAACAATATCTCCTCCCTGACGCAGATTGATCCGGACAAGGCGCAGGAGAGCATCGGCGAACTCAGCGACACGTTGCGCTATGCCCTGTACGACACGGACACGGACAAGGTCCCGCTCGCGGGCGAGGTGGCTTTCATGAACAATTACATCCACCTGATGCAGCTCCGCTGCAATGAGCTCACCGAGGTCACGACCGACTGGAACCTGCCTGCCGGCGACGTGAAGATCGCCCCGCTGCTGTTCATCTCTCCCATCGAGAATGCCTTCAAGCACGGCGTCAACGCCCGCATGAAGTCGTTCGTACACATCGGCCTGCACCCGGACGGGAAGGACCTTGTCTTCACCTGCGAGAATTCCCTCTTTGAGAAGACCGGCGAGGACCATATCGGCTCCGGCATCGGCATGGAGAACCTCAAGCGCCGCCTGGAGCTCATCTACCCGGATGCCTATAGCTACGAACACGACGAGAAAGACGGCACCTACCACGTCCGGATCGTCCTGAAAAACCTGCTCGCATGAAAGCACTGAGCTGCATTGTCGTCGACGACGAGCCGCTGGCCGTCAAGATGTTGGAGAACTTCATCTCCAAGACTTCCTTCCTGTCGCTGGAAGCATCCTTCACCGACCCCGTGGCGGCGCTGGAGGCCATCCGCACCCAGCGGCCCCGACTGGTCTTCCTGGACATCCAGATGCCGGACCTGAACGGCATGGAGCTCTCGCGCATGGTCCCGGATGGGACGCGCGTCATCTTCACGACCGCGTTCAAGGACTACGCTTTCGACAGCTACGAGGTGTCGGCGCTGGACTTCCTGCTCAAGCCCATCCGCTACCAGAAATTCCTCGAGGCGGCCGAGAAGGCCCGCCAGTGGTTCGAGCTGCTGGAGAGCGCCGAGACGGCCGCCGAGCCCGGCAGCGGCAGCGCCTCCGCCCAGCAGGATTCCATCTTCGTCAAATCCGAGGGCCAGCTGCACAAGGTGGCTTTCTCCGATATCCGCTATGTCGAGGGCATGAAGGACTATGTCCTGCTGTACCTCTGCTCCGAGAAGCGGCCGCTCGTCACCCACATCACGATGAAGGCCGTCGAGGAGCTCCTGCCCACGTCGCGTTTCATGCGGGTCCACCGCTCCTACATCGTCGCCCTGGACCAGATCGAGTCCATCGGCGGCTCCTACGACATCTCCATCGGCGGCGCCCTCATCCACGTCTCCGACGCATACCGACCGGCGTTCGAGCAATATCTATCGCAACGCATGTTGCGATAAATATTGCGAGGAATAGGTTGCCAGGGCCGATGGCGCGTTTTTTGGAGAAAGGGCGGACCGTAGTGAAACCATTGCTTTATATGAAGTGTAAACGTATTCTGCTCGTCGCCCTTCTGGCGACGGCGGCTGTCTGTGCTTCGGCCCAGATGCGGGACGCCTTTGTGGGCGTAGGAGTCTATAAACCACTTTACAATGAAACTGGAGGAAGATTGATGACGACCGCCGGGTACGGCCAGTTCTATTCGTCCGGGCTGGGCTTTCGCGCGGGCCTGCAGTGGACCTCCAGTGTCGCCACCGTGGAGCATGCCTTCGGGCTTCCGCTCTCCGTGGTCTGGCGGAGTCCTTCCCGTACCCCCTCGGAGCGGGTGTATTCTGGGGCTGCCGGCGCGATGCGCGGATACGGCTATTCTTCGCTGGACGGGGCTGTTGGCAGCCTGCTGGCCGGCTTCCTGATGAACCTTTTCAGCGATATCGAGTTCTATGGGGGCGTGACGCCGGGCTGGATCGCCGGCACGCCCGCGCCCGGCTCCAAAACAAATGTGCGGACTCCATTCACGCTGACGCTGGATGCCGGGATGTGCATCAATTACAGCATCTGGCGCTTCGACATCAAGCTGATGCCCGCCTTCCACTTCGATCCGATCGGCTCCTTGACCCGGTCGACGGGCACCGGCGGGGCGGAGATCCCCATGCGCTGGTTCTTCTCCTTCGCGGGAGGCCTTGCCTTCCGCTTCTAGGTAATTCAGCGGTTTCCGGGCACAGAATGACCCCTTTTCGTGCCCGGGAAGCGAAATTTCAGGGTTCCGGGCACACCGGAGCCCTTTTTTGTGCCCGGCAGGTCGGCCGCCCGCGAGAGGAAAGGCAGCAGAAGGTTTGTTTCGTTCCCGGTGGCTGCTTTTTTGCTTTTCATCGCGAGAATGCGTAAATTTGTGAATTATATGCGTGCATATATGCGCGCGGGTGTATGCAAGAACAGGCTGCGAAAATACGGATAGACGAACTCCGGGAGATCCTCCGGGAGAACAGTCGGCGCTACTATGTGGACAACGCGCCGACGATGTCGGACTACGAGTTCGACCAGCTGATGCATGAGCTGGAGCGTCTGGAGGCCGAATTTCCGCAGTTCGACAGCCCCGACTCCCCCACCCGCCGCGTCGGCTCCGACCTCGACGCGCCTGTGGGCGCGAACGCGGAGTCGCAGGCGCGGCAGGGCTTCGTCCAGCGCCCGCACCGCTACCCGATGCTCTCCCTGGGCAACACCTATTCCATCGGAGAAATCGAAGAATTCGTCGCGCGCGCCGAGAAGACCCTCGAGGGCGTCCGCTTCAGCTACAGCTGCGAGCTCAAGTTCGACGGCACCGCCATCTGCCTGACCTACCGGAACGGCCGACTCGCGCAGGCGCTCACCCGCGGCGACGGCGTCCAGGGCGACGACGTCACCGAGAACGTCCGCCGCATCGCAAACATCCCGCAGCAGCTGAAGGGTGATTTCCCGCAGGACTTCGAGATCCGCGGCGAGATCCTGATGCCCTACGCGGCCTTCGACGCCCTCAACCGCGAGCGCGAAGCGCAGGAGGAAGCCCCCTTCGCCAACCCGCGCAACGCCGCCTCCGGCTCCCTGAAGCTCATCGACCCCGAGGAAGTGGCGCACCGCGGCCTCATCTGCACGCTCTACCACGTCCCCGCCGAGTCGGTGGACTTCGCCTCCCACAGCGAGGCCCTCGACGCCGCCGAGCGCTGGGGCCTGCCCGTCTCGGCGGAGCGCCGCCTCTGCCACGACATCGACGAGATCAAGGCCTACATCGACCACTGGGACCAGGCGCGCAAGTTCCTCCCCTACGCCACCGACGGCATCGTCATCAAGATCAACGCACTCGCCGCCCAGCGCACGCTGGGCTACACGGCCAAGTCGCCCCGCTGGGCGGTGGCCTATAAATTCAAGGCCGAGCAGGCCTGCACGGAGCTGCTCAGCATCGACTACCAGGTCGGGCGCACCGGCGCCGTGACCCCCGTCGCGAACCTCGCCCCCGTGCAGCTCAGCGGCACGCTCGTCAAGCGCGCCACCCTCAACAACGCCGACCAGATGGCCCTGCTGGACATCCGCGTGGGCGACTGGGTCTACGTCGAGAAAGGCGGGGAGATCATCCCCAAGATCACCGGCATCGACCCCGCGCACCGGACGAAAGGCGCGAAGCCGCCCGTCTTCCCGAGCGTCTGCCCCGACTGCGGCACGCCCCTGGTCAAGGCCGAGGCCGAAGCCAAATGGTTCTGCCCGAACCAGGACGGCTGCCCCATGCAGATCAAGGGCCGCCTGCTGCACTTCGTCAGCCGCAAGGCCATGGACATCCTGGCCGGCGACATGACCGTCGAGCAGTTCTACGCCGCCGGCCTGGCCCGCACCCCCGCGGACCTGTACGATATCAGCAAATACCAGCTGCTCAGCCTCGAAGGCTGGCAGGACAAGGCCGCCGAGCGCTTCCTCGCGAGCCTGGAGGCGTCGAAGCAGGTCCCCTTCGAGCGGGTCCTCTTCGCGCTCGGCATCCGCTACGTCGGCGAGACGACCGCCAAGGGCATCGCCCGCCACTTCGGCGACATCGACACCCTCGCCGCCGCCACGCAGGAGCAGCTCCTCGAAATCGACGACGTGGGCGAAGTCATCGCCCGCAGCGTCGTCGACTTCTTCGCCAAACCCGAGCACCTGGAGATGGTCGCGCGGCTGCGCGCCGCCGGCCTGCGCTTCGACGGCGCCGGCCAGGAATCCGCCCTCTCCGACGCCCTGGCGGGCAAAACGATCGTCATCTCCGGCAACTTCAGCATCAGCCGCGAGCGCATGAAGGAGCTCATCACCGCCCACGGCGGCAAGGCCGGCTCCTCCGTCAGCGGCAGCACCGCCTTCCTGCTGGCCGGCTCCAAGCCCGGCCCGGAGAAGCTGAAGAAGTGTGAGAAACTGGGGATCCCGGTCGTCAGCGAGGAGGAGTTCCGCGCCATGCTGCCGGAAGAGATCCCCGATCAGGTCGGGGATGACAAACAGGAAACCGGCGGAGCCCCCGCCATTGAAGAATTGACTTTGTTTTAACAGAACATGAAGATAACCAGCAAAATAACGGACCTTTTCAGCAATCGGATCTGGACCCTCGACACCAGCGGGAGTTCCAAGTTCTACGCCTGGCTGGTCCGCACCTGGAAGATCATCCGCATCACCTTCAAGACCTTCACGGAGAACCGGATGGGATTCCAGTGCGTGTCGCTGAGCTACTTCATCACCCTGGCCCTCGTCCCCATGCTCGCCTTCGCCTTCGCGGTCACGGGCGGCCTGGGCCTGGACAGCAAGATCACCGAGGGCCTGCAGATGCTCATTCCCTCCCACCCGGAGATCGTCACGATGCTCTCCGAGAAGGCCGGCAACATCCTCACCGGCGCCCAGGGCGGCGGACTGGGGCTCATCTCCGCGCTGATGTTCCTCTGGGCCATCCTCTGGATGATGTTCCAGGTGGAGCGCGTGTTCAACAACGTCTGGGGCATCCTCAAGATCCCCCGCAAGCTCTACAAGCGCTTCGGCTTCTACTTCCTCGTGCTGATCCTGGCTCCCTTCATCATGATCATCTTCGGTACCGGCATCATCTACGCCACCAACATGACGGACCTCTTCGGCCTGGACCTGAATGAAGTGCGCACCCTGTTCAAGTGGCTGGGCAACTTCATCTTCTACGCCATCCTCGTGGGCACGCTCACGGTCATGTACAAATACATTCCCGCCACCTTCGTCCGGGCCAGATACGCCTTCTGGGCCGCCCTGATCGCCGGCGCGATCTTCATGCTCTTCCAGCACCTCTACCTGCACACGCAGATGTTCGTGGGGCGGCTCAACCAGGCCTACGGCCTCCTCGCCGCCGTCCCGCTCTTCCTGATCTGGCTGAACTTCAGCTGGCAGATCATCATCTACGGGGCGCAGCTGACCTATAGTTTCCAGAATGTCGACCAATATAATGTCTCCGCGTGGGACACTGAAAATAAATAATGAGTTTCTCCCAGTTCACACCCGATGATTTCCGCCGCATCGACGAGGCCTTCGCCTCGCTGATGGAGGTCGCCGCCAAGCGCTGCAAGGACGAGGAGGAGATCGAGAGCGTCCGGAAAGCCTTCCAGTTCGCCAACCAGGCCCACAAGGACGTCCGCCGCCGCTCGGGCGAGCCGTACATGCTCCACCCGATCGCCGTCGCCCAGATCGTCGTCACGGAGATCGGCCTGGGCTGCAAGTCCATCTGCGCCGCCCTGCTGCACGACGTCGTCGAGGACACCGCCTACACGGTGGACGACATCCGCAACCTCTTCGGCGACAAGATCGCGACCCTGGTGGACGGCCTGACCAAGATCAAGACCGTCCTCGACAACGAGGACCGCAAGGGCGAGGCGGCCAGCACGGAGAGCCTCCAGGCGGAGAACTTCAAGCGCATCCTGCTGACCCTCAACGACGACGTCCGCGTGGTGCTGATCAAGCTGGCGGACCGGCTGCACAACTGCCGCACCATCGAATACATGCCCGAGCACAAGCGGGACAAGATCCTCTCCGAAACGATGTTCATCTTCATTCCGCTGGCGCACCGGCTCGGCCTGTACAGCGTCAAGTCCGAAATGGAGAACATCTGGCTCCGCTACAAGGAACCCGAGGCCTACGAGGACATCAAGTCCCGGATAGACCGCCGCGTCGCCGAGAAAGGAAAGGAGCTGGCCGATTTCATCTCCCCCATCGAGAATGCACTGAACGCCGCCGGATTCCACTATGAGCTCAAGAAGCGGGTGAAGACGCCGTACTCCGTATGGCGCAAGATGCAGAGCAAGGGCGTCACCTTCGACGAGGTGTACGACCTTTACGCCATCCGCATCATCTTCGACAACGACCCCGAATCCAAGGAAAGCGAGCGCGACCAGTGCTACCATATCTTCTCCATCATCACCGGGATTTACCGCTACATGCCGGAGCGCCTGAGGGACTGGGTGAAACATCCCAAGTCCAACGGCTATGAAGCCCTGCACTGCACGCTCCTGAGCGATTCCGGCGTATGGGTGGAAGTGCAAATCCGCACCCGCCGCATGGACGACATTGCCGAAAAGGGCATCGCCGCCCACTGGGCCTACAAGAAGCACGGTCTCATGGGCGAAGGAGACTACGAGATGGACAACTGGATCAACCGCATCAAGGAGATCCTGGTCAATCCCGACATCAATGCCCTGGAGCTGCTGGACATCATCCACAACGACCTCACGGCAACGGAAATCTACGTGTTCACCCCGAAGGGAGAACAGCGCAGCATCCAGAAAGGTGCTACGGCCCTGGATTTCGCCTACCTCATCCACTCCGAAGTGGGCCACCAGTCCATCGCCGCCAAGGTGAACCAGAAACTGGTCACGCTGGACCACGTCCTCAAGACCGGAGACAAGGTGGAAATCATCACGGCCGAGGATGCCAAGCCCCAGCCGGAATGGATCAAATTCCTCAAGACGCACCGCGCCCGCACCCTCGTCACGGACTACTTCAAGGCCGAGCGCAAGCAAACGGTGGACTTCGGCCGGAAGTCCCTGGAGGCGGCGGCGGAAGGAATCGGCCTGCATCTGGACGAAAGTCTCCTGCAGCGCCTCGAGGCCGCGTACAACGTGGGCTCGCGCGACGAGCTCTACTATGGGATCGGAATCGGCAATATCACCATCGACAACCTGGACGAGATTGTGAAAAAGTCCAGCGGCACGCGTCTTTCCTGGATCCGGCGCATGCTCAAGGGCAACAAACCCGAACCCCGGGAGGCGCAGGGCGGGGAGCAGTATATCATCGGCAGCATGGATCCCGATGCACCGCATTTCCATATCGCCACCTGCTGCAACCCCATCCCCGGAGACCCCGTGGTGGGATTCAAGGCCCCGGACGGCACCATCACCATCCACAAGAAATCCTGCAAGGTGGCCGAGACCATCGCCGCCACACACGGAGACTGGGTGGTCATTCCCAAGTGGCTGGAGCAGGCCGAGGATACCTCCTTCCTCGTGCGCGTGTCCCTGAAGGGCATCGACCGCGTGGGCATGCTCAACGACATCACCCGCTACCTGTCCCTGGTGATGGGCGTCAATATGCGGCAGCTGAACCTGCGGGCCGACGGAGGCCTTTTCGAAGGCTACATCGACCTGTACGTGAACAGCCGCGACATCCTGGACAAGATGATCAAGAAACTGTCTTCCATCGAAGGCATAGAAAAAGTTACCCGCAGCGAATTATGAAGCTGAAAAAGTTCATTCCCCTCATACCCGCATCGCTTATCCTGGCCAGCCTGATGTTTCCTTCCGGCTGCGCCAATACCACGCAGCCCCCTTCCGGCGGCCAGAAGGACACCATTCCCCCCACCCTGGTGAAGGTGGTTCCCTTCCCCGGCACCACGGAGGTCTCCCCCGTCAATACCAAACTGGTCTTCACCTTCAACGAATACGTGAAGATCAAGGACGCCAATTCCGTGTTCCTGTCTCCCCCGCTGGAGAAAAAGCCCAAGGCCGTGATCCAGGGCAAGTCGCTCGTGGTTACCTTCGAGTCTCCCCTGGACAGCAACACCACCTATACGCTGGACCTTACCGGCGCCATTGTCGACAACAACGAGGGAAACCTCTTCCCGGGCTACACGCTGGTGTTCTCCACGGGAAAACAGATTGATTCCCTGTGCGTGACGGGACAGGTGCAGGACTGCAATACGCTCATGCCCGTAAAGGGCGCCACCGTCATGCTGTACAAGGACCAGGCAGACTCCGCCGTCTTCCTGCAGCGCCCCGTCGCGGCCGCCAAGACGGACGACTGGGGCTTCTTCTCCATCCGCAACATCCAGGACACGCTGTACCGCGTATATGCCGTGAAGGACGAAAACAACAATAACAAGTACGACCCGGGCTCCGAGCGCATCGCCTTCCTGGACAGCATCTTCCGTCCCAGCATCAACTATAACGACACCCTGTACGAATTCAAGAAATTCGACATGAAGGATACGGCCCTGTGCCTGGCCAGAAAAGCCCAGCTGGAACTGAACCTCTTCCGCGAGAAGCCCACCAAACAGATGATCGTGAAAAAGGAACGCGCCGGAGAAAGGGCGGCCTACCTCACCTTCATGGCACCGGACACCAAAATCCACGACCTCCGCTTCAAAGGACTTCCGAGGGAGAAGGTCATCTCCCAGTTCAACCGGCAGAAGGACTCCCTGGAAATATGGGTGAACGACCAGCGCAAGATGCCCGACACGCTGCAGCTGGTCATCAAATACGACAAGACCGACTCCACCGGCGCCCTCGTCCCTACGCAGGAAAACGTTAAGTTCGCCTACACCAAGGAAATGCGGGCCGAGCTGATGAAAAAGCGCCAGAATACCCGCAACCGCAAGCACGAGGATACGGTAGCCGTCATGCGCACCAATGCAGACCCCACCGTCATTGAGCAGTACGGATTCGACATCGAGTTCCAGTACCCGCTCATCGAGGAAGCGTGGGATTCCCTCAAATTCCGCAGCGTGAATCCCCGCCAGCAGGAAGCGAAGGGGAAGGTCACCGTTATCCGGGACAGCATGAACCTGCGCCACTTCCGCGTCATGCCCACGGAACCCTTCATGACGGGCTACGATTATTACCTCAAGATTCCCCACCGCCTGTTCCGGGACGTAAACGGTTACTACAATGACTCCACCGAACTCAAAGTCACCCTCCCCACCGACGAGAAACTGAGTTCCATCACCCTTGAGCTTACAGGCGTACACAACGAATACATCATAGAACTCCTGAACGAGAAACGCGACAAAGTCATCCGCAGCTTCCTGGTGGACAAAGACGGTCCCGTGCTCTTCCCCTATCTGAAGAGCGGCAACTACTGCATCCGTCTCACGGAAGACAAGAACCGCAACGGTATTGTGGATACCGGCAACCTGCTGGAACACCGGCAGCCGGAAAAGGTGCGTTTCTTCAAGGCGCAGGACACGTTCCTCATCAAGGTGCTGGAGAAAGCGGAAATGGTCTGGGATGTGAATATGGAGGAACTGTTCCAATGAGAAAACTTGTCATCATCCTTGCAGCCCTGCTGCTTTCCGGCACGGCCGTCCGTGCCCAGGTAGATCTGGAAAAGGAATTCTTCTCCCTTCCGGACAGCGTCACCAATTCCTATCTGGACAGCATCGATGTCCAGATAGCCCCGCCCAACGATTACTGGATGGTGGGCGTGTTCGGCGGTGCATCCATGCAGTACGGATTCTTCAACCCGGAACGGCTCGTCAAGCCCGTCTGGAACATGCCGGTGTATGGTTTTTCCGTCGTCCGTCACTTCACCATGTTCGGCATCTTCCACAACATGGGGCTTGAGTTCGGCGCCCAGCAGAACTACGAAGGCTACGAATTCAAGACTAACAAGGAGACCGGATACCGTTCCGTTGAATCGGGCGCCTACCGCACCGTGATGAAGGTCCCCGAGGTATTCCTGAACTCCCACTTCCACGTGGACATG
>JAEEGG010019720.1_pt1 | contig 13566 bp, 8 predicted proteins | sample 9134161 | NCBI WGS metagenome assembly JAEEGG01 (sample SAMN16246543, study PRJNA631951) | gut metagenome | biome: gut microbiome; feature: rumen; material: CR-attached | host: Bos | place: Iran: Karaj | collected 2018-10 | reverse complement strand
CTCGTCAGCCACACCCCGACCGTGGTCGCGGAGGCCGACGAGTTCGACCGTTCCTTCCACCAGCTGCACCCGGCGATCGCCGCCATCACGGCGATGGACGCCGACCACCTCGACATCTACGGCGACCTGGCGCATGTCCAGGAGGCCTTCCGCATCTTCGCCTCGCAGGTCAGCGAGACCCTCATCCTCAAGTACGGCCTGCCCATCCAGCCGCGCGACACGCCGGCGAAGATCTTCACCTACCACTTCGACGACACCCAGGCCGACTTCCACAGCACGCACCTGCGTCTGGACGAGACCGGCCACTACACCTACGACCTCGTTTACCCGAACGGCGTGCTGAACGACATCCGCGTGGGCGCCTTGGGCTGGGTGAACGTGGAGAACAGCATCGCGGCGGCAGCCATCTGCCTCTGCTACGGGCTCGACGCACAGAAGGTCCGCCACGCCATCGGCACCTTCGAGGGCGCGCAGCGCCGCCTCGACGTTCACCTGAACACCCCGGCGCTGACCTACATCGACGACTACGCGCATCACCCGGCCGAGCTGGCGAGCGCGATTTCCTCCATCCGGCAGATCTTCCCGGGTCGCAAGATTACGGGCATCTTCCAGCCGCATCTCTACACCCGCACGCGCGACTTCGCGCCCGAATTCGCCCGCGCCCTGAGCGGGCTGGACAAGCTGATCCTGCTGGACATCTATCCCGCCCGCGAGGAGCCCATCCCGGGCGTCACGTCGGAGATCATCTTCCGCGACGTGACCGCCCCCGAAAAGGTCCTCATCACGCGCGACGAGCTCATGCCCCTGCTGGCGCAGGAGCCGCTCGACGTGCTCGTGACCCTGGGCGCCGGCAACATTGACCGCTTCATCGAACCCATTACCGAAATGCTCAGCAAGCGCCTGTAAATGAAAGCCGCCATCCGATATTCCCTCTCCGCCCTTCTCGCCGTTGCCCTCGTCGTCGGGATGTTCTTCATCTACCGCCTCGTGCGGCAGGAGACCACCCAGATCGTCTGCGGCCGGCTGGACGTGCACTTCGCCGACAGCCTGCGCTTCGTCAGCGAGCAGGACATCCGGGAATATCTTGACACCCGCTACGGCAGCTTCATTGGGCAGCGCCTGGACAGCGTCGGACTCTCCCGCATCGAGAACATCCTGGAGAGCCGCAGCGCCGTGATGCGCTGCGAGGCCTGGACCACCGACGACGGCGTCCTGCACGTGGACATCACGCAGCGCGCCCCCGTCCTGCGTTTCCAGGACGGCGAGCGCGGCTTCTACGTGGATGCGGAAGGCTACATCTTCCCGCTCCACCCGACCTACACCGCCCCGGTCCCCGTCATCGAGGGAAGCATCCCCGTGAACGTGCCCGCCGGCTACAAGGGCGAGGCCCCCGGCGAGAAGGAGAAGGAGTGGATCGCCGGCGTGCTGGAGGTCGACCGCTACATCGCCGCTTCCCGCGGCTGGCGGGACCGCGTTAGCGCCTTCCAGGTCCGACCGGGGGGCGAACTCGTCCTGCAGCTCTCGGACCGGCAGGAGCGGTTCATCTTCGGACAGCCGGAGGACATCCCCGGCAAATTCGCGCGCATCGAGCGCTACCTGGGCGTCATCGCCCCGTCCCTGGCGGAGGGACACTACCGTACCGTGAACGTAAAATATAATCAACAAATCATATGCAGGCAGAAAGATACATAGCAGCAGCCGACCTTGGCTCCTCCAAGATTGCCCTGAGCGTGGCCAAGATCGAGGGAGATGACATCCAGATCATCTACTACAAGGAGACTCCGTCCGACGGAATCCGCTACAGCTGCGTCTTCAACCCGAAGCGCGCGGCCGTCCCTCTCCGTACCGCCATCAAGGAGGCGGAAGAAGAATTGAACATCAGGATCCTCCAGGTGGTCGTCGGCCTCCCGCGGTACAACGTCCGCCAGGAGATCGCGAGCGCCCGTATGGAGCGCAGCGACCCGTCCTCCTGCATCACCAAGGAGGAGGTCAATACCCTGAAGAGCATCGCCATCGACTCCTACCCCATCGCCGATGAGGCCAAGGAGGAGATCTATGGCGCCGTGGCGCAGTCCTTCTCCGCCGACGAAGAGCTCGTCTGCGCGAGCGAGAACGACGTCGTCGGCACGACGGCGGACGCCCTGGAAGGCAACTTCAAGGTCTTCGTGGGCGCGCAGAAGCCGGTCAGCAACATCGACATTATGCTCAACGACGCCCAGGTGGCTCCCGCCCGCAAGCTCTTCCTGCCCAACGCCGTCGCCAAGGCGGTCCTCACCGAGGCCGAGAAGGAGAACGGCGTGGCCCTCGTGGAGATCGGCGCGGGCGTGACCTCGCTCACCATCTACCGCGGCAAGATCCTCCGCCACTACTCCGCCATCCCCTTCGGCGGACGCGTGATCACCACCGACATCAAGTACGAGTGCGGCTTCAACGAGCAGCTCGCCGAAAATATCAAGCTCGCCTTCGGCGCCTGCATGCCCGAGAAGCTGCAGTCCCTCAGCGAGAAGGTCATCCAGATCAACGACCAGGAGAACGGCTCCTACGACCAGCTCCCCGTCAAATACCTCTCCGAGATCATCACCTGCCGCGCCCGCGAGATCATCGAGGCCATCCTCTTCCAGATCCAGGACAGCGGCTACGCCGACAAACTCCGCAACGGCATCGTGCTCACCGGCGGCGGCGCCAACCTGGTCAACATCGCCAACCTCCTCAAGGAGATGTCCGGCTACACCGTCCGCATCGGCTTCCCGCGCAGCCAGGCATTCAGCTCCGTGGGCTGCGCCGGCGTGGGCGAGACCAGCTCCGTGGCCACCATCGGAATGATCCTCGAGGCCAAGAAGGATTTCCGCCTCAACTGCATCGAAGAGGCGCAGGCCGAAACGGCCGCCCCGGCGGATGGCAAGCCCGCAGACGCCGCGGAACCCTCGCCGACCACGCTCTTCGACGACACCGAGGTCATTGTGCCGAGGAAGAAGGAAAAAGAGCCCAGCAAGTTCATCCGCTGGATGAAACAGCAGGGCAAGAAGGTGACCAGCGCCGCGGAGGACGCCTTCGACAACACGGTGGGCGGCTTGTTCGACAATATGCAATAAAAAAACAAGCGATATGATAGACGATACCATGATCGATGCGATCGCCCCGATGGACTGGGCGACCTCCGACGAAATCATCAAGGTCCTCGGCGTGGGCGGCGGTGGCTGCAACGCGGTCAACTATATGTACACCCAGGGGATCAAGGGGTGCAGCTTCGTGGTCTGCAACACCGACTCCCAGGCCCTCAAGGGCAGCCCCGTCCCCGTCAAGATCCAGATGGGACGCGGCCTGGGCGCCGGCACCAACCCGATCAACGGCCGCAACGCCGCGCTCGAGAGCCAGGACCAGATCGAGAAAGTGGTCCTCGACACCCACACCAAGATGCTCTTCATCACCGCCGGAATGGGCGGCGGCACGGGCACGGGCGCCGCGCCGGTCATCGCCAAGATGGCGAAAGACCGCGGCATCCTCACCGTGGCCGTGGTCACCCTCCCCTTCCTCAACGAGGGCAACGAGGCGCTCTCCCGCGCCATCGACGGCATCCACGAGCTGGAGAAGAACGTGGACAGCCTGCTGATGATCAACAACGAGAAGCTCCACGAGTTCTACGGCAACCAGCTCATCCAGGATGCGTTCCCGCAGGCCGACGAGGTGCTCGCCACCGCCGTCCGCGGCATCGTGGAGATCATCAAGAAGCCGGGCTACATCAACGTGGACTTCAAGGACGTGGAGACGATGATGAAGAACAGCGGAATGGCCCTGATGGGCTGCGGCACCGGCACCGGCAAGGACCGCATCGAGGACGCCGTCAAGGCCGCCTTCGAATCCCCGCTGCTCAACGACTTCGACCTTAAGACCGCCAAGAAGGTCCTCGTCAACATCACCTGCGGCCACAACGAGCAGGGCCTGACGATGGACGACCTCAACGAGATCAACAAGAAGATCGACGAATACACCGGCCGGGCCAACAACTTCAAGCGCGGCCTCATCTGGGACGACGATCCCGAGATCGGCGACACCATCCGCATCACCTCCATCGTGACCGGACTGCGCTTCTCCGACGTGATCGGTCCCGCCCGCGATATGGGCAACTACATTATGATCAACCGGGACTTCGTGTACAACAAGGCGGCCACCCGCGGCGAGGGCGTCTCCCTCTTCGAGGACGCCGGCTCCCAGCAGATCGGCTTCAACAACAACGCCAACGTGCGGAGCTTCAAGTTCGACCCCGACGTCAAGCCGGCCCTCATCGTGGCCCAGGGCGAGCGTCTGGCCGACCTGGAGAACATCCCCGCCATCCGGAGGACCCAGGTATGAGCAAGACCCGCGTAAGGTTCGCACCCTCCCCCACCGGACCCCTCCATATGGGCGGGGTGCGCACCGCCCTGTACAATTACCTCTTCGCCAAGCAGCGCGGCGGCGACTTCATCCTCCGGATCGAAGACACCGACTCCAACCGCTTCGTGCCCGGCGCCGAGCAGTACATCATCGAGTCGCTGCGCTGGTGCGGCATCTACCCCGACGAGGGCGTCGATGCCGCGGGCAACGTGGTCGAAACGCCTTCGGAGCGCCATCCCCACGCCCCCTACCGCCAGAGCCAGCGGCGCCTGATCTACCGCAAGTACGCCGAGCAGCTCGTCGCCTCCGGCCACGCCTACTATGCCTTCGACACCGCCGAGGAGCTGGAGAAGGTGCGCACCGAGGCAGAGGGGCAGGGCCAGACCTTCATCTACAACCACCTCACCCGCGGGTCGCTGCGCAATTCGCTGACCCTGCCGGAGGAAGAGGTGAAGCGCCTGCTGGAGGAGCGCAGCGACTGGACCGTGCGTTTCCTGATGCCCGAGGGGCGCGTCGTGGAGATGGACGACCTCATCCGCGGCCACATTTCCGTGGACACCGCCACCCTGGACGACAAGGTCCTGTGGAAGCGGGCGGACGAGCTTCCGACCTACCACCTCGCCAACATCGTGGACGACCACCTGATGGAGATCACCGAGGTCATCCGCGGCGAGGAATGGCTCCCCTCCCTCCCGCTGCATTACCTTCTGTATGAAGCATTCGGCTGGCAGGACAGCCAGCCCCGTTTCGCGCACTTGCCGCTGCTGCTCAAACCTGTCGGAAACGGCAAGCTGAGCAAGCGCGACGGCGACAAGCTGGGTTTCCCCGTCTTCCCGCTCCGCTGGACTTCCCCCACCGGGGAGGTCTCCCGCGGCTACCGCGAGGACGGCTATTTCCCGGAGGCTTTCGTGAACCTGCTGGCGATGCTGGGCTGGAATCCCGGCACGGAGCAGGAGATCTTCTCCCTCGCCGAGCTGGTGGAGGCCTTCTCCCTGGACAAGGTGGGCAAGGCCGGCGCGAAATTCAACCCCGACAAGGCGAAATGGTTCAACCGCGAGTACCTGCGGATGCACTCCGACGCGGAGCTCACCGCCCTCTTCCTCCCCATCCTGAAGGAGAAGGGCATCGATGCCGCCCCGACCTACGTCGAGGGCGTCGTGGGCCTGATCAAGGAGCGCGCCACCTTCGTACAGGACTTCTGGGACATCGCCTCCTACCTCTTCGTCGCCCCGACGGAATTCGTCCCCAAGGACGTGGACAAGTTCTACAAACCCGATATCTACGCGATGGCCCTAGAGGCGATGGAGGCTTCCGACGCCGACACGCTGGAGGCTTACGTGCGCGAGCACGAAATGCCGATGGGCAAGGTGATGAACCTGATCCGCCTCGCCCTGTCCGGCGCAGCCAGCGGCCTGGGCATCAGCGACATCCTCCGCTTCATCGGCCACGATGAAGGACTCCGCCGCCTGAAGTTCCTGAAGGAAAAGCTCGGATCCTAGCCCGGGCGGAGTTCCTTCAGCACGATCAATACATACCGGTGTAATACATCACGTTGGCCATGGCGCCGTTCTTGGCGTCATTGATCCTGGACGTGACGGTCTCCGAGAGGGTTTTGGCATCGTCACCCTGGCCGAACTTGACTTCGTCGTGCCCCCGCATGACGAATTCGGTCAGCGTGGAGGAGTCTCCGTCGTCCATTCCCGTAGCGCCGAGCGCGGAACCGACCAGATGCTCCCCGGTCTTCTTGACGATGGCGTTCTGGACGTTTTCCATCGTCTCGTCGAAGGATTTCCCTTTGACGACGCCGTCGATCACTTCTTTGCCTCCCTCGGCGCCGACGTTGACGGCTCCGGTAAAGGCGAATTTGGTGACTCCGCCCATTCCCATCTTGTCCGCGATATCCCCGGTGTGGTTCTGCAGCACGGTGAGGGTGCCCTTTCCGGCGCCGGCCGCGAGGCCTCCCGCCACGCTCCTGCCTTCGGCATAGGCTTCCATACCGCTCACCGCGGTCGCCTTGACGAAGCCGTGGGCGTCCTTGACGATCTTACCGCCCGGCACGCATTCTCCCAGGATGTTGACGGTCCCTTCCGTCACCTTGTCCACGAGTTCGTATTCGGCGATCTTCTCCGAGCATTCCTGTTCGACGCCCGCGGCTATGTGCTGGATGTCGAGGGAATCCTGGTAGATACCCTTGTTCTTGTTCCACATGGAAGCCCGTTTCGTGTCGTGCTCGATATCCCAGATATCGCGCGGATTTCCGTTTTCATCTTCCGTGGGGACACCATATTTATCGGCATAGTGCAGTACGTTCTGCTCCCGCTGCTCCTCTTCTTCCAGGATCTTCTTGTACATCTCCAACTGCTCCTGCTCCCGCGCAGCCTCCTCCGCTTCGCGGGTGATGCGCTCCTGGTCGGAAGTGGTGCTGAATTTCTCCCAGTCTTTCTGATGGTCGGAGGCATAACGCTTGTTGATCTCTTCCTGCTCCTTCTCCCTGGCGGCGCGCTCGGCTTCGTAGTCATAATCGTCCTCTTCCTCCTCCTCCTCCTCAAGCTCCTGTTCCTCAGCCTCCTGCTCTTCCGGCGCCTGCTTCTCCTCCGCGGCCTGCTCCTTCTGCTCCTGTCCTTGCTCCTCGGGCTCCTCGGGCTCCTCCTGTTCGTCCGTCTGCTCCTGTTCGTCCGTCTGCTCCTGTTCGTCGGACGGCTCTTCTTCGGATTCTTCCTCCTCTCCGGATTCCTCCTCCTCGTCTTCTGACTCCTCTTCTTCCTCCTCTTCCTCTTCCTCTTCCTCTTCAGTCTCCTCTTCGGTCTCCTCTTCTTCCTCTTCGGTCTCCTCCTCTTCCTCGGGCTCTTCTTCCTCCGCCTCCTCTGCTTCTTCTTCGTATTCTTCTTCCTCTGCCTCAGCCTCTTCGGATTCCTCCTCGCCCTCATACTCCCCGTCGCCGTCGCCGCCTTCGGTCTCTTCCTCTTCACCGTCGTAGTAGTAGTTCTCATCCTCCTCCTCTTCCGTCTTCTCCATATCCCAGTCGAGGCCTTCGCTGTCCAGCGGAAGATCGGGGCCGCCAGCACCGCCGGCGCCAGCTGCACCGCCGGCCACCGCACCTGCGGCAGCCGTTGCGGCGCCGATGCCGGCGATACCGTCCATCAGCCCGATGGCGCCTTTGTCGTGGGTGTGGTCCCACTCGTCGGTCCAGCCGTGGGTGGGCACCTCTCCGGCGTGGTAGAAGAAGTCTTCGAGGTCCGGATTGGGTTCCTTGGGTTCCTTCGGCTCTTTCGCCTTCTTTCCTCCCTTCTCCCCGAACTCATCTTCATCACCCAGACCATACAACCGCCTTGCCACCTCGACAAGATTGCCGGCCAAGCGCTCTATATCACTGTTTTGAGTGCCGCTGCCGCTGCCGGTGCCGGTGCCGCTGCCGGAGTCGTCATCATCATCGTCCTCGCGCGAAGTGGGCGGAATTACGTTCGACTGATCCTTCTTGCCTGAGCCGCCTCCCGACTCGAGCTCGGCACGCTTCTCCGTCATAAACTCGCTGTAGCGCCCCACCGCATTCTGCAGTTCGGCGTCCAGCCGGTCGGCACGCTTGTCGTCCCCGCTAGCCTGGGCTTCCTGGAGCTCCGTCCGGAGCCGGTTGATATCCGAGACCATCGGATCGATTTGCTTCGAATACTGCTCGTACACCTTCTTGTTGAGGTCCTGGTTGTTCTGCGGAGCCGGGCTGTCCGCCCGAAGGGGGATGAACGCGAGCAGGGCGATGCAGGTCACCGTCGCTGCAGCCCGCTGGCTCTTGGACAGCAGGAACAGCAGGAAGGCCACCACGGCGGCGATGAGCGAGATGAGGATGGCCCACCGCAAGCCGAGGAGGTTGATGCCCGTGCCGACGACGAATCCCAGGGACATGCCGCTCAGGAAGCGGGTGATACCCGTCCGCGAAGGCAGTTTGTTCTTGGAAAAGCCCTTGAGGATGCTGTAGATCGAACTGAGGAGGAAGCCTCCCCGCTGCCCGATGCTGCGTATGACCATCACGGCGGCGGCCACGCCGACCAGGCCTTCCTGCCACCGCTGCGTGATGTTGAGGAAACTGTAGATGAAAAGCGCAAGGGCCATGCCGCCCAGCAGGGACGACAGGGCGCCGGCACTGTCGAGCGCGAAACTCTTGCCGAAGCTCTGGAAGCCGCTCTTGAACCGGGCCATAGGCTTGGCCCCCTTGACGAAGAGCGGGAGCACCAGGGCGTTGATCAGGCTGGCGATCAGGATCTTGCCGACCACGCCGCCGATGGCGCCGACGACACCGCCGAAGATGCCTCCCTGGGCGAAGGTGAGGAAGTTCAGGATCGACATGACCGGACTCTCCTTCATCCCCTTCTTGAGGAATCCCAGGGCGATCCAGATCGCCGTGATGATGATCGTCGGGAGAAGAGCCTGTGGATGTCGGGCGAGCTCCTTGAGATTCCTGAAGTAAGACTTCAGGTATTCTCCGAAGGTCTGTGGAGTCTTTTCCATAGTCGCCGGCTTCTATTCGAGACTCTGTCCGCAGTTGGTGCAGAATTTGGCCTCGGGATTCTTGATCGGGGCCCCGCAGCTGGAGCAGAAACGTTTCTTGGGCGCGGCGGATGCGGAGGCGGCGGCAGCAGCCGCTGCGGCCTCGGCTTTCTCCGCGGCTTCAATCTCTTCCTTGACCTTGGCGAGGATGGCGTCCCGATCCTTGCCCGGCTCCATCGGATAGAACAGCCAGACGATCTGGAATTCGACACCCGTGGGGCAATAGCCGATGGCGCCCTCGAGGGTCACATAGAAGAAAGAGTTGTCGTCCTTCTTGCGCGGGTGGGTCTCATCGTAATTCTTGGCCGCCTTGAAGACGTCCAGGATGGAGCAGGGCGTGCCGTTGCTGGCGTGCCGCCAGACCGGCACGATCTGATAGGCGATGGCCACGGCCTGCATCATATAAGGGAAATGTCCGGTGAGAAGCGCTTTCTTGGCTTGTTCCTGTTCAGGGGTGAGTTTCTGCTTTTCCATATTATTATGTGATTGATCATTCTTTCCATCAAAAACCGAAATAATCCCGGGCGTTGCGGTAGCTGATGTCTTCGACCATCCCGCCGATGCGCTCCATCTCGGAGGCGGGCAGGCGGCCGCTGTCCACGTCGGCACCGATCACGTCGCAGAGGATCCTGCGGAAGTATTCGTGGCGGGTGTAGCTGATGAAGCTGCGCGAATCCGTGAGCATACCCACGAAACGGCTGAGCAGCCCGAGTTCGGAGAGGGCGTCCAGCTGGCGGCGCATACCGTGTTCCTGATCCAGGAACCACCAGCCGGCACCGAGCTGCATCTTGCCGGGTACGGAGCCGTCGTTGAAGTTGCCGGCCATCGTGGCCATCACTTCGAAGTCCTTGGGATTCAGGCAGTAAAGTATCGTTTTGGCCAGTTTGCCTTCATTGTCCAGACGGTCGAAGAAACGGTTGCCGGCGGCGGCGATCTCCAGATCCAGGATGGAATCGAAGCCCGTGTCGGGACCGGCCTGCCGGAGCATCCGGCTGTTGTTGTTGCGGATGGGGCCGACGTGGAACTGCTGGGCCCAGCCGGCCTCGGCGTCCATCACCGCCAGGTCGTGCAGCAGGGCGCTGCAGAACTTGTCGCAGTCGGCGGGGTTCGGCTTCCGGCCGAGCAGGACTTTCTTGAAAATGAGTTCGACCTCGAGCGGCGTGGCGTCCGTGGCGTGGAAGGTGTCCAGGCCGTGGTCGGAGAGCTTGCAGCCCGCCGCGGCGAAGAAATCGTGGCGGCGCCGCAGGGCGTCGAGCAGGTCGCCGTAGGAATCGATCTCCTGGTCGGCGGCCTCGCCGAGGCGGCGCAGGTATTCTTTGTATTTCTGGGGATCCTCGATGGCCAGGGCCCTGTCGGGCCGCCAGGTCGGCAGGACCTTCGTACCGAAGGGGTGCTCCGCGATCATCCTGTGCCAGCGCAGGTCGTCGGCCGGGTCGTCCGTCGTGCAGACGACCTCGACGCCGAAACGGCGGATGAGGGCCTGGCCGCGGAATGCGGGCGTGGCGAGTTGCGCATTGCAGGCTTCAAAGATGTCCCGGGCCGTGGCCGGGCTCAACAGCTGGTCGATGCCGAACACGCGCTTGAGCTCCAGGTGCGTCCAGTGGTAGAGCGGGTTGCGCATCGTGTAGGGCACGGTCTCCGCCCATTTCTCAAACACTTCCCAGGCGCTGTGCTCCCGGCCGGTGATGTAGGCCTCCGGGATGCCGTTCGCGCGCATCGCGCGCCATTTGTAATGGTCGCCGCCCAGCCAGAGCTGCGTGATGTCGGAGAACTGGACGTTCTCGGCGATCTCCTGCGGACTGAGGTGGCAGTGATAGTCGATGATGGGCTGGCGCTCGGCGTGGGCGTGGTAGAGCGCCTGCGCCGTGGGGCCCGTGAGCATGAAGTTTTCGTGGATGAAAGTCATAACGGTTAAAATCTTCTTCTGCTGACAGTCAAATGTTTGAGGTCTTTGCGGGCGGAGCTGGAGCCGTAGTAGAGCGAGAAACGGCCGGGAGTCGCGCGGAGCTCGCCGGAGGCTTCGTCATAGGCGGCGAACACTTCGTCGTCGAGCGGGATGCGCACGGTCACGGACTTGCGGGCCGGGACGTGCACCCGCTGGAAGCTGCGCAGCGACAGGCGCGGGCCTTCTTCATCGCCGTGCTTGCGGACGTAGAGCTGCACCACCTCGTCGCCGTCGATGCGGCTGCGGTTGCGGAGCTTGAGGACCAGCTCGCCCCGCCACACGCGGGCGCGGCTGTAGGCGATGCGGGAATAGCTCAGGCCGTGGCCGAAGGCGAAGAGGGGTTCGCCCTGGAAATAGCGGTAAGTATGGCCGGAGGCCATATCGTAGTCGTTGAAGTCCGGCAGGTCGGCGTCGCTGCGGTAGAAGGTGACCGGCAGGCGGCCGGAAGGGTTGCAGTCGCCGAAGAGGACGTCCGCGACGGCGGTGCCGCCCGCTTCGCCCGGATACCAGGCCTGGAGGATGGCCTCGCAGCGCTCCGTCTCGGGCAGCAGGCCCATCGCGGAGCCGGAGAAGTTGACGAACACGATGCGCTTGCCCAGCACGCGGAGCTCCTCGATCTCTTCGCGCTGCGCGCGCGGGAGCTCGATGGTGGTGCGGTCGCCGCGGTTGAAACCCTCCGGGCTGTTGCGCATCTCCTCGCCCTCCATACGGGGGGAGATGCCGCCGACGTAGATGACCACGTCGGCGTCGCGGGTGGAGGTGATATGGTCGGCGCCGACCTTGGCGGTGATGCCTTCGAGAACGGTGACGGTATGGACGGGGAAGCCGTTGTAGTTGCCCCACATCGCCACGGAGTCGGCGGCGTTGGGGCCGATCACGGCCACGTTAATGTCTTTGCGGAGCGGCAGGAAGTCGTGGCGGTTCTGCAGCAGGACCAGGCTCTCGCGGGCCATCTCCAGGGCCTTGGCGCGGTGTGCGTCGCAGGCGAGGAGCGCCTCGTCGATATGGTTCCAGCTCACGCTCTCGTCGGGATCCATCTCGCCGAGACGGAAGCGGGCGACGAGCAGGCGCCTCAGCGACACGTCGATGTCGGCTTCGGTGAGCTTGCCCGCCTTGACGGCGTCCAGCAGGTGCTCATAGGAGTTGCCGCACTCCAGGTCGGTGCCCGTGCGCACGGCCCTGGCGACGGCCGTGTCCGGATCGCCGAGGTAGGTCCCGTGGCGGCCCTCCCGCCAGAAGTCGTCGATGGCGCCGCAGTCGCTCACGACCAGACCCTTGTAGCCCCATTTCCCGCGGAGGAACTGGATCAGCAGCTGGTCGGAGCCGCAGCAGGGCTCATCCTCGAAGCGGTTGTAGGCACACATCACCTCCTGCACGTCGATGCGGGAGATGATGTCCCCGAAAGCGTAGAGGTAGGTCTCGGCGAGGTCGCGCCAGGAGATGTCCCTGGCGTTGAACTGGTGGCGCGTGCCCTCCGGGCCGCTGTGCACGGCGTAGTGCTTGAGGCAGGCGTGGAGCTTGTCATACTTGGTGGAATCAGGGCCCTGCAGGCCCTTGACCACGGCGTAGCCCATCTTGGCAGTAAGGTAGGGATCCTCGCCGTAGGTCTCCTGGCCGCGGCCCCAGCGCGGGTCGCGGAAGATGTTGATGTTGGGGGTCCAGACGGTAAGTCCGTGGTACTGGGCGCTGCCCTGCGGGTCCTTGCGGTATTGGATGAACTTGATGCGCTGCTCGGTGGAGGTGATGTCGAAGACCTCTTCGAGCAGGGCGTCGTCCCAGCTGGCGGCCATGCCGATGGCCTGCGGGAACACGGTCGCGAGGCCGGCGCGGGCGGCGCCGTGGAGCGCCTCGCTCCACCAGTTGTATTCGCGGATGCCGAACTCCGGGATGGCCGGGCTGGCATTCATCATCAGGGAGACTTTCTGCTGGAGGGAGAGCCGCCCGAGCAGGTCGTCCGCGCGCTGTTCAGCGCTGAGGGAAGCGTCCTGGTAGGGAAGCGTCTGCGCGCCGAGCGCGCCGCAGAGGGCGATTCCGGCGAGCAGGGAAAGAAGGCGTGTGCGGTGCATGCGGTTGAAAGGTTTGGTTTCCTTTCAAAGATACGCGATTTCGGCGAAAAATACAACGCCGGGCACGGAAACCCCCTCCAACGTGTCCGGAAAGCAAAAAATGTAGTCCCCAGGCACGGAAACGGGGTCTGGCGTGCCCGGCAGCGCCGTCTCGCCAGTAACTCGGCGCCGAAAAGGACTATTATTAGCGCCGAGCCCGGATTTGGAAGTGGGGTCGGCACCGATTTTAGCGTTTTTCGGTGCCACTCACGGCTGCGCACCCGGGGGTCGGATCGATTTCAGCCCTTATCGATGCCAGCCTATAAGTTCGGCTTTGCAATTCCAACGAGAATTCCTACATTTGTATTACCATGAAAAGAATCGGAATCTGCAGCGACCACGCAGGCGTGGACTACAAGACCCGGCTGATCTCCTATCTGCTGGGCAAAGGCTATGAAGTCGTCAATTTCGGCACGGACAGCACGGACAGCTGCGACTATGCGGACTTCGCACATCCGATGGCCAATGCCATCGAGACGGGCGAGGTGGACGCCGGGATCGCCCTCTGCGGCACCGGCAACGGCATGGCGCTCTGCCTGAACCACCACAAGGGCATCCGCGCCGGCCTGGCGTGGAACCTGGATGTGGCCCGGCTCGTCAAAGAAC